>ERZ773099.303-NODE-303-length-43501-cov-12.823827_pt1 | contig 43501 bp, 27 predicted proteins | sample MGYA00511120_ERZ773099 | MGnify/ENA primary metagenome ERZ773099 (study PRJEB29015, sample SAMEA2738012) | human oral metagenome | biome: human oral; feature: human-associated habitat; material: dental | place: China | collected 2104 ... | reverse complement strand
GGCGCATGGACTACGCCAACCGGCGCCTTATCCTTAAGCCGGCCTACTACGAGCCGCGCGGCTTTGAGATTATCGCCCTCGGCACCAGCTACGACCTGAAGGGCGTCGATGCGCTGAGTTTCCTCCTGCCCGTTTCGCCCATTCGGGCCGGCAGCTTTGGCCTGACGGTTACGGCCATGGACGGTTCCACCATTCGCGTGGGCGCCGACAATCGCGGCAACATCACCGGCACCGGCGTTTCTGGCGTCATCGACTATCAATATGGCTATGTCCGCATCTACTTTGACAAGCTAGTCTATGCCCAGACGGCCCGCTTTAACGCCGTCAGCTACGGCTATTTGCCGCTGGACACGTCCATTCTCGGCATCGACGCCACGCGCCTGCCGGCCAACGGGCTGGTGCCGATTTATCGCGTTGGCGATATGGTGGTCATTGCCAACCACGCCGAAGAGGAGATTGGTAGCGCCTTTGTCGGCGGCCAGGTGGTGCAGCTGTCCCGCCAGGATATTGACGGCCTCTGTCCGTTCATCGACAACCAGATCAACAAGGTTGCCCTCCTCCCCCAGCACGCATGGGACAAGTCCAGCGCCGACGAGGCGGTTTCCGACATGGATCGCACCCCCCGAGGGCGCCCAGAAGGTCTTCGCCTATCTTTCGGGTGAGGCCAAGACGCTGTCCTCCTACGCATCCAATCCGCTGTGGCAGACCGTGAACGGCCCCTGGAAGCTCTCGTCCTTCACACCCGACCAGGGCCTGGAGATGGTCCCCAACGAGAACTACTGGGGAGAGGACAAGCCCAAGATCGACAAGCTGATCTACAAGTCGTTCACCGGCGACGAAGCGGAGTTCAACTCCGTGCGCTCGGGATCCATTGACTTCGGATACATCCCCGCCGCGCACTACAGCGAGCGAAGCGCGGTGGAAGGAAAGGGCTACAACGTGTTCCTGTGGCCCGGCAACTCCATCACCTACCTGGCCTTGAACTTCGCGCCCCAGGCCCCCTCCTCGAAGTTCATCAAACAGAAGTACATCCGCCAGGCGATGCAGCAGCTGATCGACCAACCCACTCTGTCCGAGAAGATATGGTCCGGCACCGCCTCGCCCACCTGCGGCCCCGTTCCCATGGAACCCGACAAGGTCGGCACCACCGAAGGCTGCGTCTACGGATTCAACCCTGACGCCGCCAAGAAGCTCCTTGAGGACCACGGCTGGAAGATCAACCCCGACGGCACTTCCACCTGCGAGAACCCGGGCACCGCAGACAACCAGTGCGGCGAGGGCATCGAACAGGGAGATGGACTGTCCTTCAAGCTCGTGTCCCAGTCCGGCTTCGACGCGACCCACCAGATGTTCGCGGAGATCATCTCCCAGTTCGGCAAGCTCGGCATCAACATCGACATGAGCGAGGTCCCCGACTCCGTGGGCGCCTCCAAGGCGTGCGACGACAAGACCCCCTGCACGTGGGACCTGTCCTTCTTCGGTTCCCAAACCTCCTGGGGATTCCCGATCTACGCCTCCGGCGAGCGCCTCTTCGCCACTGACGCCCCCGTCAACCTCGGCCAGTACTCCAACACCGAGGCGGACAAGCTCATCGACGAGTCCACGCGAAGCTCCGAGCCCGACGCTCTGAAGGCGTACAACGACTACCTCGCCGAGGACCTGCCGGTCCTGTGGATGCCTAACCCCTACTACCAGATCACCGCCGTGAAGAAGACCCTCGACCTGGGTGAGCTCGACACGACCGGCGACACCTGGCCCGAGGACTGGTCCTGGACCACCGGCGAGGAGAAGTAACACCTCGCTCAGCGCCTCACGGGGCAGGCGCCTGAACCCGCTCTCGGGCGGGCGCCTGCCCCCTTACCGCGGAGTTCGCAATGATTCAATTCATCCTCAAACGCCTTGGCCAGGCGGTCATCGTCGTTTTCCTGGTCACCATCATCACCTTCGTCCTTCTCCAGTCCCAGCCGGGCGGCGCAGCTCGAGCGGCGCTGGGTAAGGACGCGACAAAGGAGCAGCTCGCCGCCTTCGACCGCGAGAACGGGTACGACCGCCCCATCATCGAGCAGTACGTCAACTACCTAGGCAAGATCGCGCACGGCGACTTTGGTTACTCCTACCAGCACAACCAATCCGTCAACGACCTGCTCGCAGCGCGCCTCCCGCGCACCATCTTCCTGTCCCTGCTCTCCACCATCCTGGCCCTCATCATCGCGGTTCCCCTGGGGGTGTGGCAGGCCGTGAAGAGAAACAAGGCGCCCGACTACGTCGTCACGATCGCGTGTCTGCTGGCCTACTCGACTCCCATCTTCTTCGCGGGACTGCTCCTGATCGTTCTCTTCTCCCAGGTGTGGCCAATACTTCCCGGCGACGCACCGCAGGGCGAGAATCTCTCCGTGATGTGGGAACAGTGGGATCACCTGATCCTGCCCGTTTGCGCACTCTCGATCGGAACAATCGCCGCATACGCCCGCTACGTGCGATCTTCGATGGTGGACAACCTCAACGAGCAGTACGTGCGCACCGCCCGCGCCAAGGGCCTATCGGAGTTCCGCGTGGTCTTCGTTCACACGCTGCGAAACGCCCTGTTCCCCGTGATCACCATGATCGGCCTGTACATCCCCGCGATGTTCTGCGGCGCCCTCGTCATCGAGACCCTCTTCAACTTCAACGGCATGGGGTACCTCTACTACCAGGCGACCGGAAGGCGCGACTACCCGATCCTCCTGGGCGTCGCCCTCATCGTTTCCTTCGCGACCGTCATCGGCGCCCTCATCGCGGACTTCCTTTACGCGATCGCCGATCCCCGCATCCGACTGGCAGGACGCTCCAAATGACCACAGCTACAGCCTCACCCGCCGCGCCGACAAGGGGGCGCACCGCCCTAAAGTCCACCAAGTTGCAGGGACTTCAGGTCTTCATGGAGAACCGGCTCGCGGTCCTCGGCGTCTGTCTGCTCCTGATTCTGCTGGCGTTCTCCTTCCTCGGCCCACTCTTGTACGTGACCGACCAGATCCACACCGACCTGTCGCTTTCGGCACTTGCCCCTTCCTCTGAGCATCCGCTCGGCACCGACAAGGTCGGCTACGATCAGCTCGGGCGCCTCATGAAGGGCGGCCAGACCTCGATCATCGTCGGCCTCTTCGCCGGCGTCATCGCCACCACGATCGGCACCCTGTACGGCGCGATAGCGGGCTTCGTCGGGGGTTGGGTAGACGCGATCATGATGCGCATCGTCGACTCCCTCATGTCGGTGCCCGTCCTGTTCCTCTTCATGCTCATCGCCACGATGGTCCCCCCGACGGTCCCCGTCCTCATCATCATCATGTCGGCGCTGTCCTGGCTGGGCACGTCCCGACTCATCCGAGGCGAGGCCCTGTCCCTGCGCACGCGCGAGTACGTCGTCGCGATGCGCGGAATGGGCGGATCGATGCCGCGAGCAATCCGCACGCACATCGTGCGCAACACCATCGGCACCGTCATCGTAAACGCGACCTTCCAGGTCGCCGACGCCGTCCTCTACGTCGCCTACCTGTCCTTCCTCGGCCTGGGGGCCCAGCCTCCGGCCACCGACTGGGGTGCCATGCTCTCGAGCAGCCAGTCCCACGTCTATTCGGGAAACTGGTGGCTGCTCTACCCTCCGGGCGTCCTCATCATCCTGCTGGTCCTATCCTTCAACTTCATCGGCGACGGCCTGCGCGACGCCTTCGAAGTTCGACTGCGCAAGAGGTGAGCGCAACCATGAACACTCCACTCCTTCAGATCAAGGATCTACACACGGACATCGAGATCCGCTCCGGCGTGGTCCACGCCCTGTCCGGCGTCGACCTGCACGTGGGCGCCGGCGAAACCCTCGGCATCGTGGGCGAGTCCGGATCCGGAAAGACGATGACGGCCCTATCTCTCATGGGGCTACTCCCCCAGGGCGGGCGAGTCTCCTCGGGCTCCATCATCCTCGACGGCCAAGAACTCACCCAGTTGCCACTCAAGGAGAAGCGTAAGCTACGCGGCACGAAGGTCGGCATGATCTTCCAGGACCCGCTCACCTCGCTGAACCCGACCATGAAGATCGGCCTGCAGGTGTGCGAACCCCTGCGCGTCCACAAGAAGATGGCGAAGAAGGACGCTCTCGAGCGTGCCGTCGAGATCCTCAAGCGAGTCGGCATGCCCCGCCCCGAGGTCGTCATCAAGAGCTACCCGCATCAGCTTTCGGGCGGTATGCGCCAGCGCGTCATGATCGCCATGGCCCTGGTGTGCGAGCCGCGCATCCTGATCGCAGACGAACCCACGACGGCTCTCGACGTGACCACCCAGATGCAAATCCTGGACCTCATCGACGAGCTGCGCGACGAGTACCAGATGGGCGTCATCCTCATCACCCACGATCTCGGTGTCGTCGCCGGGCACACGGACCGCGTGGCCGTCATGTACGCGGGGCGTATCGTGGAGACGGCACCGACGAAGACCCTCTTCACGGAGCCGAAGCATCGCTACACGAGCTCGCTCATGGCTGCGCTGCCCGAGCGCGCACTGGCCGCTGGCTCCAAACTCTTCTCGATTCCGGGTGCTCCCCCCTCGCTCACGAACCTGCCGGTGGGCTGTCGCTTCGCCAAGCGCTGCCTGTGGGCCAGTGACGAGTGCCTCGAGCGATACCCGGGGCTGTCGGGAGATGACGTCCACACCTACTCGTGCTTCCACCCCGTCCAGCCCGGTGACGAGTCGCCCGCGGAACTGCAGGCCAAGCTCGGCGTATCCTCGAGCTTCGACGAGGCCGCGTCTGGCGCGCCCAAGACCTGCGCCAATGACCACGACCGCATTGAGATCCTCCTGGACGTCAAGGAGGCTTCGCGCGAGTACGAGTCCGCGGGTTCCGGATTCCTCAAGCGGAACAAGGGCGTCGTCTCCGCCGTGGACCGAGTCTCGATCTCTCTCAAGAAGGGAGAGACTTACGGTCTCGTGGGAGAGTCGGGCTGTGGCAAGTCGACGATGGGACGCCTGATCGCCGGCCTCGAGCCCCCGTCCGGTGGAGCCATTGAGCTGGGCGGACGCGCCCTAGCCACGCTCAGGGGACGCGACGCCGTTCGCATCCACCGCGACGTGCAGATGATGTTCCAGGACTCCTACGCGGCAATGGATCCTCGCATGCGCATCGACCAGATCCTGGCCGAGCCCATGAGCATCCAGAAGACGGGTAACTCACGCCAGATTGCGGAGCGCATCATGGAGATTATCAAGCAGGTTGGACTGACCGAGGAGATCCTTGACCGCTACCCCCACGAGTTCTCCGGCGGGCAGCTCCAGCGCATCGGATTCGCCCGATCGCTCACGTTGGCCCCGGATCTGATCGTCGCGGATGAGCCGGTGTCTGCTCTCGACGTTTCCGTCCAGGCTCAGGTCCTCAACCTCATGAAGGACCTGCAGGCCGAGCTCGGCCTGTCCTACCTGTTCATCAGCCACGACCTGGCGATCGTCCAGTACATGGCGGACCGTATCGGCGTCATGTACCTGGGGCGTATCGTCGAGGAGGGACCTGCGAAGGAGGTCGTCGAAAACCCGAAGCACCCCTACACGAAGGCACTCATCGACTCGATCCCCGTGCCAGACCCCGAGTTCTCCCACGACGAGCGGTCCATCAAGCTTACCGGCGAGCCTCCGAGTGCCGTCAATCCGCCGAAGGGATGCCGCTTCCGCCCGCGCTGCCCATTCGCCGGGGAGGAGTGCACGGTTCAGCCCGCGCTGTCGGATGAGACGCACCGCGTCGCGTGCCACCACCCGCTCCTTCAGCTTCGCAGCAAGCAAGAGGTGGACGCCTAGGAGCGGATTCGTTCGCGGCAAGCTCCACGCGCGCGTCCCCGTCCCGCTGACGCTGGCCGGGGATGCGTGTCTTTCCTCTTCCGCGTTTCCCGCTGGCCACGCAGGCCAATACAACAATGGGTGTGGGGCGCGACCAGGAGGTCGTGCCCCACACCCGGGTACGGCTCGTCAGCGCGTCACTTGGAGACGGCCTTCTTGAGCGTGGAGCCGGCGGAGAGCTTCACGCCGTAGCCAGCGGGGATCTTGATCTCTTCGCCGGTGCGGGGGTTGCGGCCGGTGCGGGCGGCGCGCTCGACGCGCTCGACGGAGAGGAGACCGGTGACCTTGACGGCCTCACCCTTGGCCAGGGACTCAACGAGAACGGCCTGGAACGCAGCCAGGGCCTCGTCGGCCTTCGCCTTGGTCAGGTCGGCACGTTCGGCAATCTGAGCAACAAGCTCGGTACGGTTCACGGACATTGAGAAACCTCATTCCTGTTCGTTCTTGGTTACCACTTTCGTGGCCACGAGTCACACACTACGAAATCTCCGGCGATTTCGCCGACTTTAGCGCCATATTTCGCGGATTTCACGAAAATTGCTCGCATTTGAGGCCCAAAACACCCGGTTATGTGTGTTCAATCACAGGATCTTGCCACCTGTTCAGTGCTGCTCGGCACACAAACGGGCGATCATCGGCTTGTTTCTCGGTAACGCACACAGTGTCGTCGCCGCACACACGCGTCGCCCGGTGCCCCCATGACAAACCGATGGCCCCCAAAGCGGCGCGCCCCCGGGCACGGCCGCACGGTGAGTCGCGTATCTGGGCACGCGCGCACGCGACCCTGCATAGTGTTTTACGATAATCATGCCTCCTCGCCTCAGACGACGGAGGCTCCCATCACACATGAACATAGGTTCAGGAGAACGCATGGCATCTCGCCTCTCGTCAGCTCCCCATCCCGTCGACCAAGTTCCCCCCATCGGCAAACTAACAGTTCTCGGCATCCAGCACGTCCTCGCGTTCTACGCGGGTGCTGTCGTTGTGCCCCTCGTCATCGCCTCCGGGCTCGGGCTCGATAACCACACGCTGGTTCACCTCATCAATGCCGACCTTCTCACGTGCGGCATCGCAACCATCATCCAGTCGGCCGGAATCGGCCGCTTCATCGGCGTGAAGCTTCCCCTCATCCAGGGCGTGACCTTCACCGCCGTCTCGCCGCTGATCGCCATCGGCGCGGCCGCCACTGCCCCCGGCGCGGATCCGAAGACCGGCCTGGCCACCATGTACGGCTCGATCATCGCGGTCGGCCTCATCGTCTTCCTGGTCGCTCCGTTCTTCGCCAAGCTGCTGCGCTTCTTCCCGCCCATCGTCACGGGCACGCTGCTGACCGTCATGGGCACGACCCTGCTGTCGGTCTCGGCCGGCGACATCGTCGCCTGGGCGGACAGGGCAGCCGACGACGCCGCTAAGGCGACCGCGACCTTCGAGGCTCTCGGCTTCGCCTTCGGCACGATCGCGATCATCGTCATCATCCAACGCCTCTTCAAGGGATTCATCGGCACCCTGTCGGTCCTGTTGGCTCTGCTCATCATGACCGCCCTGGCCTTCGCGATGGGCAAGACCGACTTCTCGGGCGTGGGAGAGGCCACCTGGCTGGGCATCACCACGCCCTTCTATTTCGGCATTCCGAAGTTCTCCGTCACCGCGATCCTCGCGATGATCATCGTCATGGCGGTCACCGCCGTGGAGACCACCGGCGACGTTTTCGCCACCGGCGAGGTCGTGGGCAAGCGCATCACGCCCCGCGACATTGCGAACGCGCTGCGCGCCGACGGCCTGTCCACCCTGCTGGGCGGAGTCCTGAACTCCTTCCCCTACACCTGTTTCGCCCAGAACGTCGGCCTGGTGCGCCTGACCCGCGTCAAGTCCCGTTGGGTTGTCACTGCGGCAGGCGTCATCATGATCGTCCTGGGCCTGCTCCCCAAGGCCGCGGCGATCGTCGCGGCGATCCCCCAGCCAGTCATCGGCGGCGCTTCGTTGGCGATGTTCGCCAACGTGGCCGTCGTCGGCATCCAGACCCTGACGAAGGTGGACCTGCGTGACAACCGCAACGCCGTCATCGTCTCCACGTCGATCGGCCTGGCCATGCTCGTGACGCTCAAGCCTGGGATCGTCGAGGTCATGCCCTCCTGGCTGCAGATCATCTTCGGATCGGGAGTCACGATCGGCTCCCTGACGGCCATCGTCTTGAACGTCCTCTTCTTCCACGTCGGGCGCCCGGCCTCTCCGGACGTCGCCGTCGTGGACGGCAAGAAGGTCAACCTGGATGACATTAACGCGATGGATCGCGAGCGCTTCGTCTCTACCTTCTCCTCGATGTTCTCCACGCACACGTGGCCGGTCGAGCGCGCTTGGGAGTCCCGGCCCTTCGCCTCCGTGTCCGAGCTGCGCTCCTCCTTCGAGGACGTCGTCTTGGCGGCCACCCCGGAGGAGGCCGAGGGGTTGGTCGCTTCCTATACGGACGTCGTCTCCCTGGTCCTGGACGGCGAGGGCGACGAGCAGTCCCTGTCCGACACCTCGAACCTGTCCGTCGGCGAGCTGACCGACAAGGAGGCCGAGGAGCTGCGCGCCCTGGGCGATGCCTACCGCGATAAGTTCGGCCGCCCCCTGGTCATCTGCGCGGACAACGTGGTGGACCGCAAGCACCTTCTCGAGTCCGGCTGGCGCCGCGTTGAGCATTCCCCCGCCCGCGAGGCCCGCTTCGCCCTTGGCGAGGTCATCGACATCGCCGACCTGCGCTTCGATCAGCTGGTTGCCGACGCGAATCCCATGCGTGCCGCGTGGGACGCGGGGGTTGATCGTCTGTGAGCGACGAGGCCGGGGCGGGTCGGGTTCATCGGCTCGCCTCGGCCGCCCCGGCGAGCGCACGGTTCCCGTTTTCTCAGGCCGATCTCCTCCGCGATTAACTCCGCGTTTGTCTCAGCAGCGGCCCAAGGAAACCACACGGGGACCAATGTCCTCTCCGATAACCCCAGCCTTGACATGCGGAAGACAGGGCCAGCCCTGCGGCTGCAAGTCCCTCACAAACGGGTCCGCGCCCCCGGGATGATCCCGGGGGCGCGGGCGCACTCGGCAGGCTAGCCGATCCACCGACCCGATTCATCAAACCGGTACGAGCGTGAACCGATCTGCACGGTTCCCGTAGCCATGGCGCCGCTAGAGGAGTCAAGGTAGTACCAGGAGTCACCATCCTTCAGCCAACCGGTGGCCATCGCGCCACTAGAAGCATCCAGGTAGTACCACGAGGAACCAACCCTCACCCAACCAGTAGCCTGCGCACCAGAGGCATCGTGGTAATACCACGAGCCCTCTTCCGCGACCCAGCCCGTCCGCATGTAGCCATCCGCGGCGAAACGATAGGTGCGGCCGTCAATGACGACCTTGGTTCCCTTCGGGTAGGAGCCATCGGAGTAGCGGTACCACCAGCCGCCTGCGCCCCACTTCCACTGGCCAGTCTTCGGATTGGGAGCGGAGGCAGCCTTGACGGTCAGCGTGGTCGATCGAAGGAGACGCGACTCGTCGCGCACGTCGATGCGTAGGCTCACCTTCCTGCTGGCAGGCGTCCACGTGTAGGACAGGGACGTTGAGTCCCCCTGCGAGGCATTCGGCATGGCGGTCCAGTCCTGCAGGACCGTCTCGGCTCCGTTCTTCGCCAACTGAACAACACGCATCTCGCGCCCGGTGGAAAGTCCACCGGTGACAGACGCCTTAACGCTCGTCGGCTTTCCAACTGCAGCGTTCAGGACGTACCCGTCCCCGGCCGCGGAGATCCCCGATCCCGACAGGGTCAGCTTCGCGGGCTTGTAGACGTGCAGGTGCGACGCGTCGATCCCCGCCTCCGCCATCGCTGCCTTCGCGACCTTCCATGCGCGCGAGCCCTTGGCGGCGGCGACGTAAATCTCGGTGTTCTTGCTGCGTTCTCCCGACGGGAACTTCTCGAGCACCAGCTCCCTGAGCGTTGAGGGCAGGACGAGGACGCGGGGCGCCTCGGTCATGAACTCGATCTTCGTCATGCCCTCGCCGAAGAACGCGCTCTCGGCAGGCCCGTTCGACGCAGCGCCCTCCGTGTAGAAGGAGCCATTGACACCCCCGCGCACGACGATGTGGCGCGCCATACGAAGCCCGTCCGACTTCATCTCGACGCTACGGATCTGCGTGCCATACTCGACGGTGTCCAACCCGGTATCGATGATCCCCTCGGAGACCTGCAGGGAGTCTGGGATGACCAGGTCGGTCAGGCTAGCGCACCCCTCAAAGGCGCCGTAGCCGATGGTCTTCGCTCCATCGGGCAGGACGACGCGCTTCAGCGCCTTGTTGTTGTAGAAAGCGGAAGCCCCAATCTCGGTGACGCCCTCGGGCACGATGAATTCGCTCACGCTGTTGGTCGGCACGGACAGGACGAGGCGACGACCGTTAGCGATCTTCTGGTAGAGCACGCCCTTGTCCACGGAAAACTTGGGATTGGCGGGGCTGACGCTCAGGGCAGCGAGGCTGTTGTCCTCCCACAAAGCGAAATCGCCGATGGACTTGATCGAGGCCCCCAGGTGGAAGTCGGTGAGGGCCTGGTTCCGGGCGAACGACTCGGCTCCGATGCTCTTGACCGAGTCCGGCAGGGTGACGGTGCGGGGGGACGTCCACTCGAATGCGTTGTCGCCAATCTTGGTGAGCCTGTTCAGGTCAGGACGCAGATTCACCTCGGACAGGGCGCCATCGTTGTAGAAGGCGCTGTCGGACACCTCCACGGTGCCTCCCAGGTCCACACGAGTGAGCTTGGGCATGTACCAGAATGCCCGCTCACCGATCTTCTCGAACGTGCCGGGCAGGGCAAGCGAAGTGACCTCGGAGTACTCGAACGCTCGCGACTCCACCGAGCGTAGCGAGTCGGGCAGCGTCAGGGATGCAAGCCTAGACGTCGCAAAGGCCGCTTCACCAATCGTGGTCGTTCCGGCCGGGACCACAAACGCTGCGCCCGCGTTCTTGCCTGAAGGGTAGACAGCGAGGGTTGTGCGGTCCTTCGTGTACACGACGCCGTCGATGCTGGCGTAGGTCGCGTTGGCGGAGTCCACCTCGATGCTAGCCAGGCGAGGCGAGCGAACGAAGGAGTCCGCTAGTCGCTTCGAACTGACGTTGGGACCTAGGCGCACCTTCGTCAGGTTATCCATGTAGGAGAAGGCGTAGGTGTCGATATCCGTGACGGAGCGGGGCAGGGTGAGCGTCTCCAAGGTCGACTCGGAGAACGCTTGGATGCCGATCCACGTGAGCTGGGAGGGGTGGGCATCGTCGTCCTGGAAGGTGATCGTCTTCAGCGAGGCCCCCTTGAAAGCCTCCTCCTGCAGGGTCGTCACACTCGCGGGGACCCAGACGCTGTCCAGGTCCCGACCGCCGAAGACTCGCCCGCCGATCTCGGTGACGGATTCGGGAATCACGACGTCCCTGTCCGCGCCCCGATAGCCGGTCAGCACCCCGCTGTCGTTGATGATGAAGTCGTCGGATGCATCAGGCTTGGCGACGACGTTGAGAGGAGCCGAGACGGTCTTCGTCTTGCCTGCCGGAGTCGTCACGGTCGCTTTCAGGGTGCCACTGCCCACCTGGTTCGAGGTAAGAAGGGTTGCAGCGTGCCCGTTCGCGTCGGCGGTGATGGTACCCAGCGAGGCAGGCTCGACCGACCACGTCACCTGACCGTTCTGGAGAGATGATGCCAGGAGCGCGTTCACGAACACCTTCTGCCCGGGGATTCGCGTGATCGAGGATTCCGACAGCTCGATCCCGGTGGCATCCGAGACGGAGCGGACGTTGATCCAGGCGACGGCTTCGACCGACTCATCCTTCTTGTCGGTCACTCTGATCGCAACCTCACCGGGGCCCACGGCTGTGACGAGACCGTTCTGATCGACGGTCGCCACGGAGCCATCCGAGGTGTTCCACGTGACCTCGGAGCCGACGGGCATGCCCGTATCGTAGGCGGCCTGCAAGGACAGGCTCTGTCCGGGGGCGAGCGCCGTGCTCTCCGGCCACACGCTCAGGGATGCATTCGCGACATCCTGGTTAGGGCGCACTGCCGCGGCGGACTGGGTAACGCTTGGCTGTACTCCCGCGGCGTTGTCGGATGCGAACGCAGCCGGAACACTGACCGTGGTCGCTAATAGTGCCCCAGCTAGCGCTAGAGCCAGGGTCGACAGTCCTCGTTGAGACATCTGTAACTCCCTATGTTGACGGGTGATCAGAGAGGGATGACGCGCGATGCGCCGCTCCTATTATGCGCAATTGTTGCCAGTTGTGCAGTATGCATTACGCTTAGTTTCTCCCCTTCTGATCCCGCCTCAAGCCCTGGGAGGAGGCAAAATCGAACGACACTGGCAGCATTTCGTTGCTAAAGCGGCAAAACTTGCGCAGATATGCCGTGGGGCCGACCTGTTGGTCGGCCCCACGGCATATCCCATCAACACAGTGCAAGTTCTCCCAGATGACTCCTCAAAATCTCCTCGTCGGCGCTACCGAGCCCCAGCGGCCCGTGCCGTATTCCCTTGTGATGACACCAACCCTACGAACCCAACCTTGTGAGAGCCCATGGACAACCTGAGAAAACCCTGGGACTTACCGCGATCAGCGGAGCGATACCATCTCCAGCGAATGCGCACCGACCCCGTCGCCATCACACCCTAACCAGGCGCCAGATAGAGCCACGAGCCCCGAGCGTTTGCCTGCGCCGACATCGGGGCCTCCCCGCTGAGCTCTCGCGACTCAGGCACTCGTTCTCGAGGTCGTCAAGGGAAGCGCGCACCCGCTTGGAGCTGGAGGAATGCCCCGCAACCCCGGCCTCGTGCCGTGCAGGGAGTGCCTTGAGCGGGACTGACCGCACGGCGGCGCGGGGATAGGCGGCGGGCAACGGGAGCGACCCAGGATTGCGGGAGGCCTGTTGCAACTCGCGCAGCGCGCGTTCCAGATACTCTCCGCCTGCGACGACTGCCTAGGGCCTCACCCTCGTCGCGGCTGGAATGAACGTGGCTGCGGGACCGGTCTCTCGATCGGCCCCGCAGCCAACGCGCCCACTATCGGATCCACCGACCATCATCGGCGAAGGTGTACCAGCGCCATATGATCCAGACGCGACCGACGGCCATTCTCCCAGACCCCGGCCTGAGGTAGTACCAGTCATCGCCATCCTTGAGCCACCCCGAAGCCATCCTCCCAGAGTCCGGCCTGAGGTAGTACCAGTCACCACCGTCCCTGAGCCAGCCCGTGACTATCGCCCCGGAATCAGCATTGAGGTAGTACCAGGAATCGCCATCCTTGAGCCAGCCCGTGGCCATCGCACCCGTGTCCGGACTCAGGTAGTACCACGAGGTGCCATCGCACACCCATCCGCTCGCCTGAACTCCCGAGGCCCAGTGGAAGTACCACCGATCACCCTCTCGAACCCAGCCGATGCGCGCGTATCCGGCCTCGTCGAATCGATAGACAAGATCATCTATCACGAGCTTCTCGTTCGCCGGGTACGTGCCATCCGGGTATACATAGCGCCATCCGCGTTCACCCCACGTCCACGTGCCAGCGTTCGGCTGAGGCGGCGCTGGAGACTCCGACACGCTCAGGGTCGTCGAGCGCACGACGTGCGTGACGTCGCGCGTGTCGATGCGCAGCCGCGCGGGCACGCCGACGGGAGTCCATGACACGTTCAGCGTCGAGGCGGCGGCACCCGGGCTCATAGCGGTCCAGTCCTGGACGACGCTCTCCGTACCGTCGGCGCCGACCTGGACGACGCGCAATTGACGCCCATCGGGCACGCCTGCGCTCACGGAGGCTGTGAAGTCCACGGGCGTTCCCAGGCGCCCCTTCCACGCGTATCCGTCCCCCGCCTCGCCGATTCCGGTGCCGGACAGGGAGATAGACGCGGGTTCGTAGACGTGCAGGTGAGACAGATCGATGTCTTCCTTGATCAGCTCTGCCTTCGCGACCTCCCACGCGGGCGACCCCTCGGCGGCCGCTACGTAGACCTGCGTGTCCGTCTTGAATCCCTTAGAGGAGAAGGGGTCAAGCTGGAAGGTCGTGACTGTCGAAGGTAGGACCAGAACCTTAGGTCCCTTGCTGCGCACGTCGATCGTCGTCATCCCCTCGCCGAAGAAGGCACTCTCCACTCGGCCGTTGGAAGGCTCCCCGTCGGTGTAGTACTCACCGTTCACTCCACCGCGGACGATGATGTGACGCGGGGCTCGATTCTCGCGCGTGGGCAGCCACAGCTCGCGCACCTGCGTACCCAACTCGAGGGTGTCGAGGCCGGTGTTCTGCATACCCCTAATCACGCTCAGGGATTCAGGGAAGGACACGTCGGTGAGGTTCAAGCAGCCGTAGAAGGCACCATTGGAGATTGTCGTGAGCCCATCGGGCAGGACGACGCGCTTGAGGAATTGGTTGCCTTGGAACGCCCACTGCCCGATCTCAGTTGTTCCAGCGGGCACCGTGAACTCCTTCTGGGCTTTCGTCTGCAGGTACAGGCTCAGGCGCGTGCCGCTTCCCACCCTCTGGTACAGGACGTCGTCGCGGGCGAAGAACGTCGGGTTATCGGGGCTGACGGACAGGTCAGTCAGGCCGCTGAGCCCTCCCAGGGCCAGCGATTCGATGCTCGTGATTCCGGCACCGAGGTGCAAAGAGCGCAGCATCCTATTCTTCGCGAAGGCCGAGGCACCGATCGACGTGACGGAGTCGGGCAGGATCACGGAGGACAGGCTGGCTTCCTGGAAGGCGCTCTCCCCAATCCTCGTCAGGCGAGCCAGGTCCGAACGGAAGTTCACCTCCGTCAGCGACGTCGCGTAGATGAACGCGCCGCTGGGCAGTTCCGTCGCGCCGCCCAGGTCGACGCGGGTCAGTTGATTCGTGTACGCGAACGCCCACGTCCCCGCCTTCTCGAAGCCATCGGGCAGGGTCAACTCGGTCAGTTGCGAGTGCTCGAAGGCATACGAACCGATGGTGCGCAGAGTTGAGGGCAGCGTCACGGACGAGACCTTCGCGTCCTCGAAGGCGCTGTCCTCGATCCTCGTGGTTCCTTCGAGGACTGTGTACGCCCCTCCGTGATTCTTCGCCGACGGGTAGGCAATGAGGCGCGAGCGGTCCTTCGTGTATAAGACGCCCGCGTCGCTGGTGTAGTTCGTGGAGGCCGGGTCAACCTCAATGCTGGTGAGGCTCGGAGTGTAGCGGAATGCGCCCACCATCTGATCGGCGGCGACGTTGGGCCCCAGGCGGAGCGTCTTCAGGTGCGCCATGTCCTCGAAGGGATCGATGATGGTGCGAACGGATCGGGGCAGCACCATCGTCTCGACGTCCGTCCTGCTGAAGGCCTCGCTGTAGATGTCGGTGAGCTGGGAGGGGTGCTCCTCGTCGTCCTGGAAAGTGATCTGCTTCAGGCCGGTGCCGTAGAACGCTCGGTAGTCGATGTAACGCACGCTCGCGGGAATCCAGGCCGAGTCGAGCGACGTGGTCGAGAAGCCGCTGGCGATGCCGGTGACCCCCTCGGGAATCACGATGTCCTTGCTCGTTCCCCGGTACGTGACGAGGACCCCCTCGTCGTTGGTGAGGAAGTCTCCGCGAAGATCGGGCTCGACGGTCACTGGGACGGTGACGCTCTTGGTCTGCCCCGCCTCGTCGGAGACAAGCGCGGTCAGCGTGCCGCTGCCAGCCTCGTCGGCTGCCCTGAAGCCCGTGGCCGAGTCACTGTCCACAGGATAGGTAGTTCCGAGTGAAGCCGGGGAAAGGCTCCACGTGACCTCGCGCCCCTGGAGGGAAGGAGCCAGGAGCGCGTTCACAAAGGCATGCGTTCCGACCATCCTCGTCACGTCCGAGACGGACAGCTCGATCCCGGCGTCCTCGGAAACCTCCCGCACCGAGATGGTGGCGGTATTGGTCAAGGTCGCGTCGTTCTTGTCTGTCACGGTGATCGTGGCCTCACCGGGGCTGATCGCGTTCAAGGTTCCAGTCGCACTCACTGTGAGGACCGAGGAATCCGAGGATCTCCAGGTCAGATCCTCCGGTCTGGCATCGCCGGAATCATAGTAGGCGTTGAAGGTTAGGCTCTGACCGGGCGCGAGAGCGGTGGAGGTCGGCCATATGTCGAGCCGGGTCGTGGGTACATCTATCGTTGGCGCGAGCGTGCTCGCGGCATGGAGGGCGTTAACCGGGGACGAGGGGTTTGCCCCCGCCACAGCCGCGGGGACCGACACCGCAGTCAAAGCCGTCGCGCAGGCAGCTATCAGCGCCAGTGCCGAAAATCGTCGATGAGTCATCTGTGCCTCACTTGATTGAGAACTGCTGAGGGGCAGCGCCCACATCCGTGTGGCGCGCTCCCATACCAAGACTAGCCCACAAGGGATGACCCTCGCCGCTTTTTCCGGACTTGTACTTAGCTCTTGTCAAACCTACATGACCCGTAATGATGGGCTACCGCTCTTTCCTGTCGGCGATATGCAGGGGCCAAAGAGGGATGGCTATTGAGCCGCTCACGCTAGGCATCGCGTGCAGCTGCGCGCGCATGCGACGGGAGGGCGAGGCCGCCTCACGGCCGCCCCGCCCTCAAGCCAGACGATGTCGCTAGTGAACCCACCGCCCCGACTCGGCGAACCGGTACCAGGCCGACCCGATGCGCACCGTGCCGGTCGCCATCGCGCCGCTGCCGGGCGTGAGGTAGTACCAGGAGTCCCCTTCCTTGAGCCACCCCGTGGCCATCACGCCGCTGCCGGGCGTGAGGTAGTACCAGGAGCCCCCATCCTTGAGCCAACCCGTGACCTGCGCGCCCGAGGACGAGTGATAGTACCAGTCGCCCTGGTCGCGCACCCAAGCGGTGAGCATGTAGCCCGAAGCATCGAAGCGGTAAAGCTGGCCGTCGATACGCGAGGACCCGCTCGCGAGGTAAGTGCCATCCGCATTGCGATACCTCCAGCCGTGACCGTCTCGCTCCCACGAACCAACTCGTTGGGCGGGCGCCGGGGCGGGCGCCGGGGCGGTCGCCGGAGCGGGTGCCGGGGCGGGTGCCGACGGAGGAACCGACTCGGATGCTGGCTCCTCTTCGGTGGTGGGCGGAGCCTGCGCCGCAGCATCTGCCGAGACGAGGGTCAGCGTCGTCGAGGAAACGACACGCGAGGCATCGCGCACCTCGACGCGCAGGCGCACTCCCGCGCGAGGAGGTATCCACGTGTACGCCAGGGAGGACGAAAGCGTGTCCGAGCTGGACGCCATCGCCCCCCAGTCCCTCAGGACTTCCTCTCGGCCCGCGCCGTCAATCTCAACGAGGCGCGCATCGCGTCCTCCCAGCGCGCCACCGCGGGCACCGATCGTGAGGGAGATCCTCTCCCCCGGCGAGGCCGTGACCGTATGCCCCGCACCGACCTCGCCGCCGACAACCGACAGGGTCAGCGAGAGCGCCTCGTACTGGAGCAGGTGCGAAGTGTCATAGCCGGAAGCCTCCATCGCTGCCCTCGCAACGATCCACGCTGAGGACCCCTCGGGGGCGGCCACATAGACGATTGTGTCCGACTTGAGCTCGGCGGCCATCTCATTGGCGAGGGTGAGTTCCTTCAACGTGGAGGGCAGGACGAGGACGGCAGGCGTTTGACCGCGGAAGGTCACGCTCGTCATGCCGTCGCCGAAGAATGCGCTGCGCAGTCGCTGCGCATCGCGTTCCCCATCGCTGCGGAAGACTCCATCCACGCCCCCGCGCACGATAACGTGCCGGACGCCGCTGTCGCCCGTCGGATTCATCCGCACTTCGCGCACTTCAGACCCCAGTTCGACGGTCTTCAGCCCCGCTCTGTCCAGGCCGCTGGCCGACCTCACGGAATCGGGGATCGTGAGCTCGGTCAGCATCGCGCAACCGTCGAAGGCGCCTTCGCCGATCGCCTCAAGACCGGCGGGCAGGACGACGCGGCGCAGGGTGCCGCTGCCCTCGAAGGCGCTGGTACCGATCGCGGTGACCCCGAGGCGAACGACGAGTTCGGTTCCTGGACGTGCCGGAGGGTAGCGAACCAGGGTGGACGTGCCCGCTTCCGTGCGGTAGAGGGCGCCGCCCTGCGTCGAGAAGGTCTCGTTGGCGGGGCTGACGGTAATCGCCTCGAGTTTGCCATCGCCTTCCAAAGCGTAGTCTCCGAGGCTAGATAGGGAAGCTCCGACGTGGAACGAGGTCAGGGAGGGGATCTTCGCGAACGCCTCCTCCGCGACGCTCCGAACGGAGTCGGGCAGGGTGATCGAGGTGACGCCGACACCGACGAAGGCTCCGCCATCAATGGACGTGAGGGTGCCGAGATCGGGGCGCAGGTTGATCTCCCTGAGCCCGGCGTCGTAACGGAACGCGTTGGACGAGACCTCCCTGGCTCCCCCAAGGTCGACACGGGTGAGGTTAGGCATCTGCCAGAACGCCGAGGCCCCCATCGTCTCAAAGCCGTCGGGCAGGGCGATCGAGGTCAGCGCCGCCCCTTCGAAGGACTGTCTGCCGACGTGACGCAGCGACGAGGGCAGCGTCACCGAATCGATCTGAGCCTCGAGGAAAGCCATGTCATCAATCGTCTCGACCCCATCCTCGACTGCGTAGGATCCGCCCGCGTTCCTCGCCGAGGGGTAGGCGATCAGGTGCGAGAGACCCTTCGTATACAGGACGCCGTCAATCCCCTCGTAGTGCGGGTTGCTGCCGTCCACCTCGATGCTGGTGAGGGCTGGCGTGTTCGCGAAGGAACCCACCAGCTGATTCGCGGCAACACCGGGTCCCAGCCGCACCGACTCCAGCTGGGGCATGTCGACGAAGGCGTCGGAGGCGATCCTCTCCAGGGATCGGGGCAGCGACAGTTCAGTGACGCCGGTATTGGCGAAGACTCGGCTGCCGATCTCAGTGAGCTGGGAGGGACCACCGGCCTCGTCCTGGAAGGTGATTACCTCAAGCGGGGTTGCGTAGAAGGCTTCATCCCCGATGCTGCGCACGCTCGTTGGGACCTTGACCGACCTGATGTTTGAGCCACTGAAGGCGTGAGGACTGATGGCGCTCACTCCCCGCGGGATCGTCACGTCCACCCCGATCCCGCGGTACCCGACGAGGGAACCGTTCTCGTCGATCACGAAGTCGTCGGCGTCCCGGATCATCACCTCGAGGGAGATCGAGGAGGTCTTCACGACGCCGTCGACACCCGTCACGCTCGCGCTCAGCGTGCCGTAACCCCCCTCGTCGGCCGCCAGGACGCTGGCGGTCGGAGCCCCCTCGTCGGGGGTGATCGTGCCGAGGGCCGGCGGACTCACCGACCAAGTAACCGGGCGCCCCTGGAGGGAGGGGGCGAGGAGGGCGTTGAGGAACGCCGAGTCTCCCTCGCCGAGCACGAGGGAAGCGGCCGACAGCTCGATCCCGGTCTCCTCGGAGACGGCGCGCACCTGGACGGGCACGGCCGCGAACATGGAGGTCGTTACCCGATCGGTGGCCCTAATCGTTGCCTCGCCGGGGCCGACCCCCGTCACGAGGCCATTGCCGTCGACCGTTAGCACGGAGGAATCCGAGGACGTCCACTCCACCTCGGAGCTGTCCGCGACGCGCGTATCGTAGCGCGCCTCGAAACCGATGCTCTGCCCGGGCACGAGCGACGTGCTGCCTGGCCACAAAGACATGAGCGTCGCCGGAAGCTCGCGGCTTGGGGCGACTTCCCCGGCGGGTTGCGCGATCCCGCTCGGGGCGGACAGGTCCGCGTCGGCACCGAGTGCCGAGCCCGCCCCAACCACGGTGATCGACAGCGCCCCGACCAGTGCCATCGCCAGCGCCGATAGTGTTCGTTGAAACAACCTAAACTCCCTCAATTGATAAGCATTTCAGGGAGCCTGCACCCAAGTGGTCTCGATTCCCCGACAAACAATACCCCACGAACTATTACCGCGTACCTGTTGAATTGAGGACACCCGCCGGACATGGCTCCACGATCACTCCCATCGATACGGAGCAAATCCCGCCGTTGCGGCGCGCGAGGGGGAGCCCACCGGTGTGACACAGCCGCGCACACCCCCTCGACACAAGATCGCGCCCCCGGATGAAACTCCGGGGACGCACTCATCAAGGAAGGCGGGCAGATAGCTAGGGCTAGCCGATCAGCTGACCGCTCTCGGCGAAGTGGTACCACCTACCCCAGATACGCTCCCAGCCGGTCACCATCGCGCCGCTGCCGGCCCTGAGGTAGTACCAGTGGCCGCCCTCCGCGAGCCAGCCCGTCGCCATCGCACCCGAGGAGGGCATCAGGTAGTACCAGGTCGAGCCCACCCGCACCCAGCCGGTCACCATAGCGCCGGAGGCGGGATCCAAGTAGTACCAGCGGCCACCCTCCGCGACCCAGCCGCTCGCCTGAGCGCCCGAGGAGGTGTGGTAGTACCACGCACCGTCCTCCTTCACCCACCCGGTGCGCATATAGCCCTCCGCGTCGAAGCGATAGGTCACCCCATCGATAACGAGCGCGGTCCCTCTCGGGTAGGAGCCGTCCTCGTAGCGGTACCACCAGCGGACTCCGTCATGCTTCCACTGCCCCGTCTTCGGGGCGGGAGCCTTGACGCGCACCGCGGCGCTCGCGGAGACGCTCGGCTGGGTCGGATCCGACGCGGTGATCGTCGCTTCCCCCGCGCCCACGGCAGTCACGACGCCACTGTCGGAGACCGTTGCCACGGCCTCGTCGGATGAGGACCATACGACGTCTGTCGCGTTCGCGTCGGCAGGTTCGTGGGAGACGCTCAGCGTGACTGTCTCACCGGGTTTCAGCGTGGCCGACTCGGGAGACACTGACAGCGACGTCATCGCGATGGGCTTCATGGCAACGGTCGCGGTTCTGGCGTTGACCGTCCAGTCCCACACTCTCAGCTCAATGGTCGCCGGATCCCCACCCAGTGCAGTCAGGACGGAGGAAAGATTCGCCTCGTAGTGCTCGTGGAACAGCCCGTCGTCCCCGCGCCGACTCGGATCCTCCTCGACGGCCCACAGGGTGAGTTCGCCACCCAGCGAAGACTTAAAGCCGTATCCCGCGATGGGCGAGGCGTCGGTAACGTCGAAGGACAGCGTGCGCGACTCCCCCTCGCCCACGACCCGCACGTTCTCGATGACTGGCGCCTGCGTGTCCACCCAGAAGCTGTAGCCGGTCTGCTGGGTCGTCGACGAGGGACCGTAGGTGCTCGCCTCGATCGTCACCGTGTAGCGCCCATCCGGCAGCTCCCTGCCCTTCGCATCGTAGGTATCGAAGTTCGGATCGCACCCGGGCGACATGAACTCGGCGTTGTGCATGGCACGCCAGTGGTCGTCATAGAAGGCCTTGTCCGCGCGATCGCAGGTGTAACTACGCACCGTCTGTCCTGCATCATTCGTGACCGTGTAGGTCAGCGAGGGGACGGCACGCAGCAGGATCGTCCCCGGGGTGACGTTAGTGCGAGCGCCTTCCGCGACCGAACGCGTGATGACGAAGCGCTCGGGATCGAACCAACCGAGTGCCCTCTCATCCTCCATCTCGAAGGGGTTGAACTGCCCGAAGGGTAGGTTCCCGCTCATCAGCGTCGACCCGAAACCAACGAGATGGTTGCCCGGAGTCTGCTGGTCGAAGATGCTCGCCCCTCCCCACGAGCCGTAGAATCCCATGTAGGGCACGGTCAGGTCGGGATGACCATCGGCGCTCTTGAAGGTCACGGCACCGTCGATGAAAGTACCCTTGGGCGTGCTCTCCTGCGCGAACGAGGCGAACTCGGCCCTGGGGGTCACGGTCACGCTCACGGTGGTGCTCGATGCCGCGGGAACCGTCACGGAGCTGGCCGAGAAGGTCAGGTCAATGCCCCGCCCAGCCCAGTCGGTGGAGTGGTTCGTGAAGCGTTCCCGGTTGACGTTCTCCGCGAGCGCCTGCCCGTCGAGAGTGTAGCTGAGGGCCTCGTTCGAGACGTTGGTCAGGCGTACTTGGAAGGTCCATCCGTCGGTGCCGTCGCCTAGGTCCGCCTTGGGGCGGGAGGGATTCGTTGCTCCCACAACGGTCGGGTACACGGGCGAGGTCGTGGCCCCAACCGCGTCCACGAGGCCAGCGCCGACGCGGCGAGGGGAGTAGTAGGTACCGTCGTTGAGCTCGGCGTCGACGATCGGATGCGCCGTGCCCATCAGGAAGTTGGTCACCAGGGAGTTCCTCTCGGCGGCGCTCATTGCCGAGAAGGCAGGATCGCTTGCGATGCGCTGGCGCACGAGGGCAGCGATACCCGCGATTTGGCCGGCAGCCTGGGCCGTGCCAGACATCCGACCGTAGTGGTTTCCGGAGATGGCGGACATGACGTCGCCACCGGGTGCCGCGATCTCGGGCTTGAGTCTCAGGTCGTAGGTCGCGCCCGTACCTGAGAAGCCGGAGACGTGTACCTTCGCGGGCACGGTGAGCGTGTTGGAGCGCGAGACGCTCACCTCGACCGAGCTGGATTCGGCTGCGTCGATAGCCGCGCGGAGCGCATCGCGATCCGCCTTGGTGATCGTTCCCGTCGGAGTGGAGAAGGAACGGTCGACCTGAGCCTTCCCGGGAACTTCCAGATCTCTCGTATCGGCGATCATCAGGCCGGCTGGCCTGCTCGCGAGCGCTTCTAGGTTTGCCAGCTGCGTTGTCAGCTCGACCATGTCGCCGCTTTCGTCGGTCCCTGACCACTCCTCCAGGAGGATCGTGTGGGACAGGTCCCCGTAGTGGGGTCCGAGGTACTTCTCCAGGTCAGCGGTCGTTCCGTTTCCGGCGTACAGCACCCGATAGTTGCCGTCGGGCAGAGCGTTCAAACCCGGGCCGTCTTCCTGCCATGTCCTGGTCACGGCACGGTAAGCGATCTGGCGTTGGCCGAACGATACCGCGCCCAGGATCTCCTGTTCGCCGACGGAGGCCGCCGCCAGAGTCGATGGGTAGAACGCGGGGAAGCCGAGTAGTCCCTGATCCGGATCGCTAGCGTTGTTAGCCTTCCCATCGTTGCCCGCTGGCGCGTTCACTGCGATGCCCATGTCGCTCAGCTTCTGGTACACCTGCGAGTAGAGCGCCACCGAGTCGGTGCTCATTCCTTCGAGCGTCGCAAAGGATACGGCGATGGTGTCTGGTCCCAGGACCGCAGCATCGTCGAGGGCGGCCAGCAGGGCGCTATCGTAGGCTGCGTAGCCGCCATCCCTGTTGACCTTCGCTACGATGAGCTGCGAGGCCGGAGCGGCCCCCCGGAAGGCGGCCCCGTTGGCGGTGGCGAGGGCGGCGACGTGCGTCCCCTGCTCGCTCGACCATCCTCCGCCGCTCGCAGGAGAGGCGTCGGCGTCCCCATCGCCGTAGTCGTAGGCGAAGGGAATCTTGTCGCTGAGCCACGCGCCGTCCTTACCCGCGCCGAGAGAGGGAATCAGCGAGGACAGTGCCGCCCTCGTGTAGCGCTGCGAGGACGCGTCCATCGCACCGGAGAATGCCTTGTGCGAGGTATCGACGCCGGTGTCGATGACCTCAACGACCTGTCCACGCCCATCCTGTCGGGCCGCCGCAGCTCCGGTCATCCGCGAGGCGGCGCCCAGAGCTGGCGAGCTATCGAAGGACCCCGAACCGTGGTTGTAATCCCAGAAGTCCGGGTCGGTCACCGGTTCGTGAGAGCCCTCGACAAAGGCTCCCTTCACGCCTTGCGTCGCCCTGATAGCCGCGAGGGCGGTGCGCGGCGCCCGCAGCGCAAATCCCTCGAATGCGTGGGTATAGTCCCGCAGAGCTTCGACGCTGGCGCCGGGGATCGTCCGGGTCACTTCCTGGGTGATGCGCTTCTTGGCCTCGGCAAACCTGGTCGCCTGATCGCCCGCCCCCTCCTCGAGGTGGACGATGATCGTGACCGCAGAGCTATCGCCTTCCCGCACGACCGAGGAATCCAGGTTCGCGCCTGTGTCGTCGGCGTAGGAGGGTGCCGCGCTCACGGTGGTGACGACGAGGGCACCCGCAGCAACCAGCGCCCATACCGACATTGTTCGATGGAGCATCTTCGCCCACTTTCTCGCCGACTGACAAACGGTGCGCACGCGCGCATCCACTCACAAGGGTAACCCCAACAGGCGATGCACACCGCGGTTTTCTCCCCCCTTTGTCAGCCCATTCGTCAAACACAGCTTTGCCGTAATGCTGGGACAGGAGAGTTTCTTGGCTAGATATTGCACGCGACATATCGAGGGTGAGAGATGCTGCGGGCTCCCACCCCTGACTCGCAAGAGCTCACGAGTTCCTCGCACGGGCGTCCCACCGCTTCGAGGCGCCAAGGGCAAACACCTACACAGTTCGACCTGTAACCTTCACTGTTCGCCAGCTCACGCAGATATGCCGTGGGGCCGACCTGTTGGTCGGCCCCACGGCATATCCCATCAACACAGTGCAAGTTCTCCCAGATGACTCCTCAAAATCTCCTCGTCGGCGCTACCGAGCCCCAGCGGCCCGTGCCGTATTCCCTTGTGATGACACCAACCCTACGAACCCAACCTTGTGAGAGCCCATGGACAACCTGAGAAAACCCTGGGACTTACCAGGTTCGCGCCCCGGACCCACAGCCCGGGGCGCGAACCCACAAACAACACCTCACAATCGGGCCACTAGCCCATCAGCTCACCAGAATCGGCGAAGCGATACCAGCGCCAGCCAATGCGCACCGACCCCGTCGCCATCGCACCCGAACCAGGGTCAAGGTAGAACCAGGATGACCCCAGCTGCAACCAGCCGGTGACCATCTGGCCAGAAGCGGGATCAAGGTAGAACCAGGACGACCCCAGCTGCAACCAGCCGGTGACCATCGCGCCCGAATCAACGCTCAGGTAGTACCAGGCGCCGCTGTCCTTAACCCAGCCGGTCCTCAACGCGCCGCTATCCGGCTGCATGTAGTACCAGGCGAATCCATCGTGCGCCCAGCCTCTCGCCATGGCACCGCTCGCGGGATTCAAGTAGTACCAGGTGGGCCCATCCAGCAGCCAGCCAGTCACCATCGCACCCGACGCCGGATTCACGTAGTACCAAGCGGAGCCATCGTGCACCCAGCCCCTGGCCTGCGCCCCAGAAGCGTCATGGAAGAACCAAGATCCCTGATCGCTCACCCAGCCGGTACGCATATAGCCATCCGCATCGAAGCGGTAAATGGACGAACCGATAGTGACCGCACGATTCGACGGGTAGGAGCCATCGGCGTAGCGATACCACCAACCACGCGAGTCGCTCACCCACTGGCCGCCCTGCGGCTCGGGTGTCGGGTCCGGGTTGGGTCCCGGGTCCGGGTTGGGTCCCGGGTCCGGGGTCCCGGGCAGCTTGACCTTGAGTGTGCTCGTCAGGTAGGAGGCGTCGCGAATCTCCACGCGAAGGTGTACGTCCGCTGCAGACGGCGTCCACGGGAAGGTCGCGGAGGCTCCCGACGCGCGGTCACCGCCATCCGTCATCGCCGTCCAGTCGCGCACCAGCGTCTCGGTGCCGTCGGCCCCGACCTGCACGGCGCGAACCTGCGACGAGTCAGCGATGCCTCCCGTCACCGTGGCGGTCACATCCACCGACGCGCCAACCGCACCCGTGTACGTGTAGGTTCCCCCGGCCTCGGAGAGGTCGGTACCGGAGAGGGCCACGGAGGGCAGGGTGTAGGTGTGCAGGTGAGAAACCTCGATGCCGGCTGCCTCGAGCGCGGCCTTGGCGACGTCCCAGGCCGGGGATCCCTCGGCTGCTGCGACATACACGTGCGTGTCGGCCTTCTTCTCGTCACTCAGTTCCGGCTCGAGGTCGAGGCGGGTCAGCGTCGAGGGAAGGACCAGAACGCGGGGCACGTCCACGCCGAAGGACACGGAGGTCATGCCTTCACCGAAGAAGGCGCTCTGGCGACGCCCGTTCGTGGGGCGACCGTCGTAGACGAAGGAGCCGTCCTGGCCGCCGCGCACAATGATGCGACGAGGCATCGGAACCCAGCTGCCCTCCATGCGCACGACGCGCACCTTCGTCCCGTACTCGACAACCTCGAGGGAGTTGTTGACGACGCCCGTCGAGGTCTCAACCGAATCCGGGATGACCAATTCGGCCAGGGCCGCGCAGCCTGCGAAGGCCTCGTCGCCGATGCTCTTCAGCCCCTCGGGCAGGACGACGCGGGTGAGCGCCTTGTTGTGAGCGAACGCCGAGGCGCCGATCTCGACCGTGCCCGCCCGCACCGTGTAATCGGTGATCGTGTTCGCGGACGGAGACAGGATGAGGTGCAGGCCGTCGACCGCCTTGCGGTAGAGCACGTTGGAGTCGGCAGAGTACACCGCGTTGTCGGCGCTCACCGTCAGCGTCGCGATCTTGCGGTCGTTGTAGAGCGCGGTCTCGCCGAAGGATGTGACGCCCGCGCCGATGTGGAAGGACGTCAGCGTACCCGCCTCCGAGAAGGCCTGCTCGCCGACCGTCGTCACCGAGTCCGGCAGCGTCACGGAAGTCTGCCCCGCTGCGGTGAAGGCGAAATCTCCGATGGATGTCAGCCTTCCGAGCTCAGGTCGATAGTTCACGACCAGCTTGGGTCCGGTGTGATCAAAGCCGCTGTCCTTGATCGTCACCGTTCCGCCCAGGTCAACGCTGTTGAGCTTGCCCGCAAGGCAGAACGCGCAGGTTCCCACGGTCTCGAAGCCCTCGGGCAGCGTCAACGCGGTCAACGCCGAGAGACGGAAGGCCTCGTCCCCGATCGTGCGCAGGGACGCGGGCAGGGTCACCGTCGAGATGGAGGCTTCCGTGAACGCTCTCCTAGCGATAGTCACGGTCCCGTCCAACACCGTGTACGAGCCGCCGGAATCCTTGGCCGCCGGGTAGAGGATGAGTCGGCTGTGATCCTTGGAGTACAGGACGCCCTCGGTGCTCTCGTAGTTCGGGTTCGCCGCGTCGACCTCAACGCTGGTCAGCGCGCGGGTCTCGGCGTATCCGGAGGTCACCGACTCGGCGGAGACCTTCGGACCGAAACTCAACGTCGTCAGGGTCGAGACGTAGTCCACGACCTCGGCGCCAATCGTCACTACGTTGCGCGGAAGCGCGAGCGCGTCAAGGGATGTGTGCGCGAAGGCACGCTCGCCGACGGAGACCAGCTCAGACGGGTGTGCGGCCTCATCCTGGAAGGTGATCGTCTTCAGCGAGGAGTAGATGAACGCCTCCTTGCCGATCGAGCGCACCGCAGCGGGGATGGTCACGTTCTCCACGGAAGAGCTGGCGAAGGCGCGCTCGCCGATGTCGGTCACGCCCTCCGGGATCACGACGTCGGTCGCGTTGCCCTTGTACTTGGTGAGAACGCCGTTCTCATCGATCTCGAAGTCGTCGGCGTCAGCCGCACGGACCGTGACGGGAATCTGCGCGGTCTTGGTCACCCCCTGCGCATTCGTAACGGTCGCGCTCAGCGTGCCGCTGCCCGCGTGATCGCGGGCGGTCAGGGTCGCCTTGCGGGTATCCGCTTCAGCTTCAACCGCGGCCAGGTCGGCGGGGTCCACGCTCCAAGTGACCTCGCGCCCCGCCAGGGAGGGCGCCAGGTAGGCCTTCACGGAAGCCTCCTCGCCGACCTTCACGGAGACCGCGCTCTGCTCGAGCTCGATGCCCGTATCCTCGGAGATGGTGCGCACGCGCACCGTCGCGGAAGCCGATAGGGCGGGCTGAGAGGCGTCGGTCACGGTGATCGTCGCCTCGCCCGCGCCGATCGCGCTGACCTCGCCGGTCTCGCTCACCGTGGCCACGGCCTCGTCCGAGGAGGACCACACGAGGTCGGTAACGTTCGCGTTCGCTGGCTCGTAGGTGGCGCTCAGCGTCACCTTCTCGCCCGCAACGACCGTGGAGGAGCTCGGGGCCAGCGTCAGCGACGTCATCGGGATGGTCTGGAAACGGATCTGCTGGCGGGCCTGGTTCTTGCCCCAGTCCCACGCGTACAGGTACGAGGTCGCCGGGTCCGAGCTGTCCGCTCGCTCGACCAGGTCAGTCCACTTGATCTCGTAGTGCTTGGAGTAGCTGCCGTCTGCCTGGCGGTTTGCGCCCACGGCCTCCTTCGCGTCGTAGTAGTGACGAGACGTGGGCGACTCGGAGAAGGCGATCCCCGCCAGCGGCGAATTGTCGGTGACGTCGAAGGACACGACGCGCGCGTCCCCCTCGCCGGTCACGCTCAGGTTCGAGATAACCGGGGCCTGGGTGTCCAGCGAGAACTCCCACGTCATTTCATTCTTCGTGGAGGATGGCGCAACGGAGTTGGCTCCGATCGTCAGCTTGTAACGGCCGTCGGGCAGCTCCTTGCCATCGGCGTCGTAGCCGTCGAAGACCGGGTTGTTTCCCTCCTGGCTCTCGACGGGCAAGATGGCGCCCGCAGAGTAGTTGAACAGGGACTTGCGCGCGTCCTCGAAGGTGTAGGAGCGCACGGTCTGACCGGCATCGTTCGTGTACGTGTAGGTCAGCTGCGCCGTGTTGCGCAGCAGGCAGGTGCGCGGCAGCATCCGATTCGGAGCTTCCTGGGCGCTGGAGCGCGACATGATGAAGTAGGCCGGGTCGACCGCGCGCACAGAGAGCGGGTCCTGTCCGACGAGCGGGTTCAGGGCGCCCAGGGGAACGTCCGTGGCTGGGTTCATCAGGGTCGAGGAGCAGGCGTGTGCGGTGCTGGTCTTGCCGTCGTACCACTTGCCGTCAAAGACGGAGGGGGCTCCCCAGGAGCCGTAGAAGCCCATGTAGGGAACCGTCAGGTCGGGCTGGGAATCGGTGCTCGTGAAGGTCACGGCGCCGTCGATGAAGGTGCCCTTGGGTGCGTTCGCATTCGCGTAGGAGGCGAAAGGCGCCTGAGGCGTGACGGTGACGGTCACGGTGGCGTTCGACTTGGCGGGGACGGTCACGGAGTTGGCCGAGAACGTCAGGTCGATGCCCTTGCCCGCCCAGTCCTTGGAGTGTTCGGTGAAGAGCTCGCCCTCGACGATCTCGGACAGCGCCTGGCCGCCGAGCGTGTAGGTGTGGTCCTCGCCCGACAGGTTTGTCAGCTGCACCTGGAAGGTCCAGCCTGCCGTTCCCTCGCCCAGGTCGGCCTTGGGGCGCGCGGGGTTCGCGGCTCCCACGACGGTCGGGTAGACGTACGAGGTCGTGGCCGCCAGCGCGTCCACCTGGCCCGCGCCGACTCGACGCGGCGAGTAGTAGGTGCCGTTGTTCTGGTCGATGTCGAGCAGCGGGCGGGACGTGCCCATGAGGAAGTTGGTGACGATCGCGGTCTTCTCCGAGGCGGACAGGTTCGCGAAGGCGGGGTCCTCGTTGATGCGCTGGCGCACGAGGGTGGCTATCCCGGCGATCTGCGGGGTCGCCATGGACGTACCCGACATGGAACGGTACTCGTTACCGAGGACCGCCGCGACGATGTTGCCGCCGGGAGCCGCGACCTCGGGCTTGAGCATGAGGTCGGGAGTGACGCCCCACGACGTAAAGTCGGAGATCGACGGGTTGGCCGACGCCAGCTTCACGCCCGAGTGCGGGTTGGTGACGGAGATCGAGTGGGACTCGGCGGCGTTGATGGCCGCGATCAGAGTGTCCTTCTGCTTCTTCGTGATGGTCACGGTGGGGAAGGTGTGTGTGAACTCGATGGTCGCCACGTAGGGCGCTTCCTTGTCCTCGGAGTCTCCGATGATGAGGGCGGCGGGCTTGGAGGCCAGCTTCGTCAGGGCGGCGACCTTGGCCTCGTGTGTCATGTCCGCGCCGGTCGCGCTGTCCGACCCGCCGCGGTCCTCCAGGACGATGACCTTGGAGAGGTCGCCGGGGTGGGCAGCCAGCATCTTGTCCAGGGCAGCCGCGTCGCCGATGCCACCGTAGATGACGGTGTAGGTGTCCTCGGCAATGTCGAGCAGGCCGGGCACGGCGGCGTCCTTGGGGCCGCGAGCCTTGCGGTAGACGATGTCCTGGTCTCCGTAGCGCAGGTAGGACAGGGTTTCCTGGTTGTTCACCGAGGCAACCGACAGGGTCGAACCGTAGGATGCGGGCGCCGAGACCGTGCCCGCGTCGGGGTCGGTCGCATAGGGCTTGCCCTTGCCGGAGTAGTTGGAGTAGGCGCTCGAGTAGGAGTTGCCCGCGGCGGCGTTCACGGTCACGCCGGCGTTGGCGAGGTTCTTGTACACGTCCGCGTAGACGCTTCCGGCCTCGGTCCCCATTCCCGCGTCGTCGCCGAGGGAGAGGTTGATCGAGTCGGGCTTGATGACGACCGCGTCGTCGAGAGCGGCCAGCACGGTGTTGTCCGGGATCGCCCCGTCCTTGTCGGTGGCAACCTTCGCGACGATGATCTGCGCGTGAGGCGCGGTGCCCTGCAGATCGGCCGCGTTGGCAGCGGCGATCGCGGCGACATGGGTGCCGTGCGACAGGTCCTTGGTCGAGGAGGGCAGCACGTTCGCGTCATTGTCGGCGTAGTCGTAGACGAAGGGGATCTTCGAGTTCAGGTACGCGCCGGTCCTGCCGTGACTCAGCTTGCCCACGAAGGACTCAACGTCCTTTTGCGAGAAGCGAACGGGGACGTCCTCCATGGAACCCGAGAATGCCTGGTGGGTGGCCTCGATGCCGGTGTCGATGACCTCGATGACCTGCTTGTCGCCCTTCTGGGCCGTCTGGTTCGCGCGGGTCATCTCGAGGGAGGAGCCGTTCTTGAGCCCCGGGTCCACGGCGTTCACGCTGGCGACTCCGGCATCGCCGTCGACGACCATCGGCTTGTGGAAACGCTCGATAAAGGCAGCCTTGACACCCTCAGTGTTCTGGATGGCCTCGAGCGAGGAGGCGGGAGCCGTGACGGCGAAGCCGTCAAGCGCGTGCGTGTAGTCCCGAACATCAGTGACATCGAAACCGGGCACCGAGGACTCGACGGCGGTCTCGATGCGGTCCTTGACCGTCTTGTGCTTGGCGGAGGAGGACAGGCCGAATACGCGGCGATACCAGGGGATACCGACGTTGCCGTCCTCCAGCTGGACGATGATAGTCGTCGGAGCATCGCCGGTTGCTTGCGGGGCTGCACTCGGGTTCTCCGCGCCTGCCTCGTCCGCGGCGCCGGATTGGGTGGAGTCGCCCGATTGCGCGGCGTTCGACGAGGCCTGGGCGCCGACGGGCGCGGGAAGGCTCGCGTTGGGCTGATTCTCCTCGTCGGCCGCGAAGGTGGCCGGGGTACTGATAGTGGTCGCGGCGAGGGCGCCGGTTACTACCAGCGCGAGTGCCGTGAATGATCGATGGGACATCTATGGCTCACTTGGTTGACAACTGGGCGTCGGATGCGTCGCTTCGCGCTGGCGCACCCAGCCTTAAGAGTAGAGGGGTGAGACGTGAGCGCCTAGCTCGCGCCCTCTTCTCTCTCACCATCTGTCAAGCGTTTTACACACAGGACTCCACAGTGTAGACTCTATCAATTTAGTCCCACCTTAGTTTCATGGCATGGCCCGCGTTTTCGCCGATCTCTGAACGCGACTCCTCAGCTCGACCCCCCTCACCAGCCTTCGACATGACGAAACGCCGGGCGGAACGCAGGCACTTCCACCCACATTCCACCCGGCGGTCTCTCGGGTGTCAAGCTGCTCGCCCCGCTCCCTCAGAGGATGACGGCGGTTCCCGTCGCGATGGCGGCGAGCATGCCTCCGTTGGTACCGGCGGTGAAATAGTCAACCTTCACGCCGACGACAGCGTTCGCACCCATCGCCTGCGCGCGGGCACACATTTCGTTGACCGCGGTCGCCGAGGCGTTACCAATCTCCTCCTCGTACTGCGAGGCGCGACCGCCGAACATGTTGGACAGGCCAGCCCCGAAGTCCTTGAACAGGTTGACGCCGGCGAAGGTCTCGCCGGACACCATTCCGATGTAGCGCTGAATCGGCGTCCCCTCGACGGTCGGGGTCGTCACAACGAGCATATTCTTCTCCTTTGCGTAGGTCCTGAACGGTACAACACTAGCCGCGCCGCACTGTCAGCGCCACCAAGCGCGCGCCCGATCGCGCGCGTCGACGCAGCGCGGCGCACGCCCGACGCAAGTCAGCCACTCACCGCGCGAGTGGCTACGAGCGGGTGTCGAATGATCGTCTTGAGCTTCTCGGGAGCGACCCTGCGAGCGTCCGACAGGTAGATCTCGTGGTGGCGGCGCTCCGCCGAGAGATCGAGCTCATATCCACGCTCACGCGCGTAGGCGTCCATGGCCTCGACGGTGGCCGGCTCGTCATCGTAACTGCCGACGTGCAGGGACTGAACGCACAGCCCCTCGTCAATGCGCAGATACTCGGCGGCGGAGCAGTCGACCTTCTTCTTCCTCGTCGCCTCTACGACCGCCCAGTCGAAGTCCTCGCGCCCCACGAAGTCGGGCAGGCGAATCACCGCGATCCAGCTGAAGGCCTCCTTGCGGGCATAGTCGACTCCCCTGACATCATCTTGCCACCAGAACCCTTCGAGCGGCGGCACGACAAAGTCCACGTACCCGTCAATCTGTCGCGACCCCTTCTTACTCATCTTGATCGTGTACGAGATGGCGTACAGGACCGCGATCGCCCGCTGGTAGGCGCCTCCCTCCTCGTTTGGGTCACCGGCGCCTCGCACGGCGACAAACGTCATGGGGGGCACCTGAATGATACTCGCACCCTTCTTGGGGGCGTAAAGGTCTTTGTATTCCTTCTTCACGTCAAACGCCACGTCGACTCCTTCGTTCTCGCTGCACCTTACCGCGAGAGGGACAATCCCGTTCCCTGCGTCCCATCCAGGGGACAGCGGTTGCACCCCGGTCAGCCCGCATCCGTGGCGGCGTGAACAGGCCCCGTGGCCTCATCGGAGCACACCTTGGAGATGCGCGCGCACCGCAGTTCGGGGAGGGGCACGGGGCACACCAGCACAGGGTCGGAGCGAGTCGAGTAAGCGGTGCGGGTAGCACGAGTCAGTGCTTCCGCACCATGCTCGCCGAGGCCCGGGCGCCGCACGCGGTCGGGTTAGCAATCCGCGAGGGCGCCCACAGGCCAGGCGTTCAGCCGCAGAATCGCCCAAAGAGGCCTCGCTTCTTGCGGGCAGCCGCGCGCTCCTCGTCGGTGTGCTGCTTGTCGCACCACTGGTCTGCGGGAACCTTGGCTTTCACCTTGTCGATATGCTGACCACAGCCCTTCCACGTCGTTTTGCCGCACACCTCACAGGTAACCGGTCGACACATTGTTCTCTCCTTCGTATGTTCTGCGCACGAAACGCTATGGATTCATTGCCTTGTATCGCGCCGGTCCGTTGCCAGACCGGACGCCTTTCGCGGTTAGCTCAGGCTGAGGAACAGCTGTTCGAGCTCCTCGATCGTCATGTTGTTCGACGCCACGAACGCTTGCGGTTTCGCGCTCGCGCGAGCGCTCTCGGCGTCGGCGACCTCAAGCGCGCAATGCGACATGATCGTCGCGACCGCGAGGTAGCTGGCGCGCTTCACCGCGGAGTTGACCGCCGCGAACTGGGTCAAGACGTCCCGACAGTTGGCGTCCCCACTCTCGAGCTGCTCGATGAGGCCGTCGAGCTGTCCACGAGCGCGCTTGAGGCGATTCACGATCTGTGTTTGCGTCGCCATGGGCCGCCCTACCCCTTGACCAGCACGGCGTCGGCCCGGTCGCCAAGCCATGCTCGCAGCGACTGAATACCACCCGAGAGCATGGTCGCGTCAAAGCCTGCGCTGCGAACAATGCGGTAGCCGATCCACGAGCGCACGCCCGCGGCGCACATGACGACGAATGGCCACTCGCCAACCTGCTCGTCGACCCAGGCGCGCACCTCGTCGAGCCGGTCGCGAAGCTCGGTGTGGGGGATGTTCAGCGAGTGCGGCATGTGGCCGGCCTCGTACTCGCCCGCCGTGCGCACATCCAGCACCGGCATGTCCTCGGTCAGGTCGTTCGGTCCAGTGAGCGTCAGCTCGCCGGTCAGCACGTTGTTGGCGACCATGCCGGTCTGATTCACAGGATCCTTTGCTTGGCCGTACGGGGGCGAGTAAGCCAGGTCCAGATCGATCAGGTCGCAGGCCTTCAGGCGAGCTCGCATCGCGGTCGCGATGACGTCGATACGCCGGTCCACGCCGTCGGTGCCAACCGCCTGCGCGCCGAGAATCTCGCCATCGGTGCCCACGTGCATCAGAATGTGCACGGGCTGCGCGCCCGGGAAGTATCCCGCGTGCTGGTTCGCGTGCGTGTGTACCGTGAAGTACTCCTTGCCGGCAGCATCCAGGGCGGCGCGGTTGGCGCCGGTCATGGCCGCCGTCTGCGCGCCCACCCTAACGATGGCCGTGCCCTGCGGCGTCGGAATGCGGCGCGCGGAGGAGGCATCCTGTTCCACGTCGGCGATCGCGTCCGCGATCAGTCGACCGCCGCGGTTCGCCGGCCCCGCCAGGGCTACCGGGCGCTCCTGATCGCGCCCAATGGTTCCATCACCAATCGCGTAGACGTCCCGCGCGCTGGTGCGCCCCTGGTCATCGATGAGGATGAGGCCGCGTCTGGTTTCGATGCCGGCCGCCTCGGCGAACCCGGTGTCGGGGCGGACGCCGGTCGACAGCACGACGACGTCAGCGTCCAGCACAGTGCCGTCGGATAGCATCACCGAGTCGAAGTCCTCGCCGTGCGTGACGCTTTGGGCGCTCACTCCGGCGTGCACCACAATGCCCAGGTCACGAAGCTCCTGCGTGACAAGTTGCGCCATCTCGACCTCGAGCGGCGGTAAGACATGGTCGGCGAACTCGACGAGGTGCGTTTCGAAACCGCGGGATGCGAAGGCCTCGGCGGCCTCGAGGCCGATGAAGCCGGCGCCGAGGACGACGGCGCGAGATCCTGGAGCCTGCCGCAGAGCGAGCGCATCATCGACCGTGCGCAGCGCGTGGACGCGCGGGGAGTCCAGGCCGTCGATCGCGGGCCGAGTGGCGAGCGCTCCGGGAGACAGGATCAGGTGGTCATAAGACAGGGTGTACGTGTCGCCCGTGTCTGTGTTGGCGACCTCGACGCGATGTTCGCCGGGATCGATCCCGGTCACCTCGGAGTTGACGCGCACGTCCAGGTTGAGCGCCGCCTTCAGAGACTGCGGGGTGTGCAGGAGCAGCTTAGCGGGATCGGCGATCTCGCCGCTGACGTAGTACGGGAGGCCGCAGTTTGCGAAGGACACGTAACGGCCCCGCTCGAGGACGATGATGTCCGCAGCCTCGTCACGACGACGAAGGCGCGCCGCCGCACTCATGCCGCCCGCAACGCCTCCGACAACTACTACTCGCATATGCCGCTCACTTTCCATCTATGACTGTAGGGACATCCACTAGGACACGAACAATAATACCCCCGGGGGTATCGAGAGGCAATGTGAATCCGACGCCACATCGCGACACCCACGGCATAGTGCGCCCGCACCACGAATACGGAATCCTACGAGCAACCACTTGCCTCGGGGGCCGAAAGCGCCTTGTATCCACTACATTGGGGCAGCTCAGCGACTCGAACAGGAGCCGCGTATTCACGTCCTTTGTTCCACGCGGGCGAAACCCGCCCCACTCCGCCACCACGCAACGTCCGCAAGAAGACGAACTCGCAGGACTAGAGATCCTTCCGCGGAACATCGCGCCAATATCCACACCTAAGTGGCACGCTTCACGAACATTGCCCCACGAGAGTACTACAATGATCGCTAACGGAAGGAGGGAACCATGGAGACAACGATCAAAATTCACGTCGCAGGAGACTCCGACAAGATCGATCCCAGAACGATGGCTAAGGCGTTTGCAGCATTCGTGGACCTCCTGGATGCCCCAGCGGGCCATAGTACGTGGAGGATGACACGCATACACCTAGGCTCCCTTGAGCTCCAGGCACGCCCGCTCGCGCGCACCCCCGAAGAGGAACTGGCGATCTTCAACACGCTCACGGCTGATCTAGCAGAACTGCGCGTGACGGGAGCCCCGCCCAGCTCATGGTCAAACGAAGGGCGCGCCGCCGCAAATGCCCTACGCACTTTGGCTAGCGCGCCGGGTGTGGAGGAGATTACCGCGACGGCTGGAGAACAGACGATCACTTTCACCGCGCTACTTGAGCAAGAGCAGCACGAGCAGTCTTCGCGCATCTCCATCGGGTCCGTGAGAGGCATCATCGATAGGATCAACACGCGCGGCCGCTGCGAGTTCGGGCTCATCGACGAAGCAGAACAGCACCCCGTCAAGGTCCGCTTCAGCAGCGCGGAGCTGGATGCGGTGACTGCGCTCATGGGGAAGCGCGTGAGCGCACGCGGCAAGCTAGTACGCGACGCCGAAGGCCGCAAGGTGTTACTACACCTACACAAGATTGAGGAGATTACCACGCCATCGAGTGTTCCGACAGTTTCCGACTTGATCGGCATTTGGCAGATGCCGTCTGACAAGATGAGCGTGGAAGAACTTGTGCGGGAGATGAGACGTGTCTAAGGGGAAGTTCCCTGCGGTAAAGCGCCCAACATACTTAGTGGATACGTGCGTCTTCATTCACGCTTTCTGCGAAGGAGGAAATGGCACTCAGGAAACGATCGAGGCATCACGCCTCCTGCTCGACCGCGCAGAATCTGGGGACGTTCAAATCTATGTCTCGACTGTGACAATCGCCGAAGCACTGTCGATTAACCTACTGCGATCTGACGATCCACGCTCACCGAGTTCTCCCAGGCGACGCGGGCAAGAGAGGGATCAACTCAAGAGCTGGTTGGTACGGTACACCGTGCCGGTTGAGGTTGACTTACCACTAGCACTAGACGCGGGAGACGAGGGACGGACGCACCTCCTTAAGGGGGCTGATGCAGTCATTTTCGCGTCCGCAGTTGTGGCTGGCGTGGACGCGCTGATCACAACCGATAAGGGACTACTCAAGGCGAGTAGTTCCAGGCTCCTTGTACGACCCCCAACGGAGGTAGGCGGCCAGGGGGTCTTGTCGATTGGACTGAGCTAGTCACCTGTTGCTGAACACCCCAAGCTCAAGGGCAAGGTGGCGACGCCGTGAACCGGGGCTTTAGGTGGGCAGAGCGCCAGCCACTGCGCCAGAGTTGAACTCGGGCCAGCCAGACTGATGGGAGCTCGGCCTCGGGAGACGAGGGTCAGGAGGCTCACCCCGCCCGTTGGAACAAAGGACATCCTGTCGCGGTCCGCGCCATGAGGACCGCTGTAGCGGGACCGGAATCGCGCAAGGCTGATCTTCCTATCGATATGCACGGTCAGCATCTCAGGATCCATCGATCAACACGGGGTCTATCCGTAGGCACCACACTCAACTCAACCACGAACCTCTCCTGCCCAACTAAACCCCTACAGACGGGCCCTTCAACGCACCCGCCTTCCACCCACACAGGGCAGAAATCCCCGCAAGCACACGGTTAGCGACGATCTGTGGAGCCCAAGACGCGCAGTCGCATGACACACGCGCATGGCACGGCAGCGTCTGCCTCTCGGTCGAAACGGAATAGGCAGCAGACCCGTTGCGGGGCACTGCACCCGTTGCGGGGCACTGCACCCGTTGCGGGGCACTGCACCCGATCAGAAAGGGTGTAATGCTTACGGATCGGGTGCAGCGCCTCAAGATACAAGCGCCACTGCGGGCGGTTCCTCCCCAAACACCCCAACAGAGCACCCCAGACACCATTGCGCTGTCCTTGGAAGCTCAATCCGACTCCGCGCCGTCACTGCGCGATGCCTAGGCGCATCAGTGTCGCTCCCCGCGCCTGATTCATCAGCATCGCACAGAAGACGCCGCAGTCGTGTCCCGCGTAGCGGTGTAAGCGCGCGGTGGTCGGCCTGGACAACAGCCGCATAAACCAACCGTCAACAACCTGCGCACAGGCCCAAGGTAAACACCATCGACCAAGCTGACGTCGCCAACCTCGTCAATCACCGAGCAAACGGGCCACGGCGTCCCGCAGCGCCTGAGGTAGGAGAGGCCTCCTACAGGCACACACACCTGATACCGAGCGCTCACCTGTCAAGCCGAGAGCTCATGTGGACGCTCTGTCATGACACTCATACGGCTGATACTACAAGGGGTGCAGCGCCACCACCGCCCCCCGATTCTACGTGTCTATGCCTGATCATCATGGGCCTCACACCAGACATCTGGGGAGGATTGATGGCACCGCAACGAATCAACCAACTACACGCCGGATTTTCCACGCCATCGCAACGAAAAGTCGCCACAAAATCAACGTGATCTGCCCCATAGCCCACAGGTTCCTCACCCTAGCCCGATAGTAAAGCAGCCCCGGCCGCCGGAAGAGTTCTTCCGGCGGCCGGGGCTGCTTCGTCGTACCCGCACTGTACCCACTTGGGATACACATCGCTGCAAACGCACCGATTAACGAGGGTCTGTGGAGATGGGGGGAATCGAACCCCCCGCGTGGTGTTTTCGGGTTTGCGGTGTGAGGGTGGGGAAAGGTCCTGATTTTGCGCCGAAAAGTCTGCTTTTCTGCCCGGCCTTGAATGGGCTTAGAACACCGTTGCGTGACGTTGTGTGCGTGTCACGTGACACGCACCTAAAATCGGGGTCGCGTGGCGCTGCGCTCGCGGTTGGTTGTCTTGACACCTCGCCTCGCTCGAGGCGTTGCCTGGACGCAGTTGTGGGCGGTGAGGGGTAGAATTGAGGTAACCGATCGCGCGGCCCCTTCGGGGCGCGCGGTTCGCTGCGCGGCCCCGGCCCATGCGCGGGCTACCAATGCGCAGATCCCGCCGCCCTTGGTCATGATCGGGAAAGTCAGGCCAGGGGCGGTGGCCTTATGTGGCCCACTACTGGGTCGCCGTGGTACGCTTATGCCAAGCGCACACATATTGACACCCGGATCGGCTCTGGGGCTTGCCCGCGCGCACGGGCGTTCTAAATGCGCGAGACCCCACCAGTGTAACGTCCTGGTGGGGTCTGTTTTACGCCCGCCCGGTGGCGAGCATGTTCTCAGCGTCAGTGAGTACTCGCGTCATCGATACGCCGAGCGCGCGACACAAAGCCTCTAGCACTGTGACGGTCATAGGCGCGGTTTGCCCCTCCTCGGCAAGAACTCGCATCAGCCGCGACCGCGAAACTCCCGACCGAGTTGAAAGTGTGCGCTGAGATATGCCTTGACGGCTCATTTCGGCACGTAGGGCGGCCGCGACGGCCTGCTCGAAGTCATGCGGCTCAAATGCTGTGACGCTCATGCGCCCAATTATGGACCAGAAACGGGCCACCTGGTAGGGACATTGCGTCAGCAACTTTCGCGTTTCGACTTGACTGGCCCACTTCTGGGCCGCTATGGTTACTCACAGGCGGCCCACAAATGGGCCATCCCGGAAAGGAGGGACACAGTGAACTCACTACAAATAGAACTGAAAACGCGGATCAGCAACGCCGGAGTTTCGATCCGCGCGTTCGCCAAGCAGGTCGGACTTTCGCGCACAACGCTTGCGCGCAAACTCTCAGGTGAGAGCGACTTCACGCTAGGCGAGATCGCCACCATCAGCGCCGCACTCGGATACGAGACCCCGAGCCGCCTCATGGCAGACGCCGAAGCCCGCACCGAGGAGGCCGCGTGACTCAGATCCTTACCCTCGCCGAGGCCGCCGAGATTCTCAGGCTGTCCCCCGCCGCTGTCCGCCGCCGCATCCGCGACGGACAGATCACGGCCTGGAACGAAAAGGGCCGGGCCGGGTGGCGCATCCCCGCCGAGGCGCTCGCGGCCTACCAAGCCCGGCACGCCGGCGCCCCCGGCGAAGGCAGGATCACTGCACGCAGCAACCGCTCGCAGGCTGCCCGCAAGGCCGCCGCCACACGCGCAGCCCGTAAGGCCGCCGCGTAGCCCACAAGAAAAGACGGGCCCCGCGAGGCTGCCACCCCGCGAGACCCAGCACGACCCCACAGAAAGGACCAATCGTGCAGATCAACGCTAACACGCTCACCCCAATGCAGGCGCACCTCGTGCGCGCTGCTCTTCATCACGAACTCATTCGCTTTTGCGACAGTTTGAAGCTCCTCGACACAAAAGATGTGGACAGGGAGGCCAGCCTGCGCGTTCAGACCGCGCTCAGTCGCACAGTCGATGTCATCTGGGATCTAATCGCACTCGTCAACGACGACCAGGAGGCCGCGGAGTGACCACCGAAATGCGCATCCCCGCGAAGTACAAGGCCGACATCGACCAGCTGCGCAGCGGCCACCACGGTTGGCACGGCCTCCGCCACCGCCTCGCCTGGGCGCTCATGCCCGAGTGCATCCGCGCCCTCGTCATTGCCGGACTCATGGTCGTCTGCCACCCCGACGAGGTCATGAACGCGCTGTTCGAGAGGGCCCTCGTCGAGTACGCCGACCAGGCCGACCGCGCCGAAGCCGACGAGGAGGCTCGCCGATGACCACCAAAGACGCAACGGACAAGCTCATCCCGCTTGAACTCACCCGCGACGACCTCGGGTGGCTGCGCGCCTTCCTCAACGAGGGACGCGTCAGCGCAGATCACGACTACAAGAAGGTCGAATCACTCCATAACGCCCTGGCTATCGGCGCCGCACAGGACGCGCTCAGGAGTGAGCACGCGCGAATGACGAAGATCGTCGACGAAATCAACAGGCTACTCGCAGTCATCGACAAGCACGAATCCTGCGCAAGGAAGATCGCCGCAATGACGCCGCCCGTCGCCTAACCCTCCCGCCTGGTGGGGGCCGTCCCGCTGGCAGCCCGGCGGCCCAACCCCCCCTAATCAACCAAAGGACAAACTAGCCATGCGCTACGTGCCCGCCTACACCAAGACCGCCGCGACGGTCTACCACCTGATCGCCGCTGCGAACGCTACCTACGGCGTTCTCGCCATGCTCCTCGCCTGCTACGAGCGCAACCTCGCCGCCGGCCTCCTCGCCCTCATCCCCACCGCCGCCGGGATCGCGCTCGGTACCGCCCTCCTGGGCCGCGAAGAAACACAAGGAGGCGAGGCAGCATGACCATCCGTAAAGCACCGATCCCCGGCAAGACGCAGATCGGCGCTCACGCCCCCCTGTTCCTGCGCATCACCACCCCAGCCGAACGGCGGCACATCCAGACGCACCCGGGTGAGACGTTCCTCGTCCCGAACGAGGAGAGCGAGACCGGTGGGTGGTCCAGGCAACGTGTTGCCTCGATCCGCGCCTACGCGAACAACCTGAACAGGAACGGCACATTCTGGGTCGTCGACTCCCGATCCGACGGGAAGGGAGGCTATCTCGTGTGGCTCTCCTGGGACCAGGCCGAAGCGAAGCGCCGCCGGGCCGTGCGACGCAGGAAGGGCCAGGAATGAACGCCTGCAAGCTGTGCGGTGAACCCATCACCCCCCCCCCACAACCTAGAGGGATTGTGGCTACGACATCACGAACGAGATCAACGACTGGGGTCTGTACCCCCTGACTTTCGACATCTAAGGACAATCCATGAGTAACGAACTAACCACAACCAGTTCGAGGCGGGACGTGGGGTTCTCCTACGCACTCGCCCCGCTCGAACAGCGAGTCGAGTACGTGCAGCGGATCGCCGCTGCCGGCATCGTCCCCGACGCATACCGGGGGAACGCTGCCAATGCGTTCGTCGCCGCCGAGACCGGGGTCGCGCTCGGCCTCGAGCCCCTCCAAGCGTTGCAGTCTATCGCGGTGATTAAGGGGAAGGCGACGCTGTCGTCTGACCTCATGGCTGCCGTGATCCGGGGCGCGGGGCACAAGCTCCGCGTCATCGAAAACGGGGCCGAGTCCGTGACCGTGACACTGATTCGTCGGGATGATCCCGACTTCAAGTACACGGTCACCTGGGACCGTGAGAAGGCCACACGTGCGGGCCTGTGGGGGCAGAAGGGACCCTGGTCCCAGTATCCGACGCAGATGCTTCGCGCGAGGGCGATCAGTGAAGTCGCCCGCCAGGGCGCCTCGGAAACCCTCATGGGGATGATCTACACCCCGGAGGACTTCAACACGACTGTCACCGACACGGGTGACATCGTTGAGGCCGAGATCGTCCACGAGGCCCCCGCCAAGCCCGCCCCGGCGGCGAAGGCGAAGCAGGCCGCGAAGCCCGCGGCGGCCCCATCACAGCCCGCCACCCTCGACAAGCCTCTCAGCCCCGCGCAGGCCAGCGTCGCAAAGGGCCTCGAAACCCTGAGCTTCACGCAGGAAGCATACGACGCGCTGTGCAAGCGGTGCCTCGGCCAGCTCGTCGCCGTCAACGCCCTGAACAACGAACAGGCGGCCACCCTTCACACGGAACTGCTGGCGATCTACAACAGCAACCACGCGCAGCCCACGCACGAACCTGAGCCGGTGCCCGAAGCTGAGGTCGAGATCATCGACGACCAGCAGGCCCCGATCTTCGACTACGGCGACGAGCCGAACGGCGGCGGCGCAGCATGATCCCCAAATGGCCCTACCAGTCCCCCTACGCGGAGGCCGCCGCCCGCCTGCGCGAAGCAATTGACGAGGCTGCGATACGTGACGCGGTCGACGAGTTCACGGCATCGATGGGCGCCGTCGCTCGAGCGCACGTCTCGAACAATCACGCGACCAACATCCGCGACACCCTCGACAGCCTCACCGACGAAAGCGACCGGCCATGACAACCATCGGCTCGCTGTTCACCGGCTACGGGGGCCTCGACATGGGCGTCGCCATGGCCCTAGACCCCGACGCGCGGGTCGCGTGGACGAGCGACGTGGAACCGGGCCCCTGCAAGCTCGCCGCCGTCAGGTGGCCCAACACCCCGAACCTCGGGGACATCACCAAGGTCGACTGGGCCACCGTGGAGCCCGTCGACATCATATGCGGCGGCTCACCCTGTCAGGATCTAAGCCTCGCGGGCAAACGCGCGGGCATGGCTTCGGGCACCCGCTCGGGCCTGTGGGAATCCATGGCCGCCGCCGTCGAAACCATCCGCCCACGCCTCGTGGTGTGGGAGAACGTCTTAGGAGCCTTAAGTGGGAGAGCCTATAGCCCGGTGGAATCCGAGCCGGGAATGCTGGGAACGGGAGCAAATGGACCTGCTCTCAGGGCGGCCGGACGTGTGGTCGGCGACCTGGCCACCCTCGGGTACAGCAGTGCGTGGCGTGTTGTACGCGCATCCGACGCCGGCGCCCCCCACCAACGCGCCCGCTTCTTCCTTATTGGCTACCCCGACAGCCAACCTTGGCAGTTGCGGGGGCCCGCAACACCCGGACAAACGCCGAGCCGGCGGCCACAGCGTGAGCCTGCAGGACCAAGTGACGGCGTTCCCGCACTGATCCCGACGCCGACCGCGTCAGACCACAAAGCAGGACGCCACCAAGACGGCACAGGCCACAGCCTCACTCAGGCAGTGCAGCTCCTACCGACGCCGGTCGCACAGCCGTCAGGGAACAGCCCATCCGAACACCTGCGCAAGAAGCCGGGCCGCGAGCGGGTCACGGATCTGGCAATCATCGTCGAAAACGACCTGCTCCCCACAGGTGGCCTGCTCCCGACACCGCAAGCAACGTACGCCCCCCGATCATCGCCCGGCTACGGCCCCAACCTCCACGAGGTAGCCCGTGAACTACTGCCGACCCCTAAAGCAGGCGACGGCATAATGGGCCTCCACCGCACATCAGGCAGACCACCCGAAAAATCAACACACCTCGCAACAAGGCTCGAATACACCGACTACGGGAACTACGCGCCAGCAATCGCCAGGTGGGAACACGTCACAGGACGGGCCGCCCCACCACCCCCCCCCCCCCCCCCC
>ERZ773099.302-NODE-302-length-43574-cov-6.331074_pt1 | contig 43574 bp, 36 predicted proteins | sample MGYA00511120_ERZ773099 | MGnify/ENA primary metagenome ERZ773099 (study PRJEB29015, sample SAMEA2738012) | human oral metagenome | biome: human oral; feature: human-associated habitat; material: dental | place: China | collected 2104 ... | reverse complement strand
GCATGACGACCTGGGCGACGCCTTCTGCATAGGCGGAAAAATCATGTCCGACCTCCTGCATGGAAAATCCCTTGACCGTGCGATAGGCGGCGAAGTATTCGGGACGGTAGTCCTCCGCATAGATCTTCTCCCGAATATACCACTGCACATACCAGCCATGCTCATGCGCCAGTTCCAGCAGTTCCAATGTCGTTTCCGGCGGAAATGTCCGCTCGAAAAGCGGCTCTTTCTCCTCCAGGGCCTGCACCAGCGCCCCGTTGCAGCAGATGAGCGGTGCATTCGCCCCAATCTCTCGGCCAAAATAGTTTGCTGAAATCAGCATCCGCCCAGTCGCCACTGTCACGGCCACGCCTTTTTTCATCGCGCGCCCCAATACCTGCTTGCTGTAATCCGAAACATTTTTTTCGGAAGTCAGCAGCGTGCCGTCGAGATCCATAACAATCAGCCGAATCGCCATCCGCCCGCCTCCTCATACAAAACGCCTGCCGCCGGCCCCGCTATTATGCCCGCATGGCCTGCTGCGGCGGGCAAATCCATCGACCCTCAAAACGCATGGGCGCGTACAGCTCTAGCCACACCGTCGGCCGCCTCGTTCTCGACGAGAAAACGAGCCGCCGCACAGGCGCCCTTCGTTCCCGTCGTCATGGCAACCCCTATGCCCACGGAGGAAAGCATGGCGATGTCGTTGTCTGAATCACCGAGCGCCAGCACCTCTTCGGGGGCAATGCCTCGGCTTTCCACCAGGCGCCGCAGGCTCTGTGCCTTGGAGACGCCGGGCGCCGTGATGTCGAGATAGCAGGGCTTGGAACGCACGGGAGAAATGCGCCCGGAAAACGCCTTTTCCAGCTCCGTCAAACGTCCGGCCATTTCCTCCGGCACGTCCGTGATGGAAAGAAGCTTATGGACGCGTTCCACATGCGCGTAAAGACCATCCCAGCCGACAGCCTCTCCTTGGATTCCCGCGTTTTTCTCGTAGCTGCAGGCGCACTCGTCCCGCTCGACGAAGTAAAGCCTGTCATCGGAATAGACCTGCACATGCCAGCCTTTCCGCCGCATGAAATCAAGCACCGCACGCACATCCGCCGGTTCGATGCAGGACGAGAAAAGCTCCTCGCCTGCCGTCGTTTTCACAAGCGCGCCATTATAGGTGATGATCGGCGCATCGACACCGATTTCCTTCGCATAGGGCAAGGCCGAGCAATACATGCGGCCCGTGGCGATCGTCACGCAAATGTTTTTTCCCGCCGCCTCCCTGAGCGCTGCCTTGTTTTCCTCGGAAATGCGATTTTCCGGATTCAAAAGCGTGCCGTCGAGATCCGTCGCAATCATGCGAATCGCCATACCCCATTCCTCCCATCCTGCATCTACATCCTGCTTCTTTAAGATACGCTCAAATGCGCCTCTCGGCAGCAATCTCCCGCATCATGTATTTTCCTGCCCCTGTTTCTTCCAGCCGCCTTCCAACGCATCGGGATGCGCGATATAGGCGAGATGTCCGCCGACGATGGTCGCGGCGATATGGAGATCCTCATCAAAAAGCGTCAGGTCAGCACGCTTTTCCTCCTCCAGAGAGCCTGTTTCTTCGTAAATGCCGAGCTCTTCGGCAGGCGTGCGCGTGACCATCTCAACGACCCGCTCGATCGGCGCGCGCGTATTCCTCGCGAAATTCCGCACCGCATCGTTCATGGCGAGCACACTGCCCGCAAGCGTACCGTCAACGAGTTCGGCGCGTGCTCCCCGGACCGTGACCTGCTGTCCGCCAAGCTCCGACGTACCGTCACCGAAGCCGGCCGCCCGCATCGAGTCCGTGACGAGAATGATATGGCGTCCCTCTTTCGCATGGTACAGTATGCGCTGCGCCGCCGGATCGACATGCACATCGTCCGCAATCAATTCGCAGTTGGCCGCCGTGTCCAGCGCCGCGCCCACGACACCGGGATGGCGCTGGTGCAGGCCGCTCATCGCGTTGAAGATGTGCGTGATATGCGTGACGCCATGCCTTTCTATGACCTCGAGAGCCGTTCCGTAATCCGCCCCCGAATGGCCGATGGAGACGATGATGCCCGCAGCACGGCAGCGGTCAATGAACGTGTAGTTGCCTTCAAGCTCCTCGGGAGCGAGCGTTACAATGCGCACGACATCCTCATAAGAAGCAATCCAGCCGTAATCCGCGCGCACGATCTGTTCCTTTGCCTGCGCTCCGCGGTGCGCCGCGCTGATGAACGGCCCTTCCATATGCGCGCCGAGCACGCGCGCGCCTTCGGGTGCATTCTGCATGGCGCTCCGCACGCGTTCGAAAGCATCATGCACTTGCCCTTCGCTCGCCGTCATCGTCGTCGGCAGCCAAGAGGCCACGCCCGTGCGCGCGAGGAAACGGCTGATGGCGGGCAGTGCCTCGGGCGTCTCGTCCATCACATCCCAGCCGCAGGCGCCATGCACATGCACATTGATGAAACCCGGCGACACAAAAAGCCCATGCGCATCATGCACCTCGTCTATGCCGGCTTCCGCTTCCACCTCATCCATATCAATGATCCGCTCAATATGCTCATCATAGAGAACGGCCATCTCGTCCATGACCCGAAAATCGCCTTCCATGTTCGGCAGCAAGAGCCGCCCGTTGATGATTGCCTTCATCTGCCCTCTTTTGCCTCCCCAAAGACCGCTGATCTATTCCGTGCCGTCCCCTCGGGGGCGGCCTTTTCTCCTCGGCGCATAAGGAAATTGCAGAGCGCCCCCAACATGCCAGCATCGTTGCCGAGATGCGCAAAAGTGACTTCCGTATGCGCGAAAAGAGCCGGCGGCAGCGACTCCTCCAACCCCATCAGGATGCGCGGAGCAAGGTACTTCCCCTGCTCCATCACGCCGCCGCCCAGCACGATGCGCTCAGGATTCAGCACACAGCAAATGTTGGCAATGCCCTGCACGAGCGGTTCGACCATCCCTGCAATGGCATTCACCGCATCGGCATCGCCGGCCTTTGCCCAGTCGAAAACCGTCTCCCCGTCAAGCTCCTGCCTCGATATGCCATGCGCCGCAGCCGCGCGGCTTACCATGCGCTCGACGGAAGCAAGTTTTCCGAGCCGCCCGCCGGCGAGCTGCATCGATCCCACCTCTCCCGCACTGAAACCTGCGCCGCGCCAAAGACGCCCGCCCAGAAGAATGCAGCCGCCGACATCGGTGCCGACCGTCAGGCAGAAAAGCGACTGCGCCCCGCGCCCCGCGCCCAGCCAATATTCGCCAAGCCCCGCACAGTTCACATCGTTCTCCACCGCGCACGGAAGCCCCGAGGAACGCTCGACCAGCGCCTTGAGATCCATGCCCGTGTAATCCATGATGCTCGGCCCAGCGTAGAGAATCCGCCCTGCCCGAGGATCAACAACGCCCAGCGTCGAAATGGCAACCCCTGCCGTAGAGGCGTCACGAAATTCCTCGACGATCGCGAGAACCTTCTCAGCAACCCCGCGTGCGCCGTACATTTTCCCTTCCGTCGCCACGGCGCCCTTCTCCCGCAGCCGGCCGCCTTTTGTCGCCACGCCGTACTTGATCGCCGTGCCGCCTATATCTATGCAAACATAGTTTTCATCCATTGCATTCCACCCTTGCGCTTTCACACACCGTATCTTCTTCACTATACCATAGTCCACCCTCAGGTGCAATGGTGACAACACGGCGTACGGGATGGTATAATGGAAGCGACTATAAATCGGCGCATGGACGCACGGAGCTTTCGCAGACAATGCCTCCATGCCGGCGGAACGGGGCATCGTTTTATGAAAATCTTCCTTTATTTCGGCTTCCTCCTGATCATCATCGGCGCTTTCGGCTTTGGCTACACCTATACAACCGACCACCGCACGGCCAAGAGCCTCTCGGGCTACTGCAAAATTGATTTCCAGGGTTCCTACGACGAAAACGGCCGCGTCGAAGGCGCGACGCTGACCATGTGGGACTACCGCTACAACGCGGCCAGACCCAAGCCTGTCGTCACCATCTCCACCGACGGCGATGCCTGGGACATCGACGCCGTGGTCAAGCAGACGCCGCCGAGCTATGATCTCCAAAACTTCGATCCAAATACGTCCCTGAAGAACACTAACAAATTCTTCCTCGACGTCCCCAAGCAGCTCCTGCCCGGGATCAGAAAGGCGGACGAGGTGCGCGTGAAGCTCCGCTACGACAACGGCTTCACCGTCGATCTGCCGCTGAACGCCCCCGATCTCAGCTACTGGAAAGCGCAGCTCTATTGAAAGAAGAGCCGCCTCCCCGCTGTCTTTGCAGCAGGGAGGCGGCTCTTCTTTTCCTTCTTTTACGTGCGTTTTTTCGCGCATTCTTTGATATACGCTTCCGCGCGTGTCAGCTCCTCATTCGTATGAAGAAGCTGCGGTGTGTACTTGATGAGGATGGAGCCTGTCACCGTACTTGTCTCCACCTCGCTGAGCTCAGAATAGGAACGCAGATACGTCAGCAGTTCCTTCTCAACCTGGGGACTGCCGACAAGCATCTTGCTGTGCAGGCGTATGCGTCCCGGCAGATAGGAAGAAACCTCGACCGAACGCAGAAAGAGATCGAGCTTGCTCGTCGGAATGCCCAAGGCAGAAAAAATACCCATTATGCCTGCTGCGCCTCGATCAGGGCTTCGATCTCCGCCTTCTTGCTCTGAAGCTCCTCCAAGGATGCTTCCGGCAGCTCCGCCGCTGCCGCCTTCTTGGCCGCACAGCGCTTCTGCGCAAAGCGATAGCCAAGAGCTCCTGCCACAATGCCAACGGCAAGTCCCGCCCAAAAAATCGGTTTGCCAAATCCAATATCACCCATGATGTTATACCTCCATGTTTGTTTTTATTTGCTTATTATAAGCAAGGAGGCTTTTCCTGTCAACCCCTCAAAGCCTTTATTTTCAAGGCTTCGAGGGGTTTTCATTCTCAATGGGACGAACATTTTCCGCCCCGTTTCTTATAGGCGGCAGTTTTTCCCAACCGCCTTATCCAAAAGCGTAAAAAAGAGACGCACCGCAGGCGATGCGCCTCTTTGACCAACCGGTTCCCGCAAAAGGGATTAAAGCCGGAACTTTTCCACACCCGCCTGCAGTTTTTCGGCGAGATGGGAAAGCGTCTGGCTGGCGGCGGCGATTTCCTCGTTCGATGCCGCCTGCTCCTCCGAAACGGCAGAAACATCCGTCGCCTTCCTCTGAATCGTATGCGAGACATCATTGATCTTCTGCACGGAAGCTGCGGTCTCGCTGCAGTCCTTCTGTACTTTCTCGCTGATTTCGACGATGCTTCCTATACTCTTTTCAAGCTCCGCCACAAGCTCCATGATGCGGCGGAATTTCTCGCCTGCCACCTTGACCTGCTCGACGTTTTCACGCACCTCGCTCTGCTGGCTCTTCGTCAGATCAAAGACATGCTCGATCTCTTCAGAGTTTTTCTGTATGACGCCGCTGATTTCCTGTGCTGCCGCTTCGGACTCCTCGGCGAGTTTGCGCACTTCTTCGGCGACAACAGCAAAGCCCTTGCCCTGCTCGCCCGCGCGTGCCGCCTCAATGGCAGCGTTCAGAGCCAAGAGTTTCGTCTGCCCCGCAATCGATGTGATGACCTCGTTGATCTCCGCAATATTCTTCGAACCGTCATAGAGCTTCTGCACCGCTGCGCTTGCCTTTTCTGCACCTTTGGCAAGCCCTTCGACGCCCGCGATAGCAAAGCTGACCTTCTCATCGCCTTCCTTCGTCGCCTCGCCCGTCGAATCCACGGCGCGTTTCGCCGTGTCGACAGCCTGTGAAATCGTCTTCATCTGATCATTGACACCCATGACCTTTTGCGTCGCGCCAGCTACGATGCTGCTCTGCCCCGAGCTTTCCTCGGCGATGACGCAGACGGCTTCGGCAGCGGACTGTGCCGCCGTGGCAGTCTGTGCGGCGCTTGCCGTCAATTCTTCGCTCGATGCCGCCACTTGCTCAGCAGCCGACTTCGTCGACTTGACGGTCGTCTGCAGCCCTGCCAGCATATCACGGCAGCTGTTTTGCAGTGTGCCAATCTCATCGCTGCGGGAACTTTGCGGCAGATGTGCCGTGAGATCGCCGCCCGCAATCTTTTCCATCAGGGAGGAAAGGACCCCGATCGGCTTCGTGACCGATGTCAGAAGGATGTAGACAATGCCCACGAGAAGAGCCAGCGCCACGCAGCAAATAAAGAGAAGCGCCCAGCTCATATGCGTCACGGCGGCATTCGCCTCAGCGATCGGCAGCGTCACGAGAAGCGTCCAGCCCGTTTCACCGACCGGTACAGCTGAATAAAAGCGCTTTCCTCCTTGATATTCAAATTCAATTTCCTCAGGTTTTCCCGTCACCATTCTGGCGACAAAGTCCTTGTAAGCGCCGCCATCGAGCTCATTGAACTTCATATCGAAGGTATTTACCGGATGATAGATGTATTCCGTATCCGGGCCCAAGACAATCATGTAGCCCGTCTCACCGATTTTGACATCCTTGAGGAGATCCCCTATAGGCGCAAGCGATATACCGACACAGAGGACGCCGCGCATCTCTCCATTATGCACGATGGCACGGCTCAAGCTGATTACCGGAACACCGTCGACGGATTTGAACGGCTTCGAGATGATGAGCTTGCCTGGCTGCGCCACTGCATCCTTGTACCATGTCCGCGTCCTCGGATCATAATCCGCAGCGAAAATGCTCGTCGCCACATAAGTGCCGTCCGGATTCCCGAAGATGGCGTTATCGACGCCATCAAGCTTCGTGATCTCATTTACAGCCGTCTGCATCGCCGCGCCTTCAGGCAGCATCTCACTCCAGTTCATCGCCGTCGTATTGACAGCGACACGCGCCGATTCGACGATTGTAACGATCGCATTCGCATAGCGCGAAGCAAGTTCCATCATGCCTCTCTGCTTGGAACTCGTCAAAGCCGACGTCGCCATCGTATTGATGACAAACCCCATGACGATGAACACGATGAGGAGCGGCACCCCGATGCCCGTGAGCATCTTTCCCTTCAATTTCATAATGAATACCCCCTAACCCATTTTTGCGGCATACTCCAAACAAGGCATATTCCCAGCCCTGTCTTCCAGCAAGGAGAGAAACGCTCACAGGCCTCCTCAACAATTCGTTTCTCTTTTGTCAATATGAATCTATTCGATGCAGGTACTTCATTCTCCTTCTTTCATTTAGAGAAAAAGTCCTCCAATTCAGAAAAATGGGGGGGGGGGGGGGTAATAGGCCTATTAAACTTTTCCACAATGTATCATCAAAGCCCCATTTTCCTGTATTCTCTTTCTGTTTTATAGTCAAAATACATGGAACCAAACAAAGAAAAAGGATCTGGTTCTAAATACCTATTTATTCCATAAAAGGAAGGGAGCTCCTTTTCGGGGAGAACTCTCATTTCCTTTTACTTTTCACAAGACAGTCGGCATCCTATGCCTATCTTGCCTTCGCATTGCACGGATAACGATAAAGCCGATGATCCAAGAGCTTCCCTGCCCCGTCGTATACGAGCTTGAGCGAAAAAAACGGGGCGTTCTCGGCCAAGAGCTGCAGAAAGATCCTGTCGCCCGGCCAAAGCTCGAGTTCCCCGACACGCTCCTTCTCCACCCAGGCGAGTTCGCCTTCATCGCAGGAAGAGGCCGCACCCATAAACTTATCCGCCGTGAAGAGATGCATATACTCTGTCACACCGTCACCCGAAAGGAACGTCACAAGACCGCGAAACTGCCAACGAAGGAGGCGATAGCCGGTTTCTTCCTCCACCTCGCGCAAAAGGCACTCCTCGGGCGACTCATCCGCTTCGAAGTGTCCGCCGACGCCGATCCACTTGCCGCGGTTGACGTCATTCTCCTTCACCGTCCGGTGCAGCATCAAATATCTGCCCTCCTGCTCGATATAGCAAAGCGTGCTCATTCTTTCCATTTTCAATCCCCTTTTCCCTCTATGCCGCATCATACGCAGAGCGTTCTATCGCCGTTAGCGTCCCTTGTTCTTTCATGCTAACAGAGTTGAACTTTCATGTCCATAGCTCAGCCCCATTTTAGATAATACGCTGCCCCAACGCACAAAAAGAGGTGCAAAAGCCCCTCCGACTTTTGCACCTCTGAGAAACAGTAGCGCCTATCCCTTCTTCACTTTTTGCCGACGAACAGACGGGAAGCGCTGCCTCCCATGAAGCGCGCCTCGCACTCGCTCATGAACATCCCCTTGGCGGTGTCGATGAGCTCGACCCTCTCATAGCCCTTTTCGCGCAGCTTCGCGGCGAAGGCTTCCATATCGCCGTACTTGCCGCGCGCCATGATGTCATGAATCGCGAATACGCCGCCTTTCTTCAGCACGCGCAGCGTTTCCTCGAGCATCGTCTGCCCCGGAATCTTCGGGATGTTATGGTAGACATAGTTGCTCGTCACCGCATCGAAGCTTTCATCCGGGAAGTCAAGCTCGACGGCGTTGCCCGACAGAAACTCCGTATTCGTCACGCCCTCGGCCAACGCATTTTCCTCGCAGATCCTCTTGCTGAACGAGGCGTAGACGCCGCGCCAAAGGTCGACGCCGAGCACTTGGCACTTCGGATTCCCCTTGGCGCAGGCGATCGTCAGAGCGCCGCTGCCGCAGCCCACATCGAGAATGCGCCCGCCCTCCGGAAGCTTGACGTATGCTGCCGTTCCCTCGACGATCTGCCTCGCCATCTGCCGCTTGCCGTCGTAAGAAAACATGCGGTAAAGCGCATAGAACCAGAGCGTCAGAAGCGTCGAGGCGAGCGCCGCCAAAGCGAAGAAAGCATCCAAAGCAAGCCACGCGCCTGCCGGCGGCAGGAAAGTGAGTGCAAGCGCCAGAAGCGCCCAGAAGAGTACGGCTGCGGCAAGGGCAGCGGCAATCATGCGCCGCGGCAGCCAATTCTTGTAGTTTGGCTTCCTGTCCGGCGTTTTCTTCGGAGAACCCGACGCGTCCACGATATTTTTCCTGCTTTCTTCTTCCATCAGACCATTTCCTCAGGATGGAAGACCTCGTCGAACTTCTCAGGCGCAAGGAAACCGAGCGCAACGCACGCCTCCTTGAGCGAGATGTTCTCCTCGTATGCCTTGTGTGCCGTCTTTGCCGCCTTCTCATAGCCGATCACGGGATTCAGAGCCGTCACGAGCATGAGCGAGCGATGCAGGTTCTCGTGCATCTTCTCCTTGTTCGCCTTGAGCCCAGAAACGCAGCGTTTATCGAAGGAACGCAGAGAATCGGACAAGAGCCGCACGGACTGGAGGAAGTTATAGATGAGCACCGGCATGTAGACGTTGAGCTCGAAATTACCCTGCGAGGCCGCTATGCCGACGGCTGTATCGTTTGCCATGACCTGCACGGCAACCATCGTCGCCGATTCGCACTGCGTCGGGTTGACCTTGCCCGGCATGATCGAGCTGCCCGGCTCGTTCGAGGGGATCGTGATCTCGCCGAGGCCGCAGCGCGGTCCGCTCGCCAGCCAGCGCACATCGTTGGCAATCTTCATGAGATTCGCTGCCAGCCCCTTCAGGGCGCCATGCGCAAAGACCATCTCATCCTTCGAGGAAAGCGCATGGAATTTGTTCGGCGCGGTCCGGAAGTCTAGCCCCGTGATATCGCTGACGACACGCGCCACTTCCTCGGCAAACCCCTTAGGCGCATTGAGCCCCGTGCCGACCGCCGTACCGCCGAGGGCAAGCTCCTTCAGGAAAGGCAACGCCGCCTCGATCTGGGAGCGCGAGGCCTGCAGCATGGCGAGCCAGCCGCTGATTTCCTGCGCAAAGGAAATCGGCACGGCATCCTGCAAATGCGTGCGGCCTGTCTTGACGATTCCCTCGTTTTCCTTCATAAGACGCCCGAACGTCTGCGCCAGCTTGTCGATGGACGGCAGGAGCTTGTCCTCGATGGCGACGACAGCAGCGATGTGCATGGCCGTCGGGAATGTGTCGTTCGAGCTCTGCGACATATTGCAGTGGTCGTTCGGATGGAGGAGTTTCTCGCCTGCGATTTCATTGCCGCGATTGGCAAGAACCTCGTTGACATTCATGTTCGACTGCGTGCCGCTTCCCGTCTGCCAAACAGCCAGCGGGAAATGCCCGTCAAGCTCGCCCGCCAGGATCTCATCCGCCGCCTTCGCGATAGCGTCGCGGCGCTTCTCATCCAAGCGCCCGAGCGTCGCATTGGCAAAAGCCGCCGATTTCTTCAAGATGGCGAAGGCGCGTATGATTTCCTGCGGCATCTTCTCCGTGCCGATGGGGAAATTCTCGAAGCTTCTCTGCGTCTGCGCACCCCAGTAACGATCCTTCGGAACGCGAACCTCTCCGAGAGAATCATGCTCGATCTTGTACTCCATAAATGTCTCCTCCTCACATATCTTACAAGCTTTCGCTCGTGCTGAAAATGGCAAAAGCGCCGGGAATCCCGATGCCTTCAGTCTACCATATTTGAGAATATTTTTCAATGAAGTTTTTCTTGGAAAGGCACGCTGCACCTTGCATGACGGCACTCTTGGGCAGCGTATAGGAATACGCGTATGCCAAAGATCTTTACAATAAAGACTTTCACAGCAAGGCTTTGTACCTTCCCTGCTCAGACTTTGGGATCTCCAATGCCTCCATTGCTTTCTCCGCCGTCCATGCCTGGTTTTTCATAAGCTTTCGGATCGAGAAAATTCGTTCATTCTCCCTGCCTTTTTCCATGCCTTCCTGCATAGCCTCTTCTGCACGAATCTGCAAGGCACGCTCCTGATTCCATGCGAAGTCTACCATGTTGAAAACCTCCCTCTCCTGCTTTTGCCTAAAATACGCGCCCAGCCAATCATGGTCGATGCAATATTGGATCGCTTGCCTTACGGCGCTTTCCAGACTGCTTCCGCTCTTGACCACGGCACGCACCTGCGCGACAAAGATGCTAAATCTCCGCCAGACGTTCTTCATTATGGAAGATATCCCGAAAGAGTGAATCTTTATAGCTGCGCTTCACGGTTTTCATGCTCCCGCTCCCCTCTTTGCTTTGATTATACTATAAAGGCCTTTTGATGGGCAAGACGGGAATCATCTGTCCCTTCATCAAGCCTCGCTTTGCCCGTCGAGCAGGGAGAGGAGGTGATCGCCGGGGAGGATGTCGGCGATTGTCCCGGCGAGTTGGTCGATATAGCCGGGAAAGTGGTTCGTTCGCACGGCGAGATATCGCACGGCGGCAAGGATAAGGGGAACCGGCGAAACTTCTTTCCCGGCAGAATACGCGGAAGCATCAACAGTCAGCAGAAACACAAGCATTTTATAGAGCACGACGAATACTTCATAGTTTGCCAAAAAGCCGGTACCGCCCATCAAAGGATAGCGCCCGAGGAGGAATTCATTGACGAGCCAGTTTTCCAGGATATACGAATACGGCTTGAGGATCTGCTCCTTATACTGCCCATAAAGATGCAAGAACGCCGGCAAATCCCCCTTGCCCGCCTTCTTGCCCAAAACCGTGCGCAAGGATGCAAGCCGCACCTCTGTCTCGGGCAGGTCGTCCTCTGCCGCCGCAGCGAGCGCAGGCAGCAAGCTTGTGAAAAATTCGAGACAAAGGCTTGCATCAAAAGGATTTTCTGCCAACAGCACCCCTGCCTGCCCCGCTGCAGCCTCGGCGATGGCTGCGGCATCTCGCTCCAGATTCCCGCCGCCGTCCGGATACGTCTCGGCTCTTGCGAGCAGGAGGCCGAGCGCCGCCAGACGCGCATCGAGCGTAAGGCGCCGCTCCTCCAGCAAGGAAAGCGCCGCGAGCTGCAGGGCGCGAAAAGCTTCTGCGGAAAGCGCCGCGCCGAGCGGATTCTCATCTACATAAGCGGGACGCGGCGCGGCATGCTCCACCCACTCGAAAGCCATGGGAGACGGATCGAGCAAGGCAGCCTCCGCCGCCACGGGACAGCTGAGACAAAGCGTGCGATCGAGCGTTTCGCCCACGCGGTGCGTCTTTCTCGGGTACTCGGCACAGACATCGGAAATAGCGCCGATTCCAAAGCGTCGCTGCAGGGAGCAAAGGCCATCTTCGCGCAAAAAAACGCAGCGCTCGTTTTCGTGGCGCATCACCCAGCCGCCCGTTTCGCTGCGTTCGATACCGTTTTTCAATTCCCGCAAAAGTTCCGGCTTCTTCCCGCAGCGCGCCAGGGTCGCCTCATCGAGCGCGACGCCCCATTTCGCACAGCAGCAAAGCGAGCCGCAGAGGCTGCCGTCGCAAACGAAGCGGCGCAGATAAAGCGGCTGTAAGCAAGGCAGCGCCGCAGCAGACGGGGCGGCAAGCAGATCCGGTACAGGAGCCTGCGGCAAAGCCGCTGCTTCCTGCCCTGCAGGCTGCACGCCCTGCGCTGCCTGCCGCTCCAGCTGCTTCTCCATCTATTCCGCCTCCCCGAAGTACGCCTCCATCTGTGCCGCCATGACCGCCCCAACATCCTCGCCCTTCTGCCAAGCCTTCGCCCACGTCACCGTGTGCGCGACAGCCTCTTCGATGTGCCAGCGCGGTTGCCAGCCAAGCCGTGCCTTGATGCGCGAGGAATCGAGCTTCAGGAATCCCGCCTCATGCGGCGCGCCGCTTTCCGCTGCCGACTGCCACGAGGCGCCTTCACCCCAGGCGCGGCAGAACAGATCGGCCAGCTCCCCCGTCGTCACGCAGTCGGCATCCTCCGGGCCGACATTGTAACTGCCCGCCAGGGACGCATCCTTCCACTGGGCGCACGCAATGCGGATATACGCCGCAAGAGGCTCCAAGACATGTTGATAAGGACGCGTCGAAGCGGGATTTCGGAGCGTGACGGCACGCCCTTCGCTTGCAGCACGGATGCAGTCAGGCACGATGCGCTCAGGCGAGAAATCGCCGCCGCCGATGACGTTGCCGGCGCGTGCCGTCGAAAGGCGCACGCCGCCATCCGCAAAAAAGCTCTGGCGGTAACTTGCCGTCACAAGCTCGGCACAGCTCTTGCTGTTGGAATACGGATCAAAACCAAAGAGCCGTTCATCTTCGCGGTAGCCCCATTCCCACTCCCTGTTTTCGTAAACCTTATCCGTCGTCACGTTGAGAACGGAGCGAACCGCATCGCACTCCCGCACGCATTCCAGCACATGCGCCGTGCCCATAACGTTCACTTCATACGTCTCAACAGGCACACGGTAGCTTTCACGCACGAGCGGCTGCGCCGCAAGATGCAGCACGATCTCGGGACGCGCTTCCCGAAAAGCCTGCCTGAGCGCCGCCAGATCGCGCACATCCCCCTCGATGGAATGCATATCCTTTGCAAGTCCCAGTCGCTTGAAAAGTTCCGCACCCTCGGCCGTCGGCGAAGGAAGCGCAAAGCCCGTAAGTTCCGCCCCGGCTCCCAACAAGAGCCGTGAAAGCCACGTCCCCTTGAACCCTGTGTGCCCCGTAAGCAGCACGCGCTTGCCGCGGAAAAAAACCAGGTCGTCTCTGAGCGACATTTCCTTCATATCCGTCAGTCCCTCCCATCATTCAACTCTGCAGCGTATTCCGCGAGGAAGATTTGTCTTGCCTCTTCCCATGAATCATCCAATTTCTTGCGCCCCGATTCATGGATGCAAGGCGGAGAAGCGAAATGCGGCACGAGGACACGCATACCGCGCCGGCGATATTCCATCGAGGCTGAAATATCGTAAAAATGCCAGCCCTTGAAGAGATCCTCCCGCCATGGCACATCCTGCTGGGTCGCCATGAAGATTCCATCCACAGCTTCCACGGAAACCACATCTCCCGGAACCGGGGAAAACTCCAGCCGAATCAAGGATTCAGGATCCTGCATCTCGTAGACAGCACCATACTTTCCTTCACCATCCCACCATACGCCGCTCCCGGGCATGCGAAGGCAGCCGGCCAAGCCAATGAGTCCGACATCGGGATGGGCCTGAAAAATCTCCACGATACGCACGATAAGCTTTTTATCCGTCAGCAGCAAATCCTGGTGCAGATAGATCTTATAGCGCGCCTCGGTCGCCCGTCGCCCGGCCTCATACCCTGCCGTCATGGACGGAGCCCCGCGCACCGGTACGAGCTCTGCGGAAAAACCTGCCGGAAGTTCCAGATGGCGCAGGTAAAGCACACATTCCGCATACATTTCCTCGTCATTTACGCAGGAAACAAAGGCAATCTTTCCGCCGTCCCTGTTCATCGCAGCAGCCCTTCTTTCCGCAAAGCGGCAAGCAGTTTTTCCGCTTCCGCCGCAATATTTTCGACGAACCTTTCGAGATAACCGCCGTCTATATCGTTTTCCGCAATAAGCCGCCGCAGCGCCTCAACGCTCGCCGCCTCCTCCACCCCATTTTCCAGTCGGTGCAGGAGACGCGCCAAACGATGACGCACCTCGTCCGTATATCGCTCCCTGAGTCGTGCCGTGCGCATCGGAAATACGGCAAGACGAACGATCCACCAAGAAGTCTCGATCTCCTGCTGCCCATTGCCAAAACCGCACCCTTGGAGCACTGCAAGCATATCCGCCGCACCTTCCTCCAGAACCTGACGCACGGCAAACTCCCTATAATGGGCAAGTTTCGCGAGCCGCACGATTTCGGGGAAGGAAAATAAGCGCCCCTGTCCTTTGAGCAGCGGATTCGTACCATAGCGCAGTTCCCCCTTGAGCCACGAGCGAAAAACGCTCCAGTGCCAAGGGTTGCAAAAGGGCACGACGACACCGCCGCACGGTTGTAGAGAAGGCTGCAGCGATTCTAGCAAGCATTCCGGTTCGAACAGCTCCTCAATACCCGGAGCCAGCACGATCAGAGAGAAACATCTTTGCCATGCTTCGTTCAAGGCCATATCCCACGGCACCGTCTGGAAGACGCCTTCGGCAAAATCCTGCCGGAAGCGTGCCTCCCAGACCGGATTCATGCCCACGAGCAATATATTCCCTGCCGTTTTTTCGGGAACAAACGCCGCCATTTCCGCATAAAGCCTTTCATCGAACGGCATGTCCATCACTGCCCCACCTCCCGGCCTCATCCCTTCGTGCTCCTGTCGCCCCATGCCTGCACAATCGTACTGGAGACATCGGCATGCGCCATATAGTATGCCTCATCCTCCGGCAAATTCTTATAATCATAATACCACGGCAAATGCAGCAGTTCTGCCGGAGAAGCAAGGGCAGCAGCCTCCACAAGACTGTAATGCCGCTTATTGCGATACAAGGCAAACGTCGTATCCACCTCCTGGAAGAAGCAGTCCGGCTCCATGCGCACAAACCGCATCAGCTCCTGTCGCTGCCGCATCTCTTTTGCCTCAAAGTATGTGATATCACTGCAGCGCAGGCTCAAGCCGGCCTTGCAAAGCAAAGGATATCGCCCGAGCACTTCAAGCAAGCGCTCCACGACTGCCGCGGGACAGGAATCCGCCGGCACGACATCGCTGTCCGTATAGATATAGGGTGTGCGAATCGCCATTCGCTCAAGAATTCCCGAGCGCCATATTGCCTGGTAGCCAAGGTTCTCTCCCAAAACAATAACCTCAGCACATCCATGGAGCGAGTTGTAATATTCCAGAAGCGGCGGATACGTCGAGGCGTTATCAAGGATATAAACGCGGCGAAATCCCGCACGCAGGAGCCATGGCAAAAGGCGCTGCAAGGGAATCAGACGATCCCTTGAGTTGATGAACACGGGTATGTCCTGCCAGCCTGTCCCCGACGGCAGCCAAAGAGAAGATGCTGTCGGTGTTTCCCACAGCTTTCCTGCAACAACGCCGCGCTGCACCTCCGGCGTACGCGGCGGCGTCAGCCGCGGCAGACCGCCGCGCCGCGCTGCGAGATGGGCATTGATTTCCGCCTCAAAAAAGCTTTGACGCAGGGAAAGGGTCCGGCGGTAGGCCTCTACAGCCTCGCCATAGCGCCCGAGCCGGAAACAGGCATTGCCAAAATAAAAACTCGCCTCCTCATCTTGAAGCCCAAAGGCGAGAAGCTTGTCTGCCGCCTTCTCCCACTCTCCCATGGCATAATAAGCCAACGCTTCATAATAGAAAAAAGCCGAGGCCTTGCCATACGCGCGCTCCTGATACCAGTCCATGAAGCGGAGCGCATCTGCTGCGCGCCCTTCCTCAAGGGCGCGCAGCATTCCTGCAAAAACAACGGTTGCACGCAAGTGAAAGAACAACTGCTCTTCCTTTTCTTCCCCGTTCCGGGGTTTTACCATGTAGTCGCCCGCAAGAAGCATGAGTTCCGCCATAGCATTGATATCATAGCGTTCCGCAGCCTTCTCGTATACACGTCTTATTTCCCGCAGCCTGTCCAATTCCAGCATCCTATGCCCTTCCCCTCAGTCACTGCTGACGAACAATGTTCCTCCTGCTCCTTCACGCACCCTTTTTTGCAGAATTCCATATGCCGCAAGCACTGCTTGAGGAGAAATCGCCGAGATGCAGTGTGCTTCCGCCTCATGCCTGCAGCCGTAAGCATCGCGTGGTTCATGCGCACAGTCATCCAACGCCCTTGCGGGCTGCACGACAACAGCAGGCGTGCGGTAAGGGTAGTAGCACATGGGAATCGCCTTTTCATCCAGCGGCAAATCGGCGGGATAACAACAGATTTCCAAGACGGGAAGCCCGATGACGGCAGCCATATGCAAAAGCCCCGTGTCGTTGCCGATATAGGCCGAACAAAGCGAGACTGCGGCCGCCGTCTCGCGAAAATCCAGCGCCCCTGCAAGGTTCAAAGCCTGTGCCCGGCCAAGCGCACGACATATTTCCTCGGCTTCCGCCATATCGTCCCTTCCGCCCAAAAGCAGAAAAAACGGCTCTTCTTCCCGCTCGGATAAAGCTCGAAGAAATATACCGTAATTCCGCGGCGGCCAATGCTTTCGCTTCGCGCTGCCGCCCAACCCGATTGCGAATACTTTCTTCCGGCCGAGATCCGCTCCAAGCCGTGCAATTTTTTCCCGTACACCAGAGATTTCCTCTCCCGTCAGCCAAAGTTCCAATGAGCGATCCAATACGGGCAGGGCAAGGAGCTGATCAAGCACATCGAACGAACGCTCCGCAAGATGCAGCGGCTGATTCGGCGCCCGGAGCGGACGTGTCAGGAGCGCGGCGCACGCTTCGCGCGGAAGCCCCGCAAAATCATGCACATGGCCGATGCGCTCCTTCGCTCCCGTCATGTAGGCAAGAAGATATGAACTCGCATAATGTCCGAAGACAAAGGCAAGATCAAAGCGCTGCTTGAGCAAATGCTCTTCCACATAAGCGCCGTGCACTGCAAAAAGCTCCGCCAGCGGACGACGCACAGGCAAATACTCGTTGGCGAGCAAGAAATCGACATACGGACATTGCTCCGCAAGCGTGAAAGAACGCGGAAAGACTACAAGCGTAATCACCGCCTGCGGATAAAGGCGCCGAATCTCACGCAGCGCTCCCGAAATACAGATGAAATCGCCGACGCCCCCATCCGAAATGACAAGGATCTGCGCTTTTTCTCCCACTGCACGCAGCGTTCGGTATCCTTCTGCCGAAAATACAGGTTCCATAAGAGCAATGAAGTCTTGGGCGGGAAAATTCTCATATTTAGAAAGGTGTTCCTCAAATGTGCAGAAAGCTGCCGGAATCTTTTGCATAAGAATCTCCCTCCTCTCGAAATACACTTTGGCGCCTGTCCGTCTCATCCTCTCACAACATTTTGCAGGACATCCGCCATAAAATCAAGCTGCGCCTCCGTCATGCCCGGATAAACGCCAAGCCAGAAGGTATCCTTCATGATGCGGTCGGTTTCCGCAAGCTGCCCAACGATGCGGTAGCCGCGTCCTTCCTCGCGCATCCTGTCGAAGCATGGGTGCTTGACGAGGTTTCCTGCAAAGAGCATCCTCGTCTGGATGCCATGTGCTTCAAGGGCGCGTACGACAGATTCGCGTTCGAGGCCTTCGCAGCAGGTCAGCAGGAAGCCGAACCAGCTCGGCGTTGCGTTTGGACACGGCTCAGGCAGGATCAGCCTGTCTGCCGTATTTCCCAAAGCCTCTTTCAGTCGAGCAAAGTTTCTGCGGCGCTTTTCGATAAACCCCGGCAGCTTCCTGAGCTGGGCACAGCCGACAGCAGCCTGCATATCCGTAACCTTCAGATTGTAGCCGAAGTGTGAATAAACATACTTATGGTCGTATCCCTTCGGCAGCTCGCCGTACTGCCCGTCAAAGCGATGGCCGCAGAAACCGTCCTGCCCGGGCGGGCAGATGCAGTCGCGTCCCCAGTCGCGCAGGGAACGCAGGATGCGGAAAAGCAACGGATCCTGCGTGTAGACGGCGCCGCCCTCGCCCATCGTCATATGATGCGGCGGATAGAAGCTCGATGTGCCGATATCACCGAACGTGCCCGTATAGCGCTCCTCGCCACGAAGTTCGTAGCGTGATCCCAAGGCATCGCAGTTATCCTCGACAAGCCAGAGGCCATGCTTTTCGCAGAACGTCTTGACCGCCCGGATATCAAATGGATTACCAAGCGTATGAGCAATCATGACGGCGCGCGTTTTTGCCGAAAGCGCTTCTTCGAGCTGCGCCGTATCGATATTGTACTGCGGAATCTTCACGTCGACAAAGACGGGTACGGCGCCGTACTGGATGATGGGCGCGACCGTCGTCGGAAAACCCGCTGCAACCGTGATGACTTCATCGCCCGGGCGCACGGCGCGCTCGCCGAGAAGAGGCGAGGTCAAGGCCATGAAGGCGAGAAGGTTCGCCGCCGAGCCGGAATTGACCGCAAGGGCATGACGCACACCGAGGAAAGCGGCCAGACCTTTTTCAAATTCTTCCGCATAGCGCCCCGCCGTCAGCCAGAACTCCAAGGCGCTGTCCACGAGAGCCTCGATTTCCTCGTTATCGTAGACACGTCCCGCATAAGGTATGCGGTCGCCCGGCTTCCAAGGCGCGGGTTTATGATATGCGTCTGCATAATCCCGCACAAGCGCGAGAATTTTGTCATGAAGTTCTTTTTGATTCATCGTGCATTCTCCCTCTCCTGTCTACGCCCGTTCCACACCGTCTTCCTGCAGGACGGCGCGCACGATTTCCGGATGTTCCGTCTCGAGGATGCGGCAGATTTCATTAGAATAGCTTCCCGCAATGACAAGAACCGCGCCGATTTCACCCTTTTTCAATTCTGCAGGCGCAGCAATAGGAATATGCGTCGCCGGAGTGAATTTGTTCTGCTTAAAGTCTGCCGAGTCGAGCACGCAAACGATGCGCTCCTTCATATCCAGCATCGCCAAATCAGCCAAAGCCTGATGCCCCGCCCCCCAAACGGCTGTTTTCCGACCCTTTTCTTCCATTTCTGTCAAAAAGGCCGCCACACTCTTTTTTACCTTTTCCTGCTGCGCAAGAAAACCCGAAACATCGACGATGCGGCGCTTCCTCACCTCTGCCGAGAGGACATAGCCATGCCAGATCGTGCCGCAGGAAAGAACTTCGAAACCATTCTGCTCCAGGAGACGGCAAAACGTATCCTTCGTGAAATAGCTCAGATGATCCTGTATGAACTCCGAATAGAGATTTTCGCGCAGCACCATATCCACATCGGGCACTTCGACAAGCCCGTGAGCGCCTGATGTGAGATTTCCTGCAATGCGGCGCAAGAAAGCGCCGGGTTCGGGGCTGTGCTCCAGAAAGCTCAGGCAGTAAAAAGCGTCGTACGGCGCTTCGGGAATCCTCTCCGCACCTGCCTCGAGATACAGCTGATGAACCGTATGCCCCTCGCTCCTCGCCTGCGCGGCAAGAGCCGCCGAATATTCAATACCGTACACCGTCGCCCCCGCTTCCTGCATCATCTGCAGGAATTCGCCGCCGCCGCAGCCGATTTCAACGATCCGTTTGCCGAGCAAATCATAGCGGTGCAAAAAATCGCGAAACTGTTTTACACGAAAACCATGCATCTCGGGCGAAACGCGCGTTGCCCGAATCACCTCACGATAGTAGGGCACCGGCTCGCCCGCAAGCTGCAGCAGACCGCAGAACGGGCATTGGCAGAGCAGGAGGTCAACGCCCTTTTCCTCGGCAACATTCCCCGCATCGGGAAAGAACTGCGCCGATTTCGGCATATCGCGATAGGCGAGCAGCGGTTCCTTCGGCATTTCCTCGCCACAGCAGCGGCATTTCATTTCAGCTTCCTCCATTCAATAGCCCTTGGCTCGCAGGACAGCTTCGATCAGCTCTGCTTGTTCAAAGAGCTTCTTGCGCCTCATGCCCTGTTCCTTTTCCGCCCCCGCACGCACAAGGCGCGCCCATGCCTGGGCGCCCGCAGCATGAACAGCGGGATCCTCACCGATCTGTTCCTTATGTTTGCGGAAGAAGCTCAGCGTTTCAACGATATAGAGGAGATCCCCGTCCTCCAGGAGACGCAGCCAGCACTCGACGTCGGGCAGAACCGTCGGTATCTCCTGAAGCAGAACCTCGCGCACCGTTTCCTTCGCAGAACTCGGCAGAAGCACCGTCGTGAATTCGCCGATAAAATTCGCCTGCTTTTCGAGCAGGGCATAGCGCGCGAGTTCACCCGGTATGCGCGAGGTTTCCTCCACGGGCAAGGGATCGACCGCAGGATCCGAAACGATATTTCCCTCTTCGTCGATTGCCCGGCGATGCGATGTCACGAAGGCGATGCCGTCCTCCATACTGAGCACATCCGCCATGCGTTCGATTTTTTCCGACGCATAGAGGTCATCGTCAAAAAGATAGGCGAAGTATTCCCCTCTGGCCTCTTCAAGTGGAAAGAGCCAATTCTTCGCACTTGAAAAGCCTCGGTTGCGCGTATAGCGGATTCGCGGTTCCGCCGCATATTCCTTCATCAGCTCCGCCGTTCTTTCATCCTCGCTGTTGTCGCTGACAATGATTTCGATATGACGGTATGTCTGTGCCAGTGCGCTTTCCAGCGCCTGCCGGAAAAACTCCGGCCTTTCATGCGTCGGCATGAGGATGCTCACAAGGGGCAGCGCCTCCTCCGCATACTCGGCAAGAAATGCCTGTCGCCCCGCCTCATCGGCGGGAAAGCTGTCGCCGAGAAATTCCAGCAGAGGCTCCTGCTGCCCCAAGACGGCGGCGCGGAGTCCCTGTCGGCGGAATTCAAGGCACTGCGCTGCATCAAAAAATGCCGCCCCATGGAAAAGATCCTCCCGCCACGGAAGATCCGCCTGCGTTGCGAGGAAAAATCCATCGAGCGCCATCACATCTTCCGCCGCACCAAGAACCATGCCCCAGCGCACCGTGCGCTCGGCCAGGCGCAGGGAGCCGATGCGGCGTGTGGAGTGAAATGCGATACCGTCGGGCGGCAGCCGCTTCGTCCCCGAAATACCCAGAATGCCGATGTCCGGCTGCGCCTCGAACAGCGCGACGATTTGCAGCAAGATACCCGGCTCCAGGATGCGCACGCGCTCATCCATATAAACCTTATACTTCGCCGCACTCTCCTCCATGGCCTGGCTGTAGGCCGCCGCCATGCCCGCCTTGCCCTCGACTTCAACAAGTTCGAGCGAGAATCCCTCCGGCTGTTCCAGGAGACGCAGCGACATCAAAAATTCCGGCGACAAGGCTTCCCCCTGACGCGCAACGATAATCGCAATTTTCTTTTCGTCCCGTTCCATCTCCTGGACCATCTTCTTTCCTCTCCTTCAAACTTCAGCAGGGCAGACTGTAGCAAACGGTTTCACAGTATACCGGCGTATGGTGACGCAGATAAAGCTTATGCCCGGGCTCCATCTCGTGCATCATGAGCGGCAGCTCCCAGAGATCCGATATGCGGTGGTAGACGCAGATCGCCAGCTTCGGCTGCTCACGGCGGATAAGCTCTTCACCGCCCCGCAGGGCCGCACGCTCCGCGCCCTCGATATCCATTTTGATAAAGGTCACGCGCTCGCCCGCCAGATGATCCGACATGCGCACGATTTCCCCCGGCGTGCCTTCTGCTGCCACGGCTGTGGCCGATATGTTTTCGTCGTAAAAAATCTTTTCGGCCTTTTCGCCCACACCGTAATTGTAGGCAACAAGCTTTTCTGCCTCAGAGCACTTCGCCATATTCCTGCACAATATGTCGTAATTTCTGCCGCTCAATTCGTAGGCAATATACTTTTGAAACGGCTGCCCGCGTCCAAGAAAATCTTCCATCGTATCCCCGGTATAAGCGCCGCAGTCCACGAGCACATCGTCTGCCGTAAAGTGAACGAGCTCCGACAGAAAATACTGATCGCCCCGGCAAATTTCATGATAATACTGCGCCTTGCCGAAGCCGGGTTCGAACTCCAAAAAGCCTTTGAGCCTCTTGTACAGAACCTCTCTTGATTCCTCATCCGCCAAAAGTTCAAAGCAGAGACCCACACGTTCCGCAATATTTTCAGGCGGAACTTCCAATAGATCATCAAAAATCAGATTAAGCATGAAGTCAACGAAATCAAGCACCCGATGGATCCCCATCTCCGTCAACTGAGCAGACACCTCGTGCGCATGCGTTCCCAGCCCGAGAACTATGATCGGATCATCTTCGGGCCTGAGTTCTTTTGGCGACAAACATTCAAGGCCAAAATATTCCTTTCCCCAACAAGCATCATTGTTATCGATAAACGCATACGGTTTCACACCGCAGACAAGCAAATCATGCAAAGCTTTTTGCCCCACCTGGCCCATGCCCCAGATATAGACATTTTCCTTCTCTTCGCGCAAAATAGCATACACTTTTTCACGCCATGCCAAACGCTCCGCCACGACATCCGCAAGACGGCTGCGTATCAGTGCCTGGATTTCCTCACATTCCCTGCTCATCGCACCGCTTCCTTCCCCGGGCGCGATTCCCATGCATCACGCGTCACAAAAATCGTATTGTTGGCGACGGTCGCATATTCCTCATATCCTTTTTCACGCAGAAATTGTCCGAGATCGACCTCACCCTCCAAGTGATTGACCTCAACCATGAGGATGCGCGGCCGGTACTTCCCGAAATCGATGCCGCGCACGATGCGCTCGTCCTCCCCCTCCGCATCGACCAGAAGGACATCCGGAACTGCACCGCAGTGTTCCAGCACCTCGTTCACACCGAGCACATCGACCGTGATTTCATGGACTTCATTATGGGAAAGCCCGTCCCATTCCTTGTGATGCTCCTCGGAAAGCGAGCTAACCGTCGAACTCTTGCTCGCGAAGAAGCTCATCCTGCCGCGATTCCTGTCCGAAACAGCCGCATGCAGGAAGCGATCCTCCGGACGCGCCATCTGCGCGAGCGTTTCCACAGAGGGCAGCGCATCGACGAGCAGACCGCGCGCACCGAGACGATAGAGGTTGTACGTCTGGTTGTAGCGCACAGGATCGTTCGTACCGATCTCCAGGTAACGGAGCTCGGAAAAGGACAATCCCAACTCGCAGCAGAGCAAAAGGAGCGCCGCATCCTCGCAGCGCTCGCCATGGAAAGTGCGCAGGGATTCCGGCATCTGTTCCAATTCGTAGAAGAGCACGCGGATCTTCTCACGCGGGCAGTCGTATTCTTCCATGAGATCGCCCACAATGCTCACAGGATCGGCGGTCACGAGCACGATGTCGGCAGCAGCAAGCGCTTTTTTCAACTCGGCCTTTTTGATGCCGCCTTTCGCGGGCAGGCGGCTCTCATCCTGGTCGAAGTATCCCGTCACATGGAAATGCTCTTCAATCCACGCCTTGTTCGCCTCATAATCCGTATGAAGCCCATATACCAGTGTATTCATATCTATCCTTTCTAAAAGCGCGGCAGCCTGAGCTGCGATACAGGAACATCCTCGATATCATCGCGCGTGTAATAGCTGCTCTTGTAGACGGAGCAGCCGCGGCAGCTCACATTTTCATGATTGCGCTTCTCAAGCTGCATGACATGGAAGTCATAGAGCGCCCTTCCATACCAGATTTCTTCGATGGACTGCTTCGCTGCATTGCCGATATTCGTACCGCCGTACCAATCGTTGCAGCAGGGCGACACGGAGCCGTCCGAGCGCACGGCAAGCGTTGTGAACGGCATGGGACAGACGCGGCGATCCGCCATATGGCGTTTGACCTTGGCAACATCCCCGCCATAAAGCCTGCCGATAAAGTCCTCGCCCTTGACTTCGACCCAGCTGTGCGGCTCATCAATATAGAGCTCATCCGCAACATCGCCGTAAACATCACGAAAGACCTGATTTTCCGCCTCGTCATACGTATCCAGCATCTTACAGGCGATAAAAGGTTTCGTGCTTCCCATTTCCTTTTTCAGTCGCTGCAGCATGGCGAGATTATCATGCACACGCTGCATCGGCACTCCGGAGCTCGTAATTTCCAGATGCTTTTGGGGTAAAGCCGAATAGATCGACACGCGCAGATAATCCATCTGCCCTTTGATCAGGCTGCGGCCAAGCTCCTCCGTAAGAAGCGAGGCATTCGACGTCGCCTCGATGCGTTCAGCGATATCAGCCTCACGCGCAATCTGCAGCATTTCGCCAAAATGGGGATTCATAAAAGGCTCCCCATAAATCGTAAGCTTCAGTACCTTAAACCTTTCGCCCTGCCATGCCTCCGCCTGATCAATGATGCGGCGAAAAAGCGCCATGTCCATATTATGCCGCTTGTCCTTGAACTCCTCCTGCGCCGCACTTTGGAAACACATGCGGCAGCGGAAGTTGCAGCGGCTCGACGGCTCGATCAGCAGGGTATATGGCTTTTCCAGCGGAATGACTTCTCTGAGATCATGGCGCTTCGTACTCTTGAGTTCCGTATAGCGAATCATTTCTTCTCCTCGCTTTTTTCTTCATCCCTTGCCCAGACATGCCAAGGAGCCTTGCCGCTTTGCCAGAGCCGTTCGAGCATTTTCTTTTCGCGCAGGGTATCCATGCACTGCCAAAACCCCTCGTGCACATAGCTCATCAGCTGACCTTCGGCTGCGAGCCTTTCCAGCGGATCGCCCTCGAGAACATCGGCATCCCCTCGGATATAGGAGAAGATCTCCGGCTCAAAGACCATATAGCCTGCATTGATGGGTGCGCTGTCATCCATGGACTTCTCTCGGAACGCCGTCACCGTATTGTCCTCAGCGATGTCCAGGATCCCCTTTTGCTGCTTCTGCATGACAGCCGTCAAAGTCGCAATCTTGCCGTTCGCCCGATGGAAGCGCAGGAGATCCTGCAGATCGACATCGCAGACGCCGTCACCGTATGTCATCATAAAGGTTTCTCCGCCGACATACTTCTCAACGCGCTTGATGCGCCCGCCCGTCATCGTGGAATAACCCGTATCGACAACGGTGACCTTCCACGGCTCTGTATGCTGGTTATGGATAACCATGCGGTTTTCCCGCGTGAAGTCGAACGTGATATCGGACGTATAGAGAAAATAGTCCGCAAACCATTCCTTGACCATGTGCTGCTTATAGCCCGCGCAAATGATGAATTCATGAAAGCCGTAGTGGCTGTATTCCTTCATGATGTGCCAGAGCACCGGCATGCCGCCAATCTCGACCATGGGCTTGGGCCGCGACTCGGATTCCTCTGCAATGCGCGTACCGAGGCCGCCGGCCAACAAAACGACTTTCATGCGCCTTCTCCTTCATCAAACCATTCAGTCCGAATTTACAAAATCCTCTTCCGTAAAGATTTCCCGATAATCGACGGGCAGCGGTTTCCCATAGAATTTCGACATATAGTTCTTGATAAATTTGCGGTCGACGCCCGAAAGGCATATCGGGCTGCTCTCACGGAACTTGCGGATGGACAGGCCGCGCCGCATGATTTCCGCCAGCGAGTCATCAAAGACATTGCCAAGAGCGATGTGCATGAACACACACGGCATGACGTCGCCGTACTTCGTTACTTCAAGGATCTTCTTTACTGCACCGCATGATCCCTGCTTCTCTTCATAGGTCGGAAACGTATCGAGATGCATCACGGGGTATTTTTCATGCAGCTTGCGAATATGATTCAAATCATTGCCATCGACGAGCACTTCCTCATGGCCTTCCCATCTGCCGATGGCCTTTGCCAGCATGATGTCGACTTGAATGTCATTTTCCTGGCAATAAGCGGCCATCTTTTCCACCTCTTCCGAGTGACAGTTTTGATGCGAGATAACTGTCTGGGCGACAGGCTGCAGACCTGCTTCTTTCGCATTTTTCAGCGCACGCAAAGCCGAAGTCGTCTGTCCCTTGTCGTGGAAATACTGCTTTTCCTCATCGATGCCGTCAAGACTGATCTTCACCTTGTCAATGCCGATGGCCTTGATCCATTTTGCTTTTTCCAAGGTAAGCAGAGAGCCATTCGTGCTGATAAAAAGATGAAATCTTTGGGGGTCGATCGCCTTGATGACATCCTCAAGATCCGGAAACATCAGCGGCTCGCCACCCGAGATTCCCATTTGTGCCAAGCCTAACGCATCCGCCTCATCCGCTACTTTTTTAAGGATTTCCGGAGTCAGGCTGCGCTTTTTCGGTGCGAAGCAAAGATTGCTGCAATGCGGACAATGCATATTGCATCGATAGTCATAGGTGAACTCAATAATCGGCGTGTACTGCCCACGCGCATGGAGTTCCTCATACTTTTCGAACTTTGCGACGACCTTGGGCTTTTCACGCCGCAGCTTCTCACGCTTGTCGTGCTCCGTCTTCTTCTGGTAAGCTGATCTTTCCATGAAATTATATTCTCTCCTTAGGAATCGCATAGCAGACGGTTTCCATCTCGTCCAAGCTATGATGCCGAAAGTAAAAAAGGCAGTCGGGAAGCAGCTCCCCAATTTGTTTGGGAATCTGCCATAAATGTTCCGCACGATGATACGTGCAGATTGCAAGTTTGGGGCGCTCACGCCGAATCACCCGGGCTGCGCCGGCAAGCGCATACGGCTCCGCTCCCTCAATATCCATTTTCAGCAGGGTCACGCGAGCCTCGCCCAAAACATCATCCAAGCGGCGCAGCTCTGCCGTCTCCGTGCCGTTTTCACAGATGACGGAGCTGAAGCCGTTTGCTGTATAGCGAACACGTTCCTGCTTATCCGAGAGTCCATACGGATAGACCGTAATGCGGCTCTCATCGCAGCGAGGATCCGTCCCGATCCTCTGCAATAATTTCTGCCGATTCCCCACTTCCATCTCAAAAGCATGGATATGCGCATACTTGCCGCCCGTCGCGGCAAGGAACGCCTCGATCGTATCGCCGTCAAAAGCTCCGACGTCAACAAAATGTTCCGTCTCGCTTAAAGGCATGATTCCCTTCACAAAGTATTGGTTCGGAATGCAGTCGATTTCTTCGTGCGCCTCATCAAACCACTTCGCAACCGTTTGGCAGACAATCTCCCGCGACGCTTCGTCCGCGCAGAGATCGAGCACCCGGCCGACGGCCTTTTCCATCTCCTTCAACTTCTCGGGTTTCCCTGCATAACGCAGGCTTGTATCGAAAGAAAAGAAATTGACGGTCGCCGCACAGGCGGCAAAACCATTCTCCCTGAGGTTTGCCAAAGCATCTGCCGGAGAACGCATTGTCACAAGCACCGTCATTTCTTCCCGATGCTTTTTCATTTCCTCAAAGGAAGAAATCTTCCTGCCGCTGCCGAGCCAATGATGCAGAGCGTCTTTCGAACGGTCAAAAACATAGTCGACGGCAATGCCGAGCGACTGCAGATAGCCATGCCAATTGTGTCCGTGACTGCCGAGCCCCCAAAGGCAGAGTTTCGGCTGTTCTTTGAGGCGCGCGAGGAAATTCGCCGCCTCCGGCGTCTTGTTATCTCTCTCGCGCTCCAAAACAGCGCGGATCCGCTCTTTGGCCTCCATCAAATCTCTACCTCTTTTCCTGCCATCATATTCGCCGCGACTTCCTCCGGCGGAAGATAGGGCCACATGTCTTCCAACGGCTTCGAGACCATCGAGCCGTTCGGCAGTTTTTCCGACTTGGCACGCGGGCTTGCCGTCTCCATGGGGGACGTCCTGACGAGCACGAGCACAGGCCCCTCGGCGGCAAGAGCCTCCGCAATGCACGGCTTCATCTCCGCCGCATGTTCCATACGAAAGACTTGGAAACCATAGGCAGCAGCCACGGCGCCCACATCAGGAATCGCGAGGCCGCTCTCGCGGTTTGCTGCCACATAGGCCCCGTCAAAGTAATTGCGCTGCGTGCCCATGATGCTCGCATAACCGCCGTTCATCCAAAGGAAAATCTTGATGGGCAGACGATGCAGCGCAATGGTTGCCAGCTCCTGGATATTGAGCTGGAAAGCGCCGTCGCCGTCAACCAGCACGGTGCGGCGTCCATCGGCTGCAAGACACGCACCGATTGCATAGGGCACGCCGAAGCCCATGGAACCAAGCCCTGCCGCATTTCGCACACGCTGTCCTTTCTTGACGCGCAGCGCCTGGTATGTGATCTCACCCGCAGAGCCTGAGCTTTCCGGCACAAGCACATCGTCCTTGGTAAGAGCCTCGGAAAGCGCTTCGATAAAGCAGTGGGCGTTCACAAAGTCCTTTTCTGCGTACATCTCCGCACTGACCGCAGGATACTTCTCCTTCATGCGGCGGCAATAACCTAGCCAATCGGCCAGCGCCGCCTCCATCGCGTAGGACCGGGCAGCGAGTTGGGGCAGTGCCTCCTTGAGGTCAGCGACAAGTTTCAAAGTGATATCCATCTGCATTTTATCGATTTCATGCACGTCGATATCGAGCATGATCTTCTTTGCCCGCGGCGCAAAATTCTTATGATTCCATGCCGTAAGGCTGCTGTCAAGCCGGCTGCCCAAAATGAACAGGCAGTCGGCATTCTGCAGGATGAAATTCGCCGCCCGATGCCCCATGCCGCCCGGGCAGCCATAATACTGCGCATCATCATGCGCCAGGAGGTCGATGCTCTTCCATGTCAGGAGCACGGGGATGCCTGTCTTTTCCATGAAGCGTCGCAGCGATTCTTCCCCGCCGGCACGCGCACCATTGCCCACGAGCAGGACGGGACGCTTTGCCGCTTCCAAGAGGCGCTGCACCTCAAGGAGCTCCTCCTCCGTCAACGAACCCAATGCCTCCTGCGGCGGTGTATAGCCGCGCAAAAGGCGCTCATCGATCTCAGCCGCCTGCACGTCAAGCGGGATGTCGAGCCAAACGGGACCGCGCCGCCCCGTCATCGCCAGATGATACGCTTTTTCAAGCTCATAACGAATATCAAGCGGCTCCATAACGGTCACGGCATACTTCGTCAGGCTCTGCACCACAGGCACGATATCGACTTCCTGCGAGCCAAGCTGACGCACGCCGCTCGCGCCGAGACGGTCACTGCGCTTGACCTGCCCCGAAAAGAAAAGAACCGGCGTCGAATCAATCCATGCAGCAGCAAGTCCCGTAACGGCATTCGTCCCGCCGGGGCCTGTGGTCACAAGCGCAGCTCCAATCCCGCCCGTATTCTGGGCATAACTCTCCGCCGCTATGGCAGCCGCCTGCTCATGCAGGCACGGAACATACCGAAGCCCCTGCGTATGCCCAAGCGAGTCGACGAGGTGCATACAACCGCCGCCCGGCAGCATGAATACGACAGGAGCACCATGCTCCACGAGAAACTGCATGACATAATCCGATAATTTCATTCTCGGTTCCTTTCCAAAAGCAGCTCCACCAATTCCAAAAGAGCCCCGGCGCCGCCGCGGCATTCCGTTACAATATCGGCAGCGCGGCGGGCAGCAAGAACCCCGTCCTGCACCGTCGCACCAATCCCCGCCAGTTCGATTGCCGGGATGTCGCGCGCCGAATCGCCGATATAGCAGATTTCCTCAGGAGAAAGCCGCAATTTTTCGAGCAAAGCGCGCACGGACACACCCTTATCCTTTGCGCCGAAAACAGCCTCCTTGACGCCGAAGCGTTTTGCGATAAAGTGGGCGATGGGCGTATCCTCACCCGTCACAAAAGCAAATTCCAGCCCGCCCTTTCGCCCAATACCGATGGCGTCCAAATCGCGATAAGAAATTGCCTTGCTCTCGCGCCCTTTTTCGTCGAAGCGCACCGTACCATCCGTCAAAACACCGTCGATATCGGCAAAAACATAACGTATCTTTCCCACGGCTCAACCCCGAAGCTTCTTGCGCACGGCCATCTCCGCCGGGCTCAGCGTCTTCTTGCCCGTGCCAAGCGCAGACTCCATCGCACGGATATCCGCCACAAGCTGCTTCAAAGGGCCGGGCTCGATGGAAGCCTTCTGGTCCGATCCATACATCCCCGTATCCAGCGTGATATGGCGCTCGATCGACGTTGCGCCCAACGCCACGGCGCCAAGCGTCGCCACATAACCAGTCTCATGGCTGCTGAAACCGACCGGCGCATCATAGCGCGCGCGCAGTTCCGGAATCAAAAGAAGATTCGCATCCTCAACCGCCATCGGGTACGTGCTGTTGCAGTGCAGCACCTCGAAGGGGCACGCATGGCGGCGGAAAACTTCGATGGCGGCATCCACCTCTTCCCATGTGCTCATGCCCGTGGATATATATGTGTAACGGCCTTCTTTCGCCATTTCCTCGAGAAGTTCCATGTTGCCGAGCATCGCCGACGCCACCTTGTTGTACTTGAGATCAAACTGGCGCAGGAAAAACTGCGAATCGAGATCCCAGACCGAAGCGAACCATTCAATACCCTTTTCCTTGCAGTAACGGTCGATCTCCCGGTACTCCTCAAGACCAAACTCAAGCCCTTCCTTCTGCTCGCGTTGCGTCGTTCCCCATGGGCTTTCCCGTGGTTCCGCAAGGTATTCCGCCGTATAGACCTTGTCAACCGTGCGTTTCTGGAATTTCACGGCATCACAGCCCGCATCGACAGATACGTCGATCAGCTCCTTGGCCAGCTTCATGTCGCCGTTGTGATTGATACCGATTTCAGCAATAAAAAAAACTTTCTTAGTTCCATTCTTCATATATACACGCTCCATCCTGCAAAACCCACGTTCAAGGCATAATGCCTAAACACATCCTATCGTTTTTATATCGTAATATTTTCCATTTTCTTAACCACATTATGCCCCCGGATACCACGACTTGCGCAAGGCGCGCTTCTCCGGCCAAATCTCTCCGCGCGTATCAAACGACGCCGTATGCTGCCGCGCGACAGAAAGAAAACGTCCCAGCATCGCCCCGTCCTCGATTTCCCGCGCCGTGTCTGTGCGGCGGAAAAGCTGCATCTTTGGCCGGCGCAAATCAACACCGCCGTCCTCATCGACAACCTCCTGCGATTCCAACCGGAATTCATATTCTGCTGTACGTATGCAAAGCTTATAGGTTTGCCCGGGAAAGATCGAGTTGCTGACGACATATTCCCGCTGTTTTCCTCCTAGGATCTCCGGCAGATTGCCGTCCAATCCTGCAGGAACCTCAAAACCAACGAGCCGTGCTGCAGCCGGATAAATGTCCAATGCACTCGTCAGCTCATCGACAAGCCCCTTCTGCGGCACACTCGCGCCGCGCAGCATCCAGGAAGCTCCTGTCTGTGCCGTTCCCATGAGATACGGCGGCTCATCAACGAGTACGGCAGAGCCATGATCCGAGTAAAGCTGCACGATATACTCGTCTTCTGCGTAATTTTCCTCGATATAGGAAAACAGCATGCCTAGGTTTTGGTCGACAGAAGCCATGCTTTCACGTGCGGCCGCTGCAAAAAGCGGTTCATGCGGCAAATACACGCTCGGCACGGCTGCGCCTGCGCCTTTTATGCGCTCAGCAAGCGCTGCACCGGTCTGCGTAGAAAGCGGCAGCTGCACAGAGCATGAGGGCCACGGATGCGTATCGGTAAAGTGCAGAAATAGGAAACTGTCACATTCGGCAAATGCTTTGAGGCTTTGAATCGTCCGTTCCATGCCTTCGTGGGCGGAAAGCTCCCATGCGTTGACGAGGAGGCGGTCATGACCGCGCGTCACGCCGTTATATATGCCGCTGCCATCGCCCAAAAGACTTGTACAATAGTAGCCAAGCCTTTTCATCTGCTCCGACAACGTGACATAGCCCTCATCCAGCTCGTTCATGCAAGTAGAGTTGAACGTTTGCAGGCGATGCAGATGGCATCCTGTCTCAATCGTTGCCAGCGAAGGGTACGTATACTCTGCCACAGAAAAATGATTATTAAAAATGATGCCCTTCAGGAAGAATTTCATGAGATTCGGCATCAAGGAAAAGCCGTGCTGTTTCATCGCCGTCCAGCAAAGACCGTCAGCCAAAATGTGCAAAACGAACTTTTTACGCCGGGAACTATGCAGCAGCGGGATGGGCTCCCCCATAAGAAACGGCTCGCAGGAAGTGATTTGCGTCTTTTCACCGATCCGGTAAAAGCTCGTGGCCCATTTGCCGAGAAATGCGGCATTCGTTTCCAGCTTTTCTCCTGAAAAGTGAATCTCCTGGCTCTCCTTCGTACCGATGAGCGGCACGAGAACCTCACATCCTTCATCTATGGCGACATGATCTGACACAAGGCGCGACTTCATGATATCGAACACGAAATCCGCTCCTCCCATAGCGCAAAAACGTGAATCATCTTTGAGTATTTCCAGCAGTCTTCCCTTGTTGTCCAAACCGCCGCGCCCGATATAAGCGCCGACCCAATAGCGATAGACGTCCTGCACTTCACGCAGAGACGGCAAAAACTCTCCTGCAAAAACACCGCAGCTTTCTGTCAACGCACCATTCTCAAAATGTGTCCGACTTTTCGCCAGAGGTGCATAGACAGGTTCTCCTGTGGCAAGCGACAGAAGATCAAGGTACTCCTGAAGCCTTTCCCGCGGCAGCGCAGCCTTGACCGGCAGACGATATACATGACTTGCCATACCCTCGATCATGAGCTGCTGCCATGTATTGCCGAAATACTTGTAACAAGCGATAAGAATCTTCCAGATTTCATAGTGGCACTTCTTCTTGGCGTACGACCTTTCCGCCGTTTCCAATGCCACGCTGTAGCTGCCATGCGCAATGGCATAATGCGCATAAAAAATATCCACATTTTCAGAATGCGGAAAGAGCTCCCTATAGTCGACAAGCAGGGCGAGAAATGCATCGTCGTATTCGCGCCTCTCCCCCTTTTCCTTCAAGGCTTCAAAAAGTGCATAACCACGCGCACACTTTTCCTGGTAATATCGTTCTTCTAAAGAGGAGACTTCCCGTATATTCCGTTCCATTACCTTTCCCCTCCCGTCCCCTCGTTTTCGAACCAGGAGGCACGCTGGGCGCGCTTCTCAGGCCAAACTTCCCCGCGCGTATCCATAGCAGCTGTATACTCACGCGCCAAGGCTAAAAAGCTTTGCTGAAGTGCCTCGTCCCGAATCTCGCGCCGTTCCTCACCCCGGCAAAAAAGCTGCTGTTTCGGCCGCCTGAGATCCACCGAGCCATCCTCATCGACAATCTCCTCGGATTCAAGGCGGAATTCATGTGTCTTCGTCCGAACAGCCATTCTGTACGGTTTCCCTGGAAACAGCGAATACGATACCGTGTGCTCGCGTCCCGCACCTCCAAAAACCTTCGGCAGGCTGCCGTCAAGATCGTCCGGCGGCACAAAGCCCGCAAGATGCGCTGCCGTTGGGTAGATATCGAGTATACTCGTCATCTCATCAACAAAGCCCTTTTGCGGCACGCCCGCGCCGCGCAGCATCCATGCCGTACCCGTAAGACTCTCACTGATATAATCGATCGTATCATTGAATACAGCCCCCCCGTGATCGGAATAGAGCTGCACGACATACTCGTCCTCTTCATAATTTTCTTCTATATAAGAAAACAACTCACCCAGGCTTCGATCAACACGCCACATTCCCTCAAGAATCGCATCGACATAAAGAGGAGAACGCACGCGATCAACGCTGGGTACGTCCTCAGGCGTCTTGTCGAGACGTTCGAGCAAGGGCAGCAATGTCTGTGTTGCCAAAGGCATCTGCCAATTCGCCGACGTAGCCGGATGGGCGTCCTGCACATGCAGAAAAAGAAACTGATCGCACTCGGCAAACGCACGCATCGTCTCAATGGCATACTGAACCCCGCGGTAGGCATAAAGCCCGGTACCGCCGGGATTTAGCAGCAGCCTGTCATAACCGCGCGTTGCACCGTTATAAATGCCGCTCGAATCACCCCAAGCATTCACACAATAATACCCCAGACGCTCCATCTGTTCGGAAAGTGTCAGAAACGAAGGCGAAAGTTCCCCCATGCAGGTCGAATTGAACATCTGGGAATGATGCGGATATAGTCCCGTTTCGATTGTTGCAAGGGAAGGATACGTATACTCTGCCACAGAAAAGTTATTGTTGAAAATGACTCCTTTGGAAAAAAACCGCATAAGATTCGGCATCTGTTCAAAATGATATTTTTTCATGGCAGGCCAGCAGAGAGCGTCAACGAGCAGATGCAAAACAAGCTTTCTGCGCCGGGGACTATGCCCCAGACGGATCGGTTTCCCCACGACGAAAGGGGCAGCGGACTCGATCTCCGTCCGCTCGCCAAGACGGAAGAAACTGTAGGCCCATTTGCCAAGGCGCATGGAAATTTCGTCGACGGAAGGATTGCGGAAACGAATTTTCTGCCCCGTCTCTGTACCGGCCAATGGCACGATGACATCCTCTCGTCCTGCCGCCTTCGAATCTCCCTCACCCGGCACATCAACCACCGTCTGCGCCTCCACTTGCTTCGATTTCATGACATCAAAGATAAGTTCCTCCGCAGATGCCACAAGTGCCGGTTCATTTCTAAGCCGTTCGAAGAGGCTTGCTTTTGCGTCCAGAGCCGACATATCCACAAAAATGCCGCTCCAATAACGATAGTCTCCGCACGTCTCTGCAAAACTCGGCAAAAATTCCCCGACAAAGGCTCCCGGCAGCGCCTCCAAACCGTTTTCCTCAAGGTGCGCACGCCCTATGACGTAAGGTGCGTGCATCGGTGTCCCCATCGCAAGCGACAGAAGGTCAAGCGAGTCCTTGAGCTTTGCCCGTTCAATCGGTACATCAATCGGAATCCGATATACACGACTTGCGATTCCTTCGACGATAAGAAGATTTCGCATATCACCGAGGCGCTTATAGCACTCTATGAGAATCTTCCATACCTCGTAATGATATTTCTTCTTGGCATAAGCCTTCTGCGCCGCTTCAAGCGCCACTGCTGCATTGCCATGCGCGAGCGCATAGCGCGCATAGAAAATATCGAAGTTTTCAGAAGCGGGAAAAAGCGCCTGATAGTCGACGAGTACGGCAAGGAATCCATCATCATACTCACCGCGCCTGCTCTTTTCCAGCAATACAGAAAACAGTTGCCGCGACTTTTCACTATTTTCACGATAGCTTGTTTCCTTCCGGCTTTCCAACATCAACGCCATGATTCTTCCCTCCGATACGCTTTACGCAGATCCAATCAATCCTCTGCTTGGCGCCAAATGATCAAATAAAACAACTGCACCTGCAAGTCGCTGCGCAAAGCCTCCATCCGCTCCTCCGTGAGCGGATGAATCTCTTCATTGACGAGTTCGAGCAATCTCTCCACAAACTTCACCTGTGATGGATCATCCTCCTGAATGCGCACAATATTGCTGTGGCAAAGCTTTTCATTTTTCTTCAGCTGCTGCTTCAAGCGCGTAGGACTGAACCCCATGAATTCGAACGCCGTGTGCTCGGCGGAAGGCTTGCCTTCGTAGCGCAGCAGGCTTTTCAGAAAAGCAGCGCTGCGACGGCTACCCATCGGCAGAATGATATGCCCCCCCGGAGCCAAATGATCATATAGCCTCTCAAGAAACGGCTCAATATGTCCCAGAAACATATCGTTCAAAAGGCAGCCGCTTATGATTAAAGAGAATTCTCCCTCGATTTCCGCAAGGACTTCCGACCAAGAATCCCGAAAAACGCACACGTCAAAAAAAGGCTTTGCATCCGGTTCGTAGCGGCGATCAATCCCGGCAGCAACAAATCGTGCGCCTGCAGCTCCCTGCCTGCGGAAATGGTTCAGCACCCGGAACATACTTATACAAAAAAGAGGTTCCAGTACGAGGCAAGAGGTCTTCTCCCCTGCAGATATCGGCGGCAGAATTTCTTCAAAGCAACGAAAGTATTTGCGCGAATCCCAGGCATCGACACCCCATTTTTTTTGATAAACTTTGCGCATTTCCTCCATCTTTTCTTCATAGACTGCACGGTTTTCGTCAAGCGTAACCGAGCCGAAATGATGCATAAAGGTATCGCGTGCAAGCACTTGACGATATCCTGTACGCCGCAGCATCGTACTGAGATCGTCATCGATAAAGAGGAGCTCTTTTGCATAACGGAGATCGCAGAGGGAAAACTCCTGCTGCCGCAGTGTGCGATAGATAGACAGGAACGGCATAAGCAGGCTGAAATCCTCCCATTTGGATGGGTCTGCATGATTATGCTGCGCCGCAAAGACCTGCATCTTGTCCATATCCCTAAACGTATTTTGATAAGAGACTTCCGTCCCCTGGTTGTTTGAGATACCGTCCGCATTACATGTCGGCACAACCCAAAAGATGCGTTCATCCGACTCGATGCAGGCGAGCAGGTTGTCGAGCCAGCGGCTCGTCGCAACGACGTCGTTGGCAAAGCCCACGGTATACTTCCCCTCGGCAAGATAATGGCAGCACTGTTGTCCCGGGATATTTACAGCAAGATCCATTTTCTTCTCGTTCGGCAAGGACGCAAAGTATTCCGCTGTACCATCGGAAGAACCGTTGTTCACCGTGATCAGCTCCACACCAAGACGCTCAAAATCCGTATGGCGATAAATGCTTTCAACGGCCGTCTTTGTATATTCCAGTTTATTGAATGCCGTAAGGATGATGCTCACACGAAAACGCGGCTCCCGCACATAAAAATTTTTCAGACAACGCGACGCCTCCCCCCGCATTCTTGCATACCTCTCCCAATCCAGCAGCCCAATCTCCATGGGAAGAAACCGGCAAAGCTCTGAAATGAACGGCACAAGCTCAAAGGCCATGCGATTTGCATAGCGGGAAACATCGCTTCCGATACGTCCAGCCGACGCAGCTATATTTTCCAGATAGCGTCCTGAAAGCGTTGCATCTTCCTGCAGGCAGGAAAGATGTTCCCGGATATGACCTGCGGCCATCGCTATATCCTGTGCCGCTGCTGCAATTTCTTTCTCCTTTTCCTGCGCCAGGGAACTCGCATAAAGAGCAAGATCGTGCATCGTGGAGGCCAGCTCGTTCAGTTTATTTTTCAAGATGATTCTCACCTTCCTTTCCCCCGGGAGCATACCAATGGGCAGCAGCTTTTTTCGCCACGGCAATGCCATAGCCATGCTTTGTGCAATATGCCCGAAGTTCTTCTTCCCGACAAAAGCCGCCGAGCTGCAGCCAGAAAAGACGCGTCAGAAGACACGCTCCCAACGGTGCCGGATCATAATTCGCAAAAGTATAAACAGCGGCGCTTTCCGACGGAATATCTATGACCCGCCCTGAATCGGGATGAAATCCCCCAGACAGGGGAATGACGCATCCCACGCTGTAACGCGCCTCCTTTTGCAAATGCTCAAAGCAAGAAACAATTTCCCGCAAAGAGCCACTTTGCAGACGGCAAGAGGCCGGCACTCGCACGATGATTTCCGCCTCCGGATGCAGCCGCACTGCGGTGTTGCAAAGGAATACGTTTTCACCCGGTCTCCCTTCCAAAAGAGAGCTGCCGCTCTCCTGCGCAAATCTCCTGCCCTGCAATTCTCCTTCGCCTAAAAAACAGATATCAAAATCTCCCGACGCCTCCTGCACCAAAAAGCGCAGGGCAGACACATCCATCGCACCGTCAAGTTCAAGGAGAAGCAAGCACCGCTTTCCCCGAGGGCTTCCCCAGAAATCAGCAATGCCTGCAAAACGCGGCAAAAAGGAAAGCTCTGTTTTCCCAAGCGCGTGGAGCTCTTTGGCCCAGGCGTCGACAAGCGCAAAGAAATCCCTTTCACAGCAACGTTGCTCAACGCCTTCCTCTGTAATATTCTCCCGCGTCAGAATATGCTGCACCCGCTGCCATGTATCAAAGCCATAAAAAAGAAGCTCCCCCAACTTTTCGAGCAAGAAGCGCTTCTGCGCTTGATCCGCCGTGCGCAGCTCCTGCCCGATAAGCCACGCCCAACGAAAAACACCGTCAATATGCACATAAGGATTGGTCGTTCTCTGTCCCGCATGACGACGCACAAAACCCAGCGGTTCGGAGAAAAAATAAAGGTCTCCTTCCTGCAGGATGCGCACCCATACTTCCACATCCGGCAATGCCGTTCTCGCTCTCAAAACAGCCTCTACAAAGCTCCGGAAACGACGCGGTACGAGCGCTGCCGTAAATTCACCGACGAGATTTGCCTGTCCGTCCACCATTGCCATTATCGCTTGCTTTCCCTTGACGCGGCCGGCGGCAAAACCCTCCCTGCACCTTGCCTTCCCGCATATTTCACGCCCCTGCGCATCAATTTCCATGCACCTTGAGGTCACAAGGACAATCCCTTCCTCTTCTTGAAAGATCGCTGCCATGCGTGCAATCTTCTCGGGGGCAAACAAATCGTCATCGAAGAGGTAAGCAAAATATTCGCCGCGCACCTCGCCAAGCGGCCAAAGCCAGTTGCTTTCGCTGTCAAAGCCCCGGTTTCTCTTATAGCGGATGCGCGTATCCTTCGCATAGCGCTTCATAAGCTCCGCCGTGTTTTCGTCGTCGCTGTTGTCGCTGACAAGGATTTCGATATTCGCATACGTCTGCGCGAGGGCGCTTTCAAGCGCCAAGCGGAAAAATTCCGGCCGGTTGTGCGTCGGCATCAGGATGCTCACGAGCGGCAGAGAGACAGGTTCCAAACAACTCATCGATCTTCCTCCCAACGTTCATGGAACGAAGCTGTGTGGCTGTGCGCAAGGGAAAGAAATTCCGCATGCAGCGCTTCGTCAAACACTTCCCTATGCGCTGCATCGCGCGTATAGACATGACTGGAAAAACGGCTCATATCCACCGTGCCGTCATGATGCGTCGGTTTTTCCGATTCAAGGCGGAATTCATGCTCCATTGTACGTATGCTGAGTTTATACGTCTGTCCCGGATAAATGGAATTACTGATTGCATAGCGGCGGCCTTCGCCGCCAAAAGCACGCGGCAGCCTGCCGTCAAGCTGTCCGGGCGGCGCAGAAAAGCCTACGGTTTTTTCCATAATGGGATAGATATCAAGATTGCCGGTAAGCTCCTCGGCAAACCCGATCTGTGGGATTCCGGCGCCCCGCACCAGCAATGCCGCACCGCACTGTGCCTCCGAGAAGTACCACGGATCTTCCGTATAAACCGCACTGCCGTGGTCGGAGTAAGCATGAATAATGAAATCCTCCGGCGCATAATGTTCCTCTATATAGGCAAAAAGCTGCCCAAGCACTCGATCCATTGCCTCGATACGATAGGGATTATCGTAGATATAAACATCATTATAGGGAAGCCGCACGGAAACACCGTCCCCTTCATCCTGGACAACCATTCCCTTCCAGGGAAAATGCGTCTGTGTCTTAAGGGAAAGCGGTGCTGTTATGCTCGGCAACTGATGTGGGTCGCTCACATGAAGAAATACATAGTTGTCACATTCGGCGAAGGCCTCAAGATGGGAAATCGTGCGCTCCACACCTTCGAAAGCCGGAAGAGAGAGGTAGTTATTGACGATCAGCCGATCAAAACCGCGTGTCACCCCGTCATAGATGCCGCGCCCATCCCCCATGACATTCACGCAGTAGTAACCGCGCGCTTTCATCTGCTCGGAAATCGTCACGATATCTTTTTCCAATGTAAACATCGGTTTGTCCCAGACGACCTGGGAGCGATGCATCGCCATGCCCGTCTCGATCGTACCGAGCGATACGAAAGTGTATTCCGCCACAGAATAATTGTTGTTAAAAATGATGCCCTTGGAAAAAAACTTTACGAGATTCGGCACATGCCGAAATCCGGTGAGTCTCATCGCCGGCCAACTCAGTCCGTCAAGCAGGATGTTCAGTACAAGTCTTTTTCGTTTCGGACTGTGCCCTAAATATATCGGCTGCCCCATAACAAAAGGCGCTGCGGATTCGAGATGCGTAGCACCGGAAAGCCGCAGGAAACGGAATTCCTCGCGTCCCAGGCAGACGCTGCCTTCCGTCTTTTCGTCCCGCAGCAAAAGCTTTTGGCCTTTTGTCGTCGCAGCTATGGGCAGAATACATTTTCCCTGAATTTCCGCAGCTGCCTCCTTGCGTTGCGCTTTCATGATATCGAAAACGACCCCGCTGTAATCATCCAGAACAGACGCACCGCCGCGCTTCATCCAATCCAGGACATCTGCCCGTACATGAAAAAAATCCCAAGCATTATAAACCCCGCAATAATAGCAATAGGAGACGTCCGTACCAGGCTCGCTCAAAAGGAACTGCCCCACGGAGCTCATGAGCAGCAACGTTTGCTCTCCATCCGGCGTTTCCGCAAAATCAAAGCGAAAGGGCGGTGCCTGCACCATGAGGAATCCTTTGAAAAGACTGTCCTGGTAAGCAGGATTGTCAAAGCGGGGTACACCGACGGCCATATCCATATTCTGCTGGCAAAGCGCCTTGAAGAATATCGCCTCCTCATCAAACCCCAGAGCATCATCAAGCTGAAAGAAAAGCTGCCAGATTTTATGGCTGAGTTTTCTCCTCTTATACGCCTCATGAGCCAACCGGTACGCTTCGTGCAGTTCGTCAAGAGAAAAAGCTAGGCGTGCCGCGAAGTAAAAGACCGCCGCCTCGTTTGCCGTGACGCTTTGGTACGCTTCTAATTTCTCACAGTATTCCTCTGTATAGTTTTCTGTGCGCACGGCGTCCGTGAGCCAGCAAAACAGTGCATCCTCCTCTGCGGTATCCCAAGCCGCATTTCCCATACTCCCACTTCCCTTAAATCTCATCGATCAGACGGATAATCTCCTTGAACGGCATAAGTTCGGCATCGGCCTCCAGTGCCCGATGGTGCTGCAGGATGGATTTGGCCGTGCGTTCCATCGCCGGAAAGGCGCTGCGCGTGAGCTGATTCGCATAGATTACGATATTTATGCCATGGCTCTGCAGCTCGGCTTCCGTCACGGCACAATAAGAAGTCGGCACAGCGACAAGGGGTACGGCAGGATGCTTTGCGCGGAAGGCATCGGCAAAGGCAAATACCTCGTCCGGCTCCTTCCGGCGCGAATGTATCATGATGCCGTCTGCACCTGCCGCAACATAGGCTTCGGCACGCTCCAGGGCATCCGCCAGCCCCTTTTCCAAAATCAGGCTCTCGATGCGCGCAATGATCATGAAATCGTCTGTACGCTGCGCTTCCTTTCCCGCCGCAATCTTTGCCGCAAAATGTTCGATGGTATCCTGCTGCTGCTCGACCTCCGTCCCAAAGAGAGAGTTCTTCTTGAGCCCGATCTTGTCCTCCAAGATCACGGCTGAGACCCCCATGCGCTCCAAAGTATGCACATGATAAACGAAATGCTCGATGAGACCGCCCGTATCGGCATCGAGGATGATGGGTTTCGTCGTGACATCCATGACGTCATCAATCGTGCGGATGCGCGACGACATGTCGACAAGCTCGATATCAGGCTTTCCCTTCGCCGTCGAATCGCAAAGGCTTGAGATCCAAAGAGCGTCAAACTGGTCAAGCCCCCCCTCGTGTTCGACAACGGTCTTTTCCGCCAGAAGTCCCGTAAGCCCGTCGTGCACCTCGATGGTCTTGACGATGGGGACAATATCCAGCAAGCGACGCAGGCGGCGTCGCCGGAATTCAGGCATGACAAGCCTTTCCTTCATGCGTTCATCGATTTTTTTAACCGCAGGGTTCCATGTATAGGGAACCTCGATGAGTTCCCCTCCCATTCTTTCCAGATTCTTCAAGACATTGCGGCGAATCGACGACATCGGTCCCCCGCGCCAGTTATCCCCATGTATAACAAAATCCGGCCGAAGTTCCGCGATCACCCCATCGTACATGATGGTATCCTGTACAATGACGCGCGACACCTCCGGTTCATTTTCCAGAAGTGCAATGCGCTCTTCAAGAGATATGATGGGAAATCGATTGTAACGAACCATCTCGCGATCCGATAGGACGCCTGCCACAACTGTACCGCGTTTCTTGGCTTCGCGCAGGATGTTCCTGTGCCCTTCATGAAGTACATCCGTGCAGAAGCACGCATAAGCAATTTTTTCCATGTCAGCCTCTTTCCCCATAAACTTTGAGGAGATCTTTCCTCACGCCTTGCAGAACACCTGCCTGAGGGCCTCCAGCTCTGCCACGGTATCGATCTCCTGCACATCCTCCTCGCTGCACGGGCGCACCTGAACAGCGAAGTCATCCAAATCATCGGCAAGCGCCGCTTCATCCCAGTACCGCGCAGAGCCGCCGGGACTGTCAAAGAGGCGCTGCATCGAGCGCGCAAGCTTTTTTCCATCCTCCGGCGTCCAGTAGGATATGCCGACCATCTTCCAGCAATTCCTGCCGCCGACGGACATGCGGCGTATAATGCCGTTTTCATCGGGAAAAAAGCACCAATCGTCCGTTTCTTCAACGGGAATCGCCAGATAATTCGATGTCTGCTGCACTGGATCAAGCAAGGCAGGGTTTCGCAGGAAGAGATCGCCCTCAATGATGAAGGAATTTTCCACGAGCCTTCCCGCCGCGAGGACGGACGTCACATTATTCGCCTCATGCCACAACGGATTGTCGATAAACTTGATTTCGGGATACTCCTCTCGAAGTATATCGAACTTCTCCCCCAAATAACCGCGTACAATATAGATTTCCGAAATGCCTGCCGCTCGTATTGCACAAAGCAAGGTGTCGATGATGCGCCTTTCGCCGACGCGCACCAGGGGTTTCGGCGTCTGATCCGTCAGTGGGCGCAGCCGTTCGCCGCGTCCCGCCGCAAGAATGACAGCACGCTCGGCACGATAATATGTATTTTCCATTCTTCATTTCCTTTTCAAAGATGCAGCACTTCACTCCCAAGACGGACAGCCGCAGCAACCGTATCGCAGCCGAGAGCGGCAGCATCTACATCCAGTTTCATGCTCCGTGCGTTAAACCCAAGTTTAGCAATGCGCCCAAGCTTTAGCTCTCCTGCCGCTTCAAGTTTTGTGCATGCCGCCCTATAGGCAGAACGCACTTCTCGCAGGCAATCTTCCCCGCCCAGCCGCCCTGCGGCAAGCGCATAGCCCCATTCGCGTTCAAAACTCATATCGAACGAGGCAATCCGTTCAAGAAAACGCGGCAACAGCCAGCCCATTTCCAAAAACGGCTGTGCTTTCTCGTCTGCAATCCCCCGATCAAAAAGACGCTTGATGCTCATATAAAAGGCCAGAAAATCTGCGCGTATGATATAAGGAATCACGCACTCGCCCGCCGCACGCACATATTCGCCCATTTGGCATGACAGCGGCAGGCGTTTCGCTAAATCCGACTTCGCGTGTGCAGCCAGATCATTTTGCCCGATCTGCGTCGCTGCTCCCGTTGAGTGACCCGACTGGCCGGCCATCGTCAAGGAGCATCGGATATGCAGGATATCTTCCCGCAAAAAGAGCTGCACAACCGCCATATACATATCCTGGGAAGGTCCGTCCCAGAGCCTTCCCGTCTTTTCCAGCAGCCAGATCATATAGCTCCGCCGAAAGC
>ERZ773099.301-NODE-301-length-43589-cov-16.550145_pt1 | contig 43589 bp, 31 predicted proteins | sample MGYA00511120_ERZ773099 | MGnify/ENA primary metagenome ERZ773099 (study PRJEB29015, sample SAMEA2738012) | human oral metagenome | biome: human oral; feature: human-associated habitat; material: dental | place: China | collected 2104 ... | reverse complement strand
GCCGGTCGCCGGCCGCCTCCGCGGCCGGGTCCCGCCCGCCGTCGTCGGCCGGGCCGGCCCGCGGTTCCGCGGCCGGCCGCACGGGCGTCTACGACGTTGAGGCCCGCGGCCTACCCGCTTTCGCCTACGCCCCGGACCCCGACGGGGACGCCGACCCCGGCGAGGTGGTGTGGACCTGGGTGCCCTACGAGGAGGACGCCGCCCGCGGTAAGGACCGGCCGGTGCTGATACTGGCGCGCTCAACCGACGGCCTCGTTGTAGCCCAGATGACCAGCAAGGACCATGACCGCGACGCCGCCCAGGAGGCCCGCTGGGGCCGCTACTGGCACGATGTCGGCTCCGGGGCCTGGGACCGGCAGGGCCGCCCCAGTCGGGTGCGCCTGGACCGGCTGCTGGTGGTGGACCCCGCAGCGGTGCGCCGCGAGGGCGCCACCATGGAGCGAAGGACCTTTGATGGTGTGGTCGCCGCACTGCGCGCCCACCATCGCTGACATCGCTGACATCACTGACATCACTGGCACTGCCAGCACTGCTGACACTGCCGGCATCGCCGGCACTACCGGCGCTGCTGACATTCGCCGCCATGACGGGCACTGCCGCCCGGGTCGCCCCGTTTCGCCACCGGCGGATGCCGCATTGCGTCCTTGTGCACCAGTGACGCAGCGCATAGGCGCACACGGGCCCCGGGGCGACGCACCTCACGCCTTCATACCTTGCCAGGCCCGGGAAGCTGCGGATAACGGGTGCTAGAGTCCTCTTCTGGACCTCTGGCCTGGCCGACTGCGGGGTCCGGCGACCGGGTGAGCCAGGTGCCCCACCGTGCACCAGCCCGTGGCGCGAACCCTCTTTCCGGCCATCGACCGCATTCGACCCAGAAAGCATCACTGACAGTGGCGAACATCAAGTCCCAGATCAAGCGCATTAAGACCAATGAGAAGGCCCGCCTGCGCAATCAGTCCGTTAAGTCCGAGCTCAAGACCTACGTGCGCCGGGTGCGTGAGGCCGTCGAGGCCGGCGACAAGGCCGCCGCCGAGGAGCACCTGCGCAAGGCCTCCCGCAAGCTCGACAAGGCCGTCTCCAAGGGCGTCATCCACAAGAATCAGGCGGCGAACCGCAAGTCCAAGCTCGCCAAGCGCGTCGGCTCCCTGTGAGGCCGGTCCCCTTGAGCACCGTTGAAGGGCGTCTCCCAACCGGGAGACGCCCTTCAATATCCTTCAATATCCTTGAGCGATCCCCGGGCGACCCTTGAGCGCGGCCGGACATCCCTCCGGCGCGCATGCGGCTACCATCGCCCCTGGCCGCGCCGTCACCGGCACCCCGAACCGTCCCGTCCCGAACACAAGGAGAGCGCATGCGCATTGGATTCGACCGCGACACCTACCTGCGGACGCAGTCCAGGCACATTGCGCAGCGCCGCGCTCAGTTCGGCGGCAAGCTCTACCTGGAGTTCGGCGGCAAGCTCATTGACGACATGCACGCCTCGCGCGTCCTGCCCGGTTTCACCCCGGACAACAAGATCGTCATGCTCGCCGAGCTCGCCGATGAGGTGGAGATCGTGATGGCGGTCAATGCCCGCGATCTGGCCCGCAATAAAGTCCGCGCGGACCTGGGCATCCCCTACGAGGACGACCTGCTGCGCCACCTCGACGCCTTCCGCGACTACGGACTGTACGTGGGCAGCGTGGTGATCACCCAGTGGACGGATGACAACCGACAGGCCAAGGCCTTTAAACGCAAGCTCGAGCGGCTGGGCATCACCGTCTACCGCCACTACCCCATTGCCGGCTACCCCAACGATGTGGCCCGCATCGTCTCGGACCGCGGCTACGGGCGCAACGAGTACATTGAGACCTCCCGCGACCTGGTGGTGGTCACCGCCCCCGGTCCGGGCAGCGGCAAAATGGCCACCTGCCTGTCGCAGATCTACCACGATCACCGCCGCGGCATCTCCTCGGGGTACGCCAAATTCGAAACCTTCCCCATCTGGAACCTGCCCCTGGATCACCCGGTCAATATCGCCTACGAGGCGGCCACCGCGGATCTGGATGACATCAATATGATCGACCCCTTCCACCTGGCCGCCCACGGGGTCCAAACAGTCAACTACAACCGGGACGTCGAGATCTTCCCGGTCCTGACCCGCCTATTCGAACAGATCTTAGGGGCCTGCCCCTACGCCTCCCCCACTGACATGGGCGTGAACATGGCCGGCCGCTGCATTAGCGACGACGAGGCCTGCCGCCAGGCCGCCAAGCAGGAGATTATCCGCCGCTACTACAAGGCCCTGGTCGATGAGAAGCGCGACGGCGTCGACCCGGTGGTCTCCGGGCGCATAGCCCTGCTCATGAGCAAGGTGGGCGTCGGCAAGGAGGACCGCCCCGTGGTAGTCCCCACCTTGCGCCTAGCGGCATCCACGCGGGCCCCGGCGGCCGCTATTGCGCTACCTGACGGGCGGATTGTGACCGGTAAAACCAGTGCACTGCTGGGCTGCTGCTCAGCCATGCTGCTCAACGCCCTCAAGGTCCTGGCCGGGATTGATGACAAGGTGGAACTGCTGGCCCCCGAATCGATCGAGCCGATCCAGACCCTCAAGACCCGCCACCTGGGCTCTCACAATCCGCGCCTGCACACCGACGAGGTGCTCATTGCCCTGGCGGTCTCCGCCAACCGGGACGACAATGCCCGCCGCGCCCTGGATCAGTTGGAGAGCCTGCGCGGCTGCGACGTGCACACCTCCACCATTCTGGGCCCAGTGGACGAGGGCATTTTCCGCTCCCTGGGCGTTCAGGTCACCAACGAGCCGGTTTACGCCACTAAATCCCTGTACCGGAAACGGTGACCGGCCCGGCCCGATCGAAGGCCCCTCCTTGAGCCGCCCAGGCGGCGGCGTCATCGCGGCCGGCGGCAATGGGCGCGCAGGCGGTGGTTACGGCGGCCAATAGTGACGCGCCGGCTCAGCAACCTCAATAACCTCAATAACCTCAATAACTCAGTAACTCAGTAACTCAGTAACTCAATGATGCTGCCGGGCCCCGGCCCGCCGGGCGCTGCACACGGCCAGGACGGCGCGCTCGGCGGCATGGACCGGGTCACGGCTGCCTCCTTTGATCTCCGCGTCCGCCTGGGCGATGGCAATGATCGCGGCGGCCAGGGCGTCATCACTCCAGCCGGCGAGGTCCTCACGGGCCCGTTTGACCTGCCAGGGGCTCATGCCGATGTCACTGGGATTCATGTCCCGCCGTCCGCCAATGGCCGCCAGTCGCGCCAGCTGACGGATCTTGGCGGCCAGTGCCCCCACGATCGGCACCGGGTCGGTGCCCGTGGCCACCGCGTGGCGCAGGGCGGTAATAGCCCGGCTGACATTGCCCACCACGGCGGCGTCGGCGACCGTGAACCCAGTGGCTTCAAAGCGACCCGCATAGTAGGTGTTGACCTGGGCCAGGGTGATGGTGCCCCGGGTGTCCGCTATGAGCTGGTCGACGGCGGCGCACAGCTCGCGCAGGTCCGAGCCGAGGGCGTCCACCAGGGCCCCCACGGCTGCCGGCTCTATGCGGCGCCGGGCGCGCCGCACGTCAGCGCTCACCAGGGCGGCCTTGTCCTTGGCGTACTTAACGGCCTGGCAGGTGACCACCGGGTAGGGCGAGGCGGCAATGGCCTCCAGGAGCCTCTTGCCGCGCTGCCCCCCGTTATGGCGCAGCAGTAGGACGACATCGGGGTCCGCCCGGGGGACGTAGGCGAGTAGGTCGGTGAGCAGAGCGTCGTTCATCTGCTCCAGGGCGGGCACCAGGACGAGCTTGGGCTCCCCGAACAGGGAGGGCGAGACGAGGGTGTCGAGCTGGTGGGGCTCATAGGTGGCGGCCTCAATCCTGCTGATCTCCGTGCTCGGGTCCTTCTGGCGGGCCAGGGCCAGGAGGCGGTTGACGGCGCGCTCGGCAAGAAGCTCCTCACCGGCGCGCACCAGCACCACCGGTGCGAGCTCGACCTCCTCCCAGGAGGGCCCGGTGGGGGTGCTGCGTGAACCCCGCCGAGAGCGGGAGGGCCGAGGAGGTGCCATGGTCCAAGCCTGCCACGCCCCCAGGACGCCTATGCGCCCGCCGGGCCCGTCCGCGACCTCCATCGGCCCCACCCCGCCGCCAGTGCCACCGCGGCCGCCTCGCAGCCGGCCAGGAGGGCGGCGCCGCCGACCCCACTGGGCCAGGGGAGGGCTGCTCCCGGCAGGGAGGCGAAGAGGCGCGCCACCTGGACCAGCCAGGCGCAGGCAACCAGGGCCGGCCAGGCCACCAGCCTGGCCCCGCCCTCCCAGACCGGTGCCAGCAGGGCGGCCAGCAGGCCGCACACGGTGGCCACCGGGACGGCCGGGGCGGCCAGCATATTGGCCGGCAGCGCCCACAGTCCCACGGTCGGTTGGAGCAGCACCAGCAGGGGCGCGCAGGCGGCCTGAGCGGCCACCGGTAAGGCCAGGGCGGCGGCCAGCCACCGGGGCAGGCGGCGGGAGAGCCACACCTCCAGGGGGCGGGCGGTCAGAAGGATTCCGGCAGTAGCGGCCACGGAGAGCGCGAAACCGTAATCGTGGGCCTGCCAGGGGTCGACCAGCAGCAGGAGGAGCACGCTCGCGCCCAGGGCCGGCAGGGACGCCGAGCGCCGCCCGAGAGCCACGCCGGTGAGCATGACCCCGCCCATGGCCGCCGCTCGCAGCACCGACCCTCCGGGGCGCACCAGCGCCACCAGCGCCATGAGGACGAGCGCCCCGGCCAGGGCCCGCCATCGTCTGGGCACAGGGCCGAGCACGGTCAGGGCCAGGCCCAGGACAATGACGACGTGCTGGCCGGAGACGGCCGTCAAGTGCGTCATGGATACGGCACGCATGTCGGTGCGGACCCGGGTGGGCAGGGCGTGGTCGTCCCCCAGTGCGACCCCGGGCACCAGGGCCCGGCTGCCCGGGGGCCAGGGCGCCCCGGAATGGCCGGCTCCCACTTCGGGCCCGACGGCCTCGACGAGCCCCCGACGCAGGGTCGTCACCGCCCCCAGGACGCCCGTGGGCCCCTCCAGGACCCGCACGGTCGCCGATCGCGGGATGATGACGCCCGCCCGCTCCCCCGGCTCGGTGGCCTCCAGGCGGGCGCGCACCTGGACGCGCGAACCCATGGGCGCCTCCAGCCACTCCTGGCCGCCCAGAACGGTGGCACTCAATGCCGAGGGCTCTGTCTCCACACTGTCCACGGCGATCTCGGTGAGGATCAGGGTGCTGCCGGGCCCCGCCACCACCCGCGGCTCCCGGGTCACCGCCCCCGTCAGGGTGACGGTGCGCTCCTGGACGGCGGCCGCTGTAAGCGGGTCCCGGCTGCGCGCCCAGGACTGTGCCGCGCTGACGACCAGCACGGCGCTCGCGGCCAGGGCGCAGACCATGACGGTGGCGCTGAGCGACCCGATGGCGCCCCCGCCGGGGACCTGGGCGCCCGGTCGCGGGTCGCGGCGGTGACGAGGCGGGTTGAAGCGCCTGGTAGAGGGCACGAGGGCAATCGCGAGCAGGACAAGGGCGCCGCCGGCGCTCAGGGCCCGGGGCCAGGCTCCCGCCGTGGGCAGGGCGCTCGCCCAGTAGGCGGCGGCCCAGCCGCATAGGGCGGGGGCCGCCAGGCGCAGGTCCACCGGGTCGGGGGCGCGCGAGGAGACGGCGTGGCCGGCGCCCGGCGCGCTCTGGTCCGCGGCGGCCCCGCCGGGCGTGCTCACACGCTCGCCTCCTCGCGCAGGGCCTCGAGCTTGGCCTGCCCGATCCCAGGCACCTCAATGAGGTCTTCGACGCTGGTGAAGGGGCCGTGAGTGCCCCGGTAGTCGACAATGCGCTGGGCCAGGGCCGGGCCGATCCCCGTCAGCGCCTCCAGTTCGGCGGCGGTGGCGGTGTTGATATTGACCCGCCCGCCGGGGCCGGTATGGGGCGTGGTCGATGAGGGCGGCGCCGGGCCGGCCGGGGTGTCCCAGGTTGAGGCGTCTTCGCCTTGGTGCGGTACGCGCACCTGCTCGCCGTCGGCCAGGGGGCGGGCCAGGTTGAGCTGGTCGGGGTCGGCGTCGGCAGTGGCCCCGCCGGCTGCGGTAATGGCATCCACAACTCGTGATCCGGCGGGGAGCGTGACCACGCCGGGCACGCTCACCGCCCCGGCGACATGGACCATGAGCTCCCCCGTGGCGCCCGGGGAGGCCAGGGGGTCCGGTGGCGCCAGCGCCTGGGCGGGATCGGTGCCGGCCGCGGGAGTTGAGGGCGCCGCCGGTGACGGCGTCGCCGGCGCGCCGGTGGGGTTCGCCGGCGCACCCAGGACGGCCCGCCCGGCTAGGAGGAGCGCCAGGGCGATGAGGAGGGCGCCCGCGCCCATGGCCGCCTTGGGCGCCAGGGCGGCGCGGCGGGGCCGGCGCTCGCTCTCCTTGGGATCGGTGGAGCAGGCCAGGCGCACGAACTCCTCCAGGGGCCGGGTCCTGGGTGGGGTGCGACGCCTGCTCATGGCTCTGACGGTAAGCGGGGTTGGCCCGGCGGCGCCGGCCGCCTGTGAAGGCGCCCGGGCCGGGGGCCCGGGAGCGGCCCTGTGGTTCCCGGCCCCGCGGGCGGCTCAGCGGATGCCTGCGCCTCCGCCTCGTCAATATGACCGACATTACCGACATGATCGACATGATCCGACATCGGCGCGGGTGCCGGAGCCGGCGGGTACGGCTCAGGGGTGAGCCTCCAGGGTGGGGGCGACGACGACGGCCAGGGCACCAGGGCCCACGTGGACGCGGGTGGCCGCGTCCACCGGGGAGCGCATAATGCTGGAGACCTGGGCCCCGGCCTCCACCATGGCGGCGGCCAGGTCCTCCTCCAGGGCGCGGCCCGCGGCCGGGTCGTCGCAGTAGTGCAGGGCCAGGCGTACCGGTTCCATTGGCGGGCGCGGACCGGACAGGGCCGCTCCGCCGGCGGCGCGCACGGCGCGGTCTATGAGGTGGCGGCGGGCCCTGGCGGCGCCGCGAACCGTCTCCGCCACCACTATGCCCCCGCTGGTGACCTCCAGGATGGGGCGTACGCCCAGGGCGCCGCCGAGGAGCGCCGTGGTGCGATCAATGCGCCCGCCACGACGCAGGTGGGTGAGGTCGTCGACGAGGAAGAACAGGCGGGAGCGCGATGCGCTCTCCCGCGCCAGGGCCGCTGCGCGCCTGGCGTCCGGCGCCCGGCTGGCGGCCATGGCCGCCAGGGCCAGGGCCCCTCCCGAGGTGCCCGAGTCCACGACCGTCACCGGCCCCGCACCGGAGTCATTGACCTCGGCAGCCGCCTGGCGGGCGTTGTCAATGGTGCCCGACAGGGCGGCGGTGAGGTGGAGGGCCAGGACCTCCTCGGCGCGCTGTGCGGCCCGGCGGTAGGCGCCGGCGAGCTCGGCCACGGAGGGGCGCGACGTCGCCGCCCAGGCCCCCTCAGTGTCGGTGGTGTGCAGTTCGACAACCCCGATCCCGTGAGCCCGGGCGAGCGAGGGCGGCAGGCAGGCCCCGGAGTCGGTGACGACGGCAACAGACATGCCTGCCACCCTATCCCTGCCCGCCAGGGCGGCGCGCCTGCGCCATTAGGCGTTGAGGGCCAGGCGCTCGGTCAGCGGCAGCCCCACAATGAGCCGGTGGTAGAGGTTCTCCAGCCGGGCGGTCATGGCCGCCGAATCGAAGTCCTGGGCGGCTTGCCGGGCGCCGTCGGACAGGGCCCGCATCCGTTGGGGATCGTCGAGGAGGGAGGCAATGGTGCGGGCGAAATCCGGGCCATTAATGCCATCGGTGAGCACCGCATTGCGCTCCGAGAGGCACTCGGTGAGCCGCTCGTCGCAGTACACGGTCGGCAGACCAGCGGCGGAGGCCTCCAGGATGACCATCGGCTGGTTGTCGAAATGGTAGGAGGCCAAGGCGAACAGATCCGCCTGGGCGAGCAGGGCGGCGACCTCCTCGGGGGTGCGCATGCCGAGGATGACCACTTTGTCGGCCACCCCCAGCTCCTGGGCGCGCATGCGCAACTCCTCCTCATAGGGGCCGCCGCCCACGAGCACGAGCTTGACCTTGCGGTCGCGCAGGTGCGCTATGGCATCGACCAGGACCATCTGCCGCTTCTCGGGGCTCAGGCGCGCCACGCAGACGATCAGCTGCTCACCGGGGGCCTTGACCACTGGGGAGTCCTCGGGGCGGGCCCGCCGGTAACGGCTGGTGTCCAGTCCATTGGGCAGGACAATGCACGGTGAGGACAGGCCGCCGCCCCTCAAGAGGCTGAGCGCCAGGTGTTGGGACGGTGAAATGCAAGCGTCGCACTTGTTGGCGAAGGCCGCGGTCAGACGCAGGCCGTGCTGCCACAAGGTGCCCTTAATGGCCTCCTTGGGGCGGACCCGGGTCAGCCGCCCCCCGCCCTCGGACTTGGGCATCTTGAGCATGACTGGAGGCGTGCGCAGAGCGATGGGGTAGGCCACCGAGACGGCGAGCAGCCCCGCGGTCACCGCGAAGGGGTAGTCGTCAAGCAGTTCGGTGTAAAGGGTGTGGATGGTGGTCACGTGCGGAATGCCCTGGCGTATCGCGATATTGCGAGCCAGCACCCCCAGGAAGAACTGCGTCTGGCTGTGGACGACGTCGAAGTGGTACTGGTCGAACTTGCGCCTGAGGCCGGGCAGGATCTTGGCCAGGTCCCTCTCCTCGAAGACCTTCGACTTCGAGGACGGCACGCGGATAATGTGGTCATCGGTCTCAATGTGGCCCTCAACCTGGGGGGCGACAACGAACACCTCATGCCCCCTCTTCTCCAGGCCGGCGCGGAAGGCCGCGGTGGAGGTCGCTACCCCGTGCACCGAGGGCAGGTAGTCGTCAATGAAGAAGCCAATTCTCATGTCAGGGATTGGTCCAGTGTCGGGGGAACGGGTGGGCGCAATCGGACCATGCTCACGTCCTACTCTGTCGTCCGGATCTTCGGGGGCGCCGTCGTTGACGCCCTTGTTGATGGTAACGGTTCTACGGGCGCCGCCGCGCCCCCCTGGCATCCTACGATGAGGTCATGACCGACTCCGCTGAGATCGCCCACCTCAGAGCCGTCGCCGCCCAGGCGGCCGCCCGAGCCGCGGCAGCCCAGGCGGCCCTTGACGCGGCCCTGGCCGCCCGGCACACGGGCGACGAGGCGAGCGCCGGCCCACCACCGGCAGCCTCGCCGGACTGCGCACCCGCCGGCCCTGCGCCCCCCGCTGCTGAGCCCGTGGTCGAGACGACGGCGGGCGCCGATGCCCCTGCCGTACCGCCGTCGCAGGACCCGTCATCGACTACAGAGCCGACTACAGAGCCACCGCCCGCAGCGCCGTCGGCCCGGCCCGAACTCAGCGGGTACGCCGCCGAGGTGCGCGCGGGCTACTCCTTCTCCTCCCCGGCCCTGCCGGTGGGCACCTACCTGGACGCCGCCGGCCCCCAGCCCGCCCCCGTCCCCGGCGTGCGCGTGGGCATCCCCCTGGGGCTGCTCAACCGCCACGCCCTCGTGGCCGGGGCCACCGGGACCGGTAAGACCCGCACCCTTCAACTCCTCGCCGAGGGACTGAGCGCCGCCGGCGTACCGGTCTTCCTGTCCGATATCAAAGGAGATCTCACCGGCCTGGCCGAACCGGGTCGACGTAGTGACAAGCTCGCGGCGCGCACCACCGCCACCGGGCAGCAGTGGGCGCCCCAGTCCTTCCCCCTGGAGCTGTTCACCCTGGGCGACCCCGGCAAGGAGGCGGCGGGTAAGGGAACACCGATCCGCACCACCATCACCGAGTTCGGGCCGATCCTGCTCTCCCGCGTCCTGGGCCTCAACGACACTCAGGCCTCGGCCCTCCAGCTGGTCTTCCACTGGGCCGACGCCCAGGGGCTGGCCCTGCTGGACCTGAAGGACCTGCGTGCCGTCGTCGACTACCTGACGGGCACGGATGCCGGCAAGGAGGAGCTGAAGACCATCGGCGGGGTGTCGGCGGCCACGGCCGGGGTCATCCTGCGCCAGATCGCGGCCCTGGAGTACGGCGGCGGGAACCGTTTCTTCGGTGAACCGGCCCTTGACATTGCCGACCTCATGCGCGTCGCCCCTGATGGGCGCGGCGTCATCTGCGCCCTGGAACTGGAGGACATCCAGTCCCAGGGGACCGTCTTCTCCACCTTCCTCATGTGGCTGCTGGCCGAGCTCTTCGAGGAGCTGCCGGAGGTGGGGGATGTGGAGCGGCCCCGGATCGTATTCTTCTTCGACGAGGCGCACCTGCTGTTCAATGGCGCCACGAAGGCCTTCCTGGAGGCGGTGACCCGCACGGTGCGGCTCATCCGCTCCAAGGGGGTGGGGATCGTCTTCATCACCCAGTCGCCCACCGATGTGCCCGACGCCGTCTTGGCCCAGTTGGGCAGTCGGGTGCAGCACGCCCTGCGCGCCCACACCCCGGCCGACGCCGCCAAGCTCAAGAAGGCCGTCTCAACTTTCCCGACCAGCCCGGTGGACTTGGCGCATGTGCTCACCTCGCTGGGCACCGGCCAGGCCGTGGTCTCGGTGCTCGACGACAAGGGCCGCCCCGCCCCGGTGGCCCCAACGGTCGTGGACGCCCCGGCGTCGGTCATGGGCCCGGCCCGGGAAGCCACGGTGGCCGGGCTGCTGGCCTCTTCACCGCTGGCCCCCCGGTACTCCACGGCCGTGGACAATGAGTCGGCCTACGAGATGCTGGCCGCCCGCGTCGAGCAGCAGGCCCGCGCCGCCCGGGAGGCGGAGGAGGCCGCCAAGGAGCAGGCCAAGGCGGAGGCGGCTGCGCAGAAGGAGGCCGCCAGGCGCCGCAAAGAGACGGAGAGGCTGGAGCGGGAGGCCATTAAGGAGGCTGAGCGCCGCCGGCGCGAGGCCGAGCGGGCCGCCCAGCGCCGCCAGCGGGAGATTGAGAAGACCGTGGGCTCCGTGGGCCGCCAGATCACCCGCGAACTCACCCGCTCCGTCTTCGGCACCCTGCGCCGGCGGTAACTCAACGCCTGGGCGCGGCCCCTTACTCGGGTACGACGCTCACGAGCTTGGGTGCGCGCACAATGACCTTGCGCACGCCCCTGCCGTCCAGCGCGCGCAGCACACCGGGCGCCGCCAGCGCCAGCTTCTCCAGCTCGGATTCGGAGATATCCGGGGCGACCTGGAGGCGGTCGCGGACCTTGCCCTTGACCTGGACGACGCAGGTCACCGTCTCGGCCTTGAGCAGTTCGGGGTCCTCGACCCGGGGGAAGGGCTCATTGGCCAGGGAGTGCTCATTGCCCAGCCTGGACCAGATCTCCTCGCAGATGTGCGGGGCCACGGGCGCGGTCATGAGGACCAGGGCCTGGGCGGCCTCACGCGGGACCGCCTCCAGTGAGGTGAGGTGGTTGTTGAGCACAATGAGCTTGGCGATCGCCGTGTTGAGGCGCATGGCCTCGTAGTCGGCGCGCACGCCCACGATGGTGCGGGCGATGAGGCGTCGCGTCGCCTCGTCGGCCGGCTCGTCGACCACCGTGACGGCCCCGGTGGCCTCCGAGACGACGTTGCGCCACATCCGCTGCAAGAAGCGCTGGGCTCCGGCCACGGCGCGCGTGTCCCAGGGGCGGTCCTGGTCGAGCGGCCCCATGCTCATCTCGTAGACGCGGAAGGTGTCCGCCCCGTAGGCCCGGTACATCTCGTCGGGGGTGACAATGTTCTTCAGGGACTTGCCCATCTTGCCGTACTCGCGGTTCACGGCCTGCCCCTGCCAGGTGAACACGGTGGAGCCGTCCGCTGCGGTGGTCTCCTCGACTTCCTCGGCGGGCACGTACTGGCCGCGGGAGTCGGTGTAGGCGTAGGCCTGGATGTAGCCCTGGTTGAACAGGCGGTGGTAGGGCTCTGAGGAGCTGACCACGCCCAGGTCGAAGAGGACCTTGTGCCAGAAGCGGGAGTAGAGCAGGTGCAGGACGGCGTGCTCCACGCCGCCCACGTACAGGTCGGTGCCGCCCGAGACGTTGCCGTTCTCGGGCCGCGGCCCCATCCAGTAGGCCTCGTTGACGGGGTCAATGAGGTTGTTCTCGTCATCGGGGTCCACGTAGCGCATCTCGTACCAGCACGAGCCCGCCCAGTTGGGCATGGTGTTGGTCTCGCGGAAGTAGGTCTTGGGCCCCTCCCCCAGGTCGAGTTCAACCTTGACCCAGTCGGTGGCCCTGCCCAGAGGCGGCTCGGGGTCGGAGTCGGCGTCGTCAGGGTCGTAGGAGCGCGGGGAGTAGTCGGTGACCTCCGGCAACTCCACGGGCAGCATGGACTCGGGCAGGGCGTGGACGCGGCCCTCCTCATCCCAGACCACGGGGAAGGGCTCGCCCCAGTAGCGCTGGCGGCTGAAGAGCCAGTCGCGCAGGCGGTAGGTGACCGCCCCCCGGCCGGTGCCCTTGGACTCCAGCCAGGCGGTCATGGCCGCCTTGGCCTCGTCCTTGCCCATGCCGTTGAGATCAATCTCGTCATTGGCGGAATTGACCAGCTCGCCGTCCCCAGTCCAGGCGGCCTCCTCCAGGGAGAACCCCTCCGGCGGGGCAATGGTGGCAATGACGTCCAGGTCGTACTGGCGGGCGAAGTCCCAGTCGCGCTGGTCGCCGGAGGGCACGGCCATAATGGCGCCGGTGCCGTAGCCCATGAGCACATAGTCGGCCACGAACACCGGTACCAGTGCGCCATTGACGGGGTTGACGCCGTAGAAGCCGGTGAAGACACCGGTCTTGGCCCGGCCCTCGTCGGTGCGGTCGGCCTCGGAGGTGGCTGCGGCCCGGGCGCGGTAGGCGGCCACGGCCTGGGCGGGCGTGGCGTGGCCCCCGGTCCAGGCCCGCTTAGTGCCCTCGGGCCAGGCCGCCGGGACCGTCAGGGCGGCGGCGTCGGCGGCGATCTCCTCCGCCGAGCGCACGGAGGCCGGGGAGGCGATGCCGCCCAGGACCGGGTGCTCGGGAGAGACAACCATGAAGGTGGCGCCGAAGAGGGTGTCCGGGCGCGTGGTGTAGACCTCCAGGGAGTCCTGGCAGGCGCCGGCCCGGCTCGCACCGGACAGGGCGAAGGTGACCTGGGCGCCCTCGGAGCGGCCGATCCAGTTGCGCTGCATGAGCTTGACCTTCTCCGGCCAGTCCACGGTGTCCAGGTCCTCGGCCAGGCGGTCCCCGTAGGCGGTGATGCGCATCATCCACTGGCGCAGATTGCGCTTGAACACCGGGTAGTTGCCGCGCTCGGAGCGGCCCTCGGCGGTGACCTCCTCATTGGCCAGCACCGTGCCCAGGCCGGGGCACCAGTTCACCGGGGCGCTGGAGATGTAGGCCAGGCGGTGGGAGTCGACGACGTCGGCCTGCTCGCCGGGTGTCAGCTGAGCCCAGGGCCGCCCGTCGGGGGTGGGCACCTGGCCGGAGGCCAGCTTGGAGATCAACTCACTGACCGGGCGGGCGGCGCCGGTGCCGCGACCGTCACGGCGCGGGGCGGTGGGATCGAACCAGGAGTTGAAGATCTGCAGGAAGATCCACTGCGTCCAGCGCACGTAGCCGGGGTCAATGGTGGCCAGGGAGCGGCGCGGATCATGTGACAGGCCCAGGCGGCGCAGCTGACGGCGCATGGTGGCGATGTTCGCCTCGGTGGAGGTGCGCGGGTGCTGGCCGGTGGCCACGGCGTACTGCTCGGCGGGCAGGCCGAAGGCGTCGTAGCCCATGGTGTACAGCACGTTCTTGCCGGTCATGCGGGTGAAGCGGGCCACGACGTCGGTGGCGATGTAGCCCAGGGGGTGCCCCACGTGCAGGCCCTTGCCGCTGGGGTAGGGGAACATGTCGAGCAGGAAGAACTTCTCCCGCGCGGCGCCCGGGCCCGCCAGCGCACCGACTGGGTTGTCGGCGTGGAAAGTGCCCTCGGACTCCCAGCGGTCCTGCCAGGAGGTCTCAATGGAGTCGGCCAACGCCGCCGTGTAGCGGTAGGGGGTGGCCTCGTCCGTGCCCTGCGGGGTGTTGTCCGTCATTGCGGCAGTGCTCTCTTCCGTGCTTGCTGCGTGGATGCGCCGGGACGCCGCCCCATGACGGATCAGGCACGGGGCGGTCCTGCTGGGGCACAGCCTATCCCCCGCCCCTCGGCGTCCCCTGCGGCTGTCCGGCCGACGAGCGGGCGATGACGGTCACCTCCCGGTGTGAGATGGGCCGCCGACGGCGATGAGGAGCGCTTTTCCCGGTCGGATACTCGGATACCCTGGGCGGCGGACAATCGCAGAGACAGCCCCGGCCCAGCCTGGCGGCCCAAACACCTGAGGTGGCCGTGCCGGCTGGAGGATCTACCGCCTGGGCGCGGCCCCTCGTGAAAGGAAGGCATGACCCGACCCGCGAGCGGCTCACCCGGCCCCGGCGAGCACCAGGGCCGGCGCCCCGCCCACCCTCGAAGCCTCAAGCAGCACCCCGCCCCCTGGGGTCACGGGCCGCGCCGGCACCGCCCGCCCCTGCGCCTGCGCGACCTGCCCGACCGCATCGCCCATTGCCTGGAGTCCGAGGTCCTCTCCGGGCTCATTATGGTGGCCGCAGCCGCGGTGGCCCTCGTGTGGGCCAACTCCCCCTGGCGGGGAACCTATACGGCCGTGTCGGAGACCGTCCTGGGGCCTGCCGGCCTCCACCTGAACCTGCCGGTGGCAACCTGGGCGGCCGACGGCCTCCTGGCCGTGTTCTTCTTCGTGGTGGGCCTGGAGCTCAAGCAGGAGTTCGTCGTCGGCGCCCTGCGCGATATGCGTGAGGCGGCCCTGCCCATGTTGGCGGCCATCTTCGGCATGGTTGGCCCCGCCCTGGTGTACACGGTCGTCCAGGTCGCCGGCGACGGCGACATGCGGGGCTGGACGGTGCCCACGGCCACCGATATCGCCTTCGCGGTGGCGGTGCTCTCCATTTTCGGACGGGGCCTGCCCCCTGCGGCCCGCACCTTCCTGCTGACCCTGGCGGTGGTGGACGACCTGCTGGCCATCATTGTCATCGCCGTGTTCTACTCCCACGGTTTCAACGCCCTGGCCCTCTTAGGCGCCCTGGCGGTGATCGGGGTCTTCGCGGCGTTGGTCCACCGGGGCATGACCCGCTGGTTCGTGCTCATTCCCCTGGCAGTGGCGGCCTGGGTCTTTATGCACGCCTCGGGCATTCACGCCACCATTGCCGGGGTGCTCCTGGGGGCCACCGTCCCCGCCCGGCCCACGCGCGCCGAGCCGGCGGGCATGACCGCCCGCTTCGCCCATGCGGCCCACCCCTGGAGCGCGGGGCTGGCCCTACCGGTGTTCGCGCTTTTCGCCGCGGGAGTCAATGTGGTCGATGGCGGGGGCCTGGATGAGGTTCTGAGCGACCCCGTGGCCATAGGGATTTATCTGGGCCTGCCCTTGGGCAAGATCCTGGGCATCTGGGGGTCGGTGGTGGTGTTGACCCGCCTGACCCGGCTGCGCCTGGGCCACGGTGTGGACAATGCCGATGTGCTGGCGCTCTCAGCGGTTGCCGGGATCGGTTTCACTGTTGCACTGCTCATGGCGGGCCTGGCCTTCACGGAGGGGGCCACCACCGAGCACGCCCGCGCTGCCGTCATCCTGGGCACGGCCATTAGCGCGGCCGCCGGGGCCCTACTGCTGCGCCACCGGGTGCGCCAACCGCATCGCGGCACCGGCTCGACGCGCACGCACATCGTGCACCCCGACCACCCCCACTAACCACGGCCGGCGCGGCCCGCCGGGGCGACGACGCCGTCACTGCCGGCACTGCTGTCAATGCCGGCACTGCTATCAATGCTGTCACTGCCGTCAATGCTGTCACTGCCGTCAATGCTGTCAATGTTTTCACTGACGGCGCCGTCGGCGATTCGGTGGGGCCGCCACGGCCGGCTGGTGCGCGGGACTGGTCAGTCGGCGGTCTGGGCGGGCACGAACTCCCCCCAGCCGTCCTGAACCAGGCCCTCGCGCAGGCGCCCCATGGCGGCCTCGATCTGCTCGCCGGGGACATTGTGGCGGGCGGCGGCCGGGGAGACCTCTGCTTCGGAGCGGATGGGCAGGACGTGAATGTGCAGGTGGTCCACGCCGTAGCCAACGACCAGGATCCCGGCCCTGGGCGCCTCGAATACGCGGGTCTGGGCCTTGCCAATGCGCTTGGCGACCACCGCGAGGTGGGCGAGGGTTTCGTCGGGGGCGTCCACGTAGGAAACGATCTCCTCGCGCGGCACCACCAGCACGTGGCCATCGGTGTGCGGCTCAATGGTGGCGAAGGCGACGCACACGTCATCGGCCCACACGAAGTTGCCGGGGATCTGCCCGTTCATAATCTTGGTGAAGAGGGTGCTCATGGGGGCATTGTCCCCCAGCGGCGACCGATCGGGTCCCGACTCGCAGCCCGGTCGGGCCGGCCCGACCTTCGTTCAGGTCAGGACCCACAGGCTTCTGGCGGGTACGACGGCGTCGGGCGCCTGGGGGGCGGGCGTCCCGGCGGCGCGCACAGCCCGCACGGTGGTGGCCCGGCGGCGCTTGTCGCGCACCCCGGAGGCGGTGCGCTCGACCACGGTGACCGGGGTGTCCAAACCGATCCCGGCGCGGGCGAGGTGGCGCAGGGTCTGCGGGTTGTCCTTAATCCGGCCCACCACCCCGGTCTGACCCACGCGCAGGGTGTCGATGGAGCGCAGTTCGGGGGTGATAATGCGGCCGTCGACGGTGGGGATGGGGTCGCCGTGCGGGTCCCGCACCGGGCGTCCCAGGGCGGCGTCAATACGTTCCAGGAGGCGGTCGGAGACGGCGTGCTCAAGCACCTCCGCCTCCTCGTGGACCTCATCCCACTCGAATCCCAGGACGGCGACCAGGTAGGTCTCCAGGAGCCGGTGGCGGCGCACAATGGCTTGGGCGCAGCGCCGCCCCTCCCGGCTGAGAGTCACCGCCCGGTAGGGCTCGTGGAGGAGCAGGCCGGCCTCCACCAGTCGGGTCACGTTCTCTGAGGCGGTGGAGGCCGCCACCCCCATGCGGCGGGCCAGGCCCGTAATGGAGGCGCCGGTGCCGCCCCATTCCAAGGCGGCCCACACCGCTTTGAGGTAGTCCTGGGTGACTGGTGAATCCGTCAGCTCGGTGCGCTCGGCGCCCGTACCGGGGGTCATGACACCAGCGCCATCCACTGGTCCCAGAAGGCGGTGAGGATAATCACCACGATCACGGCGTAGAGGCCAATGGCAACCCACCAGTGCCGGCGGGCCAGGCGCCGGCCACGGGCCCGACTGACCCCCAGGTGCCCGGCGGCGGCGGCCTGACCCCATGTGGCGGTCGCTATGGGGATGGTGGCCGCCCAGATGCTCATGCACCAGGGGCACAGTTTGCCGAAGGTGAGCACCGAGACCCCCAGGAACCAGGCGACGAAGGCCAGGCCCCCCAGGCTGCCGGCGCACAGGCCCCACCAGATCCAGCGCGGCAGGCGCACTCCTGACAGCAGGAGGACACCGAATGCCAGCAGGACGGCGAAGGCCATGGCGCCCAGGAAGGCATTGGGAACCCCCAGAAGGTTGCCCTGCCACACATTGAGGGAAGCACCGCAGGACACCAGGGGGTTAATGTCGCAGGTGAGCTGACCCATGGGTTCGCGCAGCTGCTGGAGTTCGGCGTCCATGAGCTCCCAGCTGGCGCCAATGCCCAGCGACGAGCCGGCAATAAGGGTCCAGGCGTAGGAGCGGGGGGCACCCGTGGGCGTCAGCCAGGCGGGTACGCCGCTCGTGTCCTGGGGCGGTTCGCTCTCAAGGCCCTCGTCCCCGGAGGAGCCCGCGGAGGCCCGGTTGAGGAAGGCCTCGAGCTCCTCCTCGCTCATTGCGTCAATATCGGCCTCGGTGGGCACGTGCGCCATAGGCACCTCTTTTCGGACTTTTTGGACTCGGCCGGGCGTGGACCCGGCGTCTGCGCGACCCGGGCACCCATCTGGCGGGCGCTGATCGATGTCATTGTGCCTTACCGTGCAGGTCGTGCAGGGCGGCGGTTCACCCGTAGGCCGGCGCTCCGGTCGATGAGGGCGTCGGGGTGGGCGGCGGGGTCGCCTCGGCGCTGGTCTGGCCGGCGGCGCTCTGTTCGGCAGTGGGCACCGGCCGCCAGGCCCCCACGGTCACAGAGGCGTCCGTATGGAGAACCACGGTGCGCCAGGCCACCAAGAAGCCCTGGTCGTCGAAGGCGAGCACATGCAGGTAGGCGTCCTCAGTGACCGGCCCCAGGGACGTCCCGCCTTTAGCGGCCCCTGATATGAGGCTCGTCACCTCTCCGTTGGCGCCCACTGCGGTGCTCATCCCCCGCTCCTGGTGGACGTGGCCGGCCAGAAGAAGCGGAGCGCAGCCCCGCTCAACCAGGGGCCCGAAGGTGTAGGGCTGGTGGATGAGGACCACGTCGGCGCCCCCGGCGCGACAGGACTCCTCAGCCAGGCGCGCACCAACGTCCTGGGCGCTCTCGGTGCCCGCCGGCACCGTGCCGGTGGCGGTGGTGCGCTCGGGGTCGTCGTCGCCGATCACGCGCAGACCACCGACCTCTTGAACAGTGCCGTCGGTGACAGTCCAGCCCTGGGCGCGCAGATGGTTCCCAATGGAGGGCGAGTCGTGGTTGCCCAGGGTGGCCACGCGAGCCACTCCTGCGGGCACGGCCTTGGTCAGGGCATCGACGCACACCTGCTCCGGGTCGGAGCCGGTCATGGTCAAGTCCCCGTCGTCCATGTGGATGTCCGCGCCGGCGATCTCGTCAAGGACCCCGGAGAAGGCGATGACGTCGAGGTTGCAGTGCAGGTCGGTGCTTAAGACCACCGTTGTGACCTTCTGGCCCGCCAGCGCCCAGGCGCCCCCGGCAGCGGGCCGGGTGGCGGTGGCTGTTGCGGCTGTGGCGGGCTGCCCGGTCGGGGCCGCGTCCTGGGCTCGCTGGGCGGCGGCCTTGGTCAGGCCGCGCGCCTGGCGGCCGGTCACCTCCTGGACTTGGGCGTCTATGGCAGCCTGGTCGACCTGCCCCTGGGAGGCGGTGGCATTGGCCACACCGCCAGCCGCCTCACTGGCCGCCCAAGCCACGCGCAGATTCTCCTGGGCCTGGGAGTAGAAGGCCTCATTGTCCTCCAGGAAGGCGGTGACCTCCGTGCCGTAGGCGGCCACGACGTCGGCCACGCGACCGGACATGCGCACCCCTTCCAGGGCGGTCCCGGCCAAGGCCGCCACCGGCTGGCCGCCCCCGGCCGGTGCCCGCAGCTGGGGCGCGACCAGGGCCACCACGCAGGCCAGGCTCACCGTCCCCAGGAGCGCGGAGGCCGGTCCCCGGCCGAGCACGAGGCGCACGGTATCGCGCAGGCGCCCACCGGAGGCCAGGCGCCCCGCCGCCACAAGGCACAGGATGATGGACTCCATGAGGACGGCGCGGCGCAGGGCGTCGTCCGCCAGGGCCCGCAGGCCACGCCCAATGGTGAGCTCGGGGTGGGAGACCACTGCCACATAGGCCTGGGCGTCACGGTTCAGGGTTTCACCCAGCGTGGTCGCGTCGACGGCGCTGACGCCCATCTGCGAGGGGATCTCGCCCAGGGTCACCTCGACCCCGAGAACTCCTGCTGGTGAATCCATGGACACCATGCCCAGCGGCCCCAGGTCCAAGGTGAGGGTGGAGTCCAAGGTGGTGGCCCAGGTCGCCTCGTGGGGGCCCCAGGGCGAGGTGGCGGTGGCCGTGGCCAGGCCGACGCTCAGGGACAGCACACTGGTGGCGATAAGCATCCCCAGGGTGCGGATGGTCCTGCGGAAGCCGACGCTGCGGTCCTCCCACCAGCGCCCGACCGTCCTGGCCCACAGGGCGCGCACAGCCCCCCGGGTGCGGCGCAGGACGGCGGCCCAGCGGTGGACGCTCCTGGCGCCCCGGCGCCGCATCCTCCCCCGCACGCCGGCCAGGGCACTGGCCCAGTGCCGTGCGGCCCGCCCGGCGGCCTCAGTGAGTTCGGTGAACAACAGCCGTCACTCCGGGCCACTGGCAATGCGGGCGGCGAGGTCGGTGACGAAGACGGCCGTGTCCTGCCAGCCGGTCACCGCCTGGCAGCGCACGCCCAGGGCCTTGACGGGGTAGTCATTGCCCTTGGGGTCGAGGCGATCCCCGACGAAGAGCATGTCGCCCAGGGGGATGCCGGTGACCTCGGCGAGCTTGCGCATGCCGTAGGCCTTGTCCACACCCTTGAGAGTGATGTCGACGCTGGTCGAGCCGCCGGAGCGGACCTCCAGCTCGGGCAGGCGGGCGGCGACGGCGTCGCGCAGGCGGCTCTTCTTCTCACCGGTGGGATCCCACGCCTTCTTAGCCTCAAGGGGAGCCTCCTGGCCCAGGGCCGAGAAGGTGATCTGGGAGCCCCGATCCTCCAGGATGGGGCCCCAGGTCTGCTCCTCCCACAATCCCAGGCGACGGGCCTCGGCCTCCACCACGGCGAAGCCCTCGGCGATCTGGGCGGGCGTGAGGTCGTTGGCGTAGACCAACCGCCAGTCTTCCGCGGCGCACGTGTAATACCGGGTGCCGCAGGTGGGCATGAGGTGAAGCCGGGAGAGTTCAGCTTCATTGGCGCCCAGGTGCGCCAGGACCTGGGCGTGGAACTGGCTGATCTGGCCCCCGGAGATAATGCAGACCGGGACGACGTCGAGCAGGGCGCGCAGGGCCGCCGCCATGGGCTCAGGGATCTGGGACTTGGAGGGTGCCAGGGTGTCGTCAAGGTCGAAGGCCACAAGCCGTGGCAGGGGCGCGGAGCTTGTCATGGCTGCATTGTCTCTCAACTGTCTCTCACCGCTTCCGATCCTGCCCTCACCCGCGCCGGCGTTTCGGGGGTGGGACCGCCCTCACCCCGCCCGGCGGGCCCGCTCGCGCCGCCGTGAGCCCCTGGGCCCACCGCCACCCCTTCCCCGGCGGGTGCGCCGGGGAGGGGCGGTCAGACCTCGTGTTGTTAAAGGGCGGTCAGGCCTCGGGTTGTTGGCGCATGTGCTCCCGGGCGGCGGCCAGGGCGGCCCTCCTGGCCTCCAGGTCCTCGCGGCGCCCGCGCACGACCAGCGCCGAAACCGAGACGGCCAGGCCTCCCCAGATAACGACAATGGCGGTGAGCATAATGAGAACAGCGGCTCCAGTCATCTCACTTCACCTCCTCGTGCTCGTCCAGGTCGAGTGGTTTAAAGGAGTCTACGGGTGTGCGCCAGGGGATGAGCGTGAGCACTGCGGTGCCCACTGCGCATAGGAGCAGCATGCCCCAGCCGAAGACTGCCTCGAAGCCCTTGGCGTAGGCGTAACCCTCAGTGGCGTAGGACCAGAAGGTCTGAATGAACATGTAGCCGAGCAGCAGTGGAACAACACCGGCGATGAGCACCTTCCACCACAGGCCCACCATGGAGGACTCCGAGACCGCGTTGAGGTGGCGGGCCAGCAGGCCGGTGCGGCGCAGGATCCAACCCACGGCCACGCACATGACAATGGCCGAACCCACGACGCCAATGTTGTTAATGAAGGCGTCCACCACGTCGAGGTCGTATAGGCCCGAGCTGGTGCCGAACAGGATGAAGGACAGGGCCGCCGAGGGCAGGCCCACGGCCAGGGACGCCCGCATGGGGTCGAGGTTGAATTTCTCGCCGATGCCGGCGGCGACCACCTGGATAATGGAGATGAAGGAGGTCAGTCCCGCCATGGAGAAGGAGGCGAAGAACAGGACCCCGAACAGGGCGCCTCCGGGCATTTGCGAGATGACGGTGGGGAAAGTGACGAAGGACAGGCCCACACTGGCAATGTCGTCTAATTCGCTGACGTTCACGCCCTCCACGTGGGCCATGTAGCCCAGGGTCGCGAAAACACCAATGCCGGCGAGGATCTCAAAAGAGGAGTTCGCGAAGCCGGCCACCAGGCCGGTGCCCACCAGGTTGGAGCGCTTCTTGAGGTAGGAGGAGTAGGTGAGCATAATGCCGAAGGCCACTGACAGGGAGAAGAAAATCTGCCCGAAGGCCGCCATCCACACCCGGTAGTCTCCCAGGGCGGACCACTTGGGGGTGAATAGGGCGTCAAGGCCCTCGCCGCTGCCGGGCAGCAGGAGCGCGCGCACCACCAGGGCGGCGAACATGATCACGAGCAGGGGCAGGAAGATCTTATTGGCCTTCTCCACGCCCTTGCTCACGCCCAGGCCAATGGTCACCAGGCCGAAGACCCACACAATGAGCAGGGGGATGATTACTCCGGCCACGGGGGTGGCGGAGTAGGCGGGCGCCCCGGCGGCGGAGATCTCGCCCAGGCCAATGTAGTTATTGAAGAAGCCCTTGGCGTCGTCACCCCAGGCCTTAGTGACGGAGAACACCGTGTAGCGCAGCGCCCAGGCCACGACGACGGCGTAGTAGGTCATAATGACGAAGCAGATGAGCACCTGGAACCAGCCCAGCCACTCCAGCTTCTCGGACAGGCGGCGGAAGACCGCCGGGGCGGATCCGCGGAAGCGGTGGCCCAGGGCGTAGTCGAGGAAGAGGACGGGGATGCCGGCGCACAGCAGGGCGATGGTGTAGGGCACGATAAAGGCGCCGCCACCGTTCTCATAGGCGACGCCGGGGAAGCGCCAGATATTGCCCAGTCCAACGGCGGAACCAATGGCCGCCACGAGGAATCCGAGCTGGCCGCTCCACTGCTCGCGCTGTGATGTCTGCGCGGAGTCGTCGACTCCGGTCGAGGAGGTCATGGGAGCCTTTCGAGGTGGGTGGGCGGGCGCGCGGGGAGCCGCGCCCCGCGCCTGAGGTTGGGACCACAGGCATCGGTTGCCCGAACGCTAGCCCCTGTCCAAGGAACAGCTCATGTTGTCCCATTATTCGGGACTTCGTCGCGTGTTGGTTTCTTGTGCGCTCCACCGTCGCGCGCCAACCGCGCCATTGACCGGCCCGCCCCGCCTTGTGCCACACTGAGTCGGGTTACTGGCAGGGCGGCTCAATGTGGCGCCCGCGCACCTGAAAGGACCACCATGGCCACACCCCACATTAATGCTGAGCCCGGAGACTTCGCCCCCGCCGTCCTCATGCCCGGGGACCCCAGGCGCGCCCAGCGAATTGCCGAGACGCTCATGGACGATGCCCGCCTGGTCACCGACGTGCGCGGGATGCTGGGCTTCACCGGCACGGTGGACGGCAAGCCCCTGTCAGTCATGGGTTCGGGCATGGGCCAGCCCTCCTGCACCATTTACGCCACTGAGCTGTTCAGCCAGTTCGGGGTTGAGCGCATTATCCGCGTGGGGACCGCCGGGGGAATTGCCAAGCAGGTCAAGATCGGCGACATCGTGGTGGCCACTGGCGCCCACACCGACTCGGCCATGAACCAGCTGCGCATCCCGGGAGTCAACTTCTCCGCCGTCGCCGATTTCCACCTGGTCCAGGCCGCCTACCAGGCGTCGCGGACTGCGCAGGCCGCCCCGGATGGCACCGTCCACGTCGGCACGATTATCTCGCGCGACCACTTCTACTTCACTCCCGAGCAGCAGACCGAGCGCCTGGCGCGCTACGGCGTGCTGGCCGTGGAGATGGAGGCTGCGGCCCTGTACGGCGTGGCCGCCGAGCTTGGCGGACAGGCGCTGGCAGTCCTAACAGTCTCCGACCACCTGCTGGACCATTCCGGGGACATGAGCGCGGCCGAACGCGAGACCCGCTTCCACGGCGCGCTGCGCCTGGCGGTGGCCGCCGCGCACAGCTGAACAACACCGGGCCGGTGAGCCCGACAACCCCGACAACGCCGCCGCCTCGTCCGCCGGCCATCTGGCCGCGGAGGCGCGCGGGATCGCCGGGCGGACCATGGCGTGGAGGGGGCTCGGCGCGCGGGCGCCGGTGGCTCATGGGCCGCAGGCGTATTAGCCAAGGCGGGCCGCGCGCATGTGCTCCGGGGACGCGTGTCCCCAGTAGGGTCGCGCGGCCGGGGCCCGGCACCATTAGCATTGGCATCTCAACGAAAAGTGCCCCTCAATAGCAAGGCTAGCCTTGTCTTCGTTGAGAGTCCCACGGGGCGGACCTACCTTGGAATTGTCAGATGCGCGGTCACCGGTTCCTTCCGAGAGGATTCCTATTATGGCTGCTGTCACCGCTGTTTCCACCTGCGCTACCAAGGCTTGCGCCTACAACCGCGAGGGCTGCACGGCCTTCGCCATCACCGTTGGAGGTGGTGAGGGCGCAGCCTCCTGCGGCACCTTCATCACCTTGGACGCCCGCGGGGGCCTGCCCGTGGCGGAGGGCCACGTGGGCGCCTGCCAGCGCCTGGAGTGCGTGCACAACACGGACCTCATGTGCACCGCCGAGGCCGTCGCCATTGGTGAGGACGCCGTCTGCCTGGCCTACGAGGCCCGCTGAGGCCCTTAAAAGAAACCGCAGCCTCTCGGCGGCAAGGCGCGGCTGTGGGCCCCACCACAAGGGTGGGGCCCACAGCCCTTGCCCCGACCCCGGCTGTCAGATGCGCGAGGGGCGCGCCGGGGCCGAGCGTTGGGCGAGGTCAACCAGAATGGCGGTGATCTCGCGGTCTGTGGCGGGGACCCGCTCAAAGGCGACGTGGATTGTCGTGGTCTCACGCCCGCCCACATGCATGAGTGTCACGCCGTGAGGATCGACATCCACGCACAGGATGCGTCCCCACAGGCTGGGGCAGACCCCAATGGTGGGCCGCCTGGCGCACACGACACCGGGCACACCCCCCTCGCGCACGCCGTCGCACACGGCGCGCAGGTCGATCTCACCGACGCGGCGCACCGCCTCATGGGCACTGAGCAGCCGCAGCGGCGACCAGACCTCGAAGGGGCTCTCCTGCACGGGGGCACCGGGGGTCCTCCCGTCCTGGGGCGAACCCTCCGGGTTGAGGATTTCACGCAGCCAATGGCTGGAAACCCCGGTGACGTCGTGGACGACGACGCGCTCGAACCTCACGCGCCCCAAGCGCCCGCCGGGGCTGGAGGCGACGGCGGCGAGGCGCTCGAAGGGGTCGCCGCCAGTGATCTCGCAGTGGCAGGTTGAGGCGCGCGCACTGCTCAGCAGGCTCTCGACGTCCTCGGCCAGCCAACTCAGCCGCCCTAGAAGGTGGGCGGTCGCGGCGGTAATACGGATCCCGGGCTCGGAGGCGTCGAGGGTGACGTCAAGACGCACGTCCACCGGCTTCTCGACGCCGACGGCAGCCAGTGCGCTGCGCCCGGGCGGGCATGCGGCCACGAGAAGCCGGCCATCGCTGGTCAGTGCCTGGGCGACCAGCAGCGCCGGGGCGCGAGGATCGAGGTGGTAGGCGGTGACGGTGGAGCTGCCGGTTCCCGACAGGAGTCGGCGGGCGGTGCGCCTGGCGCGCACAACCGCGTCAGCCGGATGGGAGTGTGGAGTCGGCACGCGGGACCTCGGATTCACTGAGCCTCGGACGATGTAAGGTGAGGCCACCCTAACACTCTCTTGCCCCTCTCCACTCCCCCGGCACCGCGACCCGGACAGGCGGCTTCCCGGGCCGGCTGCGCCTCAAGCACTGGTTAGCACTGATCAGTACTGGTCAGCACCGGTTAGTACTGGTCAGTTACTGTTCAGTACTGGGATAGTGCCAGCCAGGCGGTGGCCAGTGCCCGCGGGTCGGCCTGCCAGGTCCCGTCGAAGCGGCGCTGGCCGGCATGTGAGGAAGCGGCCATCGCCCTAAGGAGTTCGCAGGCGAAGGGCGCCCCGGCGGCCTGGAGCCACCGCGCGTCCCGCTCCAGGGTGGGCGAGGACAGGACGCTGGGCCCGGCGTCGCACACCCGGGCGAGCCAGCGCCGCACCACCTGGCGCACCGAGGGCACCGGGGCCGCCCATTGGTCGGGGTCCGAGGCGGGCTCCTGGGGGGCTGTAGGCAGTCGCCCCACCCAGTCGCGGCTCACCCGGTCCAGGCCCGGCCACCACACGCCGTTCAGGTCGTCGGGGACCTCAATGGGAGGACCCGCGGTCATGCCCATGAGCTCGGGTCCGGAGGCGGCCTGGCGCGCCAGACAGGTGACCGTGGCGCCCAGGGCCTGCCCGAAGAGCTCCGTGGCCAGCCCCGCCCCCAGGGCGCGGGCGGCGGGGGTCAGCGCCACCGTGGTGTCTTCCACGCTCAGGGACGTGCGGTCTCCACCGGTAATCTCACCGTGCAGGAGACTCCATCCGGGCGGGGCGTGCCCCCAGCCGCTCCAGGACGCGCCCGTGGCCATCCGCACCCGACTGCCGCCCCCCAGACGCCCATCAGCGCGCGCCCTGGCCCGCGTCAAGAGCAGGGTGCAGCGAGACAGGGCCCTGGGAGCGGCACTGAGCTGCCCCCAGGGCTCACCGGCCACGTACTGGGCGGCGACCATCTCACGCCCCCCGGGACGCACGCGTGAGAGCGTCCACACCCGACCCCGGGTGTCGACGAAAGTGACCTGGACGCCACCGAATCCGGAGGCGGTGAGCACCGGCTCAGCGGCCACGGGGGTGAGTTTGAGGGAGCCGACGTCATGGTAGGCGCCCCGGGCCCGGCCCAGCAGGGCCGGGGTGACCGTCCCCGCGGCGTCGGCCAGCCCCAACTCGTGGAGGTTGCGCAGGAGGGTGCCCAGCGCTTCGATGCGCTCCTGCGGGGCGTCCTGCGGGGCGGGCCCCAGGCTGGAGGCGAAAGCAGTCAGGGCCCGGTCGGCCAGGACGAGTCCGTACACGCGCATGCGGTGCATGTCGCCGGCCAGGGCGGAGCGCAGCGTCGCGGGCACCCGGTGGGCGCCGATCTGGAGGACCTGGGCCAGGTGCCCTAAGGCGGCTTCACGGGTTTCGCGCTGCGCGGGGCTCAGGGTGGCGCCGTCCTTCTGCTCTGCCCCCCGCAGGCCCTCAGCGCCGTCCGGGCCCGTGGCCTCCGGGGCGCTGGTGGTGTCGGCGGGGCCGACGGCGGTCGGGGACTGTGAGGCGGACACCGCCTGGGCGCCGGGTTCGGCGCGCGCTTCAGCGCCCTCCTGGGCGCTGTCCCCGCTGAGGGCGTCCTCCTCGGCGACGGCGGGCTCTAGCGTCAGGGCCACGACGGCCCGGTGAGCACAGGCCGGGGCCAGCAGGCAATCGCACACGATCTGTCCGCCGTCGTCAATGACCTCGGCCGGCTCAATAGTGACAGTGGCCGTCCCCAGGCGCACCGTGGGACCAATCTCAATGGGCGTGGCCAAAAGGGCATCAACCCGGCGGCGCACGCGCGGGGCCAGCGTATTGACGATCTGCGCTTGGAGGGCGGGGGCGATCCTCATGAGCGCACCACCCTGCCCACCCAGTGGGCCAGGTCAAGAGGGGAGAGCGCGGCGACCCTCATGCCGGCGCCCGCCAGTTGCTGGGCGATCCCCACGTTGTAGGCCCCTTCACCGGTGTCGTTGAGGGCGGCGCACCCCAGCAGGCGCACACCGCTGGCGTGCAGCGCCTCCACCTCGCCCAGGAGCGGGCCGGTGGGCCCGGCCTCCTCGAAGTCGGACACCAGTGCGCACAGGGTTCGGCCGGGCACCTTGACCCGGGAGCGCGCCACACGCATGGCCCCGGCAATGTCCGTGCCGCCACCGACCTCAACTTCCAGTAGCAAGGCCAGTGGGTCGTCCACCTGCCCGGAGAAGTCAATAACGGAGGTGGAGAAGGCCAGGAAAGTGACCTCCAGGCAGGCCACCCCCGCCAGGATTGCGGCAGTCAGGGCGGAGAAGACCACTGACTGGGACATGGATCCCGACACGTCAACGACGACAATGAGGTGCCAGTCGGCCTGCCGGGCTGCCGGCTGGCGGAAAACCGGATGGACGGGGATCACCTGGGGGCGTCCCTCCAGGGTGGCGACATGGCCGAGGTTGGTCCGCAGGGTGCGCTCCAGGTCCAGGCGCCCGACCCGGCGCCTGGTGGGTCGGGCGCCCGCCAGGCCGGTGAGGGCGGGCCTTAGGCGTATGGCCAGCTGCTCGGTTAAGGCGGCGACGAGCCGCGCCACCAGGGGGCGCAGGCGGGCCAGCCGGGACTCCGGGAGGGCCCCGGTTAAGGACAGGGCAGTGGTCAGCAGCTCCACGGAGGGGCGGACCGAGTCCGGGTCGAGCTGCTCCAGGACGTCAGTGCGGCCCTTCTCAACGGCCTGGCCAAGGATCTCCTGAACCTCGCCGGCACCGAAAAGGGCCTCGATTTCGCCGCGCCACTGGCGCGCCCCGAGCTGGGACGGGCCCGTCCCGGCCCTGCGCTGCCCTTCGTCCAGGGCGTCGGCCGCCGGCCGCCCGTAGAGTTCGTCAAGTGCCGAGGCCAGGCGGCGCCCTTGGGGTGATAGGCGCTGGCGCTCCTCGCCCAGGATCAAGCGCCAGCGCTGAGCCGGGCTGAAGGCGAGATCGGCCAGGCCCAGGGCGGCCAGGCGGCCCCGGGCCCGGGTGTCGTACTGGGCGGCGGCAACGGCCTGTTCGGGGCTGGAGACCAGATCCCCCGCCGGGCCCAGAAGGTGGGCCAGGTCCCGCAGCATCTCCTGCCGCGTCTGCGGGTCCAGGATGTCGAAGCCGCCGCGCAGGGCCGGCAGGACGGTGACGAAGGTGTCGTCGTTGAGAGCCCCGACCTCGTCAATGAGGGCCAGGGTCGCCGGTGCGGTGTCGAAGCGGGGGCCGGCGGTCAGGAGCAGGCCGGACAGGCGCCGCCGCAGGGCCCGGCGGGACTCAATGGTGGGGGCGGCCAGCCAGAAGGCGATGCGCCCCGGGGCGCCATGCTCATCGAGCAGCAGCCCGGCGGCGGCGCCCTGCATGAGGGGCGAGCCCTGCGCGACGAGCTCGCTCAGGGCGTGGGCCAGACTCAGCTCGTGGGCGGTGGCCAAGGCCGCGAAAGCGGCCAGGGCGGCGGCATCGGCCGGGTCGTCGGAGCCGTGCAGCCCTCGCAACTCGCGCAGGGCGGCACTGGTGAGCTCTTCGCGCAGGGCGGCGGCACGCGCGCGCAGGGCCGGGTCTACGAGCGCGGCGCCGGGCAGGCGGGCCCGGGCGATGTCGGCCAGGACGGTGCTCAGGGCGACCGCCTCACGGAAGCCGGCCGTGGACGCGAGCCTTGCGGTGCCCTCCAGGGCGCGCTCCAGGGCCGGGCCGCAGGCGCAGTGCGCGGCGTCGGTCAGGAGCTGACCGAGTTGGGCGGCGTCCTGGATGGTGCGGGTCATGAGGGCGGTGGTGGCGACCTGGAGCGGGGTCAGACCCCTGGCGGCGGCCAGCTCTATGCTGGCGTCGGTGGCCGCCGACCAGTCCAGGTGCCAGGTTTCGGTCACGGTCTCGGCACCGCGCCAGGCCTGGGCCTGCTCCAGGTCGGCGTAGCGGATGGCGCCGGTGCGCAGGCGGTGCAGGAGAACGTGGCGTTCCAAGTCGTTCCCGCCGCGCAGGGGAGCCAGGGACAGGGCGGCGGACTGTCCCAGTGGCAGGTCAAGGGCCTCCAGCTCCTGGCGGACGGTGGCGCGCAGCGCCGAGACAGGGGTGCCGGGGGCGACCGCCCCGGCCTTTTGACCGATGAGTACTTGTTCCAGGGCGCGGGCGACGATCTGGCCGCGCCCCAGCACCTCGCCTTGAGCCAGGACCGTGGTGGCGGCTTCAATGAGCTCACGTCGTGAAGGTGCGGCCAGGTGGCGCAAGGTGGCCAGGTCGCAGGCCACGCGCACGGTCTCGGCGGCCTCCCCCGGCCCGGCCGGGTGGCCGGCGGCGCGCAGGGCCCGGGTGATTGAGGTGACAATGGCGGTGGTGGCCGCCTTCAGGCGCGCGGGGTCCAGGCCGGACTCCACGACCGCCTGCTGCCAGCCGGGGTCGCGGATTCCCGCGGGGTAACCGGAGCGGGCATCAAGCTGGGCGAAGGAGTAGCCGACCACGCAGCCGGGCACCCGGTCCCGCCCACCGGTGGTCTCCCCGTTCGCGTTCCGGTTGGGCGGTTGCGCGGGCGGGGTCCCGTCCGGCTCCCAGAGGCGCTCCTGGCGTTGTGCGGCCCGCGCCGTACTGGGGCCGATGCCCAGCAGGGCGGGGGTGTGGAAGGCCCCCACCAGGGCGGTGACGCGCCTGCCGGCGGCGAGCTCAGTGGCAATGGTCGCGCGCATGCTGGCCTCACGCTCAGCGGTGTCCTCGTCAATGGGCCCGGTGGCGCGCCGCAGGGCCCAACCGTGAGCCAGGGCGGCCACGCGCAGCTGCTCCGGTGTCGCGCCCGGGCTCACCGCCTCGACGAGCCGGTCCCAGGTCTCGTCGGTGTCGTGGGCGCCGGCCCGGGCCCTGGTGGCCAGGGCCCGACTCCACAGCGACTCCGGTTCCTCCGCCTCCGCCCGCTCGGTGATCCCGTCGGGGTCCGGCCCGCCTCCAGGGCCGGAAGCGGGCCCCTTAGGGGCGTCGTCGCCGGAGTCGTTGCCCCCTGCGCCGGCACGGCCCTGCCCCATCGGCCGGTCGATGCACACCACCGGCACTCCCCGCTCGCGCGCCCAACGCAGGGCGACCAGTTCGGGGGAGAAGTCGGCGAAGGGGTAGAAGGCCAGGTCCCCGCCCTGGCTGAAGGCCAGGGCCAGGGGCGCCCTGGCCCTGGGGTGAGTCAGCCAGGGCAGCCACGTGGCCGCCTGGGCGGGCAGCTCAATGGCGAGCACCTGCGGGTCGGATTCCTGGAGCAGGGCCGGCAGTACGGCGGCCAGCGCCGGCGAATGGTGGCGCACACCAATGAGGTAGGGCTCCCGGCTAGCGGCCAGGGCGGTCACTGACGCCCGCGGGTCGGGGACGGTCGGCCCGGCCGCCCCGGCGGCGCCAGCGTCCTCGTTGTCCCCGTTGTTCTCGTTGTTCTCGTTCAGGCCCGGCGGGGCCTGGGGGCTCTCCTTCATGCGTCCAAGACGTGGCGCTGCTCCCACATCTGCACCCAGGTGTGTTGTCCCTGCTCGGCGCGCCGCTTAATCACCGAGTCCCAATAGGCCAAGAGCCGGGTGCCGTCGTCGGGGTCGTCTTTGCGCACTGCGCCCAGGAGCTGGCCGGGAATGAGGCGCACCCCGTCGCGGGCGTGCGGGAAAAAGGCGCCGGCCAGGGCAATGGATCCAGAGATGGCCACGGCCTCAGCGGTGGACAGCACCGTAGAGGGCCGCTCCACGGCCCAGCCCTCTTGGCTGACCCCGCTGCGCAGGTCCCGGAAGGCCGTTACCAGGGTCTGGACGACTACCTCATCAACACTGGCGGGCGCCCCGGCGGCCGTCAAAGCCCGCCGGGTGCGCTCGGTGACCAGGGAGACTTCCGCATCGGCGTCGGCAATGGGCTCTACCGCCTCGAAGTTGAAGCGGCGCTTGAGAGCGGCGCTCATCTCAGACACGCCCCGGTCACGCAGGTTGGCGGTGGCGATAACGCAGAACCCGGGGCGGGCGGAGACCTGGTAGTCCCCCAGCTCGGGCACGGACAGGCGCCGTTCGGAGAGGACCGGGACCAGGGCGTCTTGAACCTCGGGCAGACAGCGGGTGATCTCTTCCACGCGCGCCACCCGGCCGGTGCTCATGGCCGCCATGACCGGGGAGGGCACCAGTGCCGAGCGGCTGGGCCCCTGGGCCAGGAGCTGGGCGTAATTCCAGCCGTACCGCAGCTGGTCCTCGGTGGTGCCGGCACTGCCCTGGACGGTCAGGGCACTGGTGCCGCACACGGCGGCGGCCAGCAGCTCGGAGAGCATGGACTTGGCGGTGCCCGGCTCGCCCACAAGCAGCAGAGCCCGCTCCCCCGCCAGAGTGACCACGCACCGCTCCACCAAGGAGACGTCCCCAACGAACTTGCGGGTCACGTGCAGGGACTCAGAGCCGCACACGAAGGCGACAACTCCGGCAGGGGTGAGCCGCCAGCCCGGCGGGCGCGCCCCGGGCACGGCTTCCAGGCGCGCCAGTTCCTCAGCGTAGAGGTCTTCCGGCGGGGGGACCTGCTGGAGACCTGGAGCCGCCCCCTGGTCGGGAGCCTCTTGCGGGTCGGGCCCCGGAGCTGCGCCCCGGGAGGAACCGGACGGCTTCTTCGCCGAACGTGCCGCTTGGCGTGCCATTAGCGCCTCCTCCTGCGCTCGGTCCGCAACTCGACGTAGGCGGGGACGTCTCCACTGCGGTAGCGCTCCCAAGCCCTGGTGAACAGCGTCCCCAGGGGCTCCTGGGCCACCACCGCGCCCAGGGGAGAGCGGACCCTAATGTAGTCCTCGAGGTGATACAGGGGGGCCTTCCACACCTCCATGGGGCGGTTGGGGATCGTCGCCTCCCGCCAGCCGCCGGGCAGGAAGACGTTGCGCCCGGACCGCTCCCGCTGAGCCTCCACCAACAGGCCCCGCTCAACTAGGGCCGCCGCGACCTCCTGGCGCCGCACGGCGCCCCAGTCGTTCCACTCCTGTATGTGCTCGTCAGTGGGGTCGGCCAGGGTGAGGATCTGGAGCCAGTAGCGGGCCTGATCCTGGTCCAGGCCCAACTCGGCGACCACCTGGTCCACAACCTCCGGGGCGCTGGCCAGCGGGTCCTGGTTGAAACCGGCGCCCGCGACCCGCAGGTCCTGCATAACGGCGTCATAGGTGCCTGTGACGGCGTCCGCCCGAATGCGCAACTCCTGAACCGGCCCCCCGATAGCGGCAATAAGAAGCTTCTCAGCCTCCCAGTCGGTCACCGCTTGCGGGTTCCACGTGACCTCGTCATAGTAATCGGAGCCGGTCACGGTCCAGGCGCCACTGGTGTGGGTGGCCGATGCGCCCGGGGTGCGCTCGGGTAGCCCCAGAACCGAGCGGACGGGGCACTCGGTACCAATATGCATGGTGACTGCCTCGGTGCCCACCGCCCGCTTGTGGGCCTCCATCTGGTCGGCCAACCAGGTGCGGGCGGGATCGTCGCGCCGCAGGCGGGCCGCCAACCACAGCATGACCGGCACCGACGTGTCCGCCTGCCCTCCTTCACGCAGCAGGTGGTGCAACTGGCGGGCGCCCTCCCCGAACTGCCACAGGGTGTCGATCTCGGTGAAGAGTTCCTCGTCCAGGTCCGGGCCGTGCACGGCGTGCTCAGCCCAGTAGGCGATCATGGCCTCGACGTCCAAGCCCTCAGCGACCGCCTGCATGGGATCGCGGGCGCCGGCACTGATCATGGAGACGAGCAGGCCCGTATCCAACCCGCGCAGGAACTGGCGGCCGGCGTCGGCCTCGGCGACCTTGAGCCCCAAGAGGGCGCGCAACTCCTTGGGCAGGAAGTTCCTGCTCCACTCGTCAATACCGGGCCGGCATGCCATGAGCAGGGCTGCGGCCGCGTAGGACCAGCCGGTCCCCTCCGCCAGCCGTTCGGCACGCTCACGGTCCCAGGACGGTGGGCCGGCGGTCAGGAGCCGTTCAAAGGCGGCGACAACGTCGCGCGCCCCCACTCCGGAGGCGCCCCAGCCCGCAGTGGTCGGGCACGAATCAATGCTGTCGGGCACCGTCCCGGACACGGTGAGCACTGTGGTCCGGTACTCCTCCGCCTTCCAGGTCCGGTCCACAATGACCCCCGGCGCGGCGGGCGGCCCCACTACATCCCCTATGTTGTAGTGCCCGTTGAGGCTTTGGGAGAAGCTGTAGGTGCGGGTCAGGGGCGTGCACATGCCGGAGTCGACAATGGCCCCCAGGAGGCCGGCCGACCCGCACACCTCAGCCACGGAGTGCATTGGGGCGGCGGCGCAGACCAGGAGCACCTCGGGGTGGGTGATCGCCACAAGAACGTTGTCCCCTAAGTAGCACAGCTGGTCCTGGTCATCCTCCGCGCGGGGCTCCTGCGAGGTCGCCACGTTGAGCCTGTCCCCGTAGGCCATGAGCGCTGAACGCGACAGGTCCTGGTCCTGGTAGAAGCCCCGCCCGGTCCACGAGATCGTCTTGACGTTGGGCGCCCAGGTCCCGAAAGTGCCGATGGGTTGGCGCGACTGCGCCCGGGCGCGGGCGGCGTTGACGTCGGCGACTAGTCGCTTGACGCGGGCGGCGAGCCAGACCACGGCGTCGACCAGTGCCGGGTCGGTGGTGCCCAGGAGGCGTTCGGCCGTGCCCCTGGCCTCAGGGGTGATGAGGTCGGTCCATTCCTCGCCGTAGGGCTCATTGGTGAAGTAGTGGCCGGTTTCCGCGTGAGGGGCCGACGGGGCGGCCTCGAGCAGCCCAGCGACGTCGGCGGGCGTCATGGCCCGCAGGCGCGCACTCACCGCTGCGTCACGTACCCGCAGCTGGTGCCAGCCGGACTGCGGCAGGTGGTGGAGCAGGTGGAGCCGGCCTCCGGCGTCGAGGGTTGGTGCCAGGTCGGAGAAGGCGCCATCGGCCTCTAATGCCAAGCCTCTCGGCGAGTCTATCCAGGTTCCTCCCCCCGGTCGCTCCAGGCGCCCGTATGCGGGGGACAGAGAGTTGCTTGTCAGGACCCGGCCGGACAGGTCAAGAAAACGTCGAGTGTCCGCGTCGTGCATGGCCACCCAGGTGTGGAGGCCCTCGGCGGCGCCCAGGAGCGAGCCCTCGGTGGTGGGAAGCGTCGGCATCCAGAAGGTCAGATCGGGGTCGAGTGCGTAGCCCTCGCGCAGGTGGGGCTCAATGAGTTCGGCCATGCGGGTGGGCAGGGAGCGGCGGCCGGGGTGGCCCGTGTCCGGGTCGACCTCCTCCAGGGTGTCCTCCGCCTCGCGCCAGAACCCCCGGCCGTCGTGGAAGAGCTGACCGGTGTCGAAGAGGGGCTGGGAGTCCCCAATGCGCTGGAGCCCCTGTTCGGTGAGCCTGCCTTCGGGCACTGGGAAGCTCAGGGTGCGGCCCCTACCGGGATAGAACCACCCCTGATCGTGGATGGTGCCCGGGTCATTGGACCAGATCATGCTGTAACCGTCGTAGTTGGCGGTATTGAACAGGCAGCCCGTGACGCCGTTAATGAGCGTGTACTTCCAGTCCTCCGGATTGACGCCCTTGGGCGGGGCGAAGGAGGCGGTGGCGACCTCCTTATCCCCGTCGACCCATACAACAGTACCGGCGCAGGCGACGCCGACGGCGGGCCAGGCCTCGTGGAACGTGATCTTCGGGGCCTGGGTCTTCTCCTGTCCGCCACCTGTGCCCGCCTCGGCTTGAAGCCTGGCGGACACCGCCTCCAGGGTCGGCCACGTCAGCTCGGTGAGCAGGCCGCCGCGCAGGGCCGTCGCCAGGAGTTCGTCACCGTCACAGTGGGCGGTGAACTGGTCCAGTTCCTCGCCGAGCTCGTCAATCCCCCGTGGGGTCCACAGATCCTCCAGGCGCTCGTACTCCGCCTCAACCTCCAGGAGGGTGGAGGTGTCGGTCAAGCGACTGCGCGCCCAGGTGTGCAGCAGCGAACGGGTGCCGGCGTGCTCCAGGAGCTTGTTCAAGGAGGAGCCGATAATGTCTCCTACACCACGTGCGGCGGCCTCGGCATGCTCGGAGGCCGCTAGAACCTCCAGACCGGGCCGCGTGTCCTGCTCCGCCCAGTTGTCCATGCTCAGCGCCGAACTCCACGTTACCTCCAGGGTCACACTCATCCCGGCGCTCAGGAGGGCGTCAACGAGCTCAGGTTCAGGGCGGTGCAAGGAGATGCCGACCCCGGTCAGACCCGGAAGTTCGCGCACGAGCAGGGACAGCTTGCGGGGGTAGCCGGAATCCCAGGCCGCGCAGCGGCGGCGCACGTAGCGGGTAACCCAGTCACGTGCGTCAATCTCACCCGAGCGCAGAGCATCGGCGACGCCGGTGGCCTCCAGGACACCGACCCAGTCATCGACGGGGACGTGTTCGGGAACCATGGCGGCCAGGGCAGCCCGTGTTTCCTTGCTCTGCCTGCCCAGGGCCTTCAAGGTCCGCAGGTAGGTCTTCCAGAAGGTCATGGGTGCCTGCGCCAGGGCGGGAGCGCCGAGCAGGTCCACCAACAGCCCCGCCTCAGTGGCGGCCCGGTCGGCCCCGGCCGCCCTAATGAGGCGGCGCAGGTCGGTGGACATGCCCGCATAGGGGGGCAGGCCACCACGGACCCGGTCCACGTTCAGGCGGATGAACAGCTCCAGGGCGTCCTGGGCGCTGACGCGCTCCAGGAGGGACTTGGACTCGTTGGTCAACTCCTTGGCGTTCAACGCCCCGGCTAGGGCGAACTCCAGGAGGACGGCGCGGTGGCGCTCTTCGTCCACTGGCAGGGCGTAGGTGCGCTCGGCCTGGCGGGCCTTGGAGAAGGACTGGGCGGCGTAGGAGGCGTTGCCCACCGCCAGGAAAACGCGGGCGGCCTCCTCCAGGAAGGTGGGCAGGAAGTGTGGGGCGCTGGCGCCCAGGCGCGCGGCGAGGTCGTCAATGAGGTCCTTGGCGGGCCTGAGCTTGACGCGAGCCAGCTTGGCGGCGCGTTTGAGCTCGGCGACAAGGTTGAGGGCGTGCCTGGCGTTGGCGGGGTCGTGGATGATCGGCCAGGCGGGGAAGCCGACGGCGCGCGGGCGGGCGTAGCCGACTGGCTCCTCCCCGGCCGGCGTCATTCCCAGGACCGCCAAGGACAGGTCCTCAACCTCCCGCAAAGGTTCGTGGACGAGCCGCACCACTGTGCGATCCTCCAGGACCGGGTGGGTGTAGGCGCGGGCGAGCAGAGGCACTGCACCCGCGACCGGTCCGGCGGCGACCCCTCCTTGGGCGACAATGGCGGCGTTGTCGTAGCTCACCGCTCCTCCTTCTCAACCTTGCGACCGGCGTAGATGCGGTTGGCCATGCGCACTCCTTCTGAGTAGGCCACAGGGCCCACCTGCTTCAAGGACAGCACCTCATTAGCTTGCACCCAGTGCAGAAGACCTGTCTCGGTGGGCTCATCGGGGTAGTCCGCGCCGATCCAGTAGCGGGCGGTCACCTCCTGGTCCCCCTCATGGATGGTGGTGGCGGCGTAGCCGCCCAAAACCCGGAAACCGGCGCCCTGGGCCCTGCCCACGGCGAAACGGAGTTGATCGAAGTGGCCGCCGGACCAGGTGTCCAACTCACTGGCCTCCGGTTTTGGCAGCGGGTCCGGCTTGCGGTGCACTTCCCGGAAGAGCTGGTCAAAGCGCTGCTCTATGCCGAGCTCGGCGGCGAACTCGCGCAGTTCGTCAAGGTCGGCCAGGAGCACGGGGTGCGGCAGGACAATGGCGGCCGGGTTCAGGCGCTGACTCTCGCCGTCAAGATCAATGACGCCGAGCCCTGTTGCATCCGCGGCGCGAAGGAACCCGACAACCTCATCGTCCTCATCGTCGGTGGCTATGACCAGATCTGTGAGCCAGGAGCGCCAGGTTTCATCGGCCCACACCTGAGCCAGCAGGGTGGTGGGCACTGGCAGCGAGCGCAGGAGCCAGCGCTCGACCTGCTCCCCTACCTCGGCGTCGTGGTCGGCCAGGAAGATGAGGAGATCATCAAGCTGCTCATAGGCTTCAGTCTTCTTCACCTTGGCGGGGACATTGACCAGGATCCTGCCCTTGGCGTTGCGGGCGACGATCCGGCCATCTTGGATGGTGAGTTCGTGCCCAGTGCCGGTGGGTGTCCATCCCATAGTCAGCTCCCTTGATGATGTGGGACTAACGCGCCGGGGCGGCGCTAGCGTGCAGCTGCAACCATAGTGCGCCCCAGCGACAAGTCACCCGGAGCCGCTCGGGTAGGACTCACCTTGCCCTTCGCCCCACCCCTCTTGCGGCGTCGGTTGAGCGCCTGTCCGGCGGTGGTCCGGGAGCGTTCCCAAGCGGCGTCACGGCACCAGGAACAGGTCGTGCGTCTAGTGCGGCGGGGCGTGCCTGGCTGCGTCCTGGGAGGTAGCTGCCAGGCTGCCCAGGAGCGCGAGCCGCTCCTGGGTGGGACTGGCCGGCTCAGCGGTGCAGGCGAACATGAACCAGTCCGGGCTGGCCGGCAGGTCCATGGCCTCGTAGGTCAGTTCCAGGTCGCCGACGTCGGGGTGGCGGATGCGTTTGACGCCAGAGCGGTGATGGCGCACGTTGTGCGCGGCCCACCGCCGCCGGAAGTCCTCGCTGCGGGTGACCAGTTCGCCAACCAGGTCGGTCAGGGCCTTGTCGTGGGGGTGCTTGCCCGCATAGCCGCGCATGGTGGCTACTATGTCGTCCGCCCCCTGTTCCCAGTCCACGAAGAAGGCGCGTGCGGCCGGGTTGAGGAACACGAAGCGTGCGATGTTGTCCTGGTTAACCGGGTCGGACAACAGCGGTGCGTACAGGGCCCGCCCTAGTGGGTTGGCGGCCATGAAGGTCATTCGGCGGTCGCGCACCCACAGCGGGGCGCCGGTGACGGCGTTGATGAATCGCTGCAGGCCGGGACGCAGCGTCTGCTCGGCCGACTTGCGACGACGTCGCACCGCGCTCGGCGCGGCGGCCCGCACCAGGTCGTGGAGGTGATCAGTCTCCGCCTCGTCCAGGCGCAGGGCGCGGGCGAGGTTGTCAAGCACCTCCAGGGAGACCCCGCCGAGGTCGCCGCGCTCAATCTTGGCGTAGTAATCCACACTCACCCCCGCCATGAGGGCGACTTCCTCGCGCCGCAGCCCCGGCACGCGGCGGCGCCCACCGCCAATGATGCCGGCCTGCTCAGGGGTGATGCGATCGCGCCTGCTGCGCAGGAACTCGCCCACCTCGCGTTGTCGGTCCATGTCCGCAACGTTATTCCCATCCGGCTGGCCCTGGGGCGCACTACCAGTTCATAGGTCGCCATCAGCAGGAGAAGTCATGTCGCCGGTGAGCAGCGGATGCCCGCCTCCACGTGTGGAGGCGGGCATCCGCTCGTCGACGAGTCCGAAAGACCCGTATCGGGGGCGCGGGTGGTCCTTGCGGGTCAGGACGAGTCTGCCGCGCTCAGTGGCGGAGTTGCTGGATTCCGCATCCGGACGCTCAGTAGAAGGTCGCCAGTCAGGGAGACCATCCTGATGGTGCTCCGCCCTTCGGAGACACGCACCTCCGGGTGGGCTATTTGCCCGGTAGCCAGAGACACTGCACGGACGCGACATCCAGTAAGATCGCTTGAAACCGTGACATGGGTGGCAGTGGGCAAGTAGATCAGCATTTCATCCCCCGCGCTCGCGCATGCGATCGCAGGATCAGCGTTGACCAGAAGGTCGGCGCGAGGCGTCAGCGCGGCCCCCAGTAAAGGCTCGATCCGTTCGCGGAGCACACCGTAGTCCCACGCTCCCGGCAGCCCCAGGGCACGGGTTGCCGGGAGCGCCTCGTCGAACCCCTCCCCCAGTGCCGGATCAACAGTTGCGCCAAAACGGTGCCAGTTCCAGACGCCGTGCGCCCCGTAGGTCAAACCCGCGTGGGCCCCCGCTAATACAGAGGTCCATCCGGCCCGGCGAACGTCAGCACGGGAGAACCGGCCGTATGCGCGACGGCTGAAGCCCATGTGCTCATAGCAGGGCTCGGCGTTGATAATGGGTTTGCCCTCGAATCGTCTCGACAGCTCTGCGGGAATCTCATAGGCGGCTTCCTGGGCCGTGGGGTTATGCCCCGACTGGTACATGAGGAAGTCGAGTCGATCAGCCAGTGCGTCAGGGATGCCTGTATCCGCGCGCCGCATGTGGATAGTCTGAAGCAGGTGCGCGCTTCGCGCGCGTAACACATCACTGAGTTCGACGTAGTACGCCGATGTGTCCGCATGGGCAATGTCCGTGTCGCCACCGACAACCCAGATCGGGTCATATTCAGCAAAGGTCTCGTGCAAGAACTCCCCGTAAGGGCGGACCTGGGCGAAGGGCATGACGTCGCGGTCCTGGATGCCGCTGGCCCAGGTGTTCGGCACGTAGTTCGCCCACAATCCCACCAATGCCAGCACGAAACCGGCATCCCTTGCGGATGCGCAACGCGCCCGCGCCCGTTCCCAGTACTCGGCCCGCGGTTGTGACCACTCGTATCGACCAGTGCTGAGGCGCCGATACGGGCTGGGTTCATGGGCGAGTATCGAGCGATCCCACTGTGGAAGCACATTGATCTGCAGGGCGGCGAACCCTTGTTCGCGCCGCAGGCGCAGAAACTCCTCCCATTCTCTATCGGTAGGATTGGTGAAGGCGCTCCACACGGTATCGGCCAGGTAGAACCAGGGCGAGCCGTCGCGCAGGAGAATTCGGCGCCGGCCGTCAACGCTGAGATTCACGGATCACTCCCGCCCTGCTGTTGCTTTTGAGGTGAAAACAATGCTCTGACCGGCGACAGCATTCGCTCCGATATCCACCGGCTCCCCCGTCGTGCTGCCCGCCACGACCATGCACGTGGTCATATCAATCCCCTGACGCAACAAGGCGTCGAGATCCACGTCGACAATGGGTGTTCCGACGCGCACGCGATCTCCCTTGGCCGCCAGAACGCTGAAGCCGTCCCCCTTGAGTTGTACCGTATCGAAACCGATGTGAACCAGGATCTCGGCGCCGGAGGCGGTGCGCACCCCAAATGCGTGCCCCGTCGGGTAGACCATGGTGACCTCGCCATCCACGGGAGAGACCACGGGGCCGGCGGTCGGCGCAATGGCGACCCCTCGTCCCAGCGAACTCTCGGCGAACGCGGGATCGGCGACGTCGCCGAGATCCACGACGCGTCCGGAGACCGGCGCCGCGAGTTCACCGGCACTCCTCGCCGACGGGTCTTCGGTTGTAGTCGCCGGCATCTCCAGCATGGAATCGCTGAAGCCGAAGAGGTAGGTCACGATGGCCGATCCGAGGAAGGCAATCGCGCAGGCAACGAGGAAGCCGACGAAACCGACCCCGATGTATGCGGGCAGTGTCAGCAGCGCCGTACCAACGAGAGCACTCGACCCGGCACCGACTGTGGCGGTGATCGCCCCGGCGATCCCGGAGAAGGCGGCTCCAATGAAGAAGGGGCGCTTGTACTTCAGGTTGACGCCATAGATCGCGGGCTCGGTGACTCCGGCCACGAGACCGGTGATGGAGGTCGAACCGGCGAGCTGTTTGAGTTCCTTGTTCTTCGTCTTCAAGAAAACACCGAATGCCGCCCCTGATTGGGCCATATTGTGGGGGCCGGTGATGGTGAAGAGCGTGTCACGCCCGTGCGTCGCAAGGTTATTGAATACGATGGGGACGAACCCGTAGTGCAGGCCGAACATCACTACCAGCGGCCAGGCCGCACCGAGGACGAAGCCGGCGATGGTGGGGTTCAACGCCACCAGGCCCGTGTAGCCCTGTGCCAGAATCGAACTGATCCACGTGGCGACAGGCCCGATGACGATCAGGGTCAGTGGCACCATCACGGTCAGAGTGATCAGGGGGACGAGGACATTCAGAATAGAGGGAATGAACCTCTTGAGCAATCTCTCGAGCTGTCCCTGGACTGCCACGGCAAGAATGATTGGGATCACCGAATTGGCGTAGGACGTGAGCACGACAGGGATACCCAGGAAATCGAGTTCGGTCCCGGCATCGAACGCCGACACCAGCGCCGGATAGACCAGCGCGGCGGCGATGCCCATGGCTACGAAGCGATCAGCGTTGAACTTCTTCGCCGAAGTTGCGGCGAGCATCAGGGGGAGGAAGTAGAAGAAGCCGTCGGCGGCGGCGTACAGGATCGTGTACGTTCCGGATTCGGTCGACAACCACCCTGCGGTCGTTGCGAGTATTAGGAGCCCCTTGAGCATCCCGGCGCCGGCCAGCGCGAAGATGATCGGGGTGAAAACGCCCGCAATAATGTCGAATACCTTCGTCAGCCCCTTCTTCCCACCTTCGTCAGCCCCGGAACTGGACTCACCGGTGACTCCGAGGCCCTGAATGGCCGCATACACCTCGGGTACATCCGTCCCGATGATGACTTGGGTCTGACCGCCGCTTCGCGTCACTCCCATCACTCCGCGCACGGCCTTGATCGCGTCCAGGTCCGCCCGGGCTTCGTCAACCAGCACGAATCTGAGCCGTGTGGCGCAGTGCATCAGAGAGCTCACATTGGCCGCTCCCCCCACGGCGCTGAGCACCTCCTCAGCGATGGTTGAGTACTTCGTCTCCTTCGACATGATCACTCCTCGCATGTTTATTCATGAACGAATAACGCGTCATATGGTATCGCCGCGCCCAACGTTGTGTCAACGACGTCGACGAGACTGGATCGCCCGCGGAGGGCGTCTTCGTGGCGCGGCGGGATCTTGGCGGTGAGGGCCGAGTCGCAGGGCGACTGGACTGGCTGCTATCGATGCAGTGTGATCGCTCACGCCCGCGGCCGGACCGAGGTGCGGTCTGATCGACGCGCCTGCAGGTGGGCGGCCACTGACGGTGAGTCCCGCTTCGCCAGGGATGCTCTCGTGAGGAGGCTCATGCCGTGCGCCTTTCGCCCTAGCCCGCGATCAAACCGAACACGACCCCGCGCCCTGAGGGAGACCCCGATGACGGGGGTACCGACAGGGACTTCCTCCCCGAGGCCGACCTCTCTACCGTTGAAGTACGTCCAGGAGGTTCTCGCCGATCTGCCTGAACGGCTGACTATGGAGGGGATGCCCGCGGGCTGCGATCCCGAGATCGCAGACATTAGCTACAACCACGGCCACCAGGTCATCGTGCTGCACTACTCCAAGATCGGTTACTGGCCGGGTACCGCCGTGCTCGGGCACATGGACGTAGACGTGTCGATTCTCAAGAACTGGGCCGGCCCGCGCACCGCGACCATTGAACGGACAGACTGAAATGGCCTCGGCGATCTGGCGCACTTCGGGGGCGGGCACGAACAAGGCGTCCAGGTCGCGAGTCACTCGACTTTCGTCCTAGGCAAGCGCCATCGCGGCACCGCCCACCACGAACAGTCGGGGCGCAGTCGTCAAGGGTTTGCAGGACTCCGAACCGCCGGCGCCCGTCGAGTGCCTCACCGGCTGCCCGCAGGCGACGGCAGGCAGGGGCATTGTCAACAGCGGTGTGCAGTACCAGTACGCCGAATCGATCGCTCGGCGCGGGCCGGGGCGGTAGGCATCACGCCGCAGAGTCGCCGCGCCAGCCGTGGCTTCACGTGGTGGTCGGCCGCCGCGCCTGTTCGGTGATCTGAGTGCGGGCGTCGTCGCCGTCGTACAGGGTGACGCGCCCCATTGCGGCGGGCTGGTCAAGCACCCGACCGGGGTGCTCCCGGTCGCGCATCGTGAGCGTCCATGCGGCGTGCTCGGCAGGGCGGAACCCGTGCAGTTCGGTCACGTCGTAGGAGTTCGGGGGGCAAAGAGCATGAAGTCGGGGCAGTGGCTGCTCTTGCAAAGTGGGGGTCGAGGTGACGGAGATTAACGGAGATTGGAGGAGGGACGGCGTTCTACGCGCGATGCCGTGCCATTTAGTGGCTGTTCGAGCGGATGCCTTGTTCGTATGCGGCTATGACGAGTTGGGCGCGGTCGCGGGCGTGGAGTTTCGCTTTGAGGCTGCCGATGTGAGCCTTCACCGTGTGGATCGTGACGGTCAGCGCCACGGTGATCTCGTCGTTTGAGAGTCCGCTGGCGATGAGGGCGAGGACTTCACGTTCGCGTTCGGTGAGTCCGCCGGCATTCGGCTTGGCGTAGCGCTTCACCGGATGCTGGACGTAGTGCTCGATGAGACGGTTGAGCACCTGGGGTGCGAACAAGGATTCTCCTGCGTGGACGCGGCGGATCGCGTCGGTGAGCTGTTGCGGCGTCGCGTCTTTGAGGAGGAATGCGCTGGCACCTGCGGTGAGGGCGCCATAGACGTAATCGGGCTCATCGCATTTGAGGGTGTAGGTGGGGTCTGAATCCGCCGGTTTCTAGCAGG
>ERZ773099.300-NODE-300-length-43846-cov-12.737731_pt1 | contig 43846 bp, 34 predicted proteins | sample MGYA00511120_ERZ773099 | MGnify/ENA primary metagenome ERZ773099 (study PRJEB29015, sample SAMEA2738012) | human oral metagenome | biome: human oral; feature: human-associated habitat; material: dental | place: China | collected 2104 ... | reverse complement strand
GGCGCATGTGCGTGTCGGCCTGCCCCTACAAGAAGGTCTACTTCAACCACCACACCGGCAAGGCCGAGAAGTGCACCCTGTGCTACCCGCGCCTGGAGGTCGGCGAGCCCACGGTGTGCTCGGAGACCTGCGTGGGGCGCCTGCGCTACCTGGGGGTCCTGCTCTACGACGCCGACCGGGTCTCCCAGGCCGCGGCCGTGAGGGACCCTCAGGACCTGTATACGGCCCAGCGCGAGATCCTGCTGGACCCCCACGACCCGCAGGTGGTGGCCGCCGCCCGCGCCGAGGGCGTGCCGGACACCTGGGTCGAGGCGGCCCAGGCCTCCCCCGTGTGGGACCTCATTGACACCTACGAGGTGGCCCTGCCCCTGCACCCGGAGTACCGCACCATGCCCATGGTGTGGTACATCCCGCCGCTGAGCCCGGTGGTGGACGAGGTGGCCGCCGCGGGCCTGGACGGGGAGGACCACCGGGTGCTGCTGACGGCCGTGTCCGAGATGCGCATCCCCCTGGAGTACCTGGCGGGGCTGTTCACCGCCGGTGAGACCAACACCGTGGAGCTCGTGCTGCGCCGCCTGGCCGCCATGCGCTCCCACATGCGCGACGTCCGCCTGGGCCGCGAGCCCGACCCCGCGATCGCCGCCGCGGTGGGCTTGAGCGGGGAGCGCCTGGAGGCCATGTACCGCCTGCTGGCCATTGCCAAGTACGACGACCGCTACGTCATCCCCACCACCAAGCCCGAGGTCCCCCGGGGCATGCAGGCCATGGGCGGGGACGTGCGCACGCTGCTGGGCCAGGGGGCGCCAGCAGGCTGCCACGACGTCGCCGCCTTCCACGGCCAGGACGCCTCCGCCCCGGTGACGCTGCCCATGCCGACGGTGCGTCGCACCCCGGTCCCGGCCGCCGGCCCGGGGCTGGCCACCAGTCCGGAGCTGGCTGGCGCGGGTGCCCCGGGCGGGGGCCGCTGACGTGGCCCGCACACCCTCCTTCGTGCGTGCCCCGCGCCAGCTGCCGGCCCCGGAGCCGGTGGTGCTCACCGCGCCCCAGCGGGCGGTGGTGCACATGGCGGCGTCCCTGCTGCTGGACTACCCGGACGAGGACCGCCTGGGGACGTACCTGACGGCGACCAGCGCGGCCCTGACCGGCCCGCAGGCCCCGCCCGCGGCCCTGGCCGCCCTTATCGGGGAGTTCGTGGCCACGGCCCGGGCCTGGGGGGCGCGGCGCCTGGCCGAGCACTACGTGGAGACCTTTGACCGGCGTCGGCGCTGCTGCCTGTACCTGACCTACTACACGGTGGGCGACACCCGCCACCGGGGGGCGGCGCTGCTGGCCTTCAAGCAGGCGCTGGCGGCCGCGGGCTACGAGATGGCGGCCGACGAGCTGCCCGACTACCTGCCGGTGGTCCTGGAGCTGAGCGCCCGCAGCGGCGACGAGGTGGCCGACGTGCTCCTGTCCTCCCACCGCGAGGGCATTGAGGTGCTGCGCGCCGCCCTGGTCGACGCCGGCTCCCCCTACGCGGGGCTGGTGGAGGCCGTCTCAGCGACCCTCCCCCGGATCGACGAGGCCACCGCCGAGCGCGTGCGCGCCCTGGTGGCCGCCGGGCCACCCACCGAGACGGTGGGCGTGACCGACACCCTGCCCTTCCCCAGCCTGCCGGTACACAACCCCCTGCCGACCCTGCCCCGCCCCGTCACCCTCCAGGAGGCCCGCTAATGAGCGTTCTCGAGCAGTCCGTCCTGTGGACCGCCCTGCCCTACGTCTCCCTCGCCCTGCTGGTGGTGGGGCTGGCCTGGCGCTGGCGCAACGACCAGTACGGGTGGACGAGCCGCTCCTCGCAGTGGCAGGAGTCGACCATCCTGCGCTGGGCCTCCCCCCTGTTCCACTTCGGGATCCTGTTCGTGGCCGCCGGGCACGTCATGGGCCTGGCGGTGCCCAAGTCCCTCACCGAGGCCGCCGGCGTCCCCGAGCACGTCTACCACCTCATGGCCGTCATCCCCGGCTCCCTGGCCGGGCTCATGACCCTGGTGGGCCTGGCCGGCCTGCTCTACCGCCGCTTCGTGGTCAAGTCGGTGCGCCTGGCCACCACGCGCAACGACAAGGTCATGTACGTGCTGCTGACCGTCCCCATCTGCCTGGGGGCGTGGGCCACTATCTCCACCCAGCTGCTGGGCGGCCTGCACGGCGGCTACGACTACCGCGAGACCATTAGCCCCTGGTTCCGCTCGATCTTCCTGCTCAGCCCCCGCCCCGAGCTCATGGCGGACGTGCCCCTGGCCTTCAAGCTGCACATTGTGGCCGGGTTCCTGCTGTTCGCCATCTGGCCCTTCACCCGCCTGGTCCACGCGGTCTCCGCGCCCGTGGGCTACGTGACCCGCCCCTACGTGGTCTACCGCTCCCGCGAGGGCGCCACCTCCACGGCGCGCACCCGGCGGGGGTGGGCACCGGTGCGCACCCAGGGCACCGGCAACCAGGGGGCCGACGACGTCGCCCCCTCACAGGGGGCCTGAGGGCCAGCCAGCGAGGCCCGAGGTCCCGAGTCGGAAGGGCAGGACCGAAGGAGCCCAGCCCGAGGTCCCGACCGAGAGTCCCAGCCTGAGGGACCCGGTCGGAGAAGGCCCAGGCTCAAGCTCCCACGCCGCCGCGGCGTACAGACGGCTCACGTCCCGCACCAGGACGCGGATTTTATCCGGATCCGTCAGTTACGATGGAGACGGCGTCGTCCGGCCTCGTGCACGCCAGCACGGTGGGGGGCGGAGCCCGGGGGGCCCGGCACCGGGGCGGGAGCCCACGGACCCGGCCTCGCAACCCTACTGAACCCGAAAGGACCCCCATGCGCCTCTCGCGACGCCTGGCCATGACCGCACTCTCCCTCCTCTCCGCCGCCTCGCTCGTCGCGTGCGGGGGAACCTCCTCGACCACGACCTCCTCCTCCGCCCCCTCCGAGGCCCCGTCCACCACCGCGGCAGCGGGCAAGGTCAGCGGTGAGATCACCGTGCTGGCCGCCGCCTCCCTCAGGGGCGTCTTCCAGGAGATCGGCGACAAGCTCAAGGCGGACAACCCCGACCTGACCATTAAGTTCGACTTCCAGGGATCCCAGGACCTGGTGACCTCCCTGGACCAGGGCAACAGCGCCGACGTGCTGGCCACCGCCAACAACTCCACCATGACCAAGGCCGTCGAGAAGCACCTGGTGGGCGAGCAGACCGAGTTCGCCACCAACGTCCTGACCCTCATCGTCCCCAAGGGCAACCCCAAGGGGATCACCGGCCTGGACTCCTCGCTGGACGACGTCGACCTGGTCATCTGCGCCCCCGAGGTCCCCTGCGGCAAGGCCTCCCGCGAGCTGGCCGACGCCAAGGGGGTCACCCTCAACCCGGTCTCCGAGGAGCAGAAGGTGACCGACGTGGTGGGCAAGGTCGAGTCCGGTGAGGCCGACGCCGGCCTGGTCTACGTCACCGACGCCACCGCCGCCAAGGACAAGGTGGACAAGATCGACATCCCCGACAACACCGTGGTCAACCACTACCCGATCGCCCCCACGGCCAAGCCGGCCAACCCCGAGGGCGCCAAGGCCTTCATTGACGCCGTCACCGGCGAGACCGGCCAGAAGGTCCTGGCCAAGTACGGCTTCGGCGCCCCCGCCGGCACCCCGGCCTCGGGCACCCCGGCCGCAGCGCCCACCTCCAAGGACCCCGAGGCCGGGTCCGCCCCCACCGGGACCAGCACGCCGTGAGGTCGGCGTACGCACCAGGAGGGTGCCGGCAGCAGCTGACGCCGTCGGCACCCTGCCCGTGGTGAACGGACGTACGGTCGTGGACCAGACGCCGTCCCCGGCCCGGCCCGCCCGGCGTGGGCGGGCCGGGCGGACGCGGGCCGGGCGGACGCGGGCCGCTCGTGCGCCCCTGCCCGTGCTCGTCGCCGTCCTGGCCGCCTGCGGGGGCTGCGCGATCGTGCTGCCCCTGGTGGGGCTGGGCACCCGCGTGGCCTGGGGCCAGCTGCCCCAGCTGCTCTCGACGCCGTCGGCGCAGGCGGCCCTGTGGCTGTCGGTACGCACCTGCCTGGCCTCCACGGCCGTCAGCGTGCTCCTGGGCGTGCCCCTGGCCCTGGCGCTGGCCAGGAGCTGGCCGGGGGTGAGGGTCGCCCGCGTCCTGGCGGTCCTGCCCATGACGCTGCCCCCGGTGGTGGCCGGTATCGCGCTGCTGTCCACCCTGGGGCGCAAGGGGGTCCTGGGGGCGCGGCTGGACGCCTGGGGCGTGGGTATCGCCTTCACCACCACCGCCGTGGTGGTGGCGCAGGTCTTCGTGTCCATGCCCTACCTGGTGGTGACCCTGGAGGCGGCCCTGCGCAGCCGTGACACCCGTGCCGAGACCACCGCCCGCACCCTGGGGGCGGGCCCGTGGCGGGTCCTGGTGCGCATCACCCTGCCGCTGGCGGCCCCGGCCCTGGCCCGCGGCACCGCCCTGGCCCTGGGGCGCAGCCTGGGGGAGTTCGGCGCCACCATCGCCTTCGCCGGCTCCAAGGAGGGCGTGACCCGCACCATGCCGCTGACCATCTACCTGGAGCGGGAGAGCGACACCTCCACCGCCCTGGCCCTGGCTGTGGTGCTCATTGTGCTGTCCTTCATTATCGTCGGCGCCACTAATGTGCGTTGGAGTACTTTGGGTACACTGTGGCATCCGGGGCGTTATGACGCTGCCGGGCACGGGGACGCCGAGGACGAGGTACCGGCACCCGGGGCCCCTGACGCGCCCACCACCGGTGTGCACGCCACCTCCCCCGCCGTGCCTGACGGCCAGGGGCGGGGCAGGGACCTGGAGGTCTCCTTCCGCCTGGACTCGCGCGACGTCATGGTCTCCCTGTCCGTGCCGGCCGGGCGGACCGTGGCCCTCATCGGGCCCAACGGGTCGGGCAAGTCCACGGTCTGCTCGGTGGTGGCGGGCCTGCTGGACGCCGCGGGCGGGCGGGTGGCCCTGGGCGGGCGGGTGCTGGACGGCCCGGAGGGGTTCGTGCCCGCCGGACGCCGTGAGGTGGCCCTGCTCAGCCAGGACCCGGGGGTGTTCACCCACATGTCGGTCCTGGGCAACGTGGTCTTCGCCCTGCGCTGCCAGGGGGTGGGGCGCTCGGCCGCCCGGGTGCGGGCCCGCGCCGAGCTGGCCGCCGTGGGAGCGCTCCACCTGGCATCCCGCTCCGGCGGGGCGCTCTCCGGGGGGCAGGCGGCCCGCGTGGCCCTGGCCCGGGCCCTGGCCACCGCCCCGCGCCTGCTGGTCCTGGACGAGCCCATGAGTGCCCTGGACGTCACGGCGCGCCAGGAGATGCGCCGCCTGGTGGCGCGCCGCACCGCGCAGGAGGGCCTGACCCTGCTGCTGGTGACCCACGACGTGCTGGACATGACCGCCCTGGCCGAGGACGTCGTCGTCCTGGAGGCGGGGCGCGTGGTGGAGCGGGGCGGTACGGCGCAGGTCCTGGCCTCACCGAGCTCCGACTTCGCCGCGTGCCTGACCGGGACCGCGGTCCTGGCCGGGGACCTGGCCGGGGACGGCGACGCCCCCGCCCTGGTCCTGCCCCGGGGGGTGACCCTCTACGGGCGCCCCTGGGAGGACGATATCGCCCCGGCCGGCCACGTCCCTGGGCAGCCCGCGCCACCGGTCCCCGCCGGCCCCGGTATCGCCCTGGTTCCGCCCGACGCCGTGGCCCTGTACCGCCAGGCGCCCCAGGGCTCCCCCCGCAACGTCCTGCCCGGCACGGTCACCGGGGTGGAGCGCTCCGGTGCCCTGGTGAGCGTGGACGTGGCCCTGGCCCCTGACCAGGTCGTCCACGCCACCGTGACCGCGGGCGCGCTCGCCGAGATGGGGATAGCGCCGGGCCAGGAGCTGTGGTGCGTCATTAAGGCCGTCGCGGTGCGCGTCGTGCCCCGGCGCGCGGGGACCCGGCACGACGGGCACGGCACGGGCGCTGCCGGTACCGGCGCTGTCGCCCAGGACGGCCGGGTAGGGTCGGGCCATGGCGCACAGAACGACACCACGCCGTCGGCCGGGCCGCCCGAACCGCATTGACCGGGAGACCATTGCCGACGCCGCGATCGAGCTCATTGCCGAGGCCGGTGTCGACGCCCTCACCTTCCAGGCCCTCGCGGCCCGTCTCGGGGTCAGGCACCCCGCGCTGTACCGTCACGTCAACGGCCGCCCCGACCTCCTGCGCGCCGTCGCGGACCGTTTTATGGAGACCACGAGGTGGCCCGATCCGGTGGGCAGCTGGCAGGACTACCTGCGTGCCGTCGCCTGCGCGATCGACACCGAGTGCGGCCGCTACCCGGGGATGATGGACCTGATCTACAACCAGGTGTGGCCCATGCCCGAGCGCCTCATCCTGGCTGCGATCGAGATGGCCGAGAACCTCGTTGCCCTCGGGTTCCCCCGGCAGCTCGCGCTCGTCGCCGCCGACATGGTGGCCGACTTCGCCGCGGACAGCCGCATCCGGCGCGACCGTATCGCCCGGCACGCCGGGCAGGACGGTTTCACCCCTGTCACGGACCCCGACGGCGCCCACGACCCCGGGCTGCGCGCGGCGTTCTACGACCGCTTCTCGGCCGGCCCTAACGTGTGGTCGGGCGACAAGCTGGAGATTATCCTCGCAGGAATTGAGGCCAGGCTCACAGCGTCCTCGGGGTGACTGCCGGGCGCGCCGGGCTGGCGCCACCCGCCCGGTGCCCACCCGGCCGCGGCCTGCCCGGCGAGACTTCCCCACCTGGGCGGCCCGCCTGAGCGCACCCGGGCGGGTGGCCCTACCGCGCGTCCCCCACGATCCGCCAGGTGGCCGAGCCCGTCTTGGCCCGCCAGAAAGCCTCGTAGCGTCCGCCCGCCCTCACCAGGGACTCGTGGTCGCCGTCCTCGACAATGGCCCCGTCGTCGAGGACGAGGATGCGGTCGGCGCCCGTAATGGTCTCGAGCCGGTGAGCGATCGCGATCACCGTGCGGCCCGTGGCCAGGGCGGCGAAGGCGTCCGCGAGGGCCGCCTCGGTCTCGGTGTCCACCGCGGCGGTGGCCTCGTCGAGCAGCACGACGGGCGCGTCCTTGAGCAGGGCGCGGGCAATGGAGACCCGCTGCCTCTCACCGCCGGAGAGCCGGGCGCCGCCCTCGCCGACCGGCGTGTCCAGCCCGTCCGGAAGACGGTCCACGACCTCCTGGAGGCGGGCGGCGCGGATCGCCTCCGCGACCTCCTCGTCACTCGCCTCCGGGCGGCCCACGCGGACGTTGTCCAGGATGGAGCCCTCGAACAGGTAGACGTCCTGGAAGACCACCGCCACGCGCTCGATCACCTGCTCGGAGCCGAGCTGGCGGACGTCCACCCCGCCCAGGCGCACGCTGCCGCTGGTGGCGTCCCAGAACCTGGCGACCAGACGCAGGACGGTCGTCTTGCCCGACCCGCTGGGCCCCACCAGGGCGGTGAACGTCCCCGGCTCCAGCCGGAACGACACCCGGTGGAGGACGTCCCCCGCCCCGTAGCTGAAGCTGACCTCGTCGAGCTCCACCGACAGGCCGGTCCTCGCCACGGGGACGGGGCTGGCTGGCTCGGGCAGCGTCGGCGTGTCCAGGAGGGCGCGGATGCGCTCGAGGCTGTCCCCGACGGTGCGCATGGCCGTGGTGTACTCCGAGAGGTCCGCGAGCGGGCCGACGAACCTGACGCAGACGACGAGCAGCCCGACGGTCGCCGGGACCTGGAGGCGGCCAGTCAGGGAGAGGCCGACCGCGGTGACCAGCAGGAGCACGAGCCAGAGCTGCACGGCGACCGTGCTAATGAGCACGCCGGGGATGGTGCGCCAGAAGATGCTCTCCGACGTCCGGTGGTGCCGGTTGAGGGACTCGTCCAGGGGCGGGTAGCTCCCGACGGTGCGCCCGGCCGACCGCAGGACGGGCTGGGCCAGCGCGAAGTCGACGACCTGCTCGTTGACCTCGGCGGTGCACCGGTCCAGGACGGCGTCCAGCCGCGCGGTCCGCTTGGGGGCGAGCCACCCGATGAGCGCGGCGACCGGGAGGAAGGCGGCACCGGCCGCGGCGACGCGCCAGTCCCACCAGAGCAGGCCGACGACCACGGTCAGGGGGGTGAGGACCGCCGAGACGATCGGCTGCAGGAGGTGGGCCGTCACCGAGCCGGCGTCCTCGGCGCTCTTGCTGCTGAGCTGGGCCAGCTCCCCGGCGCGGGCGTGGTCGAACCAGCCCAGCGGCAGGACGGAGGCGTGGTCGCCAATGCGGTGCTGCAGGCTGTGCATGAGCCCCAGGCTGATGCCGTACCCGGTGCGCGCCTGGAGGAAGTACAGCAGCGCGCCCCCGGCCGCGGCCGCTGCCAGGGCTCCCGCCGCGGGCCACGCCGCGTGCACGTCGCCGCGCACGACGGCGTCCACGACCGGGATGAGCGCCAGGAAGGCGAGCCCCTGGGCGAGGGCGAAGGCGGTAACCAGCACGAGGAACGGCAGGAGGCGGACGCTCCCGCGGGCGACGTGCACGAGGTTGACGAGTGTGCGGGTCATGCTGCGCCCCCCTTGACGTGACCGGCCTGCCACAGCCCGCGGTACGCCCCGGCCCGGGCGAGCAGCTCCGCGTGGGTGCCGACCTCGACGACCCTGCCCGCCTCCATGACCGCGATCTGGTCCGCGGCGGTGACCGACGTCAGCCGGTGGGCGATGACCAGTACGGTCCTGCCCTCGGCCGCGCGCGCGACCGCCGCCTGGAGACGGACCTCGTTCTCGGGGTCGGCGAAGGACGTGGGCTCGTCGAGCACGAGGACGGGGGCGTCCTCGAGCAGGGCGCGGGCAATGGTGACGCGCTGCGCCTCCCCGCCAGAGAGCAGCGCATCGACCCCGACGACGGAGTCGTACCCCCGGGGCAGGGCGGCGATACGGTCGTGGATGCCTGCGGCCCTGGCCGCGGCCACGACCTCCTCGTCACCGGCACCGGGCCGGGCGAGGCGGATATTGTCGCGCACGCTCATGGGCACCAGGCGGGTGCCCTGGAAGACGAACGCGACGCTCCGGTACAGGGCCGCGGGCTCCAGGTCGCGCACGTCCTGCCCGCCCACCCGGACCGCGCCGTCGCGCACGTCCCAGAACCTGGGCACGAGGGCCGCCAGGGTCGACTTGCCCGCCCCCGAGCGGCCCACGAGCGCCGTCACCGTGCCCTGGGGAATCCTCATGGAGACCTGGGACAGGGTGTCCGGCCCGTGCGGGTCGTAGGCGAAGCCGACGTCGTCGAGGACGACCTCGCCGCCCTCGGCCACTGCCGGGGCGTCCGGGACGGGCAGCACGGGGGTGGCCAGGAACTCCCCGATCCGCGCGGCGGCCTCACGCGCGGCCCGCAGCCGCACGTCGTAGGAGTCCATCTGCGTGAGCGGGCCGGCCAGCCCGACCCCGAGCACCAGGCCCGCCACGAACCCGGTGAAGTCCACCCACCCCAGCTGAAGCAGGAGCAGGCCCAGCAGCCCCATGGTCGCGAGCACGCTCGGTGCCGACACGATCGCCAGCCCCAGCGAGGACGCCCCGACCATGGGCACCATCAGCCTGCCGAAGAAGTCCGCGTAGTCGTCCACCGCCCGGCGGTAGTCCGCCGACGCGCGCCCGGCCTGCCCGAACGTCTTGACCACCGCGATCCCGTGCGCGAACTCCACCGTCGCGCTACTGACCCGCGCCTTGGCCTCGTCCCAGTCGCGGAACTGCGTGGCGGCCTTGCCCATCATGGAGCCGAACACGGTAAGGAAGCCCGCCAGCGGCAGCAGGGCCACCAGGGCGAGCGGCCAGCTGTACAGGAGGAGGGCGGCGAGGGCGGCGAGCGCGGTGACGACCCCGACCACCATGTCGCCGCCCGCGTGCGCCACCAGGGTGTGCAGCGCGTGCACGTCGTCGGTGACCAGCTTCTTGACCCGCCCCGAGGAGCGCCGGGAGGCCTCCCCAATGGGGATGCGCCCCAGGTGGGCGGTCAGCCGGACCCGCAGGTCACGGTTCAGGCGGGCGTCCGCCAGGTGCGTCAGCATGAGCCCGGTGCCGATGAGCACCGTCCTGACCGCGATCCCGGCCAGGGCCACCCACAGCCAGCGCCAGGTCTCGCCCGCTGGCGCCCGGTTCACCAGGGCGGTCGAGAGCTGCACGCTCGCGACCATCGGGACCAGGCCGGCGACGGCGCCCAGTCCCTGCAGCGTCATGCCGCTGACGACCAGCCCGCGCACGGGGCCGATCAGATCCCAGAACCTCACGGTACCTCCTTCGTCTGCGTCGGCAGCCGGCTGCTGCCACGCGCGGTGTCCACGGCCTCGGCGTCCTCGGCCGGGCCCGGTCCGTCTGTCGCCTCTCCCCCGCTCCTGCCGAAGAACTCCCTGAGCCGGGCGGACGGGTCCTGCCCTGTGGGCGGCTGGAGCTCCCCGCCGCGCAGCTCCTCGACCCGCGTGCAGACGAGGGCGAGGAACTCGACGTCGTGGCTGACGACCAGGACGGCCGTGCCCGCCGCCGCGGCGGTAAGGACCAGGCCGCTCATGGCGACCATGGACTCGCGGTCGAGCCCGCTGGTGGGCTCGTCGAGCACGAGGACGCCCCGGGCGCTGCACAGGCCGCTGGCGAGTGCCGCCCGCTGCTTCTGCCCGCCGGAGAGCGAGAGCGGGTGGCGGTCGCGCAGCTCCAGCAGGCCGAGGCGCTCCAGGACCCTGTCAATGTCCGGCTGTGAGGGGTGCCGCAGTCCTATGGCGCACTCTTCGGCGAGGGTCTCCCCGAAGAGCTGGGCGTTCACGTCCTGCATGACGAGGAAGACCCTGCCCCTGAGGTCCCGTTGCCGGACGGGTCTGCCCTGGAGGGCGAACGCCCCGGCACCCGCCTTCTGCAGCCCGCACAGGGCGCGCAGGAGCGTGGTCTTCCCCGCGCCGTTGTCCCCAATGAGCCCGACGACCTCCCCAGGGGCGAGCCGCAGGGAGACGTTACTGAGCACGGTGCGGTCGCGGAAGGACACCGTCAGGCCCGTCACCTCGACAGCGGGCGGCTGGCCGTCGGCGGCGACGGGACGCGCCTCGCACCGGGTCGCCTCCGCCAGGTCGAGGGCCCTCAGACCCATTGCGTGCCGCCGTTGCGGGGATAGCGCCCTGAACTCGTCCGCGCAGTAGACGCCGACCACCGCCCCGGCATCGAGCACGACGTAGCGGTCCGCCAGGTCGGAGAGGTAGCTGAGGCGGTGCTCGGAGACCAGCAGGGCCTTGCCCTGCGACTTCAGCTTGCGGAGCAGTCCCGCCAGGTAGACAGTCGCCTGGTGGTCGAGGTTCGCCGAGGGCTCGTCCAGCACGAATACCTCCGGTCCCAGGGCGTAGGCCCCGGCGATCGCCACCTGCTGCTTCTGCCCGCCGGACATCTTAAAGATGCTCCTGCCCGCGAGCGCCCGGATACCCACCTCGTCAATGGTCTCCTCCACCCGGTCCCGCAGCGCGGGGTTGGGGACCCCGGCGTTCTCGAGCCCGAACGCGATCTCGCTGTCGGTGTCGAGGTTGAAGAACTGCGACTTGGGGTTCTGGAAGACCGATCCCACGAGGCGGGCGATCTCGTACCCCTCCATGGAGAAGACGTCGCGGCCGCAGATCGTGACGTCCCCGCCGGTCTCGTCCGCCTCGTGCCTGGGCAGGAGGCCGTTGACGAGGCTGGTCAGCGTGCTCTTGCCGCAGCCGCTGCGGCCGGTGAGGACCACGAGCTCCCCGGCCCCGACCCTAAAGGAGACGTCCGTCAGGGCCCGGGCGGGTGCGGCGGCGTAGCGGAACGAGACGTGCGAGAACTCGATCATCTGACCATTCCCCCTGCGCACAGGCCGACGAAGACGAGGATGACGACGACGTCGACCGCGCCGAGTGCGAGGTCCACCAGGCAGGTCCTGGGAGCGGGGTTGTCAATGCCCCGCACCAGCGCGGCGTCGGCGATCTCGTCGGCGATCACCGTGGCGCTGACCAGCATGGGGACGTAGAGCCTCGTGGTGACCTCGAGGGGATGGCGTAGGAGGGACAGCGGCGTGGGGCTCAGGCCGCGGACCGCCATGGCATCGCGCAGGTTGCGCGCCTGCTCGCGCATGGCCGGGAAGTAGCGGAAGACGACGGCGAAGGGCGTGACCAGGACGCGCGGCACGTGCCAGCGCGTCAGGGCGGCGACGAACTCGTTGACACGGGTGGTCTGGATAATGACCGCCCCGGTAATGCCGGCGGGGAACACCTTGCCAATGATCTGGAAGAACGTGACCACGAACAGCTGGGCCGCGGGCGGAAGGTACCTCTCCCCGAGCACCTGCGCGCCCGCGACGAGGACGTAGGCGACCGCGGCCACCAGCGCCGTCCTCAGCCTTCCGCAGGCCGCCGCGAGGAGGACGGCCGCGGCCACCAGGACGTGGGCGTAGCCGGGACGCACGGCGATCGTCAGCGCGAGGTTGACGAGCACGAGGACGACCAGCTTGGTGCGCGGGTCGAGGCGCAGGCCCCACCGGTCCTTACCCACTGAAGCCGGTCTCAGGCGACGATACCGGCGCGGGTGAGGTGGCGGGCGAGCATCCGCCGCCCCAGCAGCGTGCCGAGCCAGGCGGCGAGGAGGGTGCCCACGGTGATCGCCACCAGGAGCCAGTAGCTCGCCGCGGCGAACATTGAGTCCATGTAGGCGGCGTCGGTGCCCTTCCCGACGAGGTAGGCGCGGTAGGACTCCTGGTTGACCCAGACCATGACGTAGCTCGCGAGCGGGGCGAGGGCGAACACCATGTAGCTGACCGTGTTCAGCCCCGGGCTCCTAAAGCGCCCGAGCGCGGCGACCTCCCCGGCGACGACGCCCAGCGCCAGTGCCGCCACCGCCCACAGCCAGAACATGCCCGTGACGAACAGCACCAGGCCGACTACCGCGCCGAGGACCGCGACCGCCCCGCGCCTGGGGACCTTGGCCACCAGCAGGAGGTACACGGGGGCGCAGAAGAACGCCGCCGAGACCGGCAGCGCGTAGGTCAGCACCGGGCTGAACGCGAAGGGCGTGCCCGCGACGAGCATGACCACGACGTACAGCACGCTGTAGACGCCGAGGGTGATCAGGTCCCTGCTGCCCAGCCTCATCGACGCAGGCCTGCGCTGCGGCGAACCGTCGCGCGCCCCCTGGTGGGCACCCTCGTCTTGCGTCCGTGCACTCACGTCACAGCTCCTTCCGGGATCTACGGCAGAAACACCCGCACCACATAGTTACAATGTGTAACAAATGGTAGTCCGCGCGTTCCCGTACCGACAAGACCCCGCATTTGTTAGACAGGTCATAGCATGGGCGCCCAGGTCAGGTGCCCACAGCACCCACAGCGCCTACAGGGCCCGCGCCCAGGCCCGGTACCCAGGCCCCGCGCCGGCCGGGGCTGCGCGCCGCGGGGCGTCTGCGGCACAATCGGCCGTGACAACAGCCCGTACCGACCCTGCGGAGGCGGTCGTGAAACACGCCGTGCCCTTGCCCTCGGTCATTGCCGACGACCGCCTGCGCCCCCTCAGCCGGGCCGAGCTGGAGCGCTACCGTCGCAACGCCCTGGTACCCCAGGTGGGGGTGACCGGCCAGCAGCGCATCCGCGCCGCCCGCGTCCTGCTCGTAGGCGCCGGGGGCCTGGGCTCCCCGGCGGCCCTGTACCTGGCGGCCGCGGGCACAGGCACCCTGGGGGTCGTGGACGACGACGTCGTGGACGTGTCCAACCTGCAGCGCCAGGTCGTCCACACCACCGCCGCGGTGGGCGCCCCCAAGGCGGACTCCGCGGCCGCGGCGGTCCGGGCCCTCAACCCGGACGTGGAGGTCGTTATCCACCGCGAGCGCCTCACGGCCGCCAACGCCCTGGGGCTGCTGGAGGGCTGGGACGTGGTCGTTGACGGCTCGGACAACTTCCCCACCCGCTACCTGGTCAATGACGCCTGCGTGCTGCTGGGACTGCCGCTGGTGCACGGGGCGGTGCTGGGCCTCAACGGGCAGGTCGGGGTGTTCGACGCCGCCCGCGGCCCCTGCTACCGCTGCCTGCACCCGGCTCCCCCGCCTCCCGGCTCGGTGCCCTCCTGCACCCAGGCCGGGGTGCTGGGGGTGCTGCCGGGGGTCATTGGCTCCATGCAGGCGGCCGAGGCCCTCAAGCTCATTATCGGCGGCGCGCAGCCGCTCATCGGCCGCCTGGTGCTGCTCGACGTCTGGGGCGGGAGCGTGCGTGAGCTCACCGTCTCGCGCAACCCGGCCTGCCCGGTGTGCGGGGAGCACCCGAGCATCACGACCCTGGCCGACGCCCCGGGGGCCGACTCCTGCGCCACCGCCCCGGACCGGCAGGGGGGCCTGGCGGGTGCCACCTGGTCGGCGCCCCCGGACACCGGGGTGGCGTCGGTGACGCCAGCGCGCTTAAAGGAGCTGCTAGAGGCCCCCGAGCCCCCGGCGCTGCTGGACGTGCGCGAGGAGGTGGAGGTGGCCCTGGACCCGTTCCCCGGTGCGCGGAACATCCCCCTGGGACAGGTGGTGGACCGCGCGGGCGAGCTGGACGCGGGCCGGACCACGGTGGTCGTGTGCGCCTCCGGTCTCCGCTCAGCCCGGGCCGTCCAGGCCCTGCGGGAGGCGGGGTACCCCGGGGAGCTCCTCAGCCTGGCGGGCGGGGCCCGCGCCTACCCCTGAGCCCGCCCGGGACCGCCTGCCCGCCCGGGACCGTCCGGGCACCCCTGAGCCCGGGCGCACCCCTGAGCCCGCGGGAGCCGTGAAACCCGCCTCGACCTGGTCCTATACCTGACCGCACGGTGTGAGCTACTACCTATAACGGGCTCCCGCGTTCATAGTACGTACCTATGGCGTCCTATACGAGCAGCTGCTAGCCTGCCCGTGTCCAGGTCGTTATTCACGGCTCCTACCGGATTATCCCCTGGCTCCCCAGTACACCTGTTGAACACCGAGGAATGCCCATGTCACTCCCCGCCCACGGCGCCCGCTGGCGCGCACAGGCCCTGACGTCCCTGGTCCTGGGACTGCTCCTGGCCCTGGCCAGCGCCACCACCGCCCAGGCCCTCACCCTCCCGGCCTCCCCGCCGCCCGGCGGCCACGCCGAGATCACCTCCTCCGGCCCCCTGACCAGTATCGCGATCGGCAGGACCCTCAACGCGAGCGTCTACCACACCGGCGACTCCAGCAGCCAGTGGTACGGCGACTACGCCAGCGGCACCTACGTGTTCGCCGACGGCAGGCTCTACAGGCCCACCGACACGCCGGCGTCGGGCTACTACGACTCGACCACGACGGCCTACACCCCGGTGTCACAGGAGGGGCCGACCGGCAGCGGGACCGCCGCCGACCCCTTCAAGGTCACCACCACCGTGGCCCTGGGGAGCACCGGCCTGACCCTGACCCAGGTGGACACCTACGTCACCGGCCGGGAGTCCTACAACACGTCGGTCACCCTGAGCTCCACCGGCGCCACCCCCACCGACGTGCGCGTCTACCGGGCCGGGGACTGCTACCTCCAGGACAGCGACTACGGCACCGGCACCGTGCTGGACGGCGTCGCCCCCACCTGCATGGCCAAGCCGAACTCGCCCAACCCCAACCGGTACATCAGCCTCTACCCGGGCAGCGCCAGCTCGACCTACCTCGAGGCCTACTACGGCGACGTCTGGCGGGCCGTGGCCTCCGGGCAGCCCCTGAACAACACCACCGTCAGCCACGACCACGACAACGGCATCGCCATCGCCTGGCCGGTCACGGTGCCCGCCGGCGGCTCCGTCAACGTGAGCAACGTCAACGTCTTCTCCCCTGAGGGGGTCCGCCCCCTGTCCACCGCCGCCACCGCCGACGCCGACCAGAGCGAGGCGGGCGCCCAGAACGGCTACACCGTGACCGTCACCAACCCCAACACCTCACCGGTGGCCCTGTCACAGGTGAGTGTGGAGCTGCCGGACGGCTTCTCCTACGTGCCCGGCACCACCACCGGGGCCACCACCACCGACCCCGTGGTCAGCGGCCAGAAGCTGACCTGGTCCGACCTGACCGCCCCCGCCTCGGGCTCGGTGAGCCTGGCCCTGAAGGTGAAGGTCTCCGACACGCCAGGCACCTACACCATTGACGTCACCGGGGAGTCGGCCACCGCCACCGTGCTGGAGGGGGTCGACCAGGCGCCCATTACCGTCACGGCCACTGGCCCCGTGGTCCCTCCGGCCCCCGGCCCGGCGCCTGAGCCCGAGCCCGCCCCGGCACCTGAGCCCGCGGCCTCCGCCTCGCCGAGCCCCTCGGCCTCCCAGCCCCTGGCCAAGACGGGTACCTCCCTGACGGCGCTCGTCCCGGCCGCCTGCGGCCTCGTGCTCGGCGCCGGTCTCCTGGTCGCCCGCCGCCGTCGGCACGGCTGAGTCTCCAGACACCTGACGGGCGCCCCTGTCCAGGGGCGCCCGTCAGCGCGCCCGGGTTGCCCTGCAGCACGGTGCCAGCAGGTCCTGGTCGACGCCCTGCACCGCGGCACAGGCCCGTCGTCGGGGACGGCGCCCGTCGCGCCACGGGCTTCAGCACCCGGAGTCAGGGGCGCCCGGAGGAGACCACCAGCAGCCAGACGAGGTAGAGGCCGCCCAGTGCGGCGGACAGCAGCCCCACCGGGATCTGGAAGGGGGCGAGCAGGCGCTGGGCCAGCAGGTCGGCCCCCACCAGGACCAGGGACCCCATGGCCGCCGAGGCCACCAGGGTGGTCCCGGCAGCCCGGACCACCCGCCGCGCCAGCTGCGGGGACGCCAGGGCCAGGAAGCCGATCGGCCCGGACACCGCCACGCACACGGCGGCCAGCACGACCCCGTAGCCGAGCATGGCCCCACGCACACGGGCTGTCCCCAGCCCCAGGCTGGTGGCGGCGTCGTCGCCCAGCTCCAGGACACCCGCGGGCCGGGTGAACCAGGTAACCAGGGGCAGCAGGAGGGCGGCGGCCAGGACCAGGGGACGTACCTGGGCCCAGCCGATGGCGTTGAGGGAGCCGTACTGCCAGGCCTTGGCCGCCTCCGCGTCCTGGATGGTGGCCCGGGAGAGCAGGTAGTTGTTGGTGGCCGAGAGCATCTGGGACAGGGCGATGCCCGCCAGTACCAGGCTCTCCCCGCCCACGCCCCGTCGCAGCGCCACCAAGGCGACCACGGCGGCCGTGGCCGAGCCCCCCAGGATTGTGCCCGCGGCTATCTGGAAGGTGGTCGAGGTGGCGCTCAGCAGGATCACCACCAGCCCCCCGGTGGAGGCGCCGGTGGTGAAGCCGACAATGTCGGGGCTGCCCAGGGGGTTGCGCGACAGGCTCTGGAAGACCGCGCCCGACAGGGCCAGCATCGCCCCCACCAGCGCGGCCGCGAGCGTCCGCGGAAGACGCTGGCCGAGCACGATAAAGCGGTCCAGGTCGTTCCCCTGCCCGCCCAGGGTGCGCAGGGCGCCGCCCGCGGAGATCTCGTAGGCCCCGGTCAGTACCGTGACCACCATGAGCACCACGGTGGCCGCGACCAGCAGGCAGGTGACCACCAGGGCGCGACGGTGGAGCAGGAGGGAGCGTCCGCCCCCCAGGGACAGGGGCCGCTGTGAGGCCGGCGGGCCCAGGCAGCCAGCGACCGGGCGCGCACCCCCGCGCCTTAGGCTCATAGCACACCCCTTCCCGAGCGCCAGATGACCGCGGCCAGCAGGACCGGGCCGCCGATAAAGGCGGTGACCACCCCGGCCTCCATCTCGCCGGGACGGATGATCACCCGCCCGACGACGTCGGCCACCAGCAGCAGGACCGGCCCGGCAATGAGGGAGACGGCCAGCAGGCGTCTGTGGTCGGCACCGAGGGTCAGGCGCAGCACCTGGGGCACCACCAGTCCGACGAAGGAGATGGGGCCGACGGCGGCCGTGGAGGCACCGCACAGCAGCGTGATGGAGACCAGGGCGAGGAGGCGCGCACGTGCCGGGCTGACCCCCAGGGCCCTGGCCTGCTCCTCCCCCAGGGCCAGGGCGTTGAGGGTGAGTCCGCAGGCCAGGGACAGCAGCAGGCCGACGGCGATAAAGGGCCCGATCCAGGCCAGCAGGCCCGCGTCGCGGTCCTCCAGGGAGCCCACCACCCAGAAGCGGTAGGAGTTGAAGGCGTCGGTGTCGTACATGGTGATGGTGCCGGTGACGGCGTGGAGGCTGGCCCCCAGGGCCACCCCGGCCAGGACCAGGCGGGCGGGCCCGGCGTCGGCGCTGCGGCGGGCCATGAGGTGGACCAGGACCGCGGTCAGGGTGGCCCCGGCGAAGGCGAACCAGAGGTAGCCGTGGACGTCGGTGACCCCCAGCAGGGAGACGGACAGGACCACGGCCAGCGAGGCCCCGGCGTTGACCCCCAGGATCCCGGGCTCGGCCAGGGGGTTGCGGGTCAGGGCCTGCATGACGACCCCGGCCCCGTCTCCTCGGTACCCACCGGCATGCCCGAGGGCAAGGGCTCCGGCCAGGGCGACGACGTCTTCCCGCGCACGGTCGTGCACTTCCAGGGCAGCACGGAGATCACGACCGCCCCCACCAAGGTGGTCATTATCTCCACCGGCCAGCTGGACGTGGCCCTGACCCTGGGGACCGTCCCGGTGGGGTCCACCGCGGGCGACGGCGCGGGGCTGGTCCCGGACTACCTCGCCAAGGCCTTCCCCCAGCACGCCGACGCCCTGGGGGCCATGAAGAACGTCGGCAAGCGCACCGCCCCCAGCGTGGAGGAGGTCGCCAACCTCGGCCCCGACCTCATCCTCATGAACAACGCGGGCAAGGACGCCGCCACCCTGTACGCCTCCCTGTCCGCGATCGCCCCGACGGTGGCCACGCAGGGCACCGGCACCTACTGGAAGCAGGACCTCCTGCTGGTGGCCGACGCCCTGGGCAAGCCGGACACCGCCCAGAAGTGGCTGGACACCTTCCACGCCGACGCCGCCAGCGCGGGCGCGGCCATCAGCGGCAGGCCCACCGTCTCCCTGCTGCGCAGGAACGGGGACCGCACCCGCGTCTTCGGGCCCGTCTCCTTCTCCGGCTCGGTGCTGGCGGACATGGGCGTGGCCCGCCCCTCCAGCCAGCAGTTCACCGAGGGCGTCTCCCAGGACATCTCCGCCGAGCAGCTCGACCAGGCCGACGCCGACTGGCTCCTGTACGCCGTCCAGGGCGGCAAGGAGGAGGAGCTGACCTCCATGGACCTGTGGCCCGCCCTCAAGGCCGTCTCCAGCCAGCACGCGGTGGCGGTTGACGACGACCCCTTCTTCCTCAACGCGGGCCCGACGGCGGCGCGCACCGTGCTCACCAAGGTCTCCGAGACGGTGAGGTAGGTGGCCGCGCCCCCCACCCCGTCCCCGCACGCCAGCGGCACCTCGGGCCTGGGCGCCAGCGGCACCCCAGGCCTGGGCGTGCGGGGCGTCCGCCTGTCCTACCACCCGGCCCACCCCGTCATCGAGGACCTGACCACGGCGGTCACGCCGGGGGCGGTGACCATGATCGTGGGCCCCAACGCCTGCGGGAAGTCCACGCTGCTGCGCGCCCTGAGCCGGGTCATCTCCCCGGACGCGGGGCAGGTGGTCCTCGACGGCCGGGACATTGCCACCCTGGCCCCCAAGCAGCTGGCCCGGCGCGTGGGGCTGCTGGCCCAGTCCTCGATCGCCCCCGCCGGCATTACGGTGCACGAGCTGGTGGCGCGCGGGCGCTACCCCCACCAGTCGATCCTGCACCAGTGGTCCGCCGCCGACGACGAGGCGGTCAGCGAGGCCATGGAGCGCACCCACGTGGACGTCCTGGCCGCCCGTCGCGTTTCCTCCCTGTCCGGCGGGCAGCGTCAGCGGGTGTGGGTGGCCATGGCCCTGGCCCAGCGCACCGACGTCCTCCTGCTGGACGAGCCCACCACCTACCTGGACCTGGCCCACCAGGTCGACGTCCTGGAGCTGTGCCGCGAGCTGAACGCCGAGCTGGGCACGACGATCGTGGCCGTGCTCCACGACCTGAACCAGGCCTGCCGGTACGGCGACGAGGTCATTGCCATGCGTGCGGGCACGATCGTGGCCCACGGCGCCCCGAGCGAGGTGGTCACCGCCCAGGTGGTGGAGGAGGTGTTCGGCCTGCCGGTCCAGGTCATCTCCGACCCCCTGACCGGCACGCCCCTGGTGCTCCCGCTGCCGCGCCCGCACCCAAGCCGCCGGCGACGTACCTAAGCCGGCGGGGACGTACCCTAGTCACTGGCGACGTACCCTAGTCATACGTCCCCGCCGACTAAGGTACGTCCACGATCCGTAGGGTACGTCCGCGATCCGTAGGGTACGTCCGCGGCGGGCGACACGAGCTGGTTCCCCACGACGTCGGCCAGGGAGGGGAAGCGCCCGGTGGCGGCGAAGTCCTGGGAGCGGGCCCAGTCGGCCAGTGCGGCCAGGCGCTCCTGGGCGTCCGTCCCCGCCTGGGGGCCGTAGACGGTCACGCCCGTGCCCGGCACGCCCGGGAGGGTGAGCACGTCGTAGGTCAGAGGCAGGTCCCCGACGGCCGGGTGGTGGTAGGTCTTGGTCCCGCTGCGGTGCTCGTGGACGTCGTGGCGCCCCCAGGCGGTACGGAAGTCCTCGGAGTCCTCGGTGAGCTCGGCGACGACGGCGGCCAGGGCCGGGTCGGCGGGGTGACGGGCGGACTCCATGCGCAGCATGGCGGCGATAATCACCTGGGCCCGGTCCCAGCGCCCCCCGTAGAACTCCGGGGCGGCCGACCCGGTGAAGGCGAAGCGGGCCAGGTTCGGGGTCCGGCCGGGGTACTCCCGGTACACGGCGTCGTACAGGGCACGTCCCAGGAGGTTCGCGCCAATAATGTCCTGCGCGGCGGTGGTCGCCAGCGCCGGGGCCGCGACGTGGGCCAGGACCGCCCGCAGGGAGGGCGCCGGATCCCGGGGCTCCGGGGTGTCCTGGCCCCCGTGGGCCAGGGCGAACAGGTAGGCGCGCTCGACGTCGTCCAGGCGCAGGGCCCGGGCCAGGGCGTTGAGGACGGAGTCGGAGGCACCCCGGATGCGGCCGCGCTCCAGGCGCGTGTAGTAGTCCGGGCTCACCCCCGCCAGCGCGGCCACCTCCTGACGGCGCAGGCCCGGGACGCGCCGGTCCTCCCCGAGGTCGGGCAGCCCGACGTCCCGGGGCGTCAGCCGGGCCCGCCGGGAGGTCAGGAAGCCGGAGACGACGGCGCGCTGCGGGTCGGTGGGCATGGTGTGAGGCTATCGCCCTACCCGGCCGAGATCCGCGAGCTGACACGGATTCGGCTGGCAGCGAGGGGGTGACCGCTACCGGCGCGTCCGCCAGGCCCCCGAGGGCACGGACGGTGCCACGCCCCATCTGCGGCAGGCCCCGGCAGTACCTGCCTGCCCGCCAGGCCCCGGCCCGGATCCTGCCGGCCGGGGCGCTAGGCTCCCGGCGGAGGGTGCGCCCCGCCAGGCGCGCCACCGCCGTCGGACGCCCCGCCAGGTGCCCCAGACACCCCGCCGTCGGACGGCACATCGGCCTCAGGGACCGGCCCCACCCCACCACCTAGGAGGAGACATGCAGACCCTCGTCACCGTCGTCCACCCCCGCTTCAGGTCCTCGCGCGTCAACGCCGCCCTGGCCGCGGCCGCCGAGCGCACCCGGGACGTGACCGTGCGCTACCTCTACGACCTCTACCCCGACGGGCGTATCGACGTCGCCGCCGAGCAGGCCGCCCTGACGGCCGTCGACCGGATCGTGCTGCAGTTCCCCATGTACTGGTACTCCTCGCCCGCGCTGCTCAAGCAGTGGCAGGACGACGTCCTGACCCACGGCTGGGCCTACGGGTCCACGGGCAGGGCGCTGGCGGGCAAGGAGCTGCTCGTCGCCGTGTCCACCGGCGCGGACGACTACGGCAGAGGGGGCTCCTACTCCGTCAACGAGCTCCTGCGCCCCCTCCAGGCCACCGCGGGCCTGTGCCGCCTGGCCTACCTGGAGCCCTTCGCCACCACCGGCGCCCTGTCGATCCCGGACGAGACCCTGGTGGCGCGCGCCCGGGAGTACGCCATCGTCCTGACGGCCCCGCGCCCCGCGGCCCGGTGAGCGGACCCCGCGCCGGGGACGTGCTCTAGCCACCGGCGACGTACCCTGGCCGGCGAGAACGTACCCTGACCACCGGGAACGTACCCTGACCACCGGGAACGTACCTTAGCCATTGACGACGTACCTCAGAGGTGCCCTAAGGTGCGTCACCGGCGGCTAAGGTACGTCCCCGGGCCGGGCTCCCCGGTGGCCCCTCAGGCGATCACCTGCCGGGGCCGCACCGGGAAGGGCCTCCCGGGCGGGATCTTGCGGAGGATCCGCCCCACCAGGGCCTGAACGTCCTGGAGGTCCTCAAAGGACACGCGGGTCAACCGCCACCCCGCCTCCTCGATCTCGTCGCCACGCCGTTTCTCATGGTAGTAGGCACCGGGCTCGGCGTACTTCCCCCTCCCGTCGAACTCCACCCCGAGCCGCAGGTCAGGCCAGGCGAGGTCGGGGAAGTACAGGTTCCCGCCGACACGTACCCCGACCTGGGCAGCAGGCTCCGGCAGTCCCGCCCGCAGGAGGAGGTAACGCAGCTCGCTCTCACCGGGGGACTCCGCCCAGGGGCTCAGCAGGGGCAGCAGGGCCCGGGCCCGCCTGACGTGCTGGCGCGGCCCGGCGCGGCGCAGCTGCTCACCGACCTGTGCGAGCACCTCGGCGGTGCGCGCGCGTTCCGGACCGGGGGCGAAGCGGTCGGGCAGGACCGCCCCGCGGAGGAGGGAGCCCGCGCTCACGACGGCGTCCCGGGGCGGCAGGTCCAGCAGGCAGTCAGCGATCGTGCGGGGCACGGTGGTCACCGGGAGACCTGCGACAGCAGTCACCTCGTCGTCCGGGAGCCTGCGGCGGTGCCTGCGCAGGTGACAGGAGGCGCCCCGCTGGAGCCGGTGTCCCCGCGGAGGGGGAGCCCCCTGACGGCCCCAGACCAGGGGCGCCCCGTAGACGACGCGCGGGAGGGGAAGGGTCGAGCGGCGTGCCGCACAGGGCTGGGTGACGTGCACGTCGGGCTCGTGGTCACGGACGAGGGCCCCGTGGAGAAGGGCCGCGGAGCTGTGGGTGAAGGCGCTCAGGGACGGGTGGGTGCGGTGGACGGCGAGGATCCGGGCCAGGCTGACCTCGTACTGCTGGTGCCACACAGGCGGGGGCGCCGTCGGCAGGAGGTACTGGCCCCTGGCGAGGCGGACCGCGGTCCTGGGCACGGCGTCCAGGCCCCGGGCCGCCACAACGACGGGGAGCGGTCCAGGGGGTGACGGGAGGGCTGTCATGGGCCCAGGGTGCGGCCGGAGGGAGGCAGGGCGCCAGGAGGTGATGCCCGCCTGTGGATAACCTGCGCCTGCCGGGCGCCTGTGGGCTGAGTGAACCCCTGGGACGCCTGGGGAACCTCACCGTAGACGTGCCTTAGTCGGCGGGGACGTACCTTGGAAGTACGTCCCCGCCGACTAAGGTACGTCCCCGCCGACTAAAGAATCAGCCCCAGGGGCGGAGCATGACCTTAATGTCCCTGCGCTCGTCCATGGCCCGGTAGCCGGCGGCGGCGTCGGCCAGGGGCAGGCGGGAGGTGAAGACCCTCCCGGGGTTGATCTCGCGCCTGAGGACGCGGTCAATGAGGTCGGGCAGGAAGCGGCGCACGGGGGCGGGGCCGCCCAGGAGGCTGACCTCGGAGAAGAAGAGCCGCTGCCCGTCCAGGTTCACCCCGTGGGAGACGCCCACGTAGCCCACGTGCCCTCCCGGACGGCAGCTGGCAATGGCCTGGTCCATGGAGAGCTGGTTGCCCACGGCCTCCACCACGCCGTGGGCGCCGTAGCCGCCGGTGAGCTCCTTGACCCTGGCGGCGCCCTGCTCCCCCCGCTCGGGGACGACGACGTCGGCGCCGAACTCGCGGGCGAGCGCCGCCCGGTCGGCGTGGCGGGAGAAGGAGATGACCTGCCTGGCCCCCAGGGCCTTGGCGGCCAGGACCGCACACAGCCCGACGGCGCCGTCGCCGACCACGGCCACGGTCCGCCCCGGGCCGGCCTCGGCGGCCACGGCCCCGAACCACCCGGTGCCCAGTACGTCGGAGGCGGCCAGGAGGGAGGCCAGGACGTCCTCGTCGTCCGGCATACCGCCGGGGACCGGCACGAGGGTGCCGTCGGCCAGGGGCACGCGCGTGTACTGGGCCTGGGTGTCGCCCATGAAGCCGCCGTTAACGCAGCGGGACTGGAAGCCAGAGGCGCAGATCTCACAGGTGTTGTCGCTGGTGCAGAAAGAGCCCACCACCAGGTCCCCCACCGCGACGCCGTGCACCTGGGCCCCGACCTCGACCACGGTGCCCACGTACTCGTGACCCATGGGACGGCCCCCTGGAGGGAACTCGGCGTCGATACCGCGGTAGGGCCACAGGTCCGAGCCGCAGATACAGGCGGCCTCCACGCGCAGGACGGCGTCGGTGGGCTCAATGACGTGGGGTAGGGGACGGTCCTCGACGCGGACGTCGCCGGGACCGTACATGACGACGCCGCGCATGGTGGTAGGGGTGCTCACGGCTCTCTCCTCGGTGGGTAGACTCTTGCGATACCCCCAGGGTAGGAGGCGCTACCGGGGACCACCAGGGACTGTCAGGGCCACCCGGGCTTCGTGCGGTACAGACCTGCGCGCCGGCCGGGCCTGTACGCCAAGACCGCAGGCCGAGGCACCTAGGCCCGCGCTGGCCGGGCCCCGTGCGGTACGGGCCCGCACCACCTAGGCCCGCGCGCCCCAGGCCCGCGCCACCTGCACCGTGCGCCCCAGGCCCCGCACCCGGGGTCAGCCCCGGTAGCGTGACCGGCGGCCTGCCGCAACACTCCGCCCGCCCAGGGGCTGCCCGGAGGGGCCGGACGGTAGGTTAGGGCTATGAGCCTCCCCCCTCCCTCTGAGCGCCGCTGGCGCGACGACCTCTTCCTGGCCCACACCATTGCCGACCAGGTGGACCGCCTCACCGCCAGCCACTTCGACGCCCAGGACTTCGAGGTCGAGTCCAAGCCCGACCTGTCCCCGGTCACCACCGCCGACCGTGAGGCCGAGCGCATGATCCGTGAACACCTGAGCCGTGCCCGGACCCGTGACGCTATCTACGGGGAGGAGTACGGCGGGCACGCCGCCCGCAGCGCCGCGGAGCACTCCGGGCGCCTGTGGGTGATCGACCCCATTGACGGTACGAAGAACTTCGTGCGGGGCGTGCCGGTGTGGGCCACCCTCATCGCCCTGGTGGAGGACGGCGAGGTGGTCGTCGGCACCGTCTCCGCCCCGGCCCTGGGGAGGCGGTGGTGGGGCATGAACGGCAACGGGGCGTGGACCGGCCGCTCCCTGCCCACCGCACGCCGCCTGCACGTCAGCGGCGTGAGCGACCTGGACGACGCCTCCCTGTCCTACTCCTCCCTGCCGGGCTGGGTGCGGCGCAAGCGCCTGCGCGGGATGCTGGGGCTCATGCAGTCGTGCTGGCGCACACGCGCCTACGGCGACTTCTGGTCCTACATGCTCCTGGCCGAGGGGGCGGTGGACGCCGCCGTCGAGCCCGAGCTGGACCTGTACGACATGGCGGCGCTGGTGCCCGTGGTCACCGAGGCGGGCGGGAGCCTGACCTCCCTGGCCGGGGTGCCCGGCCCCTGGGGAGGGGACGCGCTGGCCACCAACGGCCTGCTGCACGAGGCGGTCCTGGAGCACCTGGGGCAGGAGACCGACTGAGTTCGGCGTCACACCGGCCAACGCGGTAGCGACCCTCGCGCACCGGCTACTGTTCCTGACGCACGTTCCACACCACAGGGAGTCCCATTGAACTGGCTGCACGCCGTCGTCCTCGGCATCGTGGAGGGCATTACCGAGTTCCTGCCCGTCTCCTCCACGGGACACCTCAATATCGTGGAGAAGCTAATGGGCTACAAGATCGACGACAAGGGTATGACCGCCTTCACGGCCGTCATCCAGATCGGCGCGATCCTGGCGGCCATCGTCTACTTCTGGCGTGACATCGTCCGCATCGTCACCGCCTGGTTCAAGGGCCTGGTCAGACACGAGGCACGTGAGGACCCCGACTACACGCTGGGCTGGGGCATTATCCTGGGCTCGGTGCCGGTCGCGGTCGTGGGCCTGCTGCTCAAGGACTTTATCGAGGTCACGGCCCGCTCCCTGTGGGTCATTGCCGCGGCCCTGGTGCTGTGGAGCGCCGTCATGTGGTGGGCGGACCAGCACTCCGGGGGCCCGCCCGGGGCCGCGCACGCCTCCCTGGGCAAGGGCATGAGCCAGGTAGGGATCAGGGACGCCCTGGTCATCGGCTCCTTCCAGGCCCTCTCCCCGGTCCTGCCGGGTATCTCCCGCTCGGGGGCCACCATCTCCGCGGGCCTGCTGCGCGGCTTCGACCGGGTGACGGCCACCCGCCTGTCCTTCTTTATGGGCATCCCCGCCCTGGTGGCGGCGGGTCTGCTGGAGGCCGTCACCGCGGCCGGGGACATTGCCTCCGGGCCGGGCTGGGCCTCCACGAGCGTCGCCACCGTGGTCTCCGGCGTGGTGGCCTACGCGACCATCGCCTGGCTGCTGCGCTTCGTGTCCTCCAACAAGTTCACCGGGTTCCTGGTCTACCGCGTCGCCCTGGGCATGGTCATTGTGGGCCTGGTCCTGGGGGGCCTGGACCCGGCCTGAGCCGGTGGCGCCCGGCACCGGCAGGCGCCCCGACGCCGGCTCGGGCCGGGGCGGTATCGGGGCGCCGTCGGGCCGGTGTCGGGGCGCCGCCGGGCTGGGGCACCGTGAAAGGGTTGGGACCATGAGGATCCTGCACACCTCCGACTGGCACCTGGGACGTACCTTCCACGGGCGCCTCCTGGGCGAGGACCACGCGGCCTTCGCCGACCACCTGGTGGACCTGGTGCGCACGGAGTCGGTAGACGCGGTCCTGGTGTGCGGGGACGTCTACGACCGGGCGATCCCGCCCAACGACGCCGTGGCCCTGCTGGACGAGACGCTACGGCGCCTGAGCGAGCGCACCCGGGTGGTCCTGACCCCCGGCAACCACGACTCCGCCCGCCGCCTGGGGTTCGCGGCGGACCTCATGCGCGAGGGCCTGGTCATCCGCGCCCGCACCGCTGGGCTGGACCGGGGCATTATCCTGCCCGACTCCCAGGGGCGTGAGGCCGCCGTCGTGCACGCCCTGCCCTACCTGGACCCCGACGCCGCCCGGGAGATCCTGCCGCCGCTGCTCCAAGAGCGCCTGGGCGAGGTGGTTCCCGCCGGCCGGGGCGCCGACCAGGACGCGCCCGGGGAGCAGGGCCACCCGGCCACCGGCGGGAGTCGGGCGGGCGGAGGGGCCGAGGCCGCACCGCGCGCACCCCTGCTGCCCCGCTCCCACGAGGCGGTCGTCTCGGCTGCCCTGCGCCTGGTGGCAGCCGACCTGCGGCGGGTGCGCCGCGGACGCAGCCGACGCCTGCCCAGCCTGCTCATGGCGCACGCCTTCGTGGTGGGCGGCAGGGCGAGCGAGTCCGAGCGCGACATCCGCGTGGGCGGCGTGGACTGCGTCCCCTCAGAGATCTTCACCACCATGGGCGGCTCACCGCTGGCGTCCCAGTGCGGCGGCCTGGACTACGTGGCCCTGGGCCACCTCCACCGTCCCCAGGAGGTGGGCCCCCACCGCGGAGGGGGGCGCGGAGGGCAGGACCGGCGCACCGGTACCGGCGCCCCGGGCGCCCCGGGGGGCGTGGGCCCAGGTGCCCCGGGGGGCGTGGGCGGGCCGCGCCTGGTCTACTGCGGCTCCCCGCTGCCCTTCTCCTTTGACGAGGCCGAGGACGCCCGCCCCAAGTCCTCGGTCCTGCTGGACCTGTCCGCGGACGGGGTCACGTCGTTGGAGCGCATAGCGGTGCCGGTACACCACCGGGTGCGTACCGTGGAGGGCACCATGACCGAGCTGCTCTCCGGCGCCTTCGACGACGCCCGGGACGCCTGGGTGCGCGTCGTCCTGCACGGCCGGCGTCCCCCGGGGGCACTGGCCGTCCTCAAGGACCGCTTCCCGGGGCTGCTGGCCTTCCACCACCAGGCACCCTGCCAGCCCGGACGGCAGGTGGCGGTCACCGCGGCGGCGGACCCGCTGCGGATCGCCGAGGACTTCCTGGACGACGTCGGGGCCCACCCGCCCGGTGACGCCGAGCGCGCCGTCCTGCGTCAGGCCTACGAGTCCGCCCTGGCGGCACAGCGGAGCGAGAGATGAGGATCCACCACCTGACCATGACCGGCGTCGGCCCCTACGCCGGCAAGGAGCGCATTGACTTCGACGCCGTGGGCGCCTCGGGCCGGTTCCTGCTCACCGGGCCCACCGGGTCGGGCAAGACCACGATTATCGACGCCATCGTCTTCGCCCTGTACGGGGAGGTGGCGGACCCGGCGGACTCCTCCCGGGAGCGCATCCGCTCCACCCTGGCCGGGCCGCAGGATCCCACCGCCGTCGAGCTGGTGTTCTCCACCAGCGCGGGGGTGTACCGGGTGCGCCGCACCCCCGCCTACGAGCGGGCCAAGCGGCGCGGCCAGGGCACCACCACCCAGAACGCCACGGTCAGGCTGTGGCACCTGGCCCAGGTGGACGGGGAGCCGCTGGACGAGCCGGTGACCCGGGTGGGGGAGGCCGACGCGCAGATCGCCCGCGTGGTGGGCCTGAGCCGGGAGCAGTTCACCCAGACGGTGGTCCTGCCGCAGGGGAAGTTCGCCCGCTTCCTGCGGGCCGAGTCCTCCCAGCGCCAGGGCCTGCTCAGGGACGTGTTCGGCACCGGGATATACGACGCCATCCAGGACTGCCTCATCCAGGCCTCCCGGGCCAGGACCAGGCAGGTGGACCAGGCCGCGACGGATCTGCGCGCCCAGGTGGGCGTCCTGGTCAGGCACCCCCGCCTGGCCGACCGGGGGGCGGACGGCCAGGAGGCCGGGGACCGGGGGGTGGAGGGCCAGGAGGTGGACGGCCAGGGGCCCCGGCGCCTGGACACCGAGCTCATGGCCGCCCTGGAGCACCCCGTCCCCGACCTGGAGGCGCTCGGCCGCGCCACCGCCCGGGCCCGCGAGGAGTCCGAGCAGGCCCTGCGGTGCTGCCAGGCCCTGGCGCTCCAGGCCGCCGACGCCCTGGAGCGGGCCCGGGAGGACCACGAGCGGGCGCGCGAGGTCCACGACCGTCTGGAACGGCGTCGGGCCCTGGTGGAGGAGTGGCGGTGCCTGGAGGAGCGGGCCGACCAGGACGCCCGGGACGCCGAGCGACTGCGGGCCGCGGAGCGGGCCGAGCGCGTCAGACCCCTGGTGCGGGCCGAGCGCGCCGCCCGGGCCCGGGCCGAGCAGGCCGTGGCGGCGCTGGCCGGTATAGCCGCACCCACCCGCGGACGGCCTGAGGGAACCGGGCCAGACGGACCCAAGGGAACCGAGTCCGGCAAGCCCGAGGGGGCCGAGCCAGACGGACCCGAAGGAACCGGGCCGGGCAAGCCTGAGGGGGCCGAGTCAGACGGACCCGAGAGGGCCGAGTCCGGCAAGCCCGAGGGGGCACCCGATGAGCCGGAGGACAGTATCCGTCAGGCCGTGAGCGCCCTGGTCGGGCCCGTGCACGACCGGGCCCGGCGGGTGCTGGAGGACCTGGCCGGGGCAGGTGCGGGCGACCACGCCGCGGCCCCCCTGCCCGACCGCCTCCCGGGCCCGGGGCCCCAGCAGGCCGCACCAGCCAGCACACCCGGCACCGCACCGGCCGGCACGCCCGGCACCGCACCGGCCGGCACGCCCGGCACCGCACCAGCTGGCACACCCGGTACCGCGCAGCTCGACGCCCTGGCGCACCGCTGCCGTCGTGAGCACGGCCAGCTGGAGGGCCTCATGGAGCTGGAGGCGGCTCTGCCGGAACGATCCCGGGCGCTGGACCGGCGCGGCCAGGAGCTGGCGGACGCCGAGAGGCTGATATCGCGACGTCTGACGGACCTCGACCAGCGCACCGCCCAGCGGGCCGACCTGTCCCGGCGCCTGGAGGAGGCCCGCCTGGGCGGTCAGCGTGAGGGCCTGGAGGACCGCCGCACCCGGGCCCACGAGCGGCACCGGGCGGCGCTCAGCGTCCAGGAGCTGACGCACCAGCAGGAGCGCTGCCGCCAGGAGTGCGCCCGGGCCGCGCAGGCGGCCCAGGAGGCGGCCGAGGACGTCCTGGACACCCGCCTGAGGTGGATCTCCTCCACCGCCGGGGCCCTGGCCGGTGAGCTGAGGAGCGGCGAGCCCTGCCCGGTGTGCGGCTCCCGGGAGCACCCCCTCCCCGCCTCCGGGGACGCCCCGGGCACCAGCCGGGCGCAGGTGGAGCAGGCCGAGGCCCTCCAGGGCCAGGCCGACAGGGCTCTCACCGCCGCCCGCGGGCAGCTTGAGTCCGTCACCGAGCGCCTGGCCCGGGCGCGCCACGACGCCGACGGCATGGAGGTCGCGCAGGCCGCCAGGGCCCGGCAGGAGGCCGACGCCGCCGTGGACGCCGCCCGCCAGGCGGCCCAGGAGGCGGAGGACCTGGCGGCCCAACTCAAGGCCCTCGACGCCGCCACCGCCCAGGAGCACCAGGCCGTGGACGCCGCCCGCCTGGACCAGCAGGCGGCCCTTACCCGCCTGGAGGCGGACCGGGAGGCCCTGGAGCAGGACGTCGCACGCTGTGAGCAGGGACGCGGGACCTGGCCGAGCGTGGCCGCCAGGGGCGCCGCGCTGCTGGCCGGGGCGCTGGAGGCGGAGGCGGCCAGCAGGAAGGTGGCCGAGGCCGGCTCGGCCCTGGAGCGGGCCGGCAGCGCCCGTGCCGAGCTGGCCGAGGCCCTGGGGCAGGAGGGCTTCGCCGACGTCGGGCAGGCTGAGGCGGCGCGGGTGGACCACGACGCCCGACAGGCCCTGGAGGAGGCCGTCAGGCAGGCCGACGCCACCCGGAGGCGCGTCCGGGCGGGGCTGGAGGCCCCGGAGCTGGAGGACCTGGACGGGCAGGAGGACCACCTGGGGCCCGCGACCCTGGCCCTGGACAAGGCGCAGGCCGCCGCGGAGCAGGCCGCCGCGGAGCGGGCGCGCACCGAGGCCTCGCACGCCCAGCTGGACCGGACCTGCACCGAGGTGGAGCAGGCCGCCAGCGCCTACCAGGCCGCCGTCGGCTCCAGCGCGGCCCTGCTGGAGGTGACCGCCCTGGCCCGGGGCGACAACCCGACGGGCACGCCCCTGGCCACCTGGGTGCTCCAGGCCCGGTTCGACGAGGTCCTGGTGTTCGCCAACGAGCGCCTGGCGCAGATGTCCTCGGGACGCTACGAGCTGGTCCGGGTCGACCAGGAGCCGGGGCAGCGCGGGCGCCGCCAGGGCCTGGGCCTGGCCGTCACCGACCACCTCGGGGCCGATCGCAGCCGGGATCCCCGGACGCTCTCGGGCGGGGAGACCTTCTACGTCTCGCTCGCCCTGGCCCTGGCCCTGGCCGACGTCGTCTCGGCGGAGTCCGGGGGCGTGAGCCTGGACACCCTGTTTATTGACGAGGGGTTCGGCAGCCTGGACCCGCAGACCCTCCAGGACGTGCTCGCCGAGCTCGGACGCCTCCAGGAGGGGGGCCGCACCGTGGGCATTGTCTCCCACGTGGCCGAGCTGCGCCGCCAGATCCCCGACCGCATTGAGGTGCGTCGCAGGGAGGCCGGCTCCACCGTCCGGACCACCGCCACCTACGACGTCCCCTGACCGGGCCCGACACGCAGGCGGCGTCCCGCCCGCCTCCCTGCGCGCCGTGACCCCAGTGAGACGGAGGAGACACCACCAGGAGTTCACTTTTCCTGCCTTGCTCGCTATCCTCGAACGCGCAAGAAACCACTCCTTTACTGAACGAATGGTGGTGCCAGTGCCTGAGGCACTCTCCCAGCCCCAGTTCGACGTCCTCTACTGTCTGCTACGAGCCAGCTCCCCCCTGACCCAGCGCCAGATCCACGCCGCCACCGGCATGTCCCTGGGCAGCGTCAACACCGTGGTCCGCGAGTGCGAGGCCCTGGGCCTGGTCGCCGACCGCGTCCTCACCCAGGCCGGCCGGGCCGCGCTGGAGCCCTACCGGGTGGACAACGCGGTGATTATGGCCGCCGGGCTCTCCAGCCGCTTCGCCCCCATCTCCTACGAGCGCCCCAAGGGCACCCTGCGCGTACGCGGGGAGATACTGGTCGAGCGGCAGATCAAGCAGCTGCGCGAGGCCGGGATCAACGACATTATCCTCGTGGTGGGCTACAAGAAGGAGTACTTCTTCTCCCTGGCCGAGCGGCTCGGGGTGCGGATCGTCGTCAACGACGACTACGTCACCCGGAACAACAACGGCTCCCTGTGGGTGGTACGCAAGGAGCTAGGCAACACCTACGTGTGCTCCTCCGACGACTACTTCACCACCAACCCCTTTGAGTCCCACGTGTACCAGGCCTACTACTCGGCCCAGTACGTGGCGGGCCCCACCTCCGAGTGGTGCCTGGTCACCGGCGCGAACGGCCGGATCACCGGGGCCACCGTGGGCGGGGCAGACGCCTGGACCATGCTGGGCCACGTCTACTTCGACCGCGCCTTCTCCACCACCTTCCGCCGCATCCTGGAAGAGGTCTACACGCTCCCCGAGACCGCGCCCAAGCTGTGGGAGTCGATCTACATCGAGCACGTCAAGGAGCTCGACATGGTGATCCGCCGCTACCCCGAGGGCGTCATCAACGAGTTCGACTCGGTCAACGAGATCCGTGGCTTCGACCCCATGTTCCTGGAGAACGTGGACTCGGAGGTGTTCGACAACATCTCCTCCGTCCTGGGGTGCCCCAAGACGGAGATCCACGACTTCTACCCGCTCAAGCAGGGCATTACCAACCTGTCGTGCCACTTCTCCGTGGGCGACCGGGAGTACGTCTACCGCCACCCGGGTATTGGGACGGACAAGATCGTCAACCGGGGCGCCGAGCTGGAGGCCCTGCGCCTGGCCGCCAAGCTGGGCCTGGACCACACCTTCCTGGCGGGCGACCCCACCAAGGGCTGGAAGATCTCCCGCTTCATCACCGACGCACGCAACCTCGACATGACCAGTGACGACGAGCTCCGTCAGGCCATGACCATGGACCGCGAGCTGCACGACAGCGATGCACGGCTGTCGAGGACCTTCGACTTCATTACCGAGGGCCTGAAGTACGAGCGGCTTCTGGAGGGGCACGGACCCATTGACGTCCCCGGCTACAGCACGCTGCGCTCCAAGGTCCTGCGCCTGAAGGACCACGCCACCGCCGACGGGTTCCCCGTGGCACCCAGCCACAACGACTTCTTCCCCCTCAACTTCCTGGTGGGCACCGACGGGCACATCGACCTCATTGACTGGGAGTACTCGGGCATGTCCGACGTCGCCAGCGACTTCGGGACCATGGTCGTGTGCACCCAGATCTCCGGGGAGCGCGCCGAGGACGCCCTGGGCTACTACTTCGGCCGTACCCCCACCCCCCAGGAGCGGCGCCACTTCTGGTCCTACGTGGTGTTCGCCGGCTGGTGCTGGTACGTGTGGGCGCTGCTGAAGGAGGCCGAGGGCGACGACATCGGGGAGTGGCTGTTCATCTACTACCGCCACGCCGCCTACTACGTGGACGCCCTCCTGGAGTCCTACGAGTCCGACACGCCCCTGGAGCACGCGCCGGCCGCGCGCACCGGGCGCACCAACGTGAGGAGCGACTCATGAGGTACGGGGTCCTCAGCGGTGCCCTGTGGGGCCTGGACACCGTCGTGCTCGCCGTCGCCACGGCCCTGGTGCCCTTCCTGGGCGCCGACGAGGCCTCCCTGGCCAGCGCGGTCCTGCACGACGTGTCCTGCGCCCTCATCCTGCTGGTCTACATGGGCGTGCGCGGCCGCCTGGGCGACACCTGGAGGGCGACGCGCACCCGCTCCGGCCTGGCCGTGGTCCTGGGCGCGCTGCTGGGCGGGCCCATCGGCATGAGCGGCTACCTGGTCGCGATCAATAACATCGGCCCGGGCTACACGGCCATTATCTCCACCTTCTACCCGGCGGTGGGCACCTTCCTGGCCTTCGTCTTCCTCAAGGAGCGGATGCACCTGCACCAGGTCGTCGCGCTCGTTATCGCCCTGGCGGCCATTGTCTACATCGGCTACTCCTCCACCACCGACGACGCCACGAGCGGCTCGTCCCTCGTCGGCGTCCTGGGAGCCCTGGCGTGCGTCCTGGGGTGGGGCTCGGAGGCGGTCATCCTGGCGTGGGGCATGAAGAACGACGTCGACAACGAGACCGCCCTGCAGATCCGCGAGACGACCTCCGGACTGGTCTACCTCCTGGTCGTCGCGCCCCTCGCCGGGGTCCTGGACTTCACCTTCCACGCCTCGACGTCGCTGGGCACCGGGGTGCTCGCCCTGGCTGCCGTCGCGGGTACGGCCTCGTACCTGTTCTACTACAAGGCCATTGACACCATCGGCGCCTCCCGGGGCATGGCCCTGAACATCTCCTACTCGGCGTGGACGGTGGTCTTCACCCTGGTCCTGACGGCCCTCGCCCCCACCCTGCTGGACCCCACGGCGACAGAGCCGGCCTCGCTCCTCACCTCCGACACCCTCCGGCAGGTCGGCTGCTGCGTGGTGATCCTCGTGTCCACCGTCCTGGCGGCCACGCCGGACTGGAAGGAGCTGCGCTTCCGCCGGCAGACGGCCCCGGTCGGGTAGACTCCGCCCCGTCCCTACCGGCCGGGCCCGGCACCCTGCCGGGCCCGGCCGGCCCCGTCCCCGGGGGTACCGGGCACCTGTCGCGTCATCGTCGCGCCCTTCCCAGCCCCGGGGCACCGGCCCCAGACCACCGTCGTTAAGGAGTGCGGGCAGATGCACCAAGCACGCTCCCAGACCAGCCGCGACTACCTGTGGAACACCGCCTCGTCGTTCATGACCGCCCTGGCGACCGTGGTCATGCTCCTGGTGGTCACCCGCACGGCGGGGATCCGGGCGGCCGGCGTCTACTCCCTGGCCATTGCCGTGGGCCAGCAGTTCCAGACCCTGGGCATGTACGAGGTCAGGGCCTACCACGTCACCGACGTCACCCACCGGTTCACCTTCGGCACCTACTTGGCCACCCGCATTGTCACCGTGGCCCTCATGCTGGTGGGTATCACCACCTACGCCGTCCTCTCCAGTAGCGACGTCCACCACTGCGTCCTGGTGACACTCGTGGCCTCCCTGCGTGTGTTCGACGCCTTTGAGGACGTCTACGTGTGCGAGCTCCAGCGGGTCGGGCGCCTGGACCTGGGGGGCCGGGCCTGCTTCTGGCGCGCGCTGTCCACCACGGTGGTCTTCTCCCTCACCCTGGCCCTGACCGGCAGCCTGCTCACCTCCACCGTGACGGCCCTGGTCCTGTCCGTGCTCACCACCGTCCTGGTCTACCTGCCGCCGTCCCGCGGCCTGTTCCCGCTCCGGCCCGCCTGGGCCCCCGGGCCCGTGGGCCAGGTGCTCCTGGCCTGCCTGCCCCTGTTCGGGGCGTCCTTTATATCCATGTACCTGTCCAACGCCCCCAGGTTCGCCATCGACCGCTACCTGGACCCCACCCAGCAGGGCTACTTCGCGATCCTGTTCATGCCCGCCGTCACCATTAACCTCATGTCCCTGGTCATCTTCCGCCCCCTGCTGACGCCCATGGCGGCGCTGTGGGCCAGGGGCGCGCGCCCGGCGTTCACCCGGCTCGTCAGGCGCGGCCTGGCCAGCGCCCTGGCGGCCTTCGGGGTCGTGGCGCTCATTACCTACGTGGCCGGGCCCCCGCTGCTCGCCCTCGTGTTCGGCAAGGACGTGTCCGCCTTCTCCGTCGAGCTCATGGTGCTCGTGGCCGGCGGGGCCATGAACGCCGCCAGCGTGGTCCTCTACTACGCCCTGGCCACCATGCGCCTGCAGAGGACCATATTCCTGGGGTACGCCCTGGCCGCCCTGGTCATGACCGCGCTGTGCCTGACCCTGGTGCCCGCCCACGCCCTGCTCGGGGCGGCCCTGGCCTACAGCGGCGCCATGGGCGTCCTGACCCTGAGCTTCGCCGCCGTCCTGCACTACTGCCAGGCCAGGGCGGCCGGAGTGGGCGGTGCAGGCGACCAGGCTGGCGCAGGCGGTGTAGCCAGCACGGTCAGTGCGGCTGGCGCGGACGGTACGAGCGGGGTAGGCAGTGTGGGCGGCGCGGCTGAGGCGGCCGGCGCAGCTGGCGCGGGCGGCGTGGCTGGAGTGGGAGGGGCGTGAGGGCCCGGGGCGTGCCCTGAGGACGCCGCGGCTACGGGCGCCGGGTGAGGCCGGCCGCCAGGTGCTCCCGCTCGCAGACGTCGTACCAGAGCAGGTCCGCCTCGGCGGCACGCTCGAAGGCGGCCTCGTCCCCTCCCCGGGCCGCCCGTACGTCCGCCTCGGCGGCGGCCTCGTCCACCAGGAGGGAGGCGACGTCGTCCCAGGGCACCGGTGCGGTCACCTGGACGGTGCCGGGGAGCACGTCCTCGTCAGGGACTAGCTCCCTGACGTGCTCAGGGGCGACGTCGGCGGCGATGACCACGCGCCGGTCCACCAGGCCGTCGGCCTCCGGGCGGGACAGGCGCACGAGGGAGGAGTCGGCCGCGCACAGGCTGGCGGAGACCTCCAGGCCCTCCTGGTCCTCCTCGGGCAGGGCGGCGGCCAGGGAGGCGGTGGCGGCGTGGGCCGTCCGCGGTGAGAGAGCCGGTGCCGTCAGGTCGGCGGCGGTAGCAGGCAGGTAGACACGCATGATCCCAGTCTGCCAGGCGCCCCTCGTGGCCTCCTGCCACGACGCCCGGGCCCTGGCAGCGTGGCCAGCGCTACAGGGACGGCACCAGGCCGCGACGACGCGGCCCCGGGCCCTGGCAGCGTGGCCAGTGCGGCAGGGGCGGGAGGATGCGGCCCTACAGGACCCAGCCGCGCACCCGGGTGCGCGGCGCGCCCACTGCACCCGAGGGCGGGGGCAGGGGGTCGCCCGTGGGCGAGACGTCATTGTCCGGCGCACCCACCGCGCCCGAGGCGGGGGCAGGGGGTCGCCTGGTGTCACCCTGTCGCGTGCATTTCACCACCGCACCCTGGGCGGGGGCGGGCGGCGCGTGGAACCGGGTACGTGGGGGTATACCGGCCCCGGGTGCGCACCAAGGCGCACGGCGCGCACCCGGGGGCGGGGCCCGCCGGTACCCGTAGACGGCAGGCAGCCGGTTCCTAGTGACGGCGACGACGGTCCCTCTTGCCGGCCCGGGAGGCGCGGTGCCGGGCGGACCGTCGGGAGGAGCCGGGGTCCTCGGGGGCCGGGGCCGCCCCTGTCGGCGGGGGCGGTGGGGGCGGCTCCTGGGCGGTCCACCCGGGCGGGGCCGGGACCCAGCCCGGCACCTGGGGCGCTGCCCCACCCGGCAGCGCAGGTGCTGGCGACGGGAGCGGGCTGCGGGCGGGGCCGGGCACCTGGGTGGGGCCGGGCACCTGGGTGGGGCCGGGCACCTGGGTGGGGCCGGGCACCTGGGCAGGGAACTGGGCCTGCTGGGCCGCGGCTGGCTGGGCCGGGCCCCCGGGCGTCCTGCGGGCTGGCCTGCGTACCACCGTGTCCTGGAGCTCCGGCGGGAGGGCGGAGGCTCCCGGGCCCTGTGCACCCTGGGCCGGGCCCTGTGCACCCTGGGCCGGAGCCTGCTGAGGCCCACGGGCCAGAACCTGCTGCACCCCCTGGGGCAGTCCCTGCTGCGCGCTCTGGGCCGGAGCCTGCTGAGGCCCACGAGCCGGGAACGGCACCGCCCTCTGGTCCCGGCCGCCTTGGGCACCCTGGCCACCCCGACCGTCCTGGGGGTTCCGACCGTCCCGACCGGCCTGGGCGTCCCGGGTGCGGGCAGGCTCCGTCTTCCTCCCGCCACCCCGGCGTCGCCACAGACCCCGACGTGAGCGTGACAGGGAGTCAACGCACCGCGCCCCGGGATCCACCCGGTCCACGAGCGCCGCCAGCGCCGCGCCGAGCGCGCTGCCGGGGGCGCCCTCTAGGACGCTGGAGCCCTCCAGCAGGCAGCGGTCGGCGCTGGCCTGGTCGTCAGGCAGGAGGACGGGGTTGGCCACGCCCCCAAAACGGCCCAGGGCCTCGCGGACGGCCCGCTCGGGCGAGGGGCCCGCCACGGAGGCGCGCACCCGGTTGACGACGACCTCGACCCGTCCCCTCCACGTCCCGGTCTCGGCGTCCGCCAGGTGCGCAATGAGGCGGCGGACCCCCACCGGGTCACCGGCCCCCACCACCACCACGACGTCGGCCTCCTTGAGCAGCGCGGCGACCATGGCCGTGCGCCCGGGCTCCAGGGTGAAGTCGTCGACATCGTCCACGGCCTGGCCCCCGGCCACGTCCACGACCGTCCAGGGGGCGGTCTGCCGGCACCGGCGCCAGACCTCGGCCATGGAGGCGGGAGGGAGCTCACGCCAGCGTCCGCCGCGTCCCAGGCCCGACAGGAGACGTGTCCCTGGCCCGGCAGGGGCCAAGATCCGCTCGAAGGCCTCCGCGTCCAGGCGCGCGTGGGTGGCCAGCCGGGCGGCGGTGGCCAGCGCCGAGGAGTCCTCCGGCATGCCCAGGACCTGTACCAGGCTCGGGGCCTCCAGGTCGGCGTCCACCAGCAGCGCCTGGCCGCCGCGGGCCAGGCCGTGCGCCAGCGAGGCCGCCACCGTGGTCCGGCCCGGCGCGCCGTGCGGCCCCCACACCACCACCAGGCGACCGCCCTGACCGGGCCGGCTGTCGGCGCTACCGGCAGGGAGCCGACCGGGTGCGGGACCTCCCGGGAGGCTGCCGCCCCAGGGGAGGCTGCCGATGTCGTCGTCGTCGTCACCAACGGAGGTGCGCCAGGTCTCCTCCCACTGCTCCACCCAGGGGTCGGTGGGGGCCGGAGGCGAGGTCGTCCCTGCCGGAGTGGTCACCACGTCCCCGGGGCGTGCGGACGCCGGGAGCGCGAGAGCGCCGTCCTGACGCACCAGGCCCTGGAGCCGGGAGCGGATCTGCTGGGGATCCGCCCCCCGCCACATGGTGACCCAGCCGTCGTCGAGCACGGGCGCCCTGTCGGGATCGGCCACCAGGAGGACGCCGTGCATCCCGGCACGCCCCAGGCGGTCCAGGACGGTGCGGTCCACGTCGGCGAAGGCGGCGTCCACGACGGCCAGGTAGGCCAGGCCAGCCAGGCCGGCGCTGAGGAGCTCGGGCAGGTCCGCGCACCGGCGCACGACCCGCAGGCCGCTGCCCGTGGCGTCCAGGGAGCGCACCAGCGGGGCGTCATCGCCGCTGAGCGCGAGCAGGACCCCCTGGTCCACCGCGGCGCTCACGTGCCCTGCCCCGTGGGGACCAGGACGAGCGGGGCGCCGCTGCCGACCGCGGTGAGGACCTGCTCCAGGGACTCGGGGGGCACCAGGACCTCCACGGTGGTGGTGGCCGCGCCAATGAGGCTGGAGCCGGACTCCTTGACGGTGACGACGACGAGCCCGGAGGCGACGGACTGCGCCTTGACCGGGGTGGACCCCTGGGCCTGGTCGGCCGAGGCCTCCTGGGCGGCGGAGGGGACCCGGCTGTTCTCCTGCACGGTGGGCAGGCGCCACAGCTCCACCGTGTCACCGGTACCGGTCGTGGCGGGCAGACCGCCCGCCACGGTCAGCACCACCGACCGCAGGGAGACGTCGGAGGCCCTGCCCACCCCCGCGGTGGGCAGGAGCTCCCCGGCTACCATGGAGCGGGTGGCGACGGCCTCCTGGGGCAGGTCACCCTCCCGGACGTAGGAGCCGCTGCCCGGGTGGGAGGCGACCAGGGTCAGGACGCCCTCGGCGGTCAGGTCGGTGCCCGGGGCGACGTCGCGGGCCAGGACGTAGATCTGCTGGGTGTCGGAGGCGGCGTCCACCGCCCAGGCCCCCAGCGCGACGGCGCAGCCCACGAGGGCCAGGCCGCCGGCCAGGCGGGGGTCGCGCCACGTCGCACGGCGCCAGCGGACGGTCGGGGTGGATGGGACGGGGGTGCGGGATCCCGCAAGGCTGGTGGTCACGTTCTCTCCTGAGCCACTGCACGGACCTCAACGTCCGTTGCCGGGGTTTGGGTATCCACAGATTACGTCAGAGGTGGCGCGTAGGGCTAGAACTATGGGAATATTGGTTCATGGCACGGAACTTTCTGACAATCGCCGACGTCGCCGAGAGCCTCCAGCTCTCGACGCAGGCCGTACGCGCGCTCATCCACTCCGGGGACCTCCCCGCGATCCAGGTCGGAGCCCGCCACCTGTGGCGCATCGAGGACACCGCCCTGGATGAGTACATTGAGCGGCAGCTGGCCAGTACTCGTACCAAGGTCACCGCAGGTGGCCTGCCGGACGAGGCCTGACCCGTCCTGGTCGCGGGCCCGCCGGGTCCGTGACGTGTCCTGATCCACAGCCTCCTGTCTGGCACACACTGTGCCAGACAGGAGGCCGACTCTGTTTGCCCGGACCAGGATTTTCATCTATGAGCGAACGCTTTTGCGTCTGTGATTAATAAGACAGAGTTATCGGTGCTACCGGCTGCGCATGACCTCGATGGTCTCCAGGAGCACGCTCACACGCCGCCGCACCCCCGGGGCCGAGGAGCCGGGGGCCCACGCCCCGCGCCCGCCCACACCGTCGACGATGACGTCGAGGTGGTCCGCCCCGACCCAGGCCAGGCGACCCACGACCTCCCCGCCCAGGAGGACCACCCGCACCCGGGTGCCGCGCCTGACCATCTCCCGCAGGGCCATGGGCAGGCTCACGGCCCGACGCCCCTGCACCCCCGGGGCCGGCCTGCCCAGCGGGGAGACGACCGCCAGGGCCGCCACGGGGACGAGGGCCTGGAGACCTACCTCCTCCTCCAGGAGCAGGTAGGCGCTCTCGCACCGGCGCAGCACCCCCTCCAGCTGCGCCCCCGAGCGGGTCCGCAGGCTGAGGCACTGCCCGGTAGCGGCCCGCAGCCGGTCCACCAGGCGCACGGCAGAGGCCTCCGCCTCCGCCAGGTCCAGGCTCTGGGCCACGACCTGCGTGCGCTGCTCGGCCTCAAAACGGTTCTCCAGGTCCGCGAGCATGACATCCCAGTCCACAGGCCTACCTCAGCACAGTTCGCCCGCAGGGACAAGATGCCTAAACATGACGTAAACACTTGACAGAACCTCTAGACTCAGGCATGCTCTTCTCACACCACCACCGTCGTTGGAGCCCCTCATGAGCGCCCGTCCTCGTCTTCTGGTCCTCGCCACCGCCGCCTCGCTGCTGGCCCTCGCCCTGGTCCTCACCTGCCTGCAGGCGGTCTCCGCGCTGGTCGCCGTCCCCACGTCCTGGTGGGGCCCCAGCCAGCTCTCCGCCGCCCTGGTGGCCCTGGCCAGCGCCGCCGGGGCGGCGGGAGCCGCCTGGCACGCCCTGTCCGCCCTCCTGGCCCTGCTGGTCCTGCCCGCTCGCGGGCGACGCCGCGCTCCAGCACCCGCCCAGCGTCTCCTGGCGCGGTGGGGCGCCCCGTGGGTACGGCGGATCCTGGTGGGCACGCTCAGCCTGAGCGCGGTCACCGCACCCGCCCTCGCGGCGGTGCCCACCCCTGACGACCTCGGCTGGCGGCCTACGCAGTCCGCGCCGGCGCCCGCCCCGCAGGCCGCGGACGACGTGGCCGCCACCGGGGATCCTGCCACCGGGCCAGCCCCTGAGGACACCGCGGACCCCTCCCCCGCCGACCCGGCGGCCCCGGGCGGGGCGGCCTCCGGCGGGACGGCCCCGGGCGGGACCGCGCCGCCTGGGGGCCTCCCGTCTGGGGCCGCCCCCTCATCGCCCACCGCACCGGGGCCGCAGGGCGCCCCACCCGGGGCACCGGGGTATCCGGGGGCACCAGGGTCACAGGGGTCGCCCGCCCCCGGGGCCGAGGAGGAGGCCACCGCCCCGGCACCCGCAGGAACCGGGGCGTCCCACGGCACCCGGGCCACCGGCTCGCACACGGTCCGCCCCGGGGAGTCCCTGTGGTCCATTACCGCCGACCTGCTGCACACCACCGACCGGGGTGCCATTGCCTCGGCCTGGCCCACGCTGTGGGCCGCCAACCGGGTGGTGGTCGGGCGCGACCCCGGGCTCATCCGCCCCGGCACGGTCCTCCAGGTCCCCGAGGCCCTCCGCCCGGCCTGAGGACCGCGACCGGGACCTTACGTCCGCCGCCCCGGCCTCTGGCCTGGGCCTGGGGCCACCCGGTCCCCCCCACCGGCCCGGGAACAACGCCCCCCTCACGGGCGCGGCCGCCCGCCGCCTGCCCCCACCGGCCCGGGAACGACCCGGCCACCCACCGACCGTCCACGCACCACCAGCGGCCTACGAGCTGGCCGCCGTCCTGTTCGCGACCGACCACGCACCACCAGGAGCTGTCATGAGCGCCGTCACCACCGCCACCCCCCGTCTGTCACGTCGTCCCGGCGAGGCCAGGGGCCGCCGTCGCGCCCCGACACCACGACCAGCCGCCCCGTCCCGGGGTACCGCCCGCCCCGGGGACGGGCGGCCCCTGAGGCGCGAGCCCCTCAGCGGGGCCCAGGCCCCCGGCTGGAACGTCGTACGCCTCCACCCGCCCCGGACCTGTCTCTCCCCGGCGCCCGCCAGGCGCTGGCCCGGCCCGTCCCCGGAGGCCGCCCTGGGCCCGGGGGCGGCCCTGGAGCAGCCCACGCGCCCCCTGCCGGACGTGGCCCGGCACGCCCGGGTGGTGGTGTGCGCCGCCTGCGAGGTGCTGGCCGGACGCCGCCCGGTCGAGCACCTGGCACGCTGGACGACGCCGGCGCTCATGGAGGCCCTGACCCGGCGCGCCGGACTGGCCCGCAGGATCCTGGGCCGGGAGGCGGCGCCCCGCATGCGGGCACGCTCCACCCACGTCCAGGCCCTGGCCGGCGGCGCCAGGGAGGTCGTGGTGGTCCTCGACGACGGCACCCGGGTCCACGCGGCCGCGGCGCGCCTGGAGCCCTGCAACGGGCACTGGCTGCTGACTAACCTGGAGATGGCCTGAGGGCCCTCGTCCCCGCCTCCACCGGTCCTCCGGTCACTCAGGGCATCACCGCCCTCGTCCCCGCCTCCACCGGCCTTTGAGGAGGAGCTGGTGCAGTCGGTGAGGAGGGCGCCCGGGGCAGGAGGCCATGCTCTCACGCCCCACTGCGTCCACGCGCTCAGGGTCCCGGACCTGAGCGCCTCCGTCCTGGCGGGGAACAAGTACCGTTCTCGCGAGCAATAAGTACCGTTCTCACGACAAACAAGTACCGTTCTCGCGGCGAATAAGTACCGTTCTCGCGGTGGGGGGCGGTGGGGCCCTCAGTGCCTGCGCTTGGAGCGGCGACGACGCTGGGCGCGGTTGCCCTGGGCCGCCTGCGCCAGCTTCCCGGAGCGCCGGGGGCCCAGGGGGGAGGCGGAGGTGCCAGCCGAGGCAGGGCTACCGGCGGAGGCAGGGCTACCGGTAGAGGCGTCGGGCCCCGACTCGCTGGTCCCACCGTCCTCGGCAGGACCTGAGTAGGTCACCCGCCGGCTCATGGACTCCTGACCGGTGTCGCCCAGGACGGAGCCGGCGGCACGCCGCCCGCTGCCCCCCAGCGAGACGCCCGCGGCGGCGCGTCCGTCGGAGTCCGCCACCGTGCGGGCCGCCTCCAGGGTGCCCTCGGCCTCGGCGCGCCTGGCAGCCGCCTCGAAGCGGCCCGCGTTGGCGAAGATCTGCTCGACGGTCTCCTCGCGGATGCCCTCCATCATGGCGCGGAACATGTGCGCCCCCTCGTTGGCGTACTCCACCAGCGGGTCCCTCTGGGCCATGGCGCGCAGGCCAATGCCCTCCTTGAGGTAGTCCATCTCGTAGAGGTGCTCGCGCCAGCGCTTGTCCA
>ERZ773099.299-NODE-299-length-43847-cov-15.202480_pt1 | contig 43847 bp, 35 predicted proteins | sample MGYA00511120_ERZ773099 | MGnify/ENA primary metagenome ERZ773099 (study PRJEB29015, sample SAMEA2738012) | human oral metagenome | biome: human oral; feature: human-associated habitat; material: dental | place: China | collected 2104 ... | reverse complement strand
CTCCAACCGTGAGGACATGATCGACCCCGCCATCCTGCGTTCCGGGCGCCTGGATCTGAAGATCCGTATCAACCGGCCCGATGCGTCCGGGGCTGAGGAGATTCTCGCCCGGCATCTCACCGCAGACCTGCCTCTGGCTCCTGCTGAGCTCGCGGCTCATGGGGGAGACCGTGGGGCCACGGCCGCGTTTCTGCGCCGAGTCGTCGTCGAGGCGCTCTACGTCCGCAACGAGACCACCGCCGTTCTGGAGATCACCGAGGCGCGCGCGGCCGCGAACGCTACCGTCAGGCGCACTCTCCACCTGGCTGATCTGGTTAGCGGCGCCATGCTGGCCGCTATCGTCTCCCGTGCCAAGACCGCCTCCATCAAGGACGAGCTCGCCGGGGGAGAGGGGGGACTGAGCGCGGACAGGCTCCGCTCCGCCGTCGAGACCGAGGCCCGGCAGAACGAGGAGATCACCGGTGCCACGACACCCGAGGGATGGGCTCGGCTCATCGGCGCCCGTACCTCGGAGATCCGCAGCGTGCGCAGACTCGGGAAGGAGGAGAGCGCATGAACGACATCGGCTTTCAACCGGGGCCGGTAACGCGTCCCGTCGGCCTGGAGACCGAGTTCGGGGTGCTGCGTCCGGGCGACCCGTACGCCAATCCCGTCATCCTCTCCAGCCAGGTCGTGGAGGCCTACTGCGCTTGCGCCGACGTTCCCGGCGTGCGCTGGGACTATGAGGGCGAGGACCCCCTGGCCGACCTGCGCGGCGGTAGGCTCCAGCGCTCCGTCGCCCACCCCAGCCAGCTCACCGACGATCCCACGCGCCTGGCGCCGTCAGGGGGCGAAGCGGACCCGCCGCCCGCCCCTTGGGGCTCACGCGCCCGCCCCAGCGCCGCCGAGGCGGCGCTTCCCCGTGCGACGACGGCGGTTCTCGTCAACGGTGCCAGGCTCTATGTGGACCACGCCCACCCCGAGTACTCCTCACCGGAGGTCCTCACCCCGCGCGACGCCCTGGTCTGGGATCGGGCCGGGGAGGTGGTTGCCCGGCGCGCTATGACGGCTCTGAGTGACGGTGGTGGCAGCGCCGGCGCACCAGAGGGGATCGTCCTGTACAAGAACAATGTCGACGGCAAGGGGGCGTCCTACGGATCTCACGAGAACTACCTCGTGCGGCGCGATGTGCCCTTCGAGGAGCTGGCCGCGGTCCTCACCCCCTTCCTGGTTACCCGCCCCGTCCTGGCCGGGGCCGGGAGGGTCGGCATCGGACAGCACAGCCAGCGGCCCGGTTTCCAGATCAGTCAGCGAGCCGACTACGTCGAGTCCGAGATCGGCCTGCAGACCACCTTCAACCGCCCCATCATCAATACCCGCGACGAACCGCACGCCAACGGCGCGCGCTGGCGCCGCCTGCACGTCATCAACGGCGACGCCAACCGCTTCGACGTCCCCATCTACCTCAAGGTCGCTACCACCGACCTGCTCCTGTGGTTCCTGGAACAGGCGCACCACGATGGCACCGGCGCGCTCAGGGACGCCCTGACAGACCTCAACCGGTTGGCGATCACCGGCGACCCCGTCGAGGCTCACTGGGCCGTCTCGCACGATCCCACCCTCGCCTACGAGCTGCCCACACGGAGCGGGCCCATGAGCGCCCTGGCCGTTCAACGCACCTACCTCGACGCCGTCGCCCCAGCCGTGAGACGCAGTGCCGACCCCGAGGCGCAGCGCGCTCTGAGCCTGTGGCAACAGAGCCTCGGCGCCCTGGAGCAGTGGAGTCGCGATGGATCGGGGCCGGCGGCCCACCTGGTGGAGTGGGTCGCCAAGTACGAACTGTGCGAGGGGCTGCGTCGCCGGTCGGGCACCGGATGGGATGATCCTCGCCTGGCTGCTCTCGACATCCAGTGGGCCGATCTGCGCCCGGGGAGCTCCGTCGTCGACAAGCTCGACGCTGCCGGCCGGATCCACCGACTCGTCACTGAGTCCGAAGTCCAGCGCGCCGCCGATGCGCCTCCGGAGGGCACGCGCGCTGCCATCCGCGGAACTGCCATCAACCGTTACCCGCAGATCGTGGGCGCCTCCTGGACCTGCCTCGTTCTCGATGTCCCCGGCCACCCCGAGCTGCTGCGCCTGCGTCTGCCCGACGATGTCGCCGTCGGCGCGGATGAGACAGTGACTATCCTGGAGGAAATTGGTCGTCGGGCGGCACCTGAGAGAGACTGAGCCCCACAGCGCCCACCGGCGACGCGTTGTCCGAGAGGACGAGTGAAGGAGCACCACATGACGCCGCAATACGCCGATCAGTCCCACGGGCAGGTTCGTCGCGCCGGCGTCGAGTCCGCTGCCGAGGACGCTGAGGAACAGACCGGTACCGGAGTCCCGATGGCGTCGGTCCGGAGCATCTCAGACGCCCAAACCGCAGACGTCGACAGCATCCTGGACGAGATCGACTCGGTCATCGAGACCAATGCCGCAGCCTTCGTCCAGGGGTTCGTCCAGAAGGGCGGCCAGTGAGCATGAGTGGCCTACGGCCCCCGGCACGCCGCATCATCGGGGTGGAGACCGAGTACGGCATCACCTGCGCCCCCGCCGGAGACGGCCCACCTCCCCTGGACGCCGACCACGCCGCCCGCAAGCTCTTCGAACCGGTGGTTCAGCGCTCACGCTCCTCGAACGTCTTCACCCGCGGCGGTGCTCGCCTCTACCTGGATGTGGGCTCCCATCCGGAGTTCGCCACCGCCGAGTGCGATCGTCTTGAGGACCTGCTCGCCCAGGACCGCGCCGGTGAGCTGGTCATGGCCGACCTGGCCCGGCAGGCCAACGTCCGGCTCGCCGCCGTAGGTGTTCCCGGGCGAATCCACCTGTTGAAGAACAACCGCGACGCCCAGGGCAATGGCTTCGGCTGCCACGAGAACTACCTCGTGCGCCGTCGCGGCGACTTCTGGAACGATGCACGCACCCTCGTACCACACCTGGTGACGCGGCAGATCCTCGTCGGCGCCGGTCACATCACGGGAGACGGCGGGCTCCAGCCCGCGGCCCGTTCCACGGGTCCCAGTCGCTCGGGGTATGTCTTCTCCCAACGGGCGGACCAGATGTGGGACGCCGTCTCCTCTGCGACGACCCGCGCCAGACCGCTGATCAATACTCGTGACGAGCCGCATGCCGACGCCGAGCGCTACCGGCGCATGCACATCATCGTCGGGGACTCCAACATCGCCCAGGGATCCACTCTGCTCAAGGTGGCGGCCATGGACCTTCTCCTGGACTATTTGGAAAGCGGGGGAGACCTGAGCGACCTGGCTCTGGCCGACCCCATGAGGGCCATCCGGGACACCTGCAGTGACCTGAGTGCCGGAGTACTCCTGGATCGCGTCGACGGCCGTACCATCACGCCGCTGGAAATGCAGGGCGAACACCTCGAACGGCTGCGCAACCACATCACGGGCGGGATCGAGGTGACTGAGCTGCATGCCGCCGCACTGGACCTGTGGGAGCGGGGACTGGAGGCCGTCCGTCTCCAGGAGCCCCAGCGCGTGGCGACCGAGCTTGACTGGGCGGCCAAGCTCCAGCTGGTGACCCGTTACTGCCACAAGCACGACACCGACCTGACCGACCCGAGAGTGACCCGGCTGGCCCTGGCCTACCATGACGTCTCATCCGATCAGGGACTGCGCCAACGTCTGGAGAGCACTGGCATGCTGCGTCGCTTCGTCGGCGACGAGGCCTGTCGATGCGCGATGAACACCCCGCCCGCCACAACGCGTGCGCACCTGCGTGGCGCGGTCGTCGCCAGGGCTGAGGACATGCGCCGCGACCTGACTGTTGACTGGGTGGGCATTCGACTCGACGATGGCGCCTCGTCCACTGTTACCCTGAGTGATCCCTTCTGCGCTGCAGATGAGCACATTGACGCGCTGCTGGAGAGCATGGAGCGCTCGGCAACCGAACTCCCCGCCGGGGTGTGAGCGGCAACGTTCACGGTATCGGTGAGGCGACCGACGGAAGACGCAATATGAGTACTACCTCCACACCAGATTCCGGCGCGGACGCGCCTCTGACCCGGCGTCAGCGCCGGGCACTCGAGCGCGCTCAGGAGATGGCTCAGCAGGAGCGGCAGGACGCGTACACCGAGGATTTGCCGGCGATCTCCCAACCACCGGAAGAGCCCCGATCCTCCAGCGCACCATCCGCCGGCGCACCGGCGCTGTCGACCGTCGAGTCAGAGGCTCGGCCCGAGACCCGGGGGCGTTCCGCCGTCCCCTCACAGGACAGCTCTCGGCCCTGGCAACCTGTTGAAGACGGACCGGCATCCATGAGGCCGACCGCCGATGGCCGAGGTGATGATCACCGCGCCGCCCTCCCGGGAGAGCTTCGAGACGACCAGGATGACGATCTGGAGCATCCGGGTGGAGGCCTGCTCGACGAGAGGAACGCTCCGGAGACGACGCCGCCGCGGCGTACCCTGCGCGGTCCGCTGGGCAGCATGCCCAGGGGGCCCCTGGCCGTCGCTCTGATCGGTATTGTCATCCTCGCGATGATCCTGGTACCTCTGGCCGTCGACAAGTTCGTCACCGGCAGGTACGGCCCGGATGCCAGCCCCGTTGCCCAACAGACCGTGCTGGACGGGAACGCCCCCTTGAATCAGCTGCTGACGATCAGCGGACGACTCGGCTCGGGCTCGGCCCCCTCCATCGCACTGGCCAACGAGGCCTCCCTGTCTGCTCCCAGCTCCGTCCTGACCGACGTCGTCGAGACTGGTCATGGGCGTGTGGTCTCGGAGGGCTCGCCGGTGATTCTTCAGGTCTCCCAGTTCTCCGGCCTCGATGGGCGCAATACGACCGGCAACGCCGACGGCTACAAGCTGTGGCGGAACATGCTGAGCCCCGCTGCGGGGGACTACATCAACGCAGCGGTTTCAGGCCAGCGCGAGGGGACTCGCGTCGTTCTTCGCGCTCCCGCCGAGGACTCGAGTACGGCTGAGATCACCATTGTCGACATCCTGCCCACCACAGCGACCGGGGAGACGAAGGAGCCCGCCCCCGGCACGCCCGCCGTTACAGAGGGGGAGGACGGCTCCATCACCGTCAGCAGTGCCGGCCTACCGGTGCCCACCCGCGCCGCCACAGCGATCCTCATCAAGGGCACCGGGCCTCAGATAGGTTCCCAGGACAAGGTTATCGTCCGCCGCACAATGGTCAGCTGGGCCACTGGCCAGGCCTCGGGGGAATCGACCTTCGGTTACCAGAATCTGCCCAAGCGCATCGATATGAGTGATGCATTGGTGGGCGTCTCCCAGAACCTGGTCGACATCACGGTCGGCTCGCGAGTGGTGCTCTCCCTGCCGGCGGAGCAGGCGAAGGGGACTGAACCCGTCGTCGTGGTCATTGACGTCCTAGCCATTGACAATGACTCCGAATCATCTGCGGGATAATCGAGCGGTGCGCAAACCGTCGCCCCAGTCCTCAGCATCTCCTCGCCCCACCACCCAGGATCATTCATGAGCGTTGCCATCCGTATTATTCCCTGTTTGGACGTCAAGGACGGTCGCGTCGTCAAAGGCGTGAACTTCCAAGGCCTCAAGGATGCCGGAGATCCGGTGGAGCTGGCCGCGCGCTACGACGCCCAGGGGGCCGACGAAATCACCTTCCTAGACGTGTCGGCATCGCATGAAGGACGCTCCACCATGCTGGACGTGGTGTCCCGCACCGCGGAGCAGGTGTTCGTCCCGCTGACCGTCGGTGGGGGAGTGCGTTCTGTCGGAGACGTGGACCAGCTTCTGCGGGCGGGCGCGGACAAGGTCGGCATCAACACCGCCGCCATCACTCGTCCCGAGCTGCTGGCGGAGGTGGCGCAGCGCTTCGGCAACCAGGTGGTCGTCCTATCGGTGGATGCGCGGCGGTGCCCGCCCGGTGTCACGACCGCCTCAGGTTATGAGGTCACCACCCACGGAGGACGCACCTCAACCGGTATCGACGCCGTGGACTGGGCGGTCCGGGGAGCGCAGCTCGGGGCCGGAGAGATCCTTCTGAACTCCATGGACGCCGACGGCGTCACGGGGGGTTTCGACACCGAGATGATCGACGCCGTCCGCGAGCAGGTCCGAGTCCCGCTCATCGCCTCCGGTGGCGCCGGGCGCCCCGAGGACTTCGCGATCGCGGCCGGTCACGGCGCCGACGCCGTTCTGGCCGCCTCGGTCTTCCATTACGGAACGATGACCATCGCTGAGGCGAAAGAAGCCCTACGAAACGCAGGCCACCCGGTGCGTTGAATACATGGAGGACGAGAAGAAGAGCCTTCCTAGCAGAACGATGAACCTGGATATACGTTCAACACCTATGTTCATCAATCACTACCAGTATGGAGAATAATCATGAGCTACATGGGCGCCTACCCCAGCGACCCGTACAACCAGCAACCCGGTGGTTACGGCCCCGGAGGCGGGTTCGGCCACCGGCCCAACGAGAAGAATGCGTTTGGCGGCTGGGCTCTTGGCCTGGGTATGGTCAGCGTCTTCTGCGGTATTGGCCCTCTCGCTGCCATCCCTGCGATCATTGTGGGGTTCCTCGGGGTGCTGGCGGCGAACGAGGGGCGTGCTACCAACAAGGGAATGTCCATCATCGGCATCGTCATGGGTGTGCTCGCGATCATGCTGACGATCATCGTCTTCTCCTCCGGTTTGTACCAGAACATTGAGGATATATTCGAGTCCTACTGAACATAGTGAGCTGTTCCATGCGCCTTGCCGTATGAGCCTCGGGCCGGTTATGCAGTGGGATGCTGCTCGGATGAGGTCGATGGGGCGTGGTCCCCATGGGGATGGGACGCCCTCCTTGCGACTTGATGCGCTCGGTCATGTAGTCTGCCTGGTGTACTTCGCTCTTTGGGAGGAATAATGAGCGACATGATCCCTTATCAAGCGGATCCTTATCGGCAGGGAAGTGCTGGCGGCCAGGATTATCTGTCTGCTCAAGGGTATCCTCTCCCTGATGGAACAGGCTTGCCCGGTGATCAGGCCGGATATTACAGCGCCGATTACTCAAGTGGTTGGTCCGACCCGTACCTGGCATCGCCCGGGAGTCAGGGTATTCCCTACCCGGGAGCGGCTCCGCAGATGTACGGTCAGCCCTACAGTCAGCAGCACCCCTACCCGCAGGCTCCTTATGGGCCTTACACGCCCTATGGCCCGGGCTCGTACTGGGGCGGGGCCTACGATCCGCGCCGCTATGAGGCCAATGCGCTGGGCGGGTGGGCGCTCGGGCTCGGTATCGCCAGTATATTTCTGTTCTGCTATTTTGGCGCGCTACTTGGAATCCCTGCGATCATCGTAGGTTTCAAGGGAATGCGTGCCGCCGATGAAGGGCGTTCCACTAATAGAGGAATGTCAATAGCTGGGATGATTCTGGGAAGCATAGGAACGGCGATCAGCGTCATCTACATAATAAGTTTCCTCATTTTGTACCTCAGTACAGTGTAGATCTGGAGACTGGTCGACAGAACATGGCTAAGAGCATCTATCGGGGCGGTGCACGTACCGCTCTGGGCAGTCGGGTCGGGCTGGGACTTCTCATGGCCCTCTCCTCGGTGCCGGGCGGCCTCATCTTCCTGCGGGCGCTGACGCTGCCTCGCGGTTCCCCGGGGTTTCCAGACCTCTGCCCCCTCCATCGGCTCACCGGGTTGTGGTGCCCCTTGTGCGGTGGCACGAGGGCGACTCGGGAGCTCATCCGGGGCGACTTGTGGGGAGCGCTGGGCTACAACCCCTTCGCTCTCGTCGTGGAGACGGTGGCGGTCCTCCTGGTGGTGCGCTGGCTGCTCGCCTCGTCTCGAGGCCGGCGCCGGCAGTTCATCACGGGCAGAGAAGGCATCCTTCTTGGCGCGGGCTGTGCTGCCTTCGCCGTAGTGCGCAATCTGCCCGGAATGTGGGTCTACCTCGGGCCGCTGCTCGGACCTCCGGGCTGATGGGGGCCTGATGTGCATAATGCAGTCGTGACTCTCGATTCAGGCATCTCCGCACGTCTCAAGCGCAACGCCGATGGTCTGGTGTGCGCCGTCGTCCAGCAGTACGACTCGCGTGAGGTTCTCATGGTGGGCTGGATGGACGACGAGGCGCTCCGACGTACCTTGACCGAGGGGCGCGTGACCTTCTGGTCGCGATCTCGGCGTGAGTATTGGCGCAAGGGAGACACCTCCGGGCACGCGCAGTACGTCAGGGCCGTCCACTTGGACTGCGACGGAGACGCCCTTCTGGTGGAGGTTGATCAGGTCGGAGCCGCCTGCCACACCGGCGAGCGCAGCTGCTTCCTGGCCGGGGGCGACCTGGGGGCGCGGTCGGGCGAGCGGCCCGACTGAACTCTCCGCGGTGAACGCCGCTCAACGATTTGCAACAGACGGCCTCAGGCCGTCACGATGGATACGGACAGGCGCCCTCCAGGAGCGCCCGCGGGTGAGATCGAGGAGGTGCGTGATGACCTCGTTCGAGGCGATGGCGGCCGACGCCAGGGCGGCTGCCGACCGCCGGGCTTCGCGCGTCCCATTGGCTCGCCTGCGAGAGTCCTCGCGCCTGGTCCCCGGAGCCATCAGCGCCCTGCCAAGCCTGCGTACCGACGACCGGGCGGTTACGGTCATCGCGGAGGTCAAGCGATCCACCGCCACTTTCGCGGACCTCAGCGGCGTCGGCGATCCCGGAATGCTGGCCTGCTTCTACGCCGCAGGTGGCGCCGCCAGCGTCTCGGTGGTGACCGGTCCGAGCAGCACCCGCGGTTCCCTGAAGGATCTGGATGCCGTCAGGGCCGCCGTGGATCTTCCCGTCCTCGCCAATGATCTCGTGGTCACCCCCTACCAGGTGCACGAGGCCCGGGCTCACGGCGCCGACCTGCTCATGCTCGATGCCCGCCTTGAGGCCCTGGTGCTCGAAGGTCTCATTGAAAGAGTCCACTCCCTGGGGATGAGCGCCGTTGTGAGGGCCCGCACTCGACGCGACGCCCTGATCGCAGTCGAGGCCGGCGCCCGCATCATCGCCATCGACACGCGGGACCCCGATACCCTGGCCGTCGACTGCGGTCTGTTCGATCAAGTCACCGACGTCCTGCCGGCTCAGGTCGTCCGTATCGCCGCCGGGGGAGTGCGGGGTCCCCATGACGTCATGAGTTTCGCCCGATGCGGAGCCGATGTCGTCCTCGTCGGCGAGGCCATCATCCGTTCCACCGATCCTCAGCAGTTCGTTGCTGAGCTGGTTGCCGCCGGTGCCCACCCGGCACTGATTCCCTCCGCCCACCGAGAGGTCCTCTGAGTGCCCGTCACTACGCTTTCCACCATGGTGTCCGCGATGTCAGAGACGTTTGCCGGTCTGCCGAGCCCTTCGTCAGGTGTCTGGCACATCGGTCCCATCCCGATCCGGGCCTACGCGCTGTGCATTCTTACCGGCGTTTTCGTGGCCGTGTGGTGGTCCGACCGGCGATACCGGGCCAGAGGGGGCCGGCCGGAGATAGTCCTCGATATCGCTATCGTGGCGGTTCCGTCCGGAATCGTGGGTGCCCGGCTCTACCACGTCCTGTCCTCGCCCGACGACTACTTCGGTCCGAACGGAGACCTGTCCCGCATCCCGCAGACCTGGTTGGGGGGACTGGGTATCTGGGGCGGCGTCGCGGGCGGTGTTCTGGCCAGCGTGCTTGTCATGCGCCATCGCGGTCTGCGCGTCGCTCCACTGGCCGACGCCGTGGCCCCGGCGCTGCTGGTGGCCCAGGCGATCGGCCGGCTGGGCAACTGGTTCAACCAGGAGCTCTACGGCGCCCCGACGACCCTGCCCTGGGGACTGCGGATCGACGACGCTCACCTGCCGCCCGGATCCAGCTATCCGCCCGGAACCCTGTTCCACCCGACCTTCCTCTATGAGGCCCTGTGGAACCTTGCCGGGGCGGCCCTTCTGGTGTGGATCGGAAGAAGGATGCTGGCCCGCCACGATGCCACCGGAGGCAGGCTCATGTGGCTCTACCTCATGATCTACACGGCCGGTCGAGGATGGATCGAGATGCTGCGCATCGACGAAGCCGAGACGATTCTCGGCCTGCGGCTGAATGTGTGGACCTCTATCGTCGTCTTCCTCGTCGGTGCTGTCGGACTGGCCATCACCTCGCGGCGTCCTCTCAGCGATGCCATCGAGAGATCGGGGGAGGGGCCGGAGGAGGGCTCCTCGGAAGAGGACTCATCCGAAGAGGCCTCGGCTGATCAGCCCTCCGAGGATGCTTCACCGCCCGAGACCGACGCCGAGCCGAGGGCCTCCCACACAGGTGCCTGAGCCTGCCGCTCAGGTGCTCGGCGCCCGCTGAACTCGAGGTCGATGCGGGTGAGGATCGTCGCAACCTGACAAGCGCCGGGATTCGTCCTCGTGCGCGAGGCCCAGTGTCCCGTATCCTGAGCTCATGCGTAGAGCCAAGATCGTATGTACCCTCGGACCCGCCACCGATTCCCCCGAGCAGGTGCAAGCGCTGGTGGACGCCGGCATGAACGTCGCGCGCATCAACCGCTCCCACGGCCGCGCCGAGGATCAGGAGGAGGTTATCGCCCGAATCCGTGAGGCCGCAGCCGCCTCCGGTCGAGCCGTCGCCATCCTGGTCGACCTCCAGGGCCCCAAGATCCGCCTGGGCCGTTTCGTCGACGACCAGAAGGTTATGCTCAACAAGGGCGACGAGTTCACGATCACTATCGACGACGTACTCGGTACCGTCAAGCGCGCCTCCACCACCTTTAAGGGACTGCCCGGCGACTGCCGCCCCGGCGACCGACTCCTCATCGACGACGGGAACGTCGCCGTGCGCGTCGTGGCCGTTACGGACACCGACGTCGTCACCAAGGTCGAAGTTCCCGGATACGTGTCCAATAACAAGGGCATCAACCTGCCCGGTGTCGCCGTCTCCGTTCCGGCCCTCAGCGAGAAGGACCGTGAGGACCTGCGCTGGGCGCTCAAGATCGGGGCGGATCTCATCGCCCTATCCTTCGTGCGCGACGCCGACGACATCAAGGACGTCCACGAGATCATGGACGAGGTGGGCGTGCGCATCCCGGTTATCGCCAAGATCGAGAAGCCCCAGGCGGTGGAGAACCTCTTCGACATCGTCTCCACCTTCGACGGCATCATGGTGGCCCGCGGTGACCTTGGTGTGGAGATGCCGCTCGAGGCCGTCCCCCTGGTGCAGAAGCGCGCCATCGAGCTGGCCCGGCGTCAAGCCAAGCCGGTCATCGTGGCCACCCAGGTGCTGGAGTCCATGATCCAGAACCCGCGCCCCACCCGCGCTGAAGCGTCGGACTGCGCCAACGCGATTCTCGACGGCGCCGATGCGGTCATGCTCTCCGGAGAGACCTCCGTGGGCGCCTACCCCATCGAGGCCGTGCGTACCATGGCCAGTATCATCGAGAACGTCGAGGAGCACGGTGGCGAGCGTATTCCCGGCCTGGGTTCCTACCCGCAGACGCGCGGCGGGGCCCTGACCCGTGCCGCTGCCGAGATGGGGGAGCATCTGGACGTTACCTACCTGGTGACTTTCACCCAGTCCGGTGACACGGCCAGGCGACTGTCGCGCCTGCGCTCGCCCTTGCCCCTGCTGGCCTTCACGCCGCTGCATGAGACGCGCAATCAGCTCGCAGTCTCCTGGGGCGTGCAGTGCTACGAGGTCCCCGAGGTTCAGCACACCGATGAGATGGTGGCGCAGGTCGACGAGATCCTCCAGGACAAGCATCTGGCGCAGCCGGGCGACACCGTCGTCATCGTGGCCGGTATGCCTCCGGGCACCCCGGGCTCCACCAACTCGATCCGTGTTCACACGGTCGGCGAGACGGTCGACTACAAGGCCTGAGCACCGGCTTCGATCCGTCGAGGGGTCTCCCGCTTATCACCGGGAGACCCCTCGCCCCGGTTCAGGACGACCCTGTTCCGGCACCTGCTTCCCATTGAGAAATCGGTGGGGCAAGGGATCCGCCAGGCGGAGTTTCCCGGTCACAGCTTCATCGCCGTAGCCACCACTGGGGAGTCAGGTCGGCAAGAGTCATCGTCTTCCCCGCGGCGTAGTCGATCATCACCTCGATAGCGCCGAACTTGCTTGGCATCAGCTGCGTCATCATTTCCCGACACGCTCCACAAGGCGGACCGGTACAGCCATCACGCATGATGGTCAGAACACGCCGAATCGTGTCCTCGCCGTTGGTGATCATGTTGAGTATCGCGTTGCGCTCGGCACAGATTCCCAGTGTGCAGGCCGTGTCCACGCAGACGCCCGTATAGATTCTTCCGGAGGACGACTCCACTGCAGCGGCAACACCGCCTGCCTCGATATATGAGGACACGTTACGAGGATGCTGAACAGCCTTGGCCGCTTCGTACAGTGAGACCCACGTCGTCGTGCTCAAAGGTGTTCTCCATCTGACCCGGTCTGTCCCGGGGTGGGGTCGGGATAGGGGCTTGCTGGTACCTCCGGTGGGATTCGAACCCACAACACTCCGATTTTGAGTCGGATGCCTCTGCCAATTGGGCTACGGAGGCACGCCGCCCGCTCTGCGGGGGCGCCATCAGCGAGATCATACTAGGATCACAGCCGTGAGCAATGAGTCCAGCACCACCAGGTCCCGCCGGGTGCTCGTCGCTGAGGACGAGACCCTCATCCGACTCGACATCGTCGAGACCCTCACCGACGCAGGATATGAGATCGTCGCCGAGGCTGCAGATGGGGAGGAGGCCGTCCGCCTGGCGGATGAGCACGCCCCTGACCTGTGCGTTCTCGACGTTAAGATGCCGGTCACCGACGGCATCACGGCGGCGGAGAGGATTCTTGAGAAGCACAACTGCGCCGTCGTCATGCTGACGGCCTTCTCACAGACCGAGCTCGTGGAACGGGCCAGCGCCGCCGGCGCCATGGCCTACGTGGTCAAACCCTTCACTCCGGCGGACCTCATTCCGGCACTCGAGGTCGCCATGTCTCGACATGAGGAGATCCTCTCGCTGGAGAGTGAGATTTCCGACCTCACCGACCGCTTCGAGACCCGCAAGCGCGTCGACCGGGCCAAGGGCTTGCTCATGGAGCGTATGGGATTGAGTGAGCCGGAGGCTTTTCGATGGTTGCAGAAGACCTCCATGAACCGGCGCCTGACCATGCGTGAGGTGGCCGACGCCGTTATCGAGCAGGTCGGTGCCGCCAAGAAGGACTGAATGCGTCCGTATGCGTCCGTCCCGGTGTGTCAGGTGAGCAGGCTGCGAAGCGTCCCCACAGCGATTGTCCGCTCGTCTTCGTCAGTCACCGTTACCTGGTAGACCACGGTACGACGTCCGCGGTGCAGGGGGGTGGCCGTGGCCTTCACCCAGCCTCGGGTCACGGATCGCAGATGGCTGACCGTTAGCTCCGCCCCGACCGGGATCGCGCCGTCGGCCGCCGCACGTGCTGCTACGGAGGCGGCCGTCTCGATGAGCGCAGCAGTGGCACCGCCGTGAAGTATCCCTACGACCTGGCGAGCTCCCTCGACGGGCATCCGAACCTCGGCCCTGTCCGCGTCACGGGTGACGACCTCCATCCCGAGCGTCTCCATGAGTGTCCCCTCCTCGCTGTCCTCCAGCACCGCGTGCAATGCGGAGGAGGCGGAGACGGCCGAGCCGGCGGGACGAGGATCCGGGTACGGGCGCCGGGCCGGGTCCGGAAAGGCCACGGCCGCCGCACTCGCCCCGGAGTAGGAGGCCGCAGTGACACGGCCCACGGGCCCCAGCGGGCCCACGATCGCAGGCGAGTTGGAGGAGTCGGCGGACCCGACCGTTTCCGCCGGGGACTCGGCGGAAACGGAATCATCAGGCCTGCTGGACTTCAACGAACCGGAGGGGGCAAGAGGCGTGGAGGACGCGGGAGGGGCCGGTGAGCCGGGAAAAGCCTGGGAGTCGAAGGTCTCTCCTCCGGATGCGGCAGAGCGGGGCAAGTCGGACTGTTGAGGGCTCATGGGCCTAGGCTGGCACGGTGAGCACCACCGCGACCAGCCCTGCGACGAGCCCAACACCTCAGAACCCCTCGGACCCAGTTCCCGGACGCCTCCTTCTTATCGACGGTCACTCCATGGCCTTCCGCGCGTTCTACGCGCTACCGGTGGACAAGTTCACGACGTCCACCGGTCAGTCCACCAACGCCGTCCACGGCTTCGTCTCCATGTTCCTCTCGCTGATGGAGAACGAGCGACCCACGCACGTCGCGGTCGCCTTCGACCTGCCAGGCGGCACCTTCCGCACCGAGGAGTACCCCGAGTACAAAGGAACCCGTGACGAGGCTCCCCAGCCCTTCATCGGACAGGTCGAGCTCATCCAGGAGGTCCTGGACGCCATGGGTGTGAAGGTCTTGACGGCCCCGGGCTACGAGGCGGACGACATTCTGGCCACTGCGGCCGCTTCGGCGCAGGGCGAGGGAATGGAGGTCCTCATCTGCTCCGGAGACCGGGACTCCTTCCAGACCGTCACCAATCAGTGCACCGTGCTCTACCCGGTCAAAGGAGTCTCGAAGCTGCGTCGTACGACGCCGGAGAAGATCGAGGAACGCTACGGGGTGACACCTGAGCGCTACCCCGAGCTCGCCGCCCTGGTCGGTGAGAGCAGCGACAACCTTCCCGGGGTGCCGGGCGTGGGCCCCAAGACCGCGGCCAAGTGGCTGAACCTCTATGACGGCCTCGACGGAGTCATCGCCCACGCCGACCAGATCAAGGGCAAGGTCGGGCAGTCCCTGCGCGACCATCTCGACGATGTGCTGCGCAACCGCCGTCTCAACCGCCTGCTTACCGACCTGGACCTGGGGGTCACTCCCGGGGCCGATCTGCGCGTCTTGGGGGCCGACCGCACCTGCCTGGCGCGCGTCTTCGAGGCTTTGGAGTTCCGCACTCTGCATCAGCGGGCACTGCGCATCCTGACCTTCACCGACACCGCCGATCACGCGGAAGCCGCTGCAGGGCAGGAGTCCGGGTCTCTGGGGGCGCTGAACGACTTGGAGATCGTCTCGCTCGGTCACGATCTTTCAGCGGGGAATCTGTCCCAGTGGTTGGATGCCCGCCTGTCGACGTCCGGCGGGCACTGCCTGCTGGGAGTCGACGTCGTTGGAGTCCTCAAGCCCGTGGAGGGCGATGCTGTGCTCGTCTCGCTGTCCGACGGCGCCCATGCGGTTACGATCGATCTCGCCGAGATCCTGCCCGAGGACGAGGCGGCCCTGGCCAGGGTCCTGGCTGACGTCGACCGGCCCAAGGTGGTCGCCGACGCCAAGGGCAGCTGGCACGCTCTGACCGCCCGGGGACTGAGGCTGGACGGCGTTGTCGCAGACCCGTCACTGGCCGGATATCTGTGCCGGCCCGAGCAACGCAGCTACGACGTCGACACTCTCGCCCAGCGCTGGCTCGGAATCGACCTTGCAGCCATCGGCGAGGAGAAGACGGACACGCGCGACGATCGGAGCGAGTCCCAGAGCGCCTTCGACCTGGAGGCCCTCGCCTCTGACGCCGTGCCCGTCGCCCACCTGGCCAGTGCTCGCCGGGCCGCCGTCCTGCTCCCTCTGCAGTCCGTGCTCGACGAGCAGATGGCGGCCCGCGACGCCGTGGGGCTGTTCACCGATCTGGAGATGACCGTGGCAGCGAGCCTCACCGTCATGGAGAACGCGGGTATCGCCGTCGACGACGCCGTACTCGCGGCTCGCGAGACCGAGCTCGATGCCCGCGTGACTCACGCCGCCGAGGGCGCCTACGCCGCAGCCGGGCGCGAGCTCAACCTCTCCAGCCCCAAACAGCTTCAGATCGTCCTGTTCGACGAGCTGAAGATGCCCAAGACCCGCAGGACGAAGACCGGCTACACCACCGACGCCGATGCCCTGGCCGGGCTGTACGCCAAGACCTCCCACCCCTTCCTGGAGAACCTCCTCGAGCACCGCGACGCCATTAAGCTGAGGCAGACGGTCGAGGGACTGCGCAAGGCGATCCGGGCCGACGGGCGCATCCACACCACCTTCCAGCAGACCATCGCCGCCACGGGGCGCCTGTCGTCCACCGACCCCAACCTGCAAAACATCCCGGCCCGCAACGAGGAGGGAATGCGCATCCGCGAGGCATTCACCGTCGGCGATGGCTACGAGTGCCTTATGACGGCGGACTACTCACAGATCGAGATGCGCATCATGGCGCATCTGTCCGGAGATCGCGCGCTGATCGAGGCCTTTCGCAGCGGAGAAGACCTGCACCGCTACGTCGCCGCCCTCGTCCATGGCATCGAGGTCGACGACGTCACCGCCCAGCAGCGCAGCCACGTCAAGGCCATGAGTTACGGACTGGCCTACGGCCTGTCCACCTTCGGACTCGCCCGTCAGCTCGGCATCGACAACGCCGAGGCCGCCGACCTGAGGAACGCCTACTTCGCCAGGTTCGGGCGGGTTCACGACTATCTGGAGTCCGTGGTGGAGCAGGCACGTCGCGATGGCTACACCCAGACGATGTTCGGCCGTCGCCGCTACCTGCCCGACCTCACCAGCGACAACCGTCAGCGTCGTGAGATGGCCGAGCGGGCGGCCCTCAACGCCCCCATCCAGGGCAGCGCGGCCGACATCATCAAGAAGGCGATGATCGACGTCGCCGACGCGCTGGCCGGGGCGGGCGCCTCCTCCCGCGTCCTGCTCCAGATCCACGACGAGCTCCTCCTGGAGGTCGCCCCCGGCGACGCCGACGAGGTCGAGCGGATCGTGCGCGACAAGATGGGGCGGGCCGTGGAGCTGTCCGTGCCCCTGGAGGTCTCGGTGGGGCGCGGGACGACCTGGCGCGAGGCCGCCCACTGAGGGAGCCGGTGCGAACGTGAGGGATTCCACGCATAGCGAATACAGATTGCCCAGGACCGCACGGGCTACGGATTGGGTGCATGCTGATAGAGTCCCTTGAGTGCGCTCCTGGGCGACTTGACGTCCCCGACCGAGTCGCGGTGCCAGTCCGGGCTGGCCCGGGACGAGGGGTGCGCACGGCTCTGCCCACCCGACCATCACATCCGTATTCGGAGCACCCACTCAATGACCACAACCATGCCCAGCCCCGCCCCGGTCGCCGTCAACGACATCGGCTCGACCGAGGAGATCCTCGCCGCCGTCGACCAGACCATCAAGTACTTCGATGACGGCGACATCGTCGAGGGCACCGTTGTCAAGGTCGACCGCGATGAGGTCCTCCTCGACATCGGCTACAAGACCGAGGGCGTCATCCTCGCTCGCGAGCTGTCCATCAAGCACGACGTCGACCCCGACGAGATCGTCTCCGTCGGCGACGAGATCGAGGCCCTCGTCCTCCAGAAGGAGGACAAGGAGGGACGCCTGCTCCTGAGCAAGAAGCGCGCCCAGTACGAGCGCGCCTGGGGCACCATCGAGCGCGTCAAGGAGGAGGACGGCGTCGTCACCGGCACCGTCATCGAGGTCGTCAAGGGCGGCCTCATCCTCGACATCGGCCTGCGGGGCTTCCTGCCCGCCTCCCTGGTCGAGATGCGCCGCGTGCGCGATCTGCAGCCCTACGTCGGCCGTGAGCTCGAGGCCAAGATCATCGAGCTCGACAAGAACCGCAACAACGTGGTTCTCTCCCGCCGCGCCTACCTGGAGCAGACGCAGTCCGAGGTGCGCACCAACTTCCTCCAGACCCTCCAGAAGGGCCAGGTCCGCTCCGGCGTGGTCTCCTCCATCGTCAACTTCGGCGCCTTCGTGGACCTGGGCGGCGTCGACGGCCTGGTCCACGTCTCCGAGCTGTCCTGGAAGCACATCGACCACCCCTCCGAGGTCGTCGAGGTCGGCCAGGAGGTCACCGTCGAGGTCCTGGAGGTCGACTTCGACCGCGAGCGCGTGTCCCTGTCGCTCAAGGCGACCCAGGAGGACCCCTGGCAGGCCTTCGCCCGCACCCACGCCATCGGCCAGGTCGTGCCCGGCAAGGTCACCAAGCTCGTCCCCTTCGGCGCGTTCGTGCGCGTCGAGGACGGCATTGAGGGCCTCGTGCACATCTCCGAGCTGGCTCAGCGTCACGTCGAGTTGCCGGACCAGGTCGTCAAGGTCGGCGAAGAGGTCTTCGTCAAGGTCATCGATATCGACCTGGAGCGTCGCCGCATCTCCCTGTCCCTCAAGCAGGCCAACGAGGGCGTGGACCCGAGCTCCGAAGAGTTCGATCCCTCGCTGTACGGCATGGCAGCCGAGTACGACGAGAACGGCAACTACAAGTACCCCGAGGGCTTCGATCCGGAGACCCAGGAGTGGATGGAGGGCTTCGACGCTCAGCGCGAGGCTTGGGAGGCCCAGTACGCCGAGGCTCAGGCCCGCTGGGAGGCCCACAAGGCTCAGGTTCGCAAGGCCCTCGAAGAGGACGCCGAAGCGGCTCCCTCGATCGAGGAGCAGGCCTCCTACTCGACCCCGGTCGACAACGAGGGCACCCTTGCTTCCGACGAGGCCCTGGCCGCGCTGCGCGAGAAGCTGACGAACAACTGACTCGTCGCAACGCGCCGGTGAGCGCGTGAGCGGTGGCCCCCAGGATTTCCTGGGGGCCACCGCTTGTTTCTGCCCGACTGTGCCTTCCTGTCGCGGGCTCGTGGGCTGGTCTGTGCGCCCCGCGCGGCGACAGTGCCTCGCGGGGCCCTCAAGCCTCACTCAGGAATGGCGCCTGGCCGCCGCCACGTCCAGGCATGCGCCGACGAGGGCGGCAGCGAGCACGGGCGCGATCCAGCCGAGCTGGATGCTCTGCAGCGGGCTGTGTATGAGCACGGCGTTCAGGGGGGCGGTCGCGACGCCGACGTGGGCGAGCGTCGTCGCGGCGGACCAGGCTGCGGCCGTCCAGGTACCCAGGCGGAACGTCCACAGCCCCGGGCTCGACAGGCGGAAGGGGTGCGTCACGATCGTGATGAACACGACCGTGATAGCGATGGGGTAGAGGAAGGTGATGATGGGGACGGCCACCGACAGGACCGAGCTCAGGCCCGCTGACGCCAGAATGAAGGAGATCGCGGTGAAGAGGATCATCCAGGTCCGGTAGGCGACGGCGGGCAGGAGACGGTTAAAGAACTCGGAGGTCGCCGCGATCAGGCCCACCGCGGTCGTCATGCAGGCGGTGAGCACGATCAACCCGAAGACGATCTGGCCGGGCCACGACATCGTCATCTGCGCAGCGTCCGCCAGCAGGCTCGCGCCGTCCGTGTAGCTCTGGGCGCCCGGAACGACGTGCCCGATGAGACCCAGGCCCACGTAGACGAGGCCCAAGAGCGCGCCCGCGATGACCGCCGCGGTGGAGGTGCGACGAACGACCTTGGCGCCGATGCCGCCGCCCGTGTGGCCCAGGGACGTCACGACGATGATGCCGAAGGCCAGCGCCGCGATCGAGTCCATCGTCATGTAACCCTCGAGCAGGCCAGCGGCGAGCGGGTTGTTAACGTACTCGCCGGTCGGCGCGTCGTGCGAGGCCGGCAGGGACGCCAGGCACAGGAAAACGAGAAGGACCAGGAGGCCGAGCAAGAGCGGGGTCAGGACCCTGCCGAGGGAGTCGATGATGTTGGTTGGGTTCCAGCACAGGTAGAAGGCGACGCCAAAGAAGATCAGGTTGAAGACGATCGAGGCGAACACCGACTTCGTCCCGATCACGGGAGCGACGGCCGTAGAGAATGAGACCGCACCCGTGCGCGGTAGGGCGTAGAAGGCGCCGATCGACAGGTAGACGAGCACCGAGAACACGAGGCCGAAGCCCTTGCCCGCTCGGTTGACCAGGTCGCGCATGTCCGTGCCCGACAGGGCGATCGTGATGATTGAAACCACGGGCAGGGCGACGCCCGCGATGAGGAAACCGAGCATGGCGGGGCCGAAGTTCGACCCGGCCGAGGCACCCATGATCGGCGGAAAGATCAGGTTGCCGGCTCCAAAGAACATGGAAAAGAGCGTCAGGGAGGTCGCGATGAGAACCGCCGTGCTTGAACGTCTGGTGGACCCGTCGTTGACTGTCTGCGTCACTGGTACTCGCTGGGTGTTGAGGGAACCTGAACAGCAACAATTCTTGCATGAGGGCAGGCGAGCGCAAGCGCAGGCGCGCTACCCTGGGGTAATGGGGACGTTCATAACACGCGGAGGATGTTCAGCCGCGCTGCTTCGCGCGCCGCGCCCGCGCCGGGAGGAGGGGCCCGCCCGCGTCGTCGCGGTCAGCGGCGGCATCGGTTCGGGTAAGTCCTCGGTGACCTCCGCATTCGCCTCGCTGGGGGCGTTCGTCGTCGACGCGGACGCGATCGCGCGCGAGATCATGGAACCCGGGCAACCCACCCTGTCGCAGGTAGCCGCCCGTTTCGGCGCGGACCTGATCCGAGGCGACGGGAGCCTCGACCGCCCGGCCCTGGCCCGCCGCGTCTTTGAGGGAGCAGGATCTTCGCGCCGCGTGGCGGCGCTCAACGCGATCACGCACCCCGCCATCGAGCGGCGCGCCTGGGAGATCCTGCGCTTCGCCCCCGAAGGCTCCGTGGCCGTCTACGACATTCCCCTCCTCGTCGAGGCGGACCACGCTACGCGCTTCGACGCCATCGTCATCGTGGACGCTCCCGTCGAAGAGCGCATCAGGCGGCTGGAAGGCAGGGGAGTGGCGGCGACGGACGCCCGAGCCCGAATCCGCGCCCAGGCCTCGTCCGAGCAGAGGCGAGCGATCGCGCACGTGTGGATCGACAACTGCGGCAGCGCCGACGAACTGTCCCAGGTCGCGGCCGACGTGTATGAGCTCTGGCTCAGCGCCGACCGCTAGGCCGCCATCGACGAGGCGCGGGCGGGCTTTCGCTCCCCGCGCACCCGGAGCGGCGCGCGAGCGGCGCGCGGGGGCCGGCGGTAGCGTAGAGGAGTGAGCCAAACCCCCGTAGTTCGCCAGGACAAGCCATTTAAGGTCATCTCCCCCTACACGCCGTCGGGCGACCAGCCCAAGGCGATCCGCGAGCTCGCAGCGCGCATCCGCGACGGCGAGCAGGACGTCGTCCTGATGGGCGCGACGGGCACGGGCAAGAGCGCCACCACCGCGTGGCTCATCGAGGAGCTGCAGCGCCCCGCGCTCGTGCTTGAGCCGAACAAGACGCTGGCCGCCCAGCTGGCCGCCGAGTTCCGCGAGCTGCTGCCGGGCAACGCGGTTGAGTACTTCGTTTCCTACTACGACTACTACCAGCCCGAGGCCTACGTTCCCCAGACGGACACCTTCATTGAGAAGGACTCCTCGATCAACGACGAGGTGGAGCGCCTGCGCCACAGCGCGACCAACTCTCTGCTCACCCGACGCGACACGGTCGTCGTCTCATCGGTGTCGTGCATCTACGGCCTGGGCACCCCCGAGGAGTACGTTGCCCGCATGATCGAGCTGAGCCGCGGGACGGTCATCGACCGCGACGCTCTGCTTCGCCGCTTCGTCGCCATGCAGTACGTCCGCAACGACTTGGCCTTCACGCGCGGAACCTTTCGCGTGCGCGGTGACACGATCGAGATCATCCCCGTGTACGAGGAGCTCGCGATTCGCATCGAGATGTTCGGCGACGAGATCGACTCCCTCGCAGTGCTGCATCCCCTGACGGGCGACGTCATCTCCGAGGTCGACCACACCTACCTCTTCCCCGCATCCCACTACGTGGCCGGCGAGGAACGCATGAACAAGGCGATTGCCTCCATCGAGGAGGAACTGGAGGACCGCCTGGCGTGGCTGCGCGGCCAGAACAAGCTCGTGGAGGAGCAACGCCTGCGCATGCGCACCACATTCGACCTGGAGATGCTCAAGGAGATCGGCTCGTGCTCGGGGGTCGAAAACTACTCGCGTCACATCGACGGGCGAGGCCCGGGAACGCCGCCGCACACGCTCCTCGACTACTTCCCCGACGACTTCCTCCTCATTATCGACGAATCACACGTGACGGTCCCGCAGATCGGCGCCATGTTCGAGGGCGACATGTCGCGCAAGCGCACCCTCGTTGACTTCGGCTTCCGCCTGCCCTCGGCGATGGACAACCGGCCCCTGAAGTGGGACGAGTTCACCGAGCGTATCGGCCAGACCGTCTACCTGTCGGCCACCCCGGGACCCTACGAGCTTGAGCGCTCCGACGGCGTCGTCGAGCAGATCATTCGACCCACCGGCCTCGTCGACCCCCTCGTCGTCGTCAAGCCCACCGACGGACAGATCGACGACCTGCTCGAACAGGTGCGCCTGCGCGTCGGGCGCGACGAGCGCGTCCTGGTCACCACCCTGACGAAGAAGATGGCCGAGGAACTCACCACCTACCTGGCCGAGCGCGGAGTCAAGGTCGAGTACCTGCACTCCGACGTCGACACGCTGCGCCGAGTGGAGCTCCTGCGAGAGCTGCGACTGGGCACCTTCGACGTGCTCGTGGGCATCAACCTGCTGCGCGAGGGACTCGACCTACCCGAGGTCTCCCTGGTGTCGATCCTCGACGCGGACAAGGAGGGATTCCTGCGCTCCACCCGCTCCCTGATCCAGACGATCGGCCGCGCCGCCCGCAACGTCTCCGGTGAGGTCCACATGTACGCGGACAACATGACGGACTCCATGCGCGAGGCCATCTCCGAGACGATGCGTCGCCGCGAGATCCAGATCGCTTACAACGCCGACCACGGCATCGACCCCGAGCCCCTGCGCAAGAAGATCTCCGACGTGACCGATATGCTCGCGCGCGAACAGGTCGACACGCAGACCCTCCTCGAGGGCGGCTACCGCACGGAGAAGAGTGCGCGCGAGCGCGAAGCCGCCCGCTCCACGTCCGTCTCGAATCCTGGTCAGCGCGCGGAGGACGAACTCGCTGCTCTTATCGAGGAGCTCTCCGCCCAGATGATGACCGCCGCCGCGCACCTCCAATTCGAGGTCGCGGCACGCCTGCGCGACGAAATCGAGGATCTCAAGAGGGAATTGCGCGCCATGAAGCGCGCCCACTGATCGCGGGAGCCGCCTTCCGGCGACTGGCAACCACGCCCAGGCCTCGTGCCCGAGGCACGCCTGCACCGAAGCGACCGACGCCACTCGCGCCGCCGCGCGCCCCCGCTCAGTCGTCCAACTAGACTAGAGACGTTAGCGGAGGGGAGTACTCCCACCAACAGTGACGTCGTCATCACGACGGCCCCGCCCACGCGGCGCGGCCTCCGGCGTCACCGGCCAGCAGGCGCTGGCGGGAGGAGACCTCCGGTACCCGACTCGTACCGGAGGCCCCACGTATGCACGTGCACGCGCTCGGCTGGATCGTCCTGGCCGGCATTATCCTGACCATGATCGCCGTCGACATCATCGGCCACGTTCGCACTCCCCACGAACCCTCCCTCAAGGAAGCCACCTGGTGGTCGGTCGCCTACATCGCCATCGCCCTGCTCTTCGGTGCGATCGTGTGGGCCGTGTGGGGGCCGCAGTACGGTCAGGAGTACCTGGGTGGTTACATCACCGAGAAGGCACTGAGCATCGACAACCTCTTCGTCTTCGTCATTATCCTCTCCAGCTTCCGAGTGCCCCGAAAGGACCAGCAGGAAGTTCTGCTCGCCGGAATCGTCATCGCGCTGATCCTGCGCCTCGTCTTCATCCTCGCCGGCGCGGCGCTGATCGAGAACTTCTCGTGGGTCTTCTACATCTTCGGCGCGTGGCTGGCCTGGACAGCGATCGGCCAGGTCCGCGAGGGCGCCGGCGGGGACGACGATGACGAGGAGTACCGCCCGCCATCCATCGTGCGCTGGGTGTCCAAGATCGTGCCGGTGACGGATGGCTTCGTCGGCTCGCGCATGCTGTATCGCCACGGCGGGCGCACCTACATCACCCCGATGCTCCTGTGCGTCATCGCGATCGGCACGGCTGACGTCATGTTTGCCGTCGACTCGATCCCCGCGATCTACTCGCTGACCTCAGAGGCATACCTCGTGTTCGCCGCCAACGCTTTCTCGCTGCTGGGGCTGCGACAGCTCTACTTCCTGATCGACGGCCTGCTGGACCGCATCGTCTACCTGCACTACGGGCTGGCAGCGATCCTCGGTTTCATCGGATTCAAGCTGATCAACCACGCGCTGCACACGAATGAGCTGGCCTTCATCAACGGCGGTCACGAAGTGTCCGTGATCCCAGAGCCCTCCATCGCGTTCTCCCTCGGATACATCGTCGTCACCATCCTCATCACCGTCGCCGTGTCGCTCATAGTGTCGCGCGCGCGGCGTGGAAGCGAGCCCGAGCGGCAGCCGCAGCGTTAGAATTCCACGGTCGAATAGTGGAGAGGTACTCATGGTTGTTCACCCGTGGGCGTGGGCGGTCCTGGCGCTCGTCGCAATGGGACTGGTCGCGATCGATTTTCTAGGGCACGCGCGAAACCCCCATCCGCCCACGGCGGTCGAGGCCGCGCGCTGGACCCTCTTCTACGTGGGACTCGCCGCCTTGTTCGGCGTCGGCATCTGGCTGACGAATGGGTGGCTCTACGCCCAGGAGTTCTACGCCGGGTGGGCGATGGAGTGGTCTTTGTCGATCGACAACCTCTTCGTGTTCATTCTGATCCTCAAAGCCTTCCGTGTTCCCCGCGACGACCAGCAGAAGGCGCTGCTGCTGGGCATCGTCATCGCCCTGGGGCTCCGGCTCGTGTTCATCCTCGTGGGGGCCGCGCTCGTTGCCCGCTTCTCGTGGGTCTTCTTCATCTTCGGCGTCTGGCTCCTGTGGACCGCCTTCTCCCAGATCAGGCAAACCGCGAAGGGCGACGACGAGGACGAGGAGTACCGCGAGAACGCTTTCATCCGCGTGATCCGTCGAGTCCTGCCCATCACCGATGGATTTGTTGGCAACCGCGTGCTGTACCGGCACGGCGGACACACCTACCTGACACCCCTCTTCGTGGCTATCCTGGCGCTGGGCTCCGCCGACCTCATGTTTGCCTTCGATTCGATCCCCGCGATCTTCGGGATCACGCAGCAGGCGTTCCTCGTCTTCGCGTGTAACGTCTTCGCGCTCATGGGGCTGCGCCAGCTCTTCTTCCTGGTGGACGCGCTGCTCGGTAAGCTCGTGTACCTGGGCTACGGACTCGGAGTGATTCTGAGCTTCATCGGTATCAAGCTCGTTCTCGAAGCGCTGCACGCGAACACACTGCCGTTCATCAACGAGGGGCATGGCGTACAGTGGGCGCCGGAGATATCTGTGTCGGTTTCGCTGGGCGTCATCGTCGTGACCCTGGCGGTGACTCTCGTTGCTTCGATGATTCGCAGCGCGATGGATGAGGGGGAAACCCGTGAGCGGTGAGAAGGTGAGCGTGGACGAGCATGGCCTGAGCGCCAAGGAGGTCGCGGAGCGCGTGTCGCGCGGCGCGGTCAACCGCGTCAAGGACCGCACTTCGCGGTCGGTAGCGTCAATCATCCGGGAGAACGTTCTGACGCTTTTCAACGCGATCATCGTCGGAGCCTCCGTCATCGTGCTCCTGTTCGGCGACCTGCGCGACGGCATTTTCGGCGGTGTCATGATCATTAACGCCGTGATCGGCATCGTCTCCGAGCTTCGCGCCAAGCACACCCTGGACTCGCTCGCGATCGTGGACGCGCCGCAGGCCAGCGTCCTGCGCGACGGCGCCGTGTCGGTGATCGCCGCGAGGGACGTCGTCCTCGACGACGTTATCGAGCTCAACCTCGGGGACCAGGTGAGCGTGGACGGCACGGTCCTGATATCGGCGGGGCTGGAGATAGACGAGTCGCTGCTCACGGGCGAGTCGCGCCCCGTCAAGAAGAAGGAAGGCGACCAGCTCCTGGCCGGCACGAGCGTCGTGGCCGGGTCGGGACGCATGGTGGCCACGGCGGTCGGCGAGCGCGTCTACGCGCAGGGCCTGTCCGAGCAGGCTCGCGCCTTCACGCGCACTATCTCCGAGATCCAGGTGTCGATCAACCGGGTCCTCCAGGTCGTCTCGATCATGCTGCTGCCCATCGTCGCCCTGACGTTCTATTCGCAGAACCGCATCGCTGGAGGCTCGGGCGGGGATTGGCGCGAGGCACTGGTCCTGTCAGTCGCGTCCGTGATCGGCATGATCCCCCAGGGCCTGGTCCTGTTGACCTCCATGAACTTCGCGATCGGGTCCGCGACGCTGGCTCGCAGGGGCGTCCTCGTGCAGGAGCTGCCCGCCGTGGAGGTGCTGGCCCGCGTCGATTGCCTGTGCCTGGACAAGACGGGAACGCTGACGACGGGAGGCATCCGCGTGCGCGCGGTCGAGGTCGTCTCCGGCGACGAGCCCCTCGTGCGTCGCGCGCTGGCGAGCGCGGCGAGCGACCGCACCAACGCGACCGCCCAGGCGATCTGGGATCACCTCGGCGAGGAGGATCGCGTCGGCGCGAGCCAGCGGATCGAATGGGCCGTCCCCTTCTCCTCGGCCCGCAAGTGGAGCGCGTGGGGGAACGCGAACGAGTCCTGGATCCTTGGGGCGCCCGAGTTCGTTATCGACGAGGCCGACTCCAGCAGCACGGACCTGCTGGGGCGGGTGCGCGCCGTCGCACAGGGGGGTTCGCGCGTGGTCGCCCTCGTGCGCGCGCACGAGGCCGTGGTCGACGACGCTCTGCCTCTCCGCCGGTCGGTCGCCGCGCTGGTCATCCTCGAGGAGGACCTGCGGCCGGACGCCGCCGAGACCCTCGACTACTTCCGCTCACAGGGCGTGCACGTTCGCGTCATCTCGGGAGACAACCCGACGACGGTCGGCGCGCTGGCCGCCCAGGCGGGACTGACCGCGCCCGACGGCTCGCCCGCCCGTTTGATGGACGCGCGAGACCTGCCCGAGGACCTGTCCTCCGAGCAGTTCATCGAGGAGATCGACAAGCACGACGTGTTCGGCCGCGTGACCCCCGAGCAGAAACGGGCGATGGTCGGCGCCCTGCAGGCGCGCGATCACTGCGTGGCTATGACGGGAGACGGCGTCAACGATGCGCTGGCGCTCAAGGACGCGGACCTGGGAATCGCGATGGGCAACGGCACGCAGGCAACGAAGGCGGTCGCACAGATCGTCCTCGTGGACTCGAAGTTCTCGGTGCTGCCCGGCGTGTTGTCGGAGGGGCGCCGCATCATTGCGAACATGGAGCGCGTCTCCTCGCTGTTCCTGGCCAAGACCACCTACGCGGCGGTGCTCGTCATCGTCACCGCGCTCGTCGGCTGGCGCTACCCCTTCCTGCCGCGTCAGTTCAGCTACATCGACTCCCTGACTATCGGCATTCCCGCGTTCTTCCTCGCGCTGTGGCCCAACCCGCGCCGCTACGTGCCCGGTTTCCTGAAGCGCACGCTGTCCCTGGCGATGCCCACGGGCGTGATCCTTGCTGCCGCGGCGCTGACCTCCTTCGGCATCGTTGACGGCCCGCCCCAGGCGCGCGAGTCCACCGCCGCGATTCTCTCCCTCATGCTGGGCGCGATCTGGCTGCTGGTCATCACCTCCCGCCCGCTGTCGACCTGGAAGTGGGTCCTGCTGATCAGCGTCATCACCGCGACTGTTGGCGGCGTGCTCGTCCCGCCCGTGCACCGCTTCTTCTCGATGGTGGCGCCGGACCCCCACGAGTGGCTCGTCATCTTCGTCGTCGGCGCGTGCGCGGCCGCCCTCGTCGAGATCGCCCAGCGCATCTTCTACGCGCGCCAGTTCGCCCGCTCTCTCGAGGACTAGAGCCCGGGCCTCGCCTCGAGATCCGCTCAGAACGCCCGGATGACGGGGTTCCACTCGCGGATCAGGCGCGCCTGGATGACCTCGGCGACGTAGAAGGGATCCTCGTTGAGAATCCGCTCGACGTCGGCCTGGCTATCGGCGCTCACGAGGATAAGCGCTCCGGGAACCTCGCCGGCGAGGGGACCGGACGCGATGTTGATTCCCCGCTCGAGCAGGTCGGATAGGAACGCCCGGTGGGTCGGGCGCACCTCGTCCATGGTCTCCGTCATCGCGGGGTTGTACACGTATTCGACTGCGTAGTATGCCATACGCATAACACTAGCCCCCATCCGCTCTTTTGCCTAGGGGACAGATAGGATCGAGGGGTGCATGATAAGCTAATCATCCAGGGCGCCCGCGAACACAACCTCAAGGACGTCAGCCTTGAGCTTCCTCGCGACGCCATGATCGTCTTCACGGGCCTGTCCGGGTCGGGCAAGTCCTCCCTCGCCTTCGACACGATCTTCGCCGAGGGGCAGCGCCGCTACGTCGAATCCCTGTCCTCCTACGCCCGCCAGTTCCTCGGCCAGATGGACAAGCCCGACGTGGACTTCATCGAAGGCCTCTCGCCCGCCGTGTCCATCGACCAGAAGTCCACCTCGCGCAACCCTCGCTCGACCGTCGGCACGATCACGGAGATCCACGACTACCTGCGCCTGCTCTACGCGCGCGCCGGCGTCGCGCACTGCCCGCAGTGCGGTGCCCGCATCCAGGCACAGACCCCCCAGCAGATCGTCGACCGCGTGCGCACGATGGAGGAGGGGACCCGATTCCAGGTGCTCTCACCCGTCGTGCGAGGGCGCAAGGGCGAGTACCAGGACCTCATCGACGAGCTGCGAAGCGAGGGCTACACCCGCGCCATCATCGACGGGGAGGCCCTTCGCCTGGAGAACGCCCCGAAGCTGGAGAAGAAGCTCAAGCACACGATCGAGGTAGTCGTCGACCGCCTCGTCGTGCGCGACGGCATGCGCCAGCGCCTCACCGACTCCGTCGAGACTGCGCTGCGCCTTTCGGAGGGCCTCGTCGTCATCGACTGCGTGGACCTCGACCCCGACGATCCCGACCGCCGCCGGCGCTTCTCCGAGAAGCGCGCGTGCCCCAACGATCACCCGCTCACCCTCGACGAGATCGAGCCGCGCACCTTCTCCTTCAACGCCCCCTACGGCGCCTGCCCCGACTGCGCGGGCCTCGGCTTCCGCCTCGAGGTCGATCCCGAGCTGGTCGTGCCCGACGAGGAACGCTCACTCGCCGACGGAGCGGTCATTCCGTGGAACTCCAACTTCAAGTACCACAAGAAGCTCCTTGAGTCCCTGTCCAAGGAGCTCGGCTTCGCCATGGGCACTCCCTGGAAGAACCTGCCCAAGAAGGTCAAGGACGCCGTCCTGTACGGCAAGGACTACGAGGTCTCCGTCAAGTTCCGCAACCGATGGGGCCGCGAGCGCTCCTACACAACCGGCTTCGAGGGCGCGGTCAGGTACATTGAGCGTAAGCGCGAGGAGACCGAGTCGGCGGCCGTCTCCGACAAGCTCGACTCCTACATGCGCGAGATCCCGTGCCCGACCTGCCACGGGGCGCGGCTCAAGCCGGAGGTCCTGGCCGTTCGCGTCGGCGGCAAGTCCATCGCCGAGCTCTCCGACATGTCGATCGCGCAGGCGCGTTCCTTCCTCGCGGACGTCGAGCTCGAGCAGCGAGCGCGCTCGATCGCCGCGCCCATCCTCACCGAGATCGAGGCGCGCCTGGCCTTCCTCGTCGACGTCGGCCTGACCTACCTGACCCTCTCGCGCGGCGCGGGCACCCTGTCGGGTGGCGAGGCCCAACGCATTCGCCTGGCCACCCAGATCGGATCGGGGCTGGTCGGCGTTCTCTACGTGCTTGACGAGCCCTCGATCGGCCTGCACCAGCGCGACAACCGTAAGCTGATCGCGACCCTCGAGCGCCTGCGCAACCTGGGCAACACGCTCATCGTCGTCGAGCACGACGAGGAAACCATTGAGGCTGCGGACTGGATCGTCGACATCGGCCCCGGGGCGGGGGAGACCGGCGGCTGGGTGGTGCACTCCGGGCCGCTGTCGGCGCTGATCAGCAACCGCAAGTCCCTGACGGGTCAGTACCTGTCGGGCAAGCGCCGCATCCTCCTGCCGCCGACCCGACGCCCTATCGACAGGAAGCGCGTCGTCACGGTCAAAGGGGCCCGGGAGAACAACCTGCGAAACGTCGACGTGTCCTTCCCGCTCGGCGTCCTCACAGCCGTGACCGGCGTGTCCGGCTCCGGTAAGTCGACCCTCGTCAACCAGATCCTGTTCCGCACCCTCGCCTCGCGCCTCAACGGGGCGCGCATGGTGCCCGGTCGCCACCGCACGATCACCGGAATCGAGCAGCTCGACAAGGTCGTTCACGTCGACCAGAGCCCGATCGGCCGCACGCCGCGCTCCAACCCGGCGACCTACACGGGCGTGTGGGACCAGATCCGCAGGCTCTTCTCCGAGACGCAGGAGGCGAAGGTGCGCGGCTACGGCCCGGGCCGCTTCTCCTTCAACGTCAAGGGAGGGCGCTGCGAGTCCTGCAAGGGAGACGGCACCCTCAAGATCGAGATGAACTTCCTTCCCGACGTGTACGTGCCCTGCGAGGTCTGTCACGGCGCACGCTACAACCGAGAGACGCTGGAGGTGGAGTACAAGGGCAAGACCGTCGCCGACGTGCTCGACATGCCCATTGCAGAGGCCGCCCAGTTCTTCGCTCCGATCTCTCGCATCGCCCGCCACCTCAACACGCTCGTCGAGGTGGGCCTGGGCTACGTGCGCCTCGGCCAGAGCGCCACCACGCTTTCGGGCGGCGAGGCGCAGCGCGTCAAGCTGGCCTCCGAGCTGCAGCGGCGCTCGACGGGTCGCACCGTGTACGTGCTGGATGAGCCGACGACCGGGCTGCATTCCGAGGACATCCGAAAGCTCCTCCTGGTCCTGCAGTCCCTCGCCGACAAGGGCAACACGGTGATCGTCATCGAGCACAATCTCGACGTCATCAAGAGCGCCGACTGGATCATCGACATGGGGCCGGAGGGCGGTGCCGGAGGCGGATGCGTCGTCGCTGAGGGAACTCCGGAGGAGGTCGCGCGCGTGGAGGAGTCCTTCACCGGACAGTACCTGGCCGAGGTCCTGGCGAAGGAAGAGGCGCGCGACGCCGCGGGCGCTGCGGAGTAACGGTTAGGATGGCTTCTGTGCTTCCATCTTATGGTTTCTACGGTTTCGGATCCTTCTGGCCCTCGTGGGTTCACCTCGTGGTGGTTGCCCTCATGGTCGCGTCCGGTGCGCTCACGCTCAAATGCCTCATCGCTCGCTCGGCCGGGCGCGGTCGGGTCTACGGGCTCTCCACCGGTTTCGTCGCCGGTCTCGGAAATCTGAGCCTGTGCGTGTTGGGCCAGGCCGAGGCCCGCCACACGTGGCAGATGGGCACGGTCATCGCGATCTACGCGGTCGTAGCCATCTTTCTGATCGTCACGATGGTTTCCCTGTGGGGTGCGCACGGCGAGGGATTCCTGTGGTCCCGCGCGTTCCACATGTTCCTCACCCTCGGCATGGTGGCCTCGGCTGCGCTGGAGATCGCTCGACGCATGCTTTTCTGGATTCCGCTTCCGGTCGTGGGCGTCGCGGTGCTCCTCGCTCTCTTCGGTGCCTTCGTCGTGGGCAGAAACACCGCCGACTAGCCTCGCGTGAGCACGCAAAGCGGCCCCGGCCTCGTACCAGGAATGGACGAGGCCGGGGCCGCTACGTGCGTCAAAAGGCCCGGTCGGGGCCGGGGCTAGTCGCCGTTACCGGCGGACTCGCCCAAGGCGTACAGGGCGTCCACCTCGGAGGCGTAGTCCGCGAGGACGCGGCGACGCTTGAGCTTCAGGGACGGGGTCATGTAGCCGTTTTCGACCGTGAAGGCCGCATTGACGATGCGGTAGCGGCGAATCGACTCGGCGCGCGACACCGCCTTGTTGGCTCGGGCGATCGCCTTCTCGAGGGACTCGCGCACCGCCGGCAGGTTCGCGGCCTGCGCCGCGTCCACGACGGGGAGCCCGTGGCGGAGCAGCCACTCCGGGAGCATCTCCGTGTCGAGGATGATCAGCGCGCCGATGTAGGGTCGATTGTCGCCCACGACGACGATGTTGGCGATGAGGGGGTGCGTGGACAGCGATTCCTCGAGGACCTCGGGCGAGACGTTCTTGCCGCCCGCCGTCACGATTAGCTCCTTCTTACGGCCGGTGATACGCAGGTGCCCGCGGTCGTCGATCGAGGCCAGGTCGCCCGTCTTGAACCAGCCGTCCACGAAGGCCTCGGCCGTCGCCTCGGGCAGGTTGTGGTAGCCCTTCGACACGGAGATTCCCCGGACGAGGAGCTCCCCGTCGGGCGCGATCTTCATGCGGTTTCCCGGCCAGGGGAAGCCCACAGAGTCCGGCGGGAAATCCTGCGGCGTCTCCACGGAGATCGGGCCGGTCGTCTCGGACAGGCCGTAGCCCTGCAGCAGGGTGATGCCCAGGCCGCGATAGAAGTTCGCCAGGTCGAGGGCCAGGGGAGCGCCGCCCGAGATGATCGTGTGCAGGTTGGGGCCGAGGATCGCGCGGACCTTCGACAGGACGAGCGCGTCGGCGATCCGGCCGCGAAGCCTCAGTGCGGCGGAAGGACCGGGGGAGGGCATCGCCGAGGCGTCGGGGACTGGCGTCGTGTCGGGGCCGGGCCCGGCGACCGCGGACTCGGGCAGGGGAGAGTCGACGTAGGCACTGGACATGGACAGGGCGCGCGCCTGCTTGGCGGCCCAGGAGAACATGCGGCCTTTCATGCCGCCGCCTGCCTTCGCTGCCGCCGCGTTGTAGACCTTCTCCATGACGCGCGGCACGACGAGAAGCATCGACGGCTTGAACGTCGCGATGTCATTGACGAGGTTGCGCGTGTCCGGGGAGAATGCGACGACGCCCTGGCCTGCGAGCAGGCAGTACATGACGAAACGGGCGAGCACGTGCGCGACGGGCAGGAAGAGCAGGGAACGAGACTTCGGGTCGTTGATGAGCAGGGGAAGGAAGTCGTAGGCCTGCAGCATCGGCGCGATGAAGTTCGAGTGCGTGAGGACGACTCCCTTGGGCATGCCGGTCGTGCCCGACGTGTAGATGATCGTCGCCTCGTCGTCGATGCGCACGCTATCGGTGCGCTCGCGCACCTGCTCGACGGTCACTGCCTGCGCCGCGCCCGTCAGGACGCGTTCGGCGCCGCGGTCGAAGGAGAGAACATGACGAACGCCCTCGGTGCGAACCGACTCGACCAACTCGGCCTGCTGGGCCGTCGCCGTGATGACGATGCGAACGTCGGCGTCGGCCAGGATGTGGGCGATCTGCGCGGCGGAGTCGGTCTCGTAGATCGGCACGGTGATCGCCGCGCAGGACAGTGCGGCCACGTCCACGAGGGCCCACTCGTAGGAGGTCGGTGCCAGGATCGCCAGGTGCTCGCCCGCCTCCAGGCCGATGCCGATAAGGCCGCGCGCGATGGAATCGACCTCCGCGAGGAAGCTCTCCATCGTCACCTTGCGCCACGCGCCCACGTTCGAGCGGCGCTCGATGGCGAACTGGCCGGGGTGGCGCCGCGCTCGCTGGTGGAGCATCCTAGGCAGATTCATATCCTCGGTGGCCTCGCGCGTGGGAACCGACTCCCACGAGCCGTCGGCGAGCCTGCGTACCGTCATTGCGGTCCTTTCTGGGGGGAGCGCGTGCTGTGTCGCTTGGGGGTTACTTCTTCTTGCCGAAGCGCAAGAAACAGCGCTTCTCGGCCTTCTCGACCTTCTCGGCCGAGACGGGGCCGCCGTACAGGGCGTCGATCTCGTAGGCGTAGTCCGTCAGGACCTTGCGCCTGCGCAGCTTCATCGACGGTGTCACGTAGCCGTTCTCGATCGTGAAGGCGGCGTCTATGATGCGGAACTTGCGGATCGATTCCGCGCGCGAGACCGCCTTGTTGGCCCGCTCGACCGCACGCTCGAGGGAGGCTCGTACTGCTGGTAGGTCGGCGGCCTCCGTGGGCGAGCACTGCGCCAGGCCGTGCTTGGCGAGCCAGTCGGGCAGCATGTCGGCGTCGAGGGTGAACAGGGCGCCGACGTAGGGGCGCTGATCTCCGACGACGATGACGTTGGCGATGAGGGGGTGGGTGGCCAGGGAGTCCTCGAGGACCTCGGGTGAGACGTTCTTGCCGCCCGCGGTGACGATGAGCTCCTTCTTGCGTCCAGTGATTGTCAGCTGGCCCCTGCGGTCGATCGAGCCGAGGTCGCCCGTGTGGAACCAGGTGCCGTCGGGCATTACTTCGGCGGTCTGCTCGGGCAGGTGGTAGTAGCCGGGCATGACCGACTGTCCGCGCACGAGGATCTCGCCGTCCTTCGCGATCTTGATGAAGTTGCCGGGAAGGGGCAGGCCCACGGCGCCCACGGGGTTCTTGCCGATGTGCTGAACGGCGATCGGGCCGGTCGTCTCGGACAGCCCGTAGCCCTGGATCAGCGTGATGCCCATGCCCGCGTAGAAGTGCGCGAGGTCGGTGGCCAGGGGCGCGCCCCCGGAGACGATGTAGCGCAGGTTCGGCCCGAGCACGGAGCGGATCTTCCTCAGGACGAGGACGTCGGCGATGCTGTGGCGAATCCTCTTGAGGGGGCCGGGGCCGAAGGCCTTGTCGGAGGCGAGAGAGTAGGTGCGAGCCTGCTTGGCGCTCCACGCGAACATGCGTCCCTTGACGCCGCCGCCGGCCTTGGAGGAGGCGGCGTTGTAGACCTTCTCGAGCACGCGCGGCACGACGAGCAGGACGGAGGGCTTGAACGCCTTGATGTCGGGAAGCAGGTTCTTGACGGAGGGGGAGAAGCCGAGGACCCCCTGGCCTGAGAGGATCACGTGCATGACGAGGCGGGCCAGCACGTGTGCGACGGGGAGGAAGAGCAGGAGGCGCGTGGAGGGCGAATCGATGACGTCGCCGAGGATCTGGCGCGCGCCCTGGACGGTGGCGACGAAGTTGGCGTGGGTGAGGGCGACGCCCTTGGGTTTGCCGGTCGTCCCGGAGGTGTAGATGATCGTGGCGATGTCGGAGGAACGCACGGTGGAGCGCCGATTCTCGACGTCGTCGATGGTGACCCCGGCAGCGGCGCGGGCAATCTTTCGCAGCGCACCCTGGTCGAATGCGTCGACGGCGAGGGTGAAGGGCGGCAGAACCGAGCGCACGAGCTCCGCCTGCTGGGTGGTGGCCGTGAAGACCCGGGTGACGTGGGCGTCGGTGAGGATGTGCTCGATCTGCGCGGCGGAGTCGGACTCGTAGATGGGGACGGTGACGGCGCCGATAGAAAGGAGCGCGAGGTCCAGGAGGAGCCACTCGTAGGAGGTCGGCGCCAGTATCGCGACCGCATGACCGCGTTCGACGCCCAAACCGATGAGCCCGCACGCGGTGTACTCGACCTGGCGCTGGAGCTCGCCCGCCGACAGGCAACGGCTGGAGCCGACGGAGGAACGCTGCTCGACGGCGACCTGGTGGGGGTGCTTGATAGCCCGGTTGGCGAGCAGGTCGGGAACGATGTCGCGGTCACCGACCTTGTAGGCGGGCTTGATCGTGTAGGAGCCGTCTCGCATGCGCTTCATCGTGTCCTCCGGGATGTCGGTTCAAAGACTGAACATTAGAAACTGAGGTGAGTCTATCGGGTAAGCGGCGGCCCTCGCCCCACAATTGGGGCGAGGGCCGCGCAAGTGACGATTAGATCACAGATCGTAATACATCTGGTACTCGTAGGGGTGCGGGTAAGCCCGCATCGGGGCGACCTCGTTGGTCTCCTTGTAGTCCAGCCAGGTGTCAATCAGGTCCTGGGTGAAGACGTCGCCCTCGGTGAGGAACTCGTGATCCTCGCGCAGCGCCTCGAGGGCGGCCTCGAGGGAGGAGGGGAGCTTGGCGATGTCCTGATACTCGGCCGGGGGAAGCTCGTAGAGGTCCTTGTCGATGGGAGCAGCTGGCTCGATGCGGCGCTTGATGCCGTCGATGCCCGCCATGAGGCACGCGGAGAAAGCAAGGTAGGGGTTCGCGCTGGGGTCGGGCACGCGGTACTCGACGCGCTTGGCCTTGGGGGACGTGCCGGTGACGGGGATGCGAATGCAGGCCGAGCGGTTGCGCGCGGAGTACACCAGGTTGATCGGGGCTTCGAAGCCGGGAACCAGGCGACGGAAGGAGTTGACCGACGGGTTCGTGAAGGCGAGCAGCGCGGGGGCGTGCTCGAGGAGGCCACCGATGAACCAGCGGGCCGTGTCGGACAGGGAACCGTAGCCGCGCTCGTCGTAAAAGAGGGGTTCGCCGTTCTTCCACAGCGAGATGTGCGTGTGCATGCCCGAACCGTTGTCCCCGAATAGGGGCTTGGGCATGAAGGTCGCCGAATGGCCGAAGTCAAGCGCCGAGTTCTTGATGACGTACTTGAACTTCATCATGTCATCGGCCGCGGCCTGCAGCGTGGCGAAGCGGTAGTTGATCTCCTGCTGCCCGCCCGAGCCGACCTCGTGGTGCGCGCGTTCGATGACGAGGCCGACCTCCTCAAGGAGGCGGCTCATCTCGTCGCGCACGTCCGCGTACTTGTCCGCGGGGGAGACGGGGAAGTAACCGCCCTTGAGGGGGACCTTGTACCCCATGTTGCCTCCCTCCTCAGCGCGGCCCGTGTTCCAGTAGGCCTCGGGGGAGTCCACGGAGAAGAAGGTGCTGTGCGGGCTGACCTGGTAGCGCACGTCGTCAAAGAGATAGAACTCGGCCTCGGCGCCGATGAAGCACTCGTCGGCGATACCGGTGGAGCGCAGGTAGGCCTCGGCTTTGGCGGCCACCTGGCGAGGATCGCGCGAGAAGGGCTCGTCCGTGAACGGGTCGACGATGGAGAAGTTAACCACCAGGGTCTTGCGGTCCCGGAAGGGGTCGACGAAGGCGGTGGAAATGTCGGGGATGAGCTTCATGTCCGACTCGTGGATGGCGGTGAAGCCGCGGACCGAGGAGCCGTCGAACATGAGGCCGTCCGGCAGGGCGGTGTCCAGGAACTCGCTCACGGGGATCGTAAAGTGCTGCTGAACGCCGGGGACGTCGCAGAAGCGCACGTCGACGAGTTCAACGTTCTGTTCGGAGATAAAGTCTGCGACCTCTTGTGTGGAGGTGAACATGAACGTCCTTCTTTGTGGGAGTGGGATCTACTCTTGGGTCAAGAACTAGTCAATTCGTGGCCAAGATCAGTATAGGCCCTCATGTGTGCGCGCGGCTTGTTGGTTTCACCGTACCCGTCTTTCATGACATAGCGCACGCGGTAGGGGGGCATCGGGCGCGCCCAGCCGGGGCCTCGTAACCTGGGAACGTGGCAGACCCTTCGACGTACAGACCCCGCACGGGCGACATCCCCACCTCTGCGGGCGTCTACCGTTTCTCCGATCCGACCGGTCGCGTCATCTACGTCGGCAAGGCAAAGAACCTGCGCAACCGCCTGACCAGCTACTTCCAGGACATTGCGAACCTGCACCCGCGCACCCAGCAGATGGTGACGACCGCGAGCGCGGTGCAGTGGACCGTCGTGCGCTCAGAGGTGGAGGCGCTGACGCTGGAGTTCACCTGGATCAAGGAATTCAACCCGCGCTTCAACGTCATGTTCAAGGACGACAAGTCCTACCCCTACCTGGCGGTCTCGATGGGCGAGCGTTTTCCTCGCGTGCAGGTCACGCGCGAACGCAAGCGCGCCGGGTCGCGCTACTTCGGCCCCTACACGCAGGTGTGGGCGATCCGAGAGACGATCGATCAGCTGTTGCGCGTCTTTCCGATGCGTTCGTGCTCGCCCGGCGTGTTCGCGCGAGCGAAAGCGCAGGGGAGGCCCTGCCTGCTCGGCTACATCGACAAGTGCTCCGCCCCTTGCGTGGGTCGCGTCTCGGCGGAGGAACACCGCGAGCTCGCCGAGGGGCTCTGCCAGTTCATGCAGGGGCGCACGGGGCCGGTGATCCGCGACCTGGAGGCCAGCATGCGTGAGGCCTCGGAGCGGCTGGACTTCGAGCGCGCGGCGAAGCTGCGCGACGACGTGGCCGCGTTGCGAACGGTCCTCGAGCGCAACGCGGTCGTGCTCGACGACGGGGCCGACGTCGACGTGTTCGCCCTGGTTAGCGACGACCTGGACGCCGCCGTTCACGTCTTCCACGTGCGCGGCGGGCGAATCAGAGGCACGCGCGGCTGGGTGATCGAGCGCGTGGACGGCGCCGGGGAGGAGGAGCTCATGGCGCGTCTGCTCGAGCAGGTATACTCCTCTGCCCAGGAGGACGAGGCCGGGGCGAGCAGGGTGGCGCGGGTGGCGGCCGTGAGCGTCGACGACGTCGCGCACACGCCGACCTCGGCGATTCCGCGGGAGGTGCTCGTCTCGGTCACCCCGCAGGACAAGGACACGATCGAGCACTGGCTGGGTCAGCTGCGCGGGGCTAGCGTGTCGGTGCACGTTCCTCGGCGGGGACCCAAGGCTCAGCTCATGGAAACCGTCGCGGAGAACGCGCGCCAGGCCCTCGGGCTGCACCGCACGAAGCGCTCCGGTGACATCACCGCCCGATCGAAGGCGCTCGAGCAGCTCGCGGAAGACCTGGCCCTGCCCGGCGCGCCCCTGCGCATCGAGTGCTACGACGTGTCCCACACGGGCGGGGAGAACCAGGTGGCGTCCATGGTGGTCTTCGAAGACGGCATGCCGCGCAAGGACGCCTACCGAACCTACAACATCCGCGGCGAGGACGGGAACGGCACCCCCGACGACACGAGCGCGATGAACGAGGTCCTCACCCGGCGCTTCTCCCGTCTGCTCGCAGAGGAAGCGGGCACGGAGGGCGAGGACGAGGATGGCATCGCCTACGCCTCGGGACCCATCGACGCGTCTACCGGTCGGCCCAAGCGCTTCTCCTACCGGCCGGACCTGGTGGTCGTTGACGGCGGCCTGCCCCAGGTCAACGCCGCCCGGGACGCCCTCGCCGCGGTCGGCGCTGACGTTCCCGTGGTCGGCCTGGCCAAGCGCCTAGAGGAGGTGTGGATCCCCGGTGAGGACTTCCCGCTCATTCTGCCGCGCACCTCCGATGCCCTTTACCTCCTGCAGCACCTGCGCGACGAATCGCACCGCTTCGCGATCACCAAGCACCGCAAGCGCCGCTCGAGGGCGCTGACTCGCTCGGTCCTCGACTCGATCCCGGGGCTCGGACCGGCGAGGCAGGCCGCGCTACTGAAGCATTTCGGCTCCGTCAAGCGCCTCCGGGCGGCCACGCCCGAGCAGATCGCCGAGGTTAAGGGCGTGGGTCCCGCCCTCGCGCGGTCAATCCACGATAGGCTACAGACAACGCCGAGGGAGGACACACCATGACAATGACGCTGCCGATGCCGCTTCCTGTGCGCGTGCTGTTGCTGGGCTCGGGAGAGCTGGGCAAGGAGGTGACGATCGCCCTCAAGCGCTACGGCTGCACCGTCATCGCCTGCGACGCCTACGAGGGGGCTCCCGCGATGCAGGTCGCGGACCGCGCGATGGTGTTCGACATGAGCGACCCGCTCGCCCTGCGTGCAGCGCTCGACGAGGTCGATGTCGACCTGATCGTGCCCGAGGTCGAGGCGATCGCAACCGACGAGCTCAAGGTGGCCCAGGAGCGCGGCGTGAGCGTCGTTCCCAACGCCTACGCCGTCCAGGCGACGATGGACCGCCAGCGCATCCGCACCCTGGCGGCGTCGCTTTCAGGCGTGCGCACCTGCGAGTTTCGCTTCGCCTCCAGCGAGGAAGAGCTGAACGCCGCCCTCGAGGAGATCGGATACCCCGCGTTCGTCAAGCCCACCATGTCCTCCTCCGGGCACGGCCAGTCCCGCGTGGACGGCCCCGGGCAGGCCGCGGCGGCGTGGGCCAACGCCGCAGAGCATGCGCGCGCGGCGACCGGCGTCGTCATCGTCGAGGAAGGCATCGACTTCGACTACGAGATCACCCTGCTGACGGTGCGCTCGTGGGACGCGGCCTCCCGCCGCGTCGTCACCTCCTTCTGCGCACCCATCGGACACCGGCAAGACGGCGGCGACTACGTTGAGTCCTGGCAGCCCATGGCCATGAGCGACGCCGCCCTCGCCGCCGCCCGTCAGATGGCCACCGCGGTCACCGACGCGCTCGCAAGGGCCGACGCAGGGCCCTGTCTCGGCCTCTTCGGCGTCGAGTTCTTCGTGCGCGGGGACGAGGTGTGGTTCTCCGAACTCTCGCCCCGACCCCACGACACCGGCATGGTCACCATGGTCACCCAACGCCAGTGCGAGTTCGAGCTGCACGCGCGCGCGATCCTCGGCCTACCCGTCTGCACCGACCTGATCAGCCCCGGCGCCTCCGCGGTCATCAAGAGCGAGCGCCCCGTCGACACCCCCGCCTACGCCGGTGTCGCCACCGCGCTCGCCTCCGCGGACGTCGTGCGCATCTTCGGTAAGCCGATCAGCCGCGCGGGTAGACGCGTCGGCGTCGTAGCCGCGAGGGCCGCCACCGCCAAGGAGGCGCGCGTCATCGCTCGCCGCGCCTCCCACGCCATCACGATCGAGGACGCGACCCCAGCGCCTCAGAGCGCCAGCACGAATGACGCCCCCACCCTAAGGAGGAAACCATGACCGACCACGCGCCCCTGGAAGCGCCGGGCGCACGCGACGAGGAGGCCTCGTCCGTTCGCGACGACAACCCGGCCACGTTCCCCGAGGGGATCCCCGTGCGCGACGTGCCCCGCACGACTTTCGAGCCGCGCGCCTCCAACGAGGTCCTCATCATCACCGGATACTCGGGGGCTGGGCGCACGGGAGCGGCGCGTGCGCTGGAGGACCTCGACTGGTACGTCGTCGACAACCTGCCCCCGTCGATGCTTCCCGCCCTGGTGGGCATGATGTCGAACGATCCCGCCGCCGGCGTCCACCGGCTCGCGGTCGGAGTCGACGTGCGTTCGCGCACCTTCTTCCGCACCCTGGACGCGACCCTCGAGCAGCTCAAGGGAGCGGGCATTGTCTACCGCATCATCTTCCTGGAAGCTAGCCCCGAGACCCTCGTGCGCCGCTACGAATCCAACCGCCGCCCGCACCCGCTCCAGGGCGCCGGCACCCTCATGGATGGGATCAAAGCGGAGGAGCACCTGCTCGCGCCGCTGCGCCGCTCCGCCGACGAGGTCATCGACACCTCCGAGATGAGCGTGCACGACCTTACTCGGCGCATCCGCGACATCGTCGCGGGAGAGAAGCGGCCCCTGCAGATCACCGTCGAATCCTTCGGCTTCAAGCACGGGCTTCCCCTCGACGCCGACCACGTCGTCGACGTGCGCTTCCTGAAGAACCCCTACTGGGTCGACGAGCTGCGCCACCTCACAGGGAAGGACGAGGCGGTCGCCGAGTACGTGCTGTCCCAGCCGGGCGCGCGTGAGTTCGCCCTGGGCTACGCCGACCTTCTGGCCCCCATGCTCGCCGGCTATCTGGCAGAATTGAAGCCATTCGTCACGATCGCCATCGGCTGCACGGGCGGCAAGCACCGCTCCGTCGCCTGCTCCGAGGCCATCGCCGAGCGCCTGCGTGAGCACGGACATTCGGTGCGCGTCATGCACCGCGACATTGGGAGAGAGTAATGCCCTATCTTGATGCTGCTGGCTGGGTCCAACGAGGAGAGTCCGGCCAGTCCATCGTCGCCCTCGGCGGCGGACACGGCCTGTCCGCGACCCTTCGGTCCCTGCGCCACATCACCCGCGCGCTGACCGCCGTCGTCACCGTCGCGGACGACGGCGGCTCCTCCGGGCGACTACGCCAGGAGATGCCGATCCTGCCGCCCGGCGACCTGCGCATGGCGCTCGCGTCGCTGTGCGAGGAATCCGAGTGGGGGCTGACCTGGCGTGACGTCATGCAGCTGCGCCTCGACACGACGGGCCCGCTCAACGGCCACGCCCTCGGCAACCTCCTGATCTCGGGCCTGTGGCAGCTGCTGGACGATCCCGTCGAGGGCCTGGATTGGGTCGGGCGCCTGCTCGGCGCCCAGGGGCGTGTCCTTCCGATGTCGACCACGCCGATCGACATCGAGGCCGACATGAACGACGGCGGGCGCCGCTACGTCGTCTCCGGGCAGTCGAAGGTCGCGGTTGCCCCCGGCACCGTCGAACACGTGCGCATCACCCCGGAGAAACCCGAAGTCCCCGGCGCCGTGATCACGGCCATCTCCGAAGCCGACTGGGTGGTGCTGGGGCCCGGCTCCTGGTATACCTCCGTCATTCCGCACCTCCTCGTCCCCGAGATCAACCGGGCGCTAGCCACGACCGACGCCCATCGCGCGCTCGTGCTCAACCTTGCCCGCCAGCGCGGCGAAACGGACACCATGTCGACCGCCGACCACGTGCGTGTCTTACGCGAGTACGCGCCCGCGCTCAAGCTCGACGTGGTCGTCGCCGACCCCACCGCCTGCGACGACATCGACGACCTGATCGTGGCCGCCGAGGAACTCGGCGCCCGAGTTCTCCTGCGCCAGGTTCGCACCGGCGACGGCGCGCCGCACCACGACCCGCTGCGCCTCGCCGCAGCCCTGCGTGACGCGTTCGATGGCTTCCTTGGCGAGGTCGGACAGGCCGAAACGTGGTTACCTTAGAGCCTGTTGCCCGCTGACAAACGACATCACACCGTAGGGAGAAGCCGTGTCCCTGACATCAGACATGAAGGACGAGCTCGCGCGGGCCGTCATCACCACCCCTTCCGAGGTGGCCGCCGAGGTGAGCGCGACACTTCGCTTCGCGGGGGGCCTCCACCTGGTCGGTGGGCGTATCCTCGTCGAGGCCGAGCTTGACTCCTCGGTCGCCGCTCGGCGGCTACGCACCTACCTTCAGGCTCTGTACAACGCGGAATCCTCTGTCGTCGTCGTCGCCGGTTCGTCCCTGCGCCGCGGTAAACGCTACGTCGTGCGGGTCGTGCACAAGGCGGACGAGCTTGCGCGCCTGACCGGCCTCGTCGACTCCATGCGTCGGCCAGTTCGCGGTCTTCCCCCGGCCCTCGTCTCCTCCGGTACCGAGGAGGCGGCTGCCGTCTGGCGCGGAGCCTTCCTTGCGCGCGGTTCGCTCATGGAGCCGGGGCGTTCCTCCTCCCTCGAGATCACATGCCCCGGACCCGAGGTGGCCCTGGCCATGGTCGGCTGCGCGCGCAAGCTCGGCGCCGCCGGGCGCTCCAAGGAGGTGCGCGGGACCGATCGCGTATCCGTGCGCGATTCCGACGCGATCGGGACCCTGATCGCCGCGATGGGGGCGCCCAAGACCTTCCAGTCCTGGCAGGAGCGTCGCGAGCGCCGCGAGGCCCGAGGAAGCGCCAACCGCCTCGCTAACTTCGACGACGCGAACCTGCGGCGCTCCGCGAGGGCCGCCGTCGCTGCCGGCGCGCGCGTCGAGCGGGCCTTCGAGATCCTCGGCGACGAGGTTCCCGCGCACTTGCTCGAGGCCGGAACGCTGCGCCTGCAATACAAGCAGGCGTCCCTCGAGGAGCTGGGCAAGCACACGAATCCGCCCCTTACGAAAGACGCGGTTGCCGGGCGTATTCGTCGCCTCCTCGCCCTGGCGGACAAGGTCGCGCACGAGCGCGGAATCCCCGACACCGAATCCGCGCTCACACTCGACATGCTGGAAGAGGACTGACGTTTCTCTACTTGTTACGTTCGTCCCGGATCAAACGAGAATTACCCCACGTACAGATTTCGAAATTGGGGTGTGACAGAGTCCGCTTTCGGGTGTAAATTAGGAACTGCTGGAACCGCAGAAACCTGTGGGCCGGGCTGGCAACCTGCGAGCTCGGTTGCATCGAAAACCGTGCCCCGTGACGGGCACGAGCAGGAGGAACCATAGTGACCACCCGCGTTGGCATCAACGGCTTCGGCCGCATCGGCCGTAACTTCTTCCGCGCCGCTCTCGAGCAGGGCGCGGACATTGAGGTCGTCGCCGTTAACGACCTCACCGACAACAAGACCCTCGCCCATCTGCTGAAGTACGACTCGATCACGGGTCGCTTCGAGGGTGAGGTGTCCTACGACGACGAGGGCATCATCGTCAACGGCAAGCACATCAAGGTGCTCGCGCAGCGCAACCCCGCCGATCTGCCCTGGGGTGAGCTCGGCGTCGAGGTCGTCGTCGAGTCCACCGGCTTCTTCACCGACGGCGAGA
>ERZ773099.298-NODE-298-length-43880-cov-3.083925_pt1 | contig 43880 bp, 41 predicted proteins | sample MGYA00511120_ERZ773099 | MGnify/ENA primary metagenome ERZ773099 (study PRJEB29015, sample SAMEA2738012) | human oral metagenome | biome: human oral; feature: human-associated habitat; material: dental | place: China | collected 2104 ... | reverse complement strand
GCCCCTCGCGACCGCCCCGCAAAAAACGCAAACGCCGCGCGACGGCACCGCCCGGTGCAAAGGCAAAACGATCTCCCCCATGAATTCCCTGCTGGTCATCTACAATGCCCTGCCCTCCATGCTGGCCGGAAGTCTGGTCACTGTGGGCAACGTCACCCTGTCGCTGGGCATGGGGCTTGTGCTGGGCATTCCCCTGGCTGTGGGGCAGGTGTACGGCCCCGCGTGGCTGCAACGGATGGTGGCCCTGTATGTCTGGTTTTTCCGGGGAGTGCCCATTCTTGTTCTGCTCTTTCTCTGTTACGGACTGTTCATCAGCCTGGGCATCACGGTAGCGCCGTTTTTCATCTGCTGTCTTGTGCTGGGCTGCACCAGCACGGCCTACCAGTCGCAGATTTTCCGGGGGGCCATGCAAAGCCTGCCCAAAGGCCAGTTGAACGCCGCCCGCGCCCTGGGCATGAGTGACGCCACAGGCATCCGCTCCATCATTCTGCCCCAGGCCCTGCGCCTTTCCCTGCCCGGCTGGGCCAACGAATTTTCCATCCTGCTCAAGGATTCCGCCATCTGTTATGTTCTGGGAACCCAGGACATCATGGCCCGCACGTCCTTTGCCGCCGCGCGCACCCACGAACATCTGGCCCTGTACGCCACAGCGGGAGCTCTGTATTTCGTGCTGACGCTGGCTGTGCTCAGGGCCCTGCGCCGCCTGGAACAAAAAGTCCATGTGCCCGGCTATTCCGGCGCGGACGGTATGGGGATAGGATAGCGACATGGATCAACAGGCTGTTTTGCACATTGAGGGCATTTCCAAGAAGCTGGGGGGCAAAACCATTCTGGACGGCTGCTCCCTGTCTGTGCGGCGGGGGGAGCTCAAGGTGCTCATCGGGCCTTCGGGCGCGGGAAAAAGCACGCTACTGCAAAGCATCAACTGCCTCATCCCGCCGGACTCGGGCGAGATATATCTGGAGGGCGAGCGCCTCGACCGCGCCGACCGTACGGCACTGTGCGCCTTCCGCGCCCAGGTGGGCATGATCTTTCAGGATTTCAATCTTTTCGACCATTTGAGCGCGCGGGAAAACGTGGCCATTGCCCTGCGCAAGGTGCGCGGTATGCCCGCCGCCGCAGCGCTGGAGCGCGCCCATGAGGAACTGGCCCGCGTGGGCCTTTCCCGGCATGCGCCGCTCTACCCGGCCCAGCTTTCCGGCGGGCAGAAACAGCGCGTGGCCATTGCCCGCGCCCTGGCCATGGATCCCAAGGTCATTTTGCTTGACGAGCCGACCTCGGCTCTGGATCCGGAACTGGTGGGCGAGGTTCTTTCTGTCATCCGGGACCTTGCCAGCGGCGGCATGACCATGATCATGGCCACGCACCAGATGGATTTTGCCCGCGCCCTGGCCTCGGAAATCATCTTCATGGAGCGCGGCAGGCTCATCGAACAGGGCGCACCCGCGTACCTGCTGGCCGAGGGCGCCAACACCCGCACACGGGATTTCTGCCTGCGTCTGGCGGAGATGGGGGGCTGATGCTGGACACGGCCTTTTTCAGCAACGACCTGCTGCCCGCGCTCAACAAGGGACTGCTGGTTTCTCTGGCGCTCATCATTCCGGCCGGGACGCTGGGATTTGCGGGAGGCGTGCTCCTGGGCTGCGCCAGAGCCTTTGGCCCCTCATGGCTGCGCCGCACGGGCGATGGATATACTGCGCTGGTGCGCGGCGTGCCCTTGGCTGTGCAGCTCATGCTCATTTATTACGCGCTGCCCAAACTGGGGATTTTTTTCCCCCCCTACGGCGCTGCCCTGACCAGCTTCATTCTCTGCACCGCCGCCTACCAGTCCGAATACGTGCGCGGGGCACTGCTCTCCATCAGGCAGGGACAGATCCGCGCGGCCCAGGCTCTGGGCTTCAGCACATGGCAGACCATCGCCTGGATCGTCATTCCGCAGGCCGCCCGCCGTGCTCTGCCCGGCTGCGGCAACGAAATCATCTATCTCATCAAATACAGTTCTCTCGCCTATCTGGTCACCTGCATGGAACTGATGGGAGAGGGCAAGGTGGTGGCTTCGGACACCTTCCGCTTCACCGAGGTTTTTCTCACAGTGGGCCTGTACTATCTGCTGCTGGTCACCCTGGCGACCTTTCTGCTGCACTGGCTGGAAAAACGCTTCCACATTCCCGGCTTCGGCACACGTTAGGCAGCGCAGCCATGTACGTGAATCCTTCAAAAAAATGTATCCGGGAAGTTTACGCATGAAAATGGAAAAGCCCCCGTTTCTGGGGGCTTTTCCATTTTCATGCGCTCATCTGCCTGTCAGTCCTGCCCCAGTTGGCGCTTGAGCCAGGCCTTGAGCGCCGGGGTCGGCGCGCTGATCCCCCGCCACTGGCCGTGGGCATCGTGAAAATCCTGAAGAAAATCCTGGGGCAGGGGAAAGGTCACCAGGTCTTCGGCCTGCTCGGAATTGCGCCGGACCAACCGGACAAGCGGCGGCGACTGCCAACTGTCCACCACAAAGTAGTGGGACACGTCATCCTTGGAACGCACAGGGGGATATTCGGAGTGCCAGTCGTTGTTGCCCCATTCCAGATACATGGTCACGGCATGTTCCGGGGTCAGGTTCCAGTCGATATGGTGCAGGGAAAAATCCTTGAGTTCCGCCATGACGGTCTCCTTGCAAGCTTCGGGTATGCTCCTTTCAGGCAGATAATCACTGCTGCCCCGGCGGGCAAGGCTCACGACGCATCTTTCCCGTCCGCAGCCTCGGCCTCTTCCCTGTCCTCCAACTGACGCCGGATTTCCTTGCCCGCCACCACAGCCTCGGCACGGCGGGCGCTTTCGGCCTGGGCGCGGCGCTGCCTGCGCACCTTCTCCAGCCGATCCTGCTGGGCCTGCTCGCGCTGCTGGCGCGCATTTTCCAGAAGCTGCTCGCGCTTGCGCTCAAAAACCAGCGTGCTGCGCAGCGCGGCCACGCCCAGAGCCACCACCGTGACAATGAGCAGGAGGACTTTCTGGATGGACCAGGGATCCGAACCGATGATCTCCCTGAGCCAGCCAAGCCCCAGACTGTCTCCCCAAAAAACCACTGCCGGAACCCCGGCAAAACAGAGCAGCAGTCCGGCGGATTCCACCCAGAGCGCGGTTTTGGCCATGGTCAGGCCAAAAAGTGTTCCGTCGCGCACAAGCCGCAGGGTGCGCAAACGCCTGCGCAGCCTTTTCAGCAGGCGGACAAGCCTGGGCAGTTCTTCCTGGGCGGCCAAAAAACTTTCCACATTATTGAAATTGCTTGAAAAAGCTCGGTTGATAATGCCCGCGCTCTCGTTGAAATTGGCGCTGAACTCCCGCAGGGCCGTGGGGAAGGGAAACCACGATGCCTCGTCGCGGATTTCCTGCAAAACTTCCAGGCAGTGCATGTAGCGGCCGCGCAGGGTTTCAATTTCATTGGTGATCTGCTCTTCCAGTTCTTTTTCCACACCGGGGCATTCTTCCACCACGCGCAAAAAGGCGCTGTAATTGTTGGTATTGGAAAGATTGCCAAGATATTTCAGCTTGCTGTCCAGCGACGCGCGCGCGGGATGCTCCGGCGCAAACCAGGCATTGAGGCGGCTTTCCATCGCATTGATGCGCACGCGCACGGCCTCGGCCTTTTTTCTGGCTTCGTCCCAGATGTCATACAGCCTGCCGAGCACCAGCAGCCGTCCTCTTTCCAGAGCAGGGTCGACAAGCGCGCGGTTGAAGTATGTTCTGTCTTCCTGAATCAGGGCCGCAAGCTGCTCCAGCACCGACTCGGCAAAACCCATTTTGATCTTGCACAAAATTTCCCGATACCGGACACCGCGCCACTGGGGCATGGCACGGAATATCTGCGCATACTGCGCTATGGCTGCGGTGTAGCGCCCCTGCTCCTCGTTCAGGCGGGCCTGGAGAAGCTCATTCCAGGCCTGCACGGCCTGTGACGGCGTGAGCATGGCCGCATCCCGAAAGCTTGCGGCCGCACGGGTGAAGTCATTGCGCTCCAGCAGCACGAACCCCTGAAGCATGCGCAGGCGCGGATCGCGCTGGTAGTTGGGAATGGCCTGGTTGATCTTTTTTTCCATGTCTGACAGGCCTTCCGGCGCTGTCTTCATGAGTTTTTCCAGCAAATCCCAGGCAGGGCTTTCGTCCTGCGGCTGCGCCTTGTCTCCGGGGCGCGGCTCGCGCCCGCCGTGACGCCACATGTCCGCCACATTACGCAACTGGCAAATGCCGTTGAGATTGAGAACCGCGCGCATCACCGTGCCCACGGCATCCTTGCGCGCCATCAGGGCTTCGTACCCGGCCAGCCCCTCCTTCATCAGGTTCTGCTCGATTTCCCGAAAACCCTCGTTGATGGCTTCAAGGCTCAGGGAGTCCAGGTCTTCCCAGACGGCCTGGGTTCCCCCCTTGGCGCAACGCGTCGGGCAGGCCGCAGCCTCGTGCCCGGGCAGACCGCAATAAACGCAGCCCACTCCGGACGGGGACGGGGCCGTCAACTGCCCGGCCATGAGCAGGGGCAGGGTGCGGGCGCTGATGCGGTTTTCGTCCAGCACCACATTGCACCAGTCGTCCACGGTTTTCTGTTCGCTGCTGTAGCGCAGGTCGCGCACCGTGAAACCTTCGCCCAGAAGATAGGCATTCCTGTAGCTCAGGTAGGGAAAGTCCGGCATGAGACTGTCCCACTGCAAGCCGATCTTTTTGGGCAACTCCACGTTGAAATTGAGGTTGTTGCGGTCAGCCACCACGCAGGCGCAGGGCCAGTGCGCGCCTTCGGCATTCTCCTTGTCAAACCTGCTCAGCTACTCGTGCATGAACGTGCGCAGCATGAGCAGATTGTCCACCGAAAGCATGACAAAGCCTTCGTGCACCAGAAACTTGATCTTGTGCTTTTGCAGCAGGCTCTCCAGCCTCTGGAACATGGCGGGCCATCCGGCCTGAAAATTTTTGTCCAGAGGGCTGCCCAGAGGATGCACAATGGCAAACCAGGCGCGGCTGGAAACAAAGGGCATGCGCACGTCAACAGCCATACTGGCCCAGTCCACCCTGCTCATGCCCTGGCGGCCGGAACTCGGCTCGAAGCTGATACCCGGCAAGCCTTTTTTGTCTTCACGGCTCTTGGGGTGTACCCAGATATCCAGCTTGCCCGCCGCCAACAGCATCTGCCCGTGCAGCGAGCCGTCAATGAGCAGATTGGCCTCGCGCTTGCGGCCCAGTTGCAGCCGCCCCGGAAAAAGCTCCATGCTTACCGACAGTTCGTTGAAGTTGGCCCAGACCATCAGGCGGGCCAGGGCCAGAAAGGCATCGTCGGTAAAGAAAAACCAGAGGGCCTGCTCGTCGTCCTCGCACACGGGCATGCCGCCGTAGTTGAACAGCGTCTGCCGCACCGTGGGGTCAGGCTTGTTCTGCCAGCAAACCCAGAGCGTATGGCCCATGGCGGCCATGCGCACCTCGGCGAATTCGGGCATTCGGGACAGCAGGTCTGATATCTGGGCCATGCACAAAATCCTTTGTGGCGGCGGGCAAGATGGGGTAAACTCGACCGCAAAGGAAAAATCAGGACAGACGTATGGACATTACCAAAACTCTTCAGGAACTCAAAGCGCGCCCCGGCTTCAGCCAGCATGTGGGCATGATGCTCGTTCACAACGGCGTGGTGCGCGCCTGGTCCCGCAAGGGGCATACTCCCGTAAAATCCGTGCAGGTTTGCCCGGACAGGGCAAAAATCACCGCCCTCTGCCGCGAAATGGAACAGCGCCCCGGCATTTTTGCGGTTCTGGCCGAAGCCGCCGAAGGCACGCTCCTGCCGGGGGATGACCTGCTCTTTCTGGTGGTGGCCGGGGATATCCGCGAGCACGTCAAACCTGTGCTGGCCGAACTGCTGGACCGCATCAAAAGTGAAGCCGTGGTCAAGCAGGAGCAGGCATGACGCCGCCGTGTTGCGCGCGAAAGTACGCCCTCTCCTGCTGTATCGGCACAAAAAGGAAAAACATGCCCCGGTGAAAGAAAATTTTCCGCACAAACATTCGCCTTGCCTTTTGGGCATGCCTGCTATATATGCATATGGTCAAAGCCCGTATGCAAAGCGTACCGGCTGCCTCTCGGCAGATATTGGGCGAACCTTGGGCAAGTGTACATGACTCGCCGGATCCCCAAAAAGCAATGGTTTTTCGGCACAGGCATTGCGAAAATTTCCCGGCTTTGCCTCGCAGTGCCCGCGCGCAACGCTTTGACGGCGCAGCGGCAAGGCGCCGTCCCTTCCGGTATCCACCGGCATGCCATCTATTTTTCAGGAGACATGATGACAGCACGATCCTTGTTTGCAGGCGCTCTTCTGCTCTGCGGCTCGCTGGCCCTGGCCCTGCCCGACTGCGCGGAGGCAGCCCGCATGGGCGGCGGGCGTTCTTTTGGCGGCAAACCCTTCATGAGCACCCCCGCTCCGGCTCCCCGCCCGCAAGCCACCCAACCGGGCGTCAACCAGGCGCAGCCGCGCCAGCAGCAGGCTGCGGCGGCCACGGCAACGCGCCCCGGCGGCATGTTCGGGGGCATGGGCGGTCTTTTCGGCGGCTTGCTGGCAGGTACACTGCTCGGCTCCCTGCTTTCCGGAAACGGGTTTTCCGGCGGCGGTTTCATGGACATTCTTCTGTTTGGCCTGCTCATCTTTCTGGGCCTCAAGCTGTTTGCGGCTTTCCGCAACAGGCAGAACCTCACGCAGGCTTCCGCATCCGCCGGGGCTCACGGTTCTTCCGGCATGTACCGGGAAAGCGCCGGCCAGAACGGCTGGGATGCTCTGCGCGCGCAGCCTCCGTCCGGAGCGGGCCTTCAGGGAGCGGACAGCGCACAGCCCGCCGTACCCCAGGGCTTTGATGTTGAAGATTTTCTGCGCGGCGCAAAGATGGTATACAACCGCCTGCAGGAAGCCTGGGACAAGCGCGACGTGAGCGACATCGCCCAATTTGCCACCCAGGCCGTGCAGGATGAGGTCCGCGGGCAGATGCAGGACGATCCCCATCCCTCCCGCACGGAAATCCTGCTGGTCAACGCCCAGTTGCTGAGCGTGGAGGAAGAAGAAGGCAACCAGTACGCCCAGGTTTTCTTTGATGTTCTGCTGCGCGAGAGGCCGGATCAGGAAACGCCCTCCTCGGCGCGGGAAATCTGGCACTTTGTGCGTCCGACGGCTGGCGGCAACTGGAAGCTGGACGGTATCCAGCAGGTTTCGTAACGCAAACGAAGAATGAAAAGAGGCGGGCTGAACACCCTTCAGTCCGCCTTTTTCTGCGGGAAAAACCATGAAAAACTATGTGAAAAAGCACGACAAGCTGATGCGTCATCTGGACATGACTATCGAAGAAGCCACGCCCGAATACGCCAAAGTCAGCATGCCCCTGAACGAATGCCACAAAAACGGCATGGGCATTGCCCACGGCGGCGCAATTTTTTCTCTGGCCGATGTGGCCTTTGGCGCGGCGGCCAATGCGGGCAAGGAATACAGCGTGGTCAGCCTGTCCACCAGCATCGAATACCTGCGGCCGGGCAAAATCGGGCCGCTGACCGCAGAAGCCTTTGCGGTGCGCAACGGAAAACACATCCAGAATTATGAAGTGAAGGTTTTTGACGCCTCCGGCGAGATGATCGCCCGGTGCATGGCCTCGGGCTTCCAGACGGACATCCGGCTGCCGGACTGAACGCGGGGATACACTGTGCGGCTTTTTGTCACAGATATCCGCTCTCTGGAAGATCCGGATCTTTTCCGGCGCGGCCTTGCCCGCGTTCTGCCCGAGCGCCGGACGCGGGCCGTGCGCCATCTTTGCGCACAAGACCGCTGCCGTTCGCTGGGGGCGGGGCTGCTGCTGGAGTACGCCCTGCGCGCCGCAGGCATTGAACCCGCCACGGCAAACATACAGCGGGACTCTTACGGCAAACCTCATTGTGCCGCCCATCCCGCCTGCCACTTCAACCTCTCCCATGCCGGGCACTTTGCCGTCTGCGCGCTGGGAGCCTTGCCCTGCGGGGTGGATGTGGAACGCATCTCCGAACTGGACGGAGTGGAGGCCGCGCTGCATCCTGACGAAGTGTTCTGGCTGCACGGCTTTTCGCCGCGGGAACGCCCCTTTTGCTTTGCCCGGCTCTGGACGCGCAAAGAGGCATTTCTCAAGGCCACAGGGCGGGGCCTGAGCCTGCCGCCACACAGTATCAGCGTTGTGCCGGGATGCTCTCCAGTCTGGGAGGGGCGGCACTTTTCCCTGCGCGAGCATGCGCTGCCGGGGCATGTTCTCTGCCTCTGCCTGCCGCAACATGCCCCTTTTCCCGAACCGGAAATGCGCGATATGCGCACACTCTGCGCATGATTCCGCCTTTGCTCCGAAGGGAGAGGCGTACATTACGCCTGCTTGGCATTGCCGGAAGACAGCGGCTTATCCCTGTCATCGCAGAGCAGGTGTAGGGGATGCGTTGGGGCGTTGGCCATATCATAGGCAAAAAAGCCCAACAAAAGTTGCAGCCCAACAATGATCATGGTGCCTGCCAGAATGGCCGTGCCCGCAGGAGTGGCAAGCTGCTGCTCCAATGCATTCCACCAAGTGAAGCCGCCGAACAGACAGCCCCAGACGGTAAAAAACAGGCCCAGCAGCAGTTCCAGGGACGCCAACGAAAGATCGCGCAGAAAATAACTGTAAAAAATGCGCTTCACCATGTTGGCGCAATGCTTGAAAAGGAAGCGCCCCACACTGCCAACTATACTCAGGTTGCTCTTTTCATCGCCGTAGCGCGCTGCCATTGGGATGTCCACCACCACGGCGCGGATGATGTTCAGGCGGAAAAGCATGTCCGACTCGAAAAAATAGCGCTTGTCAATTTTTTTGAAATCCAAATGGCTTGCGACCTCCCTGGCAATGGCCGTGTAGCCGTTGGTAAAATCGAATATCTGCCAGTAGCCGGTGGAAAATTTGGAGAGGAAAGACAGCACCACATTACCGAAAATACGTATCTTGGGCATGCGGAACACATGATCCAGATCGTAGAATCTGTTGCCCTTGGCATAGTCGGCCATACCCCGGCGGATGGGGGCTACAAAGCGGGGGATGAGGGCCGGATCCATTTGGCCATCGCCGTCGATCTTGACTATGATTCTGTTTTCCGGCTCTTCAAGCGCCGCACGGTAGCCACGCATGACGGCCCCGCCCACACCAAGATTTTTTTCGTTGAAGAGCACACGCACACGAGGATCACTGACTTTCTCCTGCACCAGACGGCCTGTGCCCTCAGGGCAGCAGTCGTCCACCACATAAACACGACGCACATCCTGTCCCATACGCTGCAAGACATCCAGAATGTGACTGCGGCATCGGAAACAGGGAACGACAACGGCAATGCCGTATTCACTCATGGTGCACCTCAAAAGGGTTTGTGGTCAGCGCAGCACTGAGGGTTTCCCAAGTGCAGAAGCCGCGACGCTCGTAATACAACTGCCCCGCATGCGGCCTGTCCCGGCGCTGTGACAAAACAGCCTGCGTCTGTTGTGTGCCTGTAAAGAGATAGCGCAGAGCCACGGGGAAAAAAAGCCCCAGCCAGGTTTTCCACTGGGAAGGATAGCGCAGGCAAAGCCGTATACAGCGAAGGCGCAGCGCCAGAGGAAGGGGCGTGTGCAGCACAGGGCCGTTGCAGGGCAGAGGCAGCATGGCGCGGAACAGGAGCCCGGAGCATCGGTAACCGTTGTACAGCGAAAATTGCCGGATGCGGCTGACGGATTTTTTTTGTCGACATGCGGCAACTACGGCAGCCGCATGCACCGTGTCGTGATCCGGATGGCCGCCTTCCCATGCGGGAATATAGACCGTTCTCACAGGGGCAAGCTCGGCCAGCAGGCGAACCAGCCAGCGGCAACAATCCGCATACTGCTCGTACAGTCTGCCGTCCTTCCAGGAATATTGGCAGCCGGGAAAGTGCACATGCTCTGCCGCGATATCCAGTTCGGCCAGCACGGCCAGCGACTCCCGGCAACGGCGTTGCGCCTGGGGGCCGCCATCGGTCAGGTAGACGCAGTGGACAGCATCGCCCCGGCGGCGATGCTCGTGGAGTGCGGGAAAAACCCCGTACTCATCGTCCTGGTGCGCAAAAAGAAAAACAGTATTCATTCAAACAGGACACATCCGCCCGTGCCGGAAGGCCGGGAAGGCGGCTGCCGAAGGCATGGGGAGATTGCAAAAAAAATTTCCTTGAGCGTTTGTTTCTGCCAGATTATGTATGCCTTGGCAACAAAACGCTGTCCGGCGCATCCGGCAGATTCACCTTCTCACGAAACCGTTTGATGTTCAAACCGAGAGCCTTCCCCATGCCACGCACCATACTGGCCGACTGCCTTTTTGTCCTGATCGCAGGGGTGTTTTGTCTGGCTGCCCTCAACGGCACGCTGAGCATGAACCCTCGGGCCGTCAATATTGACAGCGACCTGCAATGGTATGCCCAAATTCTGGAAACGCGCCTTCACCCTGAAGTCTTTGCCGCCGACCCGCTGGTTTCCCTGTTTCCGCACGATCCGGGAGTTCCCAACCTGCTCACCAATCTGGCGGGCTGGCTTTCCCCCACAGAGTACGCCCCTACCAACCTGCTGTACGCAGGCAGCTTGGGCATCTTCCTGCATTTTCTCATGTATTATGCGCTGGGGCGCTGGCTGTTCGACAGGCCTTCACTGGCGGCGATCCTTTCGCTGCTCATGAGCATTACGGTCTACTGGGCCTACGGCACCTTCTGGGGCAATCTTCATTCGGACCCCATACCCAGAATCTTTTTCGCCGTTCTCTGGCCGCTGCTGCTCGTCGGAGCCTGCCTTGCTGTGCGCCGCACAGCCCTGCGCCCCCTCGTGCTGCTGCTGACAGGCTGCGCCATCACCGTACATACGGTCAGCACGCTCATGGCCGGGCCCATGCTGCTCATGGCCTTCGCCCTCCTGTCGCAGGGACAGCCGTGGCGCAAACATGCCCTCCATTGGCTGGCGGGCGCGTGCTGTTTCGCCTTGCCTGTGGCCGTCTACCTCTGGTGGTTGCTGGGCGGCATGCTCGTGCAACCCGGCGATGAGGCGCTCTTCGCCCAGGTGCGTGCATTTCGGTTTGCCGAGGATTTTCAGGACCTGTGGCGTTCGCTGTGGGACGTTCTCACGCAGTACAGTTTCCTGCAGCCGATATTGCCAGTGGGCGCGCTCTGCTGGTGGATTGCCTGGAAAAACCGGACCCTCCTCTCCGAACGGCTGCAAAGCCTGCTGGCGCTCATACCCGGAATGGTGCTGGGCATGGCGGGCATGTGCGTGATCTGCGCGCTGGAGATATGGCTGGCCTCTGCCCTCGGCCACAACAATACAAGTCAGGAAATTCTGCGCGGCACGCGCTTTCTGGTTCCCCTTTGCTGGCTGATGGTGACCGTGACGCTGGCCCTTGTCTGGCCGAGAGTGCCTTCCCTGCTGCGGGGCGGCGCGGCGCTCGTCTTGGCTGTCTGCCTGTGCCTGTTCGTGCAAGACAAGCAGGTTCTGGCCGCCCGGCACTGCCTGGCCGAAGTTTCGGGCCTCGCCATTTTGGACACAACCGAAGCCCGGAACATGGTCCGGGCCTCGACCTTGCAGATGGAGGCGCTGGCGGCCTTGCGGCAACACATTCAGCCGGAAGAACTGGTCTTCAGCAACAACAATCTGATGGCCGTGCGCTACGCGGCCCATTGCCCCATGGTTCCGGTGCACAAGGACGGCAATATCATTTATTACGCAAAAGAACCGGAAATCGCCCGGCGCTGGGTGGACATGCAACGCCGTATGGCCGCCACTCCTCACGGGTGGATCACGGTGTGGAAAGAAGGCGAAGCTCCCCTCCTGCTGACGCGCAATGTGGAATATCGGGAAAGTTTGTTGGCGGTTGGCGATATACTCTTTGAAAATGCGGAATGGCTGCTGCTGCGCCGCCGTTAGCCACAGGTTCCCGGTATTTTCCTCCATCGGTATTCCGCGCCTGCGGACTGCGCTATGAGGTTGCCCGCGGCCTATCGCCTGCCGCGTCCCGCGCGGGCAATGAGCTTTTTCAGCGGAGCGAGGATACCCGCGTTGAAACTCAGATACTTGTGAGCAAAAAAGGAATAAAAAGTAACGATGCCAATGGCCAGCACATGGCAGACGACCTCCACATCCAGCAGGGCGCGCGAGGGAAAGAGCCACAACCCCACACACAGCAGCCCCCTGGCCAGCAAAGTGGTCAAAACGGTGCCGATGCCGGCGACAGTGGCAAAGGTGACGAACTGGGCCACCAAAGGCCGCCCGTGATAGTGGAAATTGAAAATGCAGTTGAGGAAAAAGTTGACAAAAATGGCAGCAGCCGAACCAATGAAAACTGCTTGGCCGTACGGCACTTCACAGAATGCATAGAGCACAAAGCCACCTGAGAAGCTGACCAGGGTGGCAATGCCGCCGAAGAGCAGAAAGCGGAGAAACTGCGGGTCGAGCAGCAGAGCCACGGCCCTGTGCACAAGCGTATGCAGCATGGATATGCCTCTTGAGGGCACAGTGCGAACCCCGCCTTGCTACAGAAGAAACAGGGAGGCCATGCCCAGAAAGATGAAGAATCCCGCGCCGTCGGTGATGGTGGTCAGAAAAATGCTGGACGCCTGCGCGGGGTCACGGCCCAACGCGCGGAACACAAGAGGAATGGAGCCGCCAGCCACAGCCCCCAGCAGCATATCGCACAAAAGCGCGCCCCCCATGACTGCACCCATGCCCATGTGCCCGGTAAAAAATCCGGCCCCCGCAAAGGCCGTCAGGGCCATGACAAGGCCCGTGACCATGCCGATCTTGCCTTCACGCAGCACAGCCATCCAGGCTTTTTTCTGGTCAAACCTGTCTGTCGCCAACTGGCGGATCATGACGGCCAGCGCCTGCTGCCCCGTATTGCCCGCCTGATTGGCCACCATGGGCATGAGCACGGCCAGCGTGGCCATTTGGGCGATGCTGCCCTCAAACATATAGACCACAAAGGCCGACAGCGTGGAATTGAGCATGTTCACAAACAGCCAGGGCAGGCGCTTGCGCACGCTCTCCACCCACGGCGTGTCCACGCTTTCCTCCGGGTCCGCGCCCACCATGCCCAGCATGTCCGCGCTGGCCTCGTCGTGCATGATGTCCATGATGTCGTCGTAGGTCACAAGGCCCATGAGGTGCCCCTCGGCGTCCACCACGGGCATGGCCAGAAAATTGTAGTGGGACAGCAGGCTGGCCACATCGCGCTGTTCCGTATCGTGGGTCACGCTGATGACATTCTGCCCGGCAACCGCTTCGCCCACAACGGTTCCGGGCTTGGCCAGCATCAGGTCGCGCAGCGAAAGCACGCCCATCAGAATATGCTGGCTGTCCACCACATAGGCGTAATAGGGGCTCTCCTTGTCGGCCATTTCACTGCGGATATGGGCTATGGCCTCGTCCACGGTAAAGTGGGTTTCCAGCAGGATGATTTCCGTATTCATGACGCCGCCCGCAGTGTCCGGATCGAAATTGAGCAGCGTGCGCAATTCCTCCGAATCCTCGCGGTCCAGCTTGTCCAGCAGGGCGTCGCGGTGCTCGTCCTCCAGTTCGTCCAGAACGTCCACGGCATCGTCCGGAGACATTTCGGCGATGATCTGGGCGGCCATATCCCTGTCCAGGCTTTCCAGCACGTCCACAGCCACGCTTTCGTCCAACTCCACCAGGACTTCCGCGGCGTCTTCCGTGGACATGCGGCTCAGGGCGCTGACCTGCCCTTCAAGGCTCAGATTTTCGAGGTGGGCGGCAATATCCGCCGGATGAACGCTGGCGGAATCGGTGAGGTGAAAGTCCGGCTCTGTCTTGCGGCTCGCGGCGGCAGCTTCCCCTTCGGCGCAGGCGTCAGCAGGCAGAGGCATCCCCTCTCCGGGCACGGGCAAAACCGCAGTTTTCCCCCGCTCTGCGCACACAGAAAGGGCGGCAGGCTCCTGCTCCGGCGAAGGGCCGGAAGGCACTGCTGTCTTTTCGGGGAGGTCCGTCATGTTCGCATCCAACGCATTGTCGCCGTTTTTTCGGGAGAAGGCGCCACAGCAGGAGGGCTGCTTGACGCAGGGGGCAGGGCATCCTATTTTAGCTGCCGCCGGTCTTGCGGGGCGCGCCGTACCGACGCGAAAGCTGTACGGGTGCCGGGCTTTTGCCGCCTGCCGCAAAAGCGCCCCATTCTGTAACACGGGCAATCTGTGGGGACAAGCGCAATGTTCACGCCCTGGAATTCCTTTTTTTCTCCCGAAGGGCGCAGCCTTTTGCAACGGAGCATTGACCTTGCCCTGGACGAAGACGGCCCCGAACTGACAGCGCAAGGCATTTTTGCCGAAGATACGGCTTTGCGCGCCGTTATCCGGGCCAAGGAAGACACTCTGGTCGTGGGCCTGCCCGTTATCGGAGAGGTGCTCACGAGGCTCACCAGGGACTTTCGCTGGAAAGCCCTGGCGCAGGAAGCCACGCCCGTGCCCGCCATGACGCAGGTGGCCGAGATCACCGCCCCTGCCGTGGCCCTGCTCAAGGCGGAACGCGTCATCCTCAACTTTGTCTGCCATCTTTCGGGCATCGCCAACCTCACCGCGCGCTATGTGCGGGAACTGGAAGGCACGGGAGTGCGGCTTCTGGACACGCGCAAAACCACTCCCGGCCTGCGCTGGCCGGAAAAGTATGCCGTGCAGGCCGGAGGCGGTTGCAACCACCGCAAAGACCTCACAGAAATGCTCATGCTCAAGGACAATCACATTGACGCCGCAGGCTCTGTCACGGCTGCGGTGCGGGCCTTGCGCGCGCGCTACGCGCCCTGCCCCCCCATCGAGGTGGAATGCCGCACGCTGCTTCATGTGCGCGAGGCGCTGGCCGCCGGGGCCGACCGCATCATGCTGGACAATATGGACGCCCCCCTTCTGGGGGAAGCCCTGGCGCTGATCCCCCCCCAAACAGAGGCGGAGGTGAGCGGCGGCGTTTGCCTGGAAAATATCCGCGCCATTGCCCGCACAGCCCCGCGCCCGCCGGATTTCATCTCCGTAGGGCGGCTCACCCATTCCGCCACGGCGGCGGACTTCAGCATGCTGCTCCTGAATCCGCAAACGTGACCAGTATTTCCGCACCCCGCGAAACCATATGCCGCAGGCATTCTTGCACCGAGGACGACATGTCAGGAACCCACAGGGCCATTGCCGCCATCAAAAAGCAGCTCGGGCCGAAGCTCTGCATCATGGGGCACCATTACCAGAATGACGCCGTGGTGCGCCATTGCGACATTGTGGGCGACTCGCTGGAGTTGGCCCGCCGCGTTCCCGATGTGGACGCCGCCCACATTGTCTTTTGCGGCGTGTACTTCATGGGAGAGTCCGCCGCGCTGCTGACCAGGCCGGGCCAGGGCGTCCACCTGCCCGATCCTGACGCCGACTGCATCATGTCGCGCATGAGCCCGGCCCCGCTGGCCCGCAAGGTGCTGGAGCAGCTTTCCGCCACCGGGCGGAAAGTCCTGCCGCTGGCGTACGTCAACACCACCGTGGCCCTCAAGGCGGTGGTGGGAGAATACGGGGGAGCCGTCTGCACCTCGGCCAACGCCGCCACCATGCTGCGCTGGGCTTTGGAGCAAAGCGACAGCGTTCTTTTTCTGCCGGACAAAAATCTGGGCGAAAATACCGCCAATGCTCTGGGACTGGACAAAAGCCAGCGCCATGTCCTGCGCCTCTGCTCCCGTGGCCTGCAAGACCCCGCAGCGCCGGAACAGGCCCGCAAGCTGCTGCTCTGGCCCGGCTGTTGCGCCATCCACGCCCGCTTCAAACCGCAGGATGTTGCGAGAATGCGGGCGGCCCACCCCGGTTGCCGCATCATCGCCCATCCCGAATGCCGTCAGGAAGTCATCAATGCCTGCGACGGCGCCGGCTCCACCTCCTTTCTCATTCAGGAGGCAGCCCGCGTGGCCGCCGCAACGCCCTCGACGCCGCTGGTCATCGGCACGGAAAACAATCTTGTTCACCGCCTGGCCAAACGCCATCCGGACTGCCGCATTCTCTCTCTGGGGCAGGCCCTGTGCCCCGACATGGCCAAGGTGACGGAAGAAAAGCTTCTTCAGCAACTGGAACGCATTGTCAACGCAACCGCTGTTCCTCTGGAGGTTCCGCCCGCCCTGCTCGCTCCGGCCCGCCTCTCCCTGACCCGCATGCTGGACGCATGCGCGAGGTTGCCATGACCAGATCCCGCCGCCATGTTCCCGTGCTGGTCATCGGTTCCGGCCTTGCCGGTTGCGCGGCAGCCCTGACCATTGCCGACTCCGGCTGCGAAGTCCTGCTGATCAACGCCGGGGACAGGCTCTCCGACGGCAATTCCCATCTGGCCCAGGGCGGCATCATCTATCGCGCCGAACCCGCCCCCGGTAAAAACGACCAACGCGCCCTGGCCGCAGACATTCTGGTGGCCGGGCACAAGTGGAACAGCACCAAGGCCGTGCGCCATCTGTGCAGGCAGGGGGCGCACTGCGTGGACGAAATGCTTGTCCGGCGAGCCCGCGTACCCTTTGACCGCAACCCCGACGGCAGCTTTCACCTGACCCGCGAAGGCGGGCACTGCGCGCCGCGCATCCTGCACTGCGCCGACTATTCCGGCAGGGCCATCATGGAGGGGCTGGAAGCCCTGGTCACGGTCCATCCCCGCATCACCCTGCTGCACGGGCGGGCGGCCATCGACCTTCTGACCAGCCGCCACCACGCCAAAAACTCCCAGCACCGCTACGACGTGAACAACCGCTGCCTGGGAGCCTATGTGCTGAACATGCAGACCGGCGAGCCGGAAACCATCCTTGCCGACTGGACCGTGCTGGCCACCGGCGGCGTGGGGCAGATTTTTCTGCACTCCACCAATACGCGGGGCTGTGTGGGCACGGGCGTGGCCATGGCCTTTCGCGCGGGGGTGGATCTGAGCAATCTGGAATTCATGCAGTTTCACCCCACCGCCCTGTACGAGGAGCGCAGCAACCGCCGCTCGCTGATCACCGAAGCCATGCGCGGCGAGGGAGCCCGCCTGCTGGACCATACGGGCCACGCCTTCATGCGCGACTATGACCCGCGCGGCGACCTTGCGCCCCGCGACGTGGTTTCCCAGGCCATGATGGACAAAATGCTCCACAGCGACGCGCCCTGCCTTTTTCTGGACGTGAGCGGCGTCACCCAGGATCTGCCCACGCGCTTTCCCACGGTGTACGAAAAATGCCGGGAAGCGGGCATCGACATTCTGCGCGAACCCATCCCCGTTGTGCCTGCGGCGCACTATTTCTGCGGCGGCATCCTCACGGACACGCGCGGGCGAACCTCCCTGCGGGGCCTGTACGCCGTGGGCGAGTGCGCCTGCACCGGCCTGCACGGAGCCAACCGTCTGGCCAGCACATCCCTGCTGGAAGCTCTGGTCTGGGGCATGAGCTGCGGCAAGGATCTGGCCCGCCGCATTCCCCTCGAAAGCGGCCTGCCTGCGGCGCTGGTCGCGGCCATTCCCGACTGGCAGCACGAAGGCGACGAACGCCATGACGACCCTGCCCTGGTGGCCCAGGACTGGGCCAACATCCGCAATACCATGTGGAACTATGTGGGCATTGCCCGTACCCACGCCCGCCTGCGCCGCGCTTTTGAAGACATGCGCAACCTCGTGCGCCACATCCACGATTTTTACAAGCGCACGCCCATTTCGCGGCGGTTGGTGGATCTGTTCCACGGCTCGCAAACCGCCTACATCATCACCCAGGCCGCCCTGCGCAACCGTACAAGCATCGGCTGCCACCGCCGCGTGGACTGAGCACGGCAAAAAAAGCGGGCACAAGGACTGTCATGAAAAAACTACTTCTTGTCTGCGCTCTGACGGCGCTGGCCGCAGCCGCCATTCTGGCTCCGGGCATCGGGCTGAAAGCGCGCGTGGAAAGCGCCGTCCTGACCTGCCTCGAAGGCATGGGCGCAAGCCACTCCCCTGCCCTGCTGGTCACGGCGGGGGGAGTGACCTTTGACCCTGCCCGGCGCAGCGTCCGCCTGCAGAACGTCATGGCGCGCGCCCATGCGGGGCAGGACGTATCCGTCTACAGCGCGGCCGAAATCTCCTTCACCCTGCCGTGGCGCGTGCTGCCCGCCTTTACCCCGCTGCGCTCCCTCCTCCGCACGGAAAACATGCTGCCTGTGGCCGGGGACATCACAATCCTTGACCTGAAAGCCTCTACAGGCTCGGGCCATGCGGGCGCCCGGCGCATTGCCGTGGACGTGCTGCGCGCCCAGGGGAATTTTTTGTGCGACATGCTGGACGGGCAGCCTGCGGACGCGGCCACGGCACTGCACCGCATGGGTGCGGACACTGTCGCCCTTTCTTCCTTCACGCTGGCAGAGCCTCTTGCCCAAGGCATGCACCGGCTGAGCCTCGCCACAGCGTGGATGGAGGGGTGGCAGCAGGCGCGCATTGCCCGCATGCAGTTCGACGGCCTTGCCCTGCATCTGGGAAAGGACGAATATTTTCGGTGCAACAGTCTGGAACAAAAAGATGTCCACCTGCCCGAAGAAGCCCTGCTGCGCCGCCTGTGGGCCGCAGCAGCGCACGCGCAGGCAGATCCCGCAAGCCTGCACAACCTGTCCGCTCTGGGCGACGAAATTTTGTCTTCTCCTGTTCCCCTTGTGGCGCAGGCCCGCGCCACGGGGCTGGTGTTTGTGGAAAAGCCGCATGCGGCCGCCATCAGGGAAATCCGTTTTGACTGGATGCCCGGCAGCCCCGCACGCACAAAAGCCGAAATTCTCGGGCTGGACGTGCCCGCTGGCCTGCTCAGGGACGCCCTGCACATTTTGGGGCCGGCATTGCGTGCTGACATGACCTTTGAAAACGTGATCCTTGGCCCGTCCACACACCAAAAAACCCTGACCTTCAAGGCCGCGGGGCTGGGCGACGCTGTGTGCTCCCTCACCGTGCGCGCCTCCGGGGCAGGGGCGGCCGCGCTGTGGTTCGCCAGCTTCAGCGACATTTCCCTGACTTTTACAGACAACGGCCTTCTGGCCTGGATCGGGCGCAATATCAGCCCTGACCCCGCTCTTGCGGCAACGTTTCTGCGCAGGGCGGCGGCACTGCCGCACCTTGCTCCCACACAGCAAAACGCCGGACTGCGCGCCGCCCTGCAAACGTTTGCAGACAAACCCGGTACGCTGGAAATCCGCAGCCTGCCGGGAAAAACCCTGGATGCGAGCCAGAGCCTGACGCTTCTGCACGATCCCGGCTCCCTGTTCCGCCTTGCCGCTGTTCCGGGCACACAGGATCTGGAGGAGCAGATCCGCGCCCTGAATCTTCCCCCGTCCGGCCCTGCCCGCCCGTAACTTTTTTGCAGCCCATTTGAGGTATCGCCCATGCTCAACAAATTCCGTCTGCTCACTCCCGGCCCCACCCCCCTGCCCGAACGCGTGCGTCTGGCGCTGGCCAGAGATATGGTGCACCACAGAAAAAAAGAATTTGCGGCCGTCATGGAGCGGGTGCAGGAGCGCCTGCGCACACTCTTCGGCACGCAAGACACGGTGCTGCCCCTCTCCTGCTCGGGCACCGGGGCCATGACCGCCGCAGTGTACAGCCTGTTTGCGCCGGGGCAGAAAGTGCTTGTGGTGGAAGGGGGCAAATTCGGCCAACGCTGGCGCGAGATCGCCGTATCGCGGGGTCTGGACGTCAAAAGCATTGACGTGCCCTGGGGGCAGGCGGTGCAGCCCCAGGACGTGGCCGATGCCCTCCGGGACGACCCGTCACTGGCGGGAGTGCTTCTCCAGCATTCGGAAACCTCCACAGGCGTGCTCCATCCCGTGCGGGAAGTGGCCGCCGTCACGCGAAAGAGCGCGGCCCTGCTGCTGGTGGACGGAATCTCCGCCGTGGGCCTGACCCCCTGCCCCATGGACCAGTGGGGCATTGACTGCCTGCTCACCGGCTCGCAAAAGGGCCTCATGCTGCCGCCCGGACTGGCCCTGCTGGCCCTTTCGCCCCGCGCCTGGGAGCGGGCGGAGAAGCAGGCTCCGGGCTGTTTCTACTTCAACCTGCCCGGAGAAAAAGCCAAACTGGCGCAAAAGCAGACCCTGTTCACCTCTCCGGTCAATCTCATCGTCGGCCTTGACGAAAGCCTTGACGTGCTTTTGGAAAACGGCCTTGACGCCCTGTACGCCAAGCAGTGGGCGCTGACCATGCTGGCCCGCACAAGCCTGGCGGCCATGGGGCTGGAGCTTTTTGCCCAAACGGATTTTGCCTGGGGCATCACCAGCGTGCTCCTGCCGGACGGCATCGACGGTCGGGAAGTCCTGCGTCTGGCCGCAGAGCGGCACGGCGTTTGCCTGGCTGGCGGCCAGGACCATCTCAAGGGCCGCATGGTGCGGGTGGGCCATATGGGCTGGGTGGACTGGAGCGACCTTCTGGGCGGCCTGTACGCGCTCAACCAGAGCCTCAAGGATGTCGGCGGCTACTGCGCCTCGCGCGATTATCTGGAACAGGGCATGGCCGCGTATCAGGCGGCGCTTCAGGGGCAGCCGGGGCAGGCCCTGCCGCCCATGCTGCACAGCTAGAGGCTCTGCCGCCCGAGGGCCTTGAAATAATCCCCCGAAGGTGGGACACTGCCGCAATGCGCGCCTCCAACCCTTGAGGACACTGCCATGAAAAAAGAAGACCATGCCGGCCCCATGCCGGAAGTGACCTTTTCCACCTTTGTGCTTTCTCTGGCGTCTTCGGCTCTGGTGCATCTGGGCGAAGTGCCCAACCCCGAAACCGGGCAAACCGGTTTTGATCCGGACCTGTCCAAGCACAGCATCGACATTCTGGAAATGCTGCGCGCCAAGACGGAGAACGGCCTTGACGAGCAGGAAGCCAAGCTGCTGACCGGCATTCTGTACGAACTGCGCATGAAGTTCGTCATGAACTGCGACAGAACCGGCGCATGCAAAACAGACAGTGCGCCTGCAGGCAACTGACGCGAAACGCAAAGGATACGGCATGAAAACCATTGACGTGGGGCTGGTGGGCATCACCGGGTATGCGGGCATGGAGCTGGCGCGTCTGCTGGCGGGGCACCCCTCCATGCGTTTGCGCATGGCCTGTTCGCGCGCTGAAGCCGGAAAAAGGCTGGGCGACTATTATCCCTTTCTGAACGGCATGCCCGGCGCGGATACGGAAATCAACGTTTTTGACCCGCAGCGGGCCGCAGAAACGTGCGAAGTGGTTTTTCTGGCCGTGCCTGCGGGAACAGCCATGGACATGGCGGGGCAACTGCTTGCCGCAGGCGTGAAGGTGGTGGATTTTTCTGCGGATTTTCGCCTGCGCGATCCCGGAACCTACACGGCCTGGTACAAACGCGAGCACACCCGCGCCGACCTGCTGCACAAGGCGGTCTACGGCCTGCCGGAATTCTACGCGCAGGACATTGCCCGCGCGCAGCTTGTGGCCAACCCCGGCTGCTACCCCACCTCCGTTCTTCTGGGCCTGCACGCCGCTATCAGGCACGGCCTGATCCACACCGACGATATGGTCATCGACGCCAAATCCGGAACAAGCGGGGCGGGACGCAAGGCGGCCGTTCCCACGCTTTTTTGCGAGGTGGCGGACACGTTTCGGGCATACGGCCTGCCCACGCACAGGCATATTCCGGAAATCGAGCAGGAACTCTCGCTTCTGGCGCAACACAGCATACAGATCACGTTTTCCACTCACCTTGTGCCCATGAACCGCGGCATCCTTTCCACCATCTATGCCCGCCTCAAAAATCCGGCAACGCGCCTCGCAGACGTGCGGCAGGCTTTTGGGCAAACCTGGCAAGACAGTCCCTGGGTGCGCGTTCTGCCCGAAGGCGCCCTGCCCGAAACCCGCTTTGTGCGCGGCAGCATGTTCTGCGATATCGGTCTGGTTGTGGACGCCCGCACAGGCAGGCTGGTAATTCTTTCGGCCATCGACAATCTCTGCCGGGGCGCATCCGGGCAGGCGCTGGCCAATGCCAACCTCATGTGCAGCCTGCCCGTGAATACGGGCCTGAACAGTCTTGCGCCTCTGGTCTGAACTCCTCCCGCGAAAAACCATGCAACTGGAAAACGCTTTTCAGGATCCCCAGCTCTGCCGCACCCTGCTGCGCCGCCTTGAACAGGCCCTCGCGGGGCGGCCCATGCGCTTTATGGAAGTTTGCGGCACGCATACCGTGGCCATTTTCCACAGCGGCCTGCGCTCTCTCCTGCCTGCGGAAGTCGCCCACTTGTCCGGGCCGGGCTGTCCCGTATGTGTTACCCACGAGGCGGAGGTGGCCGCGTTTCTGGACCTGGCCGCGCGCGACAGGGTCATTCTCGCCACGTTCGGCGACTTGCTGCGCGTGCCCGGCCCCGGCGGCCACAGCCTCAAGCATGCCCAGGCGCAGGGGGCGCGGGTGGAGATTGTCTATTCCCCCCTGGATGCCCTGACCCTGGCCGCCGCCAACCCCGGCGACACTGTGGTCTTTTTGGGCATAGGCTTTGAAACCACTGCCCCCACCGTGGCGGCAACCATGCTCGCCGCCCGGCAGCGGAATGTGCGCAATTTCTGCGTTTTTGCGCTGCACAAACTGGTGCCCCCGGCCCTGCGCGCCCTGCTGGAAGACAGCCAGTGCGCTGTGGACGCCTTTTTGCTGCCCGGGCATGTGTCCACAGTGCTGGGGCTTGAGCCCTACGCCTTTCTGGCGCGCGATCACGGCGTTCCCGGCGTTGTCGGAGGTTTTCAGCCCGTGGATATTCTGCTGGCCCTCTGCCTCATGGCCGAGCAACTGCGCGACGGCCTCCCGGCTGTGGTCAACGCCTATCCGCGCGCGGTGGACGATGGGGGCAACCCGCGCGCACGCGCCCTGCTGGACCAGTTTTTCATAGTCAAGGACGCCCTCTGGCGGGGCATCGGACGCATCCCCCAAAGCGGCCTTGCCGTCCGCCCGGAATACGCGGACATGGATGCACAACAAAGGCTGGGCCTTGTGCTGCCCCAGGTGCCTTCCCTGCCCGGATGCCGCTGCGGCGATGCGCTCAAGGGGCGCATTGCTCCTCCCGACTGCCCGCTTTTTGCCAGAAAGTGCACCCCGGCAAGCCCTGTGGGGCCATGCATGGTCTCCACCGAAGGCAGTTGCGCGGCCTATTTCAAATATGCGGAGCAAAAAATCGTATGACGCAGTGCCTTCTTCTGGACGCGGGCAGCGGCGGCAGGGCCTCCCAGCGCCTTGTGGCCCAATGCTTTGTGCGCCGTTTCGCCAACCCCCTGCTGGAACGCATGGACGACGCCGCGCTGCTTGCCGGTCTGGACGGCCCGCTGGCCATGAGCACGGATTCCTACACCGTGACCCCCCTTTTCTTCCCCGGCGGCAGCATCGGCACTCTGGCCGTGCACGGAACGGTCAATGACGTGACCATGCTGGGCGCGCGCCCGCGCTATCTGAGCTGCGCCTTTATTCTGGAAGAGGGGCTGCCCCTGGAAACGCTGGAAAAAATCGCCGACGACATGGCCGCTGCCGCGCGCGAGGCGGATGTGCTCATTGTCACCGGCGACACCAAGGTGGTTCCGCGCGGAGCGTGCGACAAAATTTTCATCAATACCACGGGGATAGGAAGTGTTTTTGCCGACCCTGTCCCGTCCGGGGCAGCGGCCAGGCCCGGCGATGCCGTGCTGGTCAGCGGCGCTGTGGGCGACCACGGCCTGACGGTCATGGCCTGCCGGGAAGACCTTTCCTTTCTCTCCGATGTGCGTTCGGACTCCGCGCCCCTCAACCACATGATTGCCCGTGTGCTGGACGCTGCGGGAAAAGTCCATGTGTTGCGCGATCCCACGCGCGGGGGGTTGGCCACCACGCTCAACGAAATTGCCGAACAGTCCGGCGTTTCCATCCTGCTGGACGAAGCGGCTGTGCCCGTACACGAAAACGTGCGCAACGGCTGCTCCTTTTTGGGGCTGGACCCTCTGTATCTGGCCAATGAGGGCAAGTGCATCTGCATTCTGCCCGAAGACCGCGCCGCAGCCGCTCTTGACGCCATGCGCGCCTCTCCGTACGGCAAAGAAGCTGCGCGCATCGGCACGGTGCAAGAAGGGAGACCGCAGGTCAGCCTGCAAACGCGCATCGGCGGGCAGCGCCTGCTGGGCATGCTGGAAGGCGCGCAACTGCCGCGCATCTGTTGACGGCCATCTGCCCCTTCCAGGCATACGGCTTTCGCGGTTTCCGGCCGGGGCGCGGCAGGGCGTGGCCTGCGCGCGATTTTCGGCCCCTGTGTGCTGTCTTGCAATCCTCCTGCCTTTCGGGCAAAAATGCAAAAGGTGCGCGTGCCCCGGCGCAAGGCCGGAAAACGTCCCCGCCGGACGCTCGCCTCCCTGTTTCCCTGCAAAGGAACTTCAACAACCACGGAGGTTATGGCAATGAAGCGTATTCTTGCACTGCTTGTCGTCATGGGGCTGATGTGTACCATGCTGCCCGGATTTTCTCCGGAGGCGGAGGCAAAAGTTCTGATCAAGATTGCCGGCATGAAACCGGAAGGAGAGCCGGAAACCGTTGGCATGCACCTGTTTGGCAAATACCTTGACGAGCTTTCCAAGGGCAAATACGAAGTCCAGGTTTTCCCCAACAGCCAGTTGGGCAAGGAAGATGCCTATATCGCCGCCACACGCAAGGGCATCATCCAGATGTGCGCCACGGGCACGCAGACTTCCGCGCTGCACCCGGCCATGGCCATGCTGGAAACCCCCATGCTGTTCGACAACCTCGATCATGCGCGCCGGGCCATGGAAGGCAAGACCTTTGAGCTGATCAACGAAGGCTTTACGGAAAAATCCGGCCTGCGCACCCTCAACGCCTTTCCGCTCGGCTTCCGGCACTTCTATACCAAGAAGCCGCTCACCACTGTGACGGACTTGCAGGGCCTGCGCCTGCGCGTGCCCAATATCCCCCTGTACACCAATTTTGCCAAGGAATGCGGCATCAGCGGCCAGCCCATGCCCTTTGCCGAGGTGCCCGGCGCTCTTGACCAGGGCGTCATTGACGGCGGCGACAGCCCCCTGGCGGACATCGTCAGCCTGAAAATGTACGAAATCACGCCCGTGATCACCCTGAGCGGGCATATTCTGGTGATCCACTCCCTGTACATCAACGAAAAGTTCTATCAGTCCCTGCCCGATGAAGACAAACAGTGGATCAACGAAGCCGCCAAGCGCTCCGCGAACGACGTCTGGAAGATGGTGGCCGAAGGCGAGAGCAAGGCCAAACAGGACATTCTGACCAACAAGGGCCAGATCAACACTCCTGACAAGGCCCTGCGCGACCATCTGGTGGAAGCGGGCAAGCGCAGCTGGAAGCTGTTCTACGATACCGTGCCCAATGCCCAGGCCATTCTGGACAGCGCCCACAGCTACCGCAATCCCCAATAATTCTCCGGGGCGGGCCGGAAGTTTTGCACCGACCCGCCTCCGCCCGAACCCGCCGAGGTCAGCATGCGCGACGCACCGTCTTCTCCCCAGCCGCCCAACAGCACGCCAAACGACCGGTTGGACCAACCCCCCTCCTCTCCCAGCGGGGAAAACAAGGGACATCTCCTGTTTGAATGCTTTTGCGCAACCATTTTTCTGGGCATGATCGGCCTTGTTTTTTACAACGCCTTTCTGCGCTATGTTTTTTCGTCCAGCTATCCCCCCAGCGAGGAATGGGCGCGTTTTCTCTTTATCTACATCACCTTTTTCGGCGCCATTGAAGCCTTTTTCTACAAAAAGCACATTGCCGTGGACATGTTCGTCAATCTTCTGCAGGGCACTTCCCGAAAGACTGCGGACATTGCGGCATCCCTCTGCGGCATTTTTGCCCTGGGGCTTCTGCTGTACGGCGGCGTCGTCAATGTGTGGCAGACGCTGGATACCTATTCCGTGGCCACCAATGTCAATATGGCCCTGATCAACGGCACACTGCCCCTCATGGCGCTGGCTGCCCTGATCATGCAGGTGCATGCCCTGCTGGGCATTCTGCGGCGGCCGGCCTCGTCATTTCACAAGGGCTAGGAGGCAGGCATGGAACTTTTCATTTTTCTCGGTTCCCTGTTCTTCTTTCTGGCCCTGGGCATTCCCATCGCGCTGGTGCTGATTCTCTGCGCCATTGTTCTCATGTGGCATTCCGGCATGTGGGATGCCATGATCATTCCGGGGAGCATGCTTGACGGAGCCAACAATTATCCGCTCATGGCCATTCCCTTCTTTGTGTTCGCCGGAGAAATCATGGCAGCGGGCGGGCTTTCCCAGCGCGTTGTCCAACTGGCCCAACTCATGATCGGCCGGGTTCGCGGCGGCCTCGGCTATGCCGCCATCATCGCCAGCGTCATTTTTGCCGGGCTCATGGGCAGTTCCGTAGGCGAGGCGGCGGCCCTGGGCGGCCTGCTTCTGCCCATGATGAAGCAAGTGGGCTACAATCCCGGACGCGCCGGAGCCATCATTGCCTCCGGTGCCATTCTCGGCCCCATCATCCCGCCCAGCACCAATTTCATCTTGCTGGGCGCGACCATCAGCGGCCTTTCCATCACCAAGCTGTTCATGATCGGCCTTGTGCCGGGTGTGCTCATCGGCCTGTCCCTGATGGTGGTCTGGTTTTTCATTGTCCGCAAGGACGGATATACCGAAACCATTACCTTCACCCGTCAGGAGGCGATCAGGATTCTTGTTGACGCCACCCCGGCCTTTCTCATGCCCGTGCTGCTGCTGGGCGGCATACGCTTTGGCGTGTTCACGCCCACCGAGGGCGGAGCCTTTGCCGCCATCTACGCCATTGCGGTGTGCATGCTGTACTACAGGGAGCTTTCTTTCCGTGAGCTGCTGCGCGTCAGCGCACGCGCCGCCCGCACTACAGCGGTGGTCATGCTCATTGTGGCCACAGCCACGGCCGTGGGCTGGTTCATCACCATTGCCCAGATTCCCAAGCAGATGACCTCGCTGTTCATGCCGTTCATCGACAGCCCTGTGATCCTGCTGCTGCTTATCAATACGTTCCTTTTCCTCATCGGCATGGTCATGGACCTGACGCCCAACATCCTGATCTTTGCGCCGGTGTTCTACCCTCTCATCATGCAGGCGGGCATAGACCCCTACTACTTCGGCCTGCTTTTCATCCTCAACCTCGGCATCGGCGTCATCACGCCGCCTGTGGGCACGGTGCTCTATGTGGTCTGCGGAATCGGCAACATCAAGATCACGGAGCTCATCGTCAAGCTGATTCCGTTCATCCTGATGGAAGCGGTCATGCTCTTCCTCCTGCTTTTCTTCCCCAAGCTGTCCCTTGTGCCGCTCAACTGGCTCATGGGAGGAAACTGAAAAACAGCCCCCTGAACCGCCCATGCGGTTCAGGGGGCAATGCCAAAGGGCACGGCAGTCCGCGCGCAAGCAATCGGGATCAGCGCAGGGCGGCGTCCGCCTGCCCCAGATCCTCCAGCACCAGCGTGGGCTGGCGCTCCTCACGGGCAAGGTCTTCCCTTGTCGCCTCGCCGGAAAGCACCAGAAAGAAATCAATGCCCGCGTTTTCGGCCAGCTTTTTGTCGGTGCTCAGCCTGTCGCCCACCATGACCACCTCCTGCCTGGCGTATGTTTTCCACAACGGTGCGAGAACAGCGGGGTCCGGTTTGCCGAAAATTTTCTGCGGGCGGCGTCCCGTTGCCGCCGCGTACAGATGGATCAGGCTGCCCACGTCAGGCAGCGGCCCTTCTGGCGAAGGGCACACCATGTCGGGATGCGTGGCAAAAAAGAGGACGTGGCTTTTCTGGAGCAAAAGGGCGGAACGCGCCAGCTTGTGGTAGGTCAGTTCCGTATCGTAGGCCAGCACAACGGCCTGCGCCCCCTCCTCGTCAAGCCGCAGTTCCGGCATGCGTTCCCGAAGGTCGCGCTGAAAGTCGGCATTGCCCACAGGGTAGACGCAAAAAATGCCTTCGGCGCGCAGATGCTCCACCAGCGGAACCACTGGCGAGAGAATGTGCTTTGCATGCGCGGGAATGCCCATGCTGTTCAGCTTGTGCACATAGCTTGCGGGAGATTTGGACGTATTGTTGCTCAGAAAGAAAAAATCAAGGTCGTGCCAATGCCGCCGGACAAAGTCCACAGCCCCGGTGATGGGCAGATGACCAAGATACAGGGTTCCGTCCATATCCAGCACCATACAACGCTTGTTCTCCCACCCCATGTGCACACTCCGTCAGCATGTTTTTTGGCCGGTCTTTCCGCGCGAAGCGAAAAGCGGCGTCTGGACAAAGGCATGAAAATGACGCTACAGAAAAGCCCGTTCGCCGACAATCCCCCACCATCACGGGCAGCAGGTTCTGCGGCGCACCGAGGAGAAAAAATGCTGGAAACAACGGTTGTGGTCATCGGGGGCGGAGCAACCGGCATGGGCATCCTGCGCGACCTCTGCATGCGCGGGGTTTCCGCCGTCCTGCTGGAGCAGGCGGGCCTCGCCCACGGCACAAGCTCGCGCTTTCACGGCCTGCTGCACAGCGGCGGGCGTTATGCTGTCAACGACATTGAATCCGCCCGCGAATGCCTGCGGGAAAACCGGATCATCCGCAGGATCGGCAGGCAGTGCGTGGAAGAAACAGAGGGCTTTTTTGCCCTTGCTCCGCAGGACGACCCGGACTATGTGCCCGGCTGGGAAAACGCCTGCCGGCAGGCGGGCATTGACGCGCAGGAAGTGGAGGTGGGTGAGGCTCTGCGCCTGGAACCGGAGCTCTCCCCGGATATTGTCAGGGTATTCCGCGTGCCCGATTCCTGCGTGGACGGCTTTCGGCTGGTACACCACAACGCCCAGTCGGCCCGCAGGCACGGCGGCAAGGTGTTTACCTACCACGCTGTCACAGCCATCCGCCAGCGCAACGGCAAAATTCGCGGCGTGAGCGCCGTCAACCGGCATACCGGCGCCAAGCTGGACATTGCCTGCGAGTGCATCGTCAACGCCGCAGGCTCCTGGTCGGGCTGCATTGCCGGTCTGGCAGGGCAGGACGTTTCCGTCACGCCGGACAGGGGCACGCTGGTCATCTTCAACCACCGCTTTGCCTCGCGCGTGATCAACCGCCTGCATCCCGGCTCTGACGGCGACATTTTTGTTCCGCACGGCTCCGTCACCATTCTGGGCACCACTTCCGCCACAGCGGACACTCCTGACGACATGACCCCCACCACCCAGGATGTTCTGCGCCTTCTGGAACTGGGCGAACCGCTCTTTCCCGCTGTGCGCGACTACCGCATCCTGCGCGCTTTTTCCGGAACCCGCCCGCTCTACGCACCGGGCGGTTCCGGCGGCAGAAAGGCCAGCCGCAATTTCCATGTGGTGGATCACGCGGCGCAGGGCCTTGAGGGGCTGATCACCATTCTGGGGGGAAAACTGACCACCTATCGCCTCATGGCCGAGCGTGCCGCCGATTGCGTGTGCGCCCGCCTGGGCGTCACCGCCCCGTGCCGCACCGCGCTGGAACCTCTGGCGGAAGATGCGGACGAAACGGCCCTGCGCCGGGCTTCGCGCGTGTTTCCCGTGCAGGGCATCACGCTCATGGCCGACCGCCTCGGCAACGATTTTTCCGGAGTTGTGCGGCTGGCGGAAAAAAGCGACAGCAACCCCCTGATCTGCGAATGCGAAATGGTCAGCCTGGCGGAAATCGAGCACGTTGCGCGGGATCCCCTCACGTTTTCCCTGACAGACATCCGCCTGCGCACACGCCTCGGCATGGGAACCTGCCAGGGAACATTCTGTGCCCTGCGAACAGTGGCCGCCCTGACCGAACACGGCATTCCCCTGCGCTTCCCCCCCCCGGACAGCATGCGCCACTTCCTGCAGGAGCGCTGGAAAGGACTGCGCCCGGCCCTGTGGGGCATGCAGGCCCGCGAAATGGAACTGGGCAGGGCAATCTATATGGGAACCCTGAATCTGGACGGAGCCGCCCATGAGCAGACGTGTTGACGTTCTTGTCACCGGTTCGGGGATGGCCGGGCTTGTGGCCGCCCTGACCGCAGCCCATGCCGGATGCAGTGTACGGCTCATCTCCGCGGGCATGGGCTCCCTGGCCTTGAGCGGGGGAAACATTGACCTTCTGGGCTATGTCAACGGCAAGCGTGTGCCGGATCCCTGGCAGGGCATGCAAGAGCTCGCTCCCGGTCATCCCTATCGCCTTCTGGGCGAGAGCACTGTGCGGGCCGCCCTGGAATTTTTTCAGAACGCTGTGGCAGACAGCGGCTGGCCCATGCACACTTTTCCAATGGCCGCCCCTGCAATACGGACGTTCCCACCATCCTGGGAACCCTGAAACCCACCTGGCTTCTGCCCGCGGCTCTGGATCCGGCTGTTTTGCAGACGGCCCGGCGCGTGCTTGTGGCCAGCATCCACGGCCTGCGGGACTGCCGCCCGTCGCTGGTCATCGGTCAGCTGCGCCGTTACCGGGACTGGGCCGAAAAAAGCTTTACTCCGGCCCTGCTCCCCGCGCCCGGAGAAGGCGCTCCCCGCAGCATCACGGCTCTGGACATGGCCCGCCTTGCAGACAAACCTCATACCCGGCAGTGGCTTCTGGAAGCCTTGGCTCCCTACGCCGGGCAGTATGATCTGGTTCTGCTGCCGCCTGTCTGCGGCAGCGGGGCAGAGCCGGAAGTTTTCCAAGCCATGAGCGGCGCTGTGGGCTGCCCGGTGATGGAAATGCTCTCCATCCCCCCCGGCGTGGGCGGCCTGCGCCTGCGTGATGCCCTGCTCCGTTGCCTGAACCGTCACGATTTCATGCTGGTGGAAAATGCCACAGTCCTGCGCGCGGAAACCGCGGACGGCATGTGCACGGCTCTTCTGACCGATACAACAGGCGGAGAGCGCCGCCATGCGGCAAAAGCCTTTGTTCTGGCCACGGGCGGGGTGCTCGGCGGGGGCATTGCCGTCTCGCCGGGCAAAATCCGGGAGAGCGTGTTCGGCATGGAGATTCCCGTCCCTCCCGGTGTTGCCGCCTGGTCCGAGGAAGATGTTTTTGGCAATCATGCCTTCTCGCGGATGGGCATCAGTGTGGACAGTGACATGCGGCCCGTGGGGCCGGACGCTCCGCAAGCGCGCAACGTCTTTTTTGCGGGGCGGAGCATCGGCGGATACGATTTTTCCGCCGAAAAAAGCGGTCACGGAGTGGCCATAGCCACCGGCTGGCAGGCAGGCCGCGCCGCTGCCGCCACTGCTCTTGCCGGGGAGAAAAAATGAGCACGCGCATCAATCCGGACAGGTGCATCGCCTGCACCACCTGCGTGGTGCACTGCCCGATTGCCGAGGCCACCCCCCACTTTCTCGGTCCGCGCATGATCGGGCCGGCCTGCGAGCGTTTTCGCCGTATGGGGCTGGCGGAAGAGCCTTCGCTCCACTACTGTTCCAACTGCAAAAACTGCGACATTTCCTGCCCCCACGGGGTGCCCGTATCCAGCCTGAACATGATGGCCCGCGCCGAGCAGTGCCTGCGCCGACCGCCCGGACTGCGGGACTGGGTGCTCGGGCACGGGGAGCTCACAGCCCGCTGGCTGCGTGTTCTCCCCGCCTGGATCAAGAATTTCGGCATGCTCAACCCCGTAACGCGCAACGTTCTGGACATGCTGGGCATTGACCGGCGCGCGCCGCTGCCCGCTTTTGCGCCGCGCACGTTCCGCCAGATGCTGTGCCGCATGCGGCAGCCGGAAAGCCCGCAAAAGCTTGTTTTGTACCCCGGCTGCTATATTGACGTGTACGATCCCCAAACCGGCCTTGATCTGGTGTGGGCCATGAACAGGGCGGGTTATGAGGTGGTTGTGCCCGACCATCTGGTCTGCTGCGGCCTGCCCATGGTGGCCAACGGTTTCTGGCAGCACGCCCGCAGCAATGCGGAAAGCAACCTGAAAGCCCTGGCCCGCTGGCGTGATCAGGGTGTGCCTGTGGTTACCGCCTGCCCCAGTTGCGCGCTCACCTTCCAGCAGGATCTGCCGGAGTATTTTCCCGATCTGGAGCAAACATACGGGGCCTGCCGCGTGGGCGACGCCCAGGAATTTCTGCTGGACTGCGCGGACACGGGGCGGCTCCCCCTGCCCGAAGGGGAGCAGGAACTGCGCGTGGTCTACCATGCCCCCTGCCATTTGCGGGCGCAGGGCAACGGACTGCCCGGCATGGAACTGCTGCGCGCCCTGCCCGGCGTCAGTGTGCGCAATGCAGACGCGGGCTGTTGCGGCATTTCCGGAAGCTATGGCTTCAAAAAGGAAAAATATGACATCGCCCGGGAGGTTGGCGCGGCCCTCTTCAGAACCGTGCGCGAAAGCGGAGCGCATGTGGCTGCGTCCGAATGCGGAACATGCCGGACGCAAATCGTGCACGGCAGCGGGCTGACCTGCCTGCATCCGGTGCGCATTCTCCGGCAGCGGGCAGAGCCGTGCCCGAAAACAGCATGACTCCGGGAAACTTTTTCTCCACCCTCATTCTCTGGCCTGCCCACGGCAGGCCATGCGGATGGTGCTCAAAAGCTCGTCAATGTCCATGGGTTTTCTGAGAAAGGCGCAGGCACCCATGCGGTAGGCGGTTTCCTCCTCGCTGTCGCCGCCGTGGCCGGTGAGAATGATGACCTGCACCTGCGGGTTGCTTGCCTTGACTTTGCGCAGCACCTCAAAACCGTCCATGCCGGGCATGCGCAAATCCAGCACAATAACATCCACAGGCCGGGTCACGGCTTCCAGAGCCTGCGGCCCGTCATGGGCCACGCGAGGCACAAGGCCACGCATGGACAGGCGCTCGGCCAGAGTTTCCACAAAGCGCCGCTCGTCATCCACCAACAAAACCCTGATGCCTTCAAGGCTCATGCTTCCTCCCTGGCTTGCCACGCAAGAAAAAAGCTCCCCGGCCCAAGACCGGGCAAAAGATTGGCCTGCCGCTTTCCGCTTCGGCCGCCCGGCGCGGAACTGCCGGTCATGGCCGAAAGAGCCAGTTCGGCATTGTCGCCTCCGGCCACACGCAGCACAATACCGGGATTTCCCCCCTGCTGCCCGGCGGCAAGCTCAAGCTCCACCTTGCCGCCCACGGAAACGCAGAGATCCAGCACGTCCAGCAAAGCCTGAAACACGTCCATGGACGGCGTTGCGGCCCAAACCGGCTCGCCACACTGGCCGTTTGCCAGCCGGATCCGCGCTGCCCTGGCCTGACGCGCGGCCATGCGGCAGAACAAACTGCAAATCCGGGCGAGATCGCAAGAGGCGGCATCTCCGGCCATGTCTGCCTGGGCTATGAATTCCAGCCCTTCGGCCAGTTGCACGGCAAGAAGCACCTGCCTCCGCACCTCGTCCAGCGAGGACGAAAGCTCTGCCCGGTCAGAATCCCCGCCTTTTGCCAGTTGGGCCAGATCCTGCGCCAAGCCCGCAGATTCGCGGATGATAGCCAGGATATTGCGCATGTCGTGCACAGCCGAAGCCAGCAAACGGGCCATGCAAGGATTATGGCTCATGGCTTTCCCCCTCTGTCTGACGCTGCCCCTTGGCCGCGTCTTCCAGTATTTCCAGAAAAGCGTCAAAGCGCAACGGTTTTGTCAACACGGCACAAACCTGTGCCGGGAATGCCTCCTCATCCAGGCGGCTGTGCCCGCTGAGCAGCACCACGGGCAGTCCGGGGCTGCTCAGCGCCACACGGGTCAGCACCTCCGGACCGGACAGGCCGGGCATGAACCAGTCCAGCACCAGAATGTCAGACGGGGCTTCCGCCAGCGCGGCCAGAGCCGCCGCACCGTCAGGGGCCACCCGTACCGCATGCCCGCGCAGGGACAAACGCTCAGCCAGCACGTCCACAAAATCCCGCTCATCGTCAGCCAGCACAATCCGCATGGCTACACCTCCACAGTGGGTACGGGGGGCGTCAGGGGCAGGGCAATGTGCACGGTGGTGCCCAGATCTTCCTGGCTCTGCACCACAATATTGCCCCCAAGCCGCCGCACGATGGCGTAGGTAATGAACATGCCAAGCCCCGTGCCCTTGTCTTTTTTGTCGGAATAGAACGGCTCGAAAATGTGCTTGATCTTTTCTGGCGGCATGCCCTTGCCGTTGTCGTGGATGCTGACGGCCACCGTATTCTCGTCGGTCAGCTTGCCGCCCACCTCAATGCGTCCCCCGTCCTTCTGGCCGCTGAGGGCGTCCAGGGCATTGCCCAGCACATTGAGGAAAACCTGCTGCAACTGACTGCGATCAGAAATGATCTGCGGCAGATTTTCGGGCAGGTGCACGGACATGTGCACTCTCCGGCTGTCCGCCTCGCGCTGCAGAAATTCCATGCTCTCGGCAATGACATCACCCAAGGACAGGGGCTGGAGGCTGGCTTCCATGCGGCGGGAAAAACCCAGCAAACGATGGGTTATGCCCCGTGCCCGCTCCACCGCCTTTTCCACACCTTCGAGCAGAGCTATCAGGCGCTCCTGCTGCGGGACAGAGGCAGACGTTTTCTGCATGCGCAGCATGTCCAGAGCCAGCCCCGCCTTTTCGTTGACGATGGACAGGGGATTGTTGATCTCATGGGCCACTCCGGCCGCCAGCCTGCCGATGGACGAAAGCTTCTGCTGGTGCTCCATCTGGGCAAAGATGACGGTGCGGTGCTCGTCCGCAGCCTGGAGCCGCCCGATCAGCGCCTTCATGAGCAAATGGGAAACCAGCATGATAATCACAATGCCGCCGCAAAGAACCAGCAGAAGCTCGGTGCCCAGAATCGTCCAGGGGCGCAGGGCTTCCCGGCCGGGCTTGACGGCTACCAGCCGCAAATCTGTCCCCTTCAGCAGGGCTGTGGCCACCAGCAGTTGCTGCCCGTCGGCATTGGTCATGCGGCTGACCGTGGGTTCCAGCCCGGCCGGAGGAAGGGTCAGGGGCAGGCTGTCCAGAGCCTTGCCGTAAAGACGGGATGTTGTCTGCAAGACCCCCCTGCTGTCGCACAGAAAGATATCGGCTTCCAGATCCGGCCCCGCGGGCATGAGCGACTGCTCCAGTTGCGAAATGTCAATGGTTGCGCGCAGGGTCCAGCGGGTACCGTCGGCCTCCAGCCGGTGCACGGCCATGATCATGTGCGGAAAATCCCTGAGCCCCAGAAAGACGTTGCTGATATAGCCTCCCTTGGTTTCCACCTCGCGCAGCCAGGGCTGCCCGGCGTAGTCGGCCCCCTCCAGACGGTACGGGCCCACATAATGCGCCTGGCGGCCCTCGGAATTGACCAGCCCCATATCCACAAAGCCCTGAAACTCGCTGGACAACGCCAGAAAAATACGCCGGAAGGCGGCCGCATCGTTCAGATCGGCAAAACTGTGGGCATGAGCGACAAAGCTTACCGTGGAAAAACGCTCGCCCAGAAAAAGTTCCAGAGAGGCGCACGACTTGCGGGCCAGGGTATAGAGCGGGCTTGCCATCTCCCTGTCCACAGTACGCATGTACTGCATGTGGCTGAAGGCCGAGAGTATCAGCAGGGGCGCCACAGACACCGTGACCATCAGGACGGTCAGGAGCCGCCTGAGCGCACGGTAATGGGCCGGAGAAGTGCCTTCCGACAGTCCCGACAAACGCTTGAGGCGGTTTTTGAGGGCGGCGAACATGTTTTCCCCCTGTATCGCTGGATTGGAAAAAGCGGATCCGGCAGATGCGCGGCAGGCGCACGCTTCCTTTGCGAAAGAGCGAAGAACTTCCGAAAGGGATCAGCAGTCCAAACGGTTTGCGCAGTACCTTTTGCGCCATACACGGGGCCAGCGTTCCGTCAGGGCGGTCATGTCCGCCTGCCACTGTCGGCGCAGGGCCTCGACGCGGCCCTTGTCCCCCATGAGAATGTCTGTCTGGCGGCTGTGCAGCAGCACATAACCCAGCAGGGCTGTTTTTTGCAAAGTTTTCTCCCTGTCCTGGCCTTCGGCCACGGCAAAGAGCGCGTCCTGACGGGCTTCGGCGCGGAACCCCTGTTCTTCCAGCAGTTCGGTCAACAGATCCACCCGTATGCAGCGCCGCTGCATGTCGGCGGCCCCGCCCTTGAACTGGAAGCTGACAAAATTTTCGTGATCCCTGCCGTGAGCCAGGCATTCCACAGTGCAGAAGTGATAGCCGTACCGGGCTTGCAGGAGCATATACTCCGCATCAATAATGAAAATATTGCGCTCGGCCATGCTGTTGGCCGCCGTGCTTTCCAACTCCGGATTCATGGCGCTTTCAAAAATCGCGCTCATCAGACCCCGGACATTGGCCTCCGGCGGACCGGCCCAGGGCACAGCCACAAGCCCTTCCCAAAAGGCCAGCATGGGACGGCTGGCGATTTTTTCCAGATCCACCACCGGCCCGACCACGTTCCCGGAAAATCCGCCGCCCATATCCACCACCCAATATCGCAGGCAGGCACCGGCCCTGAGTTGCTTGCCCATGCGCCCGCTGACATCGCCTTCATCCCTGAACATCAGGGCCACGGCCTTTTCGTGACAGAAACGGGTGATATCGTGCAGACTGCGGCAGTGTTCCGGGGCAAATTCCGGTGCATCGGGGCGCAGCAGGTGCAAGGGGGTTACCAGGCGGGCCACCTCCTGCAGGCACAGAAAAACGGGACTTCCTGCCATGAGGCAGGGGCGCGGTGCCGGAGGCGCGGGGTTCGCGCCCAAACGCCCGCCTGCCAGAATGCGCGCCCCATCGGCATCCAGGGTGATCAACCCGGCCCCGTCCAGCAAACGGCAGGCATGGGGCAGGCTGAAAATGGCAGGCAGCCCGTATTCCCGCGCTACCGAGGCCAGATGACCGGCCATGCCGCCGTTTTCACTCACAAGGCCTGCCGCCCGCCCAAGCACAGGTGCCCAGCGCGGCCAAGCCTGCTCCACCACCAGAATGCCGCCTTCGGGAAAGGCCAGCATGTCGGCCTCCTTGCGAGCCACAAAGGCCTGGCCTTCGGCCAGACCGGGCGAAACAGGCATGCCGCCCCGGGCCAGTACGGGCCGCGTGTCTGCGACAGAACTGGAGGCAGAACTGGCGGCAGTGTCCGCAACAGTATCTTCAGCGGGATTGGCGGCGGCATGGGCACCGACCGCCCCTCCGCCGGAGCAGGGCATCGGCAACGGCCTGCTTTGCAGGATAACAATGCGTCCGTCAGCCTCCAGCGCCCATTCCACATCCTGCGGATCGTTGTAGTATTCTTCAAGGGCCAGTGCCACGCGGGCCAGATGCCCGGCCTGCTCCCCGTCCAGCGGCGGCGGGCCGTCAGCCGGGCTAACCTCCAGCACGCGCGGCGGATTTTCGCGACTGCACAGCCAAACATGGGGCGTCTGCCCCCCATCCACCACACCGCCGGGCAGCCCGTGCACGGCGTTGATGACCACATGCCCACCGCCGCGGGCTCCTGCCACAGGGTCACGGCTGTAGGCCACGCCGCCGGCCTTTGCCCGCACCATGGCTAGCACCCCCACCCCCATGGGCATTGCATGGTCGGGGATGCCGCGCTGCAGGCGGTACGTCATGGCCGTCAGGGCATATTTGCCCGCCACGATCTCCTTCCAGACCCGGCAGGCTTCTTCGGGCGGCACCTGAAGCTCGGAACGGAACTGCCCGGCAAAGGAAATGCCCTGCGCGTCCTCCCCCACGGCGCTGCTGCGCAGGGCCAGCAAAAGCCCTTCTCCGGCGCGGGCCTGCATGGCGTCCACAGCCGTGACAATGGCCTCCTCCAGATCCGGCGGCAAAGGGGCCGACAACACGCACTGCTGCAAGGCGGAACTGAGGCGGAAGACCTCGTCCAGGTTGTCCGTATCCGCCGCCTGGATACGGCGCTCCAGTTCGGCCCGCAAATCGTTGTGGTTCATAAAACGTTCGTAGGCCGCCACCGTGACGGCAAAACCGTCGGGCACGTTCAGGCCCGCATGCGCCGCCACTTCGCCCAGGCTCGCCATCTTGCCGCCCACAAGAGGCGCATGGGCCATGCGCACATCTCCCAGGGGAATGACCAGAGGCCCCTGCACGGTTTCCCCGGAGTGATTGAGCAGGGCCTCCATCTGCCCCGTGATCCGCGTCAGGGCAACGGGCAGTTCCGGCCAGGCATCACGCGAAAGGGCCCGCAACTCGCGCACCATCTGGTACACCGCCGCCGTGGCACGGGTAGCCGCCGAGCGCACCTGCCCCATGCCAAAGGGCCGCGTGCCGCGCAGCAGATCCTCCATATCGCTCATGGCCTCCAGAGCACCCTTGTTGGCGGAGAGCAAGCGCCGGAAGCTTTCGCAGCGGCGGCGCACGACCGCCTTGACCGCCTCTTCACGGGCCTCTTCTCCGGCGTCAGGGAGGGTTTCTTCCCGGCCGAACAGGCGACGCAAACGCTCCCGCAAGCTCATGTCGCCTCAAATGCCCGTCCGGACAGCTTCGTTCATCTTGATGATCAGTTCGTTGATGCCCACAGGCTTGAGCATGTAATCATGGGCTCCCATGTCCAGCCCCTGCATGGCCACCTCCATGCTCGCATGCCCTGTCAGCAGGATAACGGGCAGGGAGGGCGCACGGGATTTTATCTGCGCCAGCACCTCCAGACCGCTGGTTCCCGGCATGCGCACATCCAGCACCACCACATCGAAAAGCCGCCCCTCTGCCAGAGCGGCGTCCAGCAGGCGCAGGGCACTCTCCCCGTCGGGCGCGGAACTGACCGTGATGCCCCGGCGGGCCATGCGTTTTTCCATTATCTGCAAAAATTCGATTTCATCGTCCACAAAGAGAACCTGCATACTTGTCCTCCTGCCGGTTTTTCAGGATATGCGCGTTCAGAACAGTGCCTGCCCCGCGTACAAGGCACGGCAGTGTTCCAGCATGGCCGCACGCCTGGCCGCCACCTGGGGTGCATCCTGCATGATCATGTCCAACTGGCGGGTATGAATGGCCACATAACCCATGACCGCCGCAAGACGCTCGCCTTCTTCAATGTCCACATTGCCCCGCCGGGCGCAGACGGCATCGTGATTCAATTCGGCCGTGAAACCGAAAGGCGCAAGCACGTCGGCGACAAGGCGCGTCCGCAGCATGCGGCGTTCCAGATTGGCCGCCCCGCCACGCAACTGGAACAAAAGATGATTTTCCTGGGGCAGCGCCCCCAGGCGCGCCTCCACATTCACGGTATGGAAGCCGAAACGCGAGTGCATGTGGCAGTATTCGCGCGAAAGAAAAAAATGGTTTTTTTCAAAAAAAAGCGCCCGTTCCGAGGCCGGGTCCAACTGGGGGTTGGCCGTGGCCTCAAAAAGTACAGACAGAAAGCCCCTGCCGTTGAGCGCGGGAGGCCCCTGCCAGGGCAGGACGTTCATGCCCTGCCACAGTGCCTGCATGGGGCGTGACAGAATGTCGCCCACATCAATACTGCGCCCCGGCGTGTCAGCATCAAAGGCATCGGCCAGATCCACCGCCCAGAACTGCTTGGGCACTCCGTCCCGGAGTTGTCTGCCCCCGGCCTGCTCCGCAGCCTTGCCCAGCATGCGGCCCACAGCCCGCTCATGGCAGAAGGCGGCCACATCATGGGGGGTAATGCACTGCTCGGCCCCGCCTTCCACCGCCTCCGGCAAGAATGTGCGCGCCAGAGGCTCCCTGCCCTCACACCCTCCTGCAGAATGCCAGGCAGCCAGCCTTTCCCGCAATATCCGGCACGGCGTGGCATCCAGAGGGGCCAGGGCGTCCACGCAGGCCAGGGCAGCAGGCAGGCAATCTTCTGCCGCGCCCCCGTTCAGCACGGTCTGAAATTCCCTCCAGGCCGCGAGAAAATGCCTGAACTCCCCACAGGGAAGGGACGGCGGCTTTTTTTCCGTTTCGGCACGGGCAAAGGCTGTGCGCAACAAACGCCAGGGCTTGACAAAAAAATATCCGGAAGCCGACAATGGTCACCCGCCGTTGATTCTTTTGCAAGGGAGGGAAGAGTGCAGCCCGACCCGGACGCCGCACAACCCGTCTGCCGCATCCTTCTGGCAGACGATCACAAACTGCTCATGGAAGGCGTGCGCAGCCTTCTGGCCCCGTATGCCCATCTGCGTGTGGCGGGCATGGCCCAGAACGGCAGCGAAGCCGTGGCTCTGGCAGCCTCCCTTGTGCCGCATATCATTGTCATGGACTTGGGCATGCCCGGCATGAACGGGGTGGAGGCCAGCCGGGCCGTATTGCAGATCCTGCCCGAGACGCGCATTCTCGTCTATACCGGGCACGAGGACCAACGCTTTTTGCCCGAACTTGTTGAACTGGGCATCATGGGGCATGTGCGCAAATCCGAATCGCCCGGAGTGCTGCTCAAGGCCATCGAAAGCCTGCGCCGGGGAGAAATTTTTCTGACCTGCCCTGATCCCGGCGGCTGCCTGAGCGCCATGCTGCGTGCCCGCCTGGCAGCCCGCAGGGACGGCGCGCCGGACATCGGCGTGCTTTCCCCGCGCGAAAAAGAAATCTTCCGCCTTCTGGCCGACGGCAAAAGCGTCAAGAGCATTGCCCAGCATCTCTATATCAGCCCCAAGACAGTAGAAAGCCACAAGTACAACATCCTCACCAAGCTCAAGGCCGGATCCGTGGGCGAACTGGTCAAGATTGCCATCCGGTACGGCCTGTTGCAGATATGAAGGCTACTTCCGCTCCGGCGGCCCGCCAATAGGAATACTCCCCATATTTTTCTGCCGAATCAGGAGCCTCCTGATGGTTTTGTCCTGCCCTGCGTCATAGACTGCCCCGTATTCCGGACAATTTTTGTCCGGAGCGGTTTTGGCAGTCACCACCAAAGACGGAGAGGACATATGTCTTTTGGCAGACGAGTGTACGATTTTTTGCTCCAGGGCTCTCAAGCCTATGCCCGCTGGGATCTGGAAGTTTCCACCTCAATTTTGAGAAACCGCAAAAAATTGCTGCTGCTTCTGGCCCTGGCCGTACCTGTGCTGGCCGGCTGCCTGGCCGAGGCCTATGAAGCGCACGAAATGCTGGGCGGAAAAACAGCCTATGCACCGGCCTTCTATACCACCACCATTTTTCTGGCCTCCATTGCCGTGGGGTTGGCCGCAGGGCTGATCACGGGCTGTATCGGGGCGGGGGGGGGATTCATCATCACCCCCGCCCTCATGGCTGTGGGGGTGAAGGGCATTCTGGCCGTGGGCACGGACCTCTTTCATATTTTTGCCAAGGCCATCATGGGCACCACCGTCCACAAGAAGCTGGGCAATGTTTCGGCCAGGCTGGCTGTGGCCTTTCTGGCGGGATCGGTGCTGGGCACGGTCATCGGGGGGGCCATCAACAAGGGCCTGTACAATGCCGACCCCCTGCTTTCGGAACTGTTTATCAGCAGCATCTACGCTGTGTTGCTGGGATTTCTCGGATTTTACGCCTTGTTTGACTTTTTGCGGGCCAGCCGGGGCAGCGCGGCGGCCAGTCAGGACGCTCACGGCGGCACGTCCGGCATGACCGGGCTTTCCGTGAAGATGCAGCGCATCAGTGTGCCGCCCATGATCACGTTTGACGAAGACCTGGTGCCCGGCGGGCGGCGCATCTCCGGCTGGATCGTGGCCGCTGGCGGCGTGGTGGTGGGGCTTCTGGCCGCTATCATGGGCGTGGGTGGAGGCTTTGTGACCTTTCCCATGTTTGTGTACATCTTCGGCGTGTCTTCCATGACCACAGTGGGAACGGACATTCTGCAGATCATCTTCACCGCCGGTTTTGCGGCCATCGGGCAATACGCCATTTACGGCTACGTGTTCTATACCCTGGCCATCGGCATGCTGCTGGGCTCCCTGCTGGGCATCCAGATCGGCGCGCTGACCACCAAGGTTGTCAAGGGCATCCACATTCGCGGCTTCTACGCCATCTCCATCATTGCGGGTTTCATCAACCGTGCCGCCACCCTGCCCAAAAAACTGGTGGAAATGGAGGTGGTTGCCTGGTCGCCGCAGGTGGTGGGGAGCATCGAAAGTGTGGGCAATGTCGTGTTTTGGGCTGTGGTGGCTTTTTTCGGCTTCTGGGTATGCAGCAAATTCATCGCCAATGTGGGCAAGTTGAGAGGGGAGGCGTAAAATGCTTATCCGTGAAAAAATTCCCTTTGTCCGCGGCTGCCTGCTGATGGCTTCCTTTCTGGCGCTCTTTGCCCTTCTGCTCACGCCCCTTTTTGGCGACAGCGAAGGCAGACGCCTCACCGGGCTGCAATATGCCGACAATATTTTCAACGAGCTTTCCAAGGGATCTTCCTACTTCATCCCCGGCGTGCGTGAGCAGGTCAGGAGCGTGGAAGGAAAGGAAGTGAGCCTGACCGTGACCATGAAAAAAGCCGACCTTGCCCCCCTGGCCCTGACCCTTCTGCGCACGGCAGGCGTGACCGATGTGGCCGCTGACGGCGGAAAGCTCAGCTTCACGGGCAATCTTGGCGGTATTCTGGCTTCGGCCACGGACGATGCCGACAATCTCTACCACAACCGGGCTGAACCCGTGAGCCAGAAATACGGGGGAGAGCCCCCCCTGAAAGCCGCTGCCGCCTGGTGGCATCTGCTCTCTCCTGCCATCAAGGAACTCCAGAAGCAGGGCCTCATCAGCGAAGCTCAAGTGGTGGACCAGGTTATCCGCCGCGCCGTGGAGCCGGGCAACAACTTCTACAGTGTGCCCGCCGCCAGGGTCACAGACCATGTCTGGCTCATGAGCGGCATGCTGATTTTTTATGTGCTCTATACCCTCTGGTACGGTTTTGCCATCTTTGAACTGTTTGAAGGCGTGGGCCTGGCCATGACCAAGTCCGCCTCCAAGCAGGAAAGCTAGCCTCCTGCATTTTCCACAGGCGCTGTGCCAAGCCCGCACAGCGAAATTGCATCCGGGGAGGGCGCGAGCCTTCCCCGGCAACAGGTTTCTGCCCGTGCTTCATCCTTCAGCGCATTTCGTCAAAAAAGAGCTGTTGTTTCTGCTCGCGGAAAGCCCGCCCGAAATGCGCGCCGCCATTCTTGGCCTCATGCCCGCGGCCAAACGCAGCCTCGACGCCGGATACCGGGCCGAAATACACAGAAGCCCGCTCAAGAACTGGCAGGATCTGCTGCACCTTCTGGCCTCTGTGGCTTCATCTCGACAGGACACGGAGATTCTGCTGCGGGTTTCGCATGAGCTTCTGGCCATCGCCGACCACATGGCCCCGCCCGACGATGTGCTGCGCCAGAGCGCCCGCATTCTTGTGCATGCGCTGCATGCCGAAATGCATGTCTGCCGTTTGCGCAACGCGCGGAGCGAATGGGTTATCCGCGCCGCAGAGTGCATCAATGGCGATTCTCTCCCCATCATGGCTCCCTGGCTGGAGGAAGGGCTTTGCCAGCATCCGGTCATGAACGCCGTCATCGGAGGACAGGTTCGCCATGTGGTTTCCAACAACCTTCAGGCGCTGGAACGCGGCGGCGATTCTCTGGACTGCGCGGCTTACAAGGAAGGCTACCGCTCACGGCTGGCCTTTGTGTTGCGCGAACGCGGCAACCGCCCGGCCTTCGGGCTTGTTCAGCTCTACACCCGGCGGGAGCACGGCTTTGATTCCTACAACCAGCGTTTTCTGGCCAAATTTGCCCGCATCGTTTCCCTGACTGTGGGGCGCCGGGTGGCGCTGGCCCGCGACACGCTGGAAAAGGCCGCCGGAGCCATGGCACACTACGGCAACAACAGGCTCAACGTCATGCGCAATCAGGCCGAATACTGCGCCGAAGTTCTGGAAGAACTGGACGAAGTTCTCTGGCGGGCCAAGAGCTTGGGCAAGAAGTTGGCGTCCCGGCTTCCGGCCGGTTCTGCGGAACATGCTCTGGCCCACGACCTGTGCGTAAGCCTGAACCATGCCGACCTCAGGGGCATTGCCGGACATCTGGGCGGTGTGCTGGAAGGCGCGCGGCGCATGGCGCGGCTCATCAATTCCCTGAAAATT
>ERZ773099.295-NODE-295-length-44127-cov-5.421106_pt1 | contig 44127 bp, 25 predicted proteins | sample MGYA00511120_ERZ773099 | MGnify/ENA primary metagenome ERZ773099 (study PRJEB29015, sample SAMEA2738012) | human oral metagenome | biome: human oral; feature: human-associated habitat; material: dental | place: China | collected 2104 ... | reverse complement strand
AAAGTCAAGTGCTCTACCAACTGAGCTAGTGACTCATATAAAATGAATGACAAGGTATTACCTTGACGAAATTTATTTTACTATAGAAAATTCACATTGTCAACACAAAATAGAAAAATAATTGTGAAATTTATCAAAAAAATAAAAATCACAATTATTAGTTATTAAGATTTGTATCAAAAGAGTAATTATTAAATAAAAAGCGTGGTAAAAACTTACTGATTTTCATACAGAATAATTTAAATTTTCTAAAGTTTCGATTACTTTTTTGTAATGCAACACAATTCAGTACAGACTCAGTAACTGGTACTAATTGAGATGATTTAACAGGAGTTAGTTTATAAGAAAAATCTTTTCCGAAATTATTATCCCATTCATTTTTATCGTTCATAAAAGCCATATTAATTGAGTCAAATTGAGATGGTAATTGAAGAGTTAATTCATAACCAAGACAACATTTTTGCATTTCAAGATCTATAATATTTTGCCAATTAGAGCCAAAGCCGATATGAGCAAAGACTTTTGAACTTTTTAAATTATTCAAATAACCAGTATATGTAATTTTTACAAACGAATTTTGCTTTAGTGCATTTGTATTAAATATAATACCATCAATTAAATTCATATACACCTCCATAAATATTATACAAATAAAATATATAAATATAAAGAAAAAATTTAAATAATAAAATAAAATTAATTTTTTGGTAATAGAACTTTTCCGATAACGTAAAAATCATCAGAATCTCTTAAAATTAAATCACTAATACCAGGATCTTCAGCACGTAAAACTAAGTCATTTTTTCTTATAATAAAACGTCTAATTAAAATTTTATCCTCATACATAAAAACACCATAATCCCTATTAGATAAAGGAGCGTTTTGTTCAACTAAAACAAAAGAACCCAAAGTAAATTTAGGTGACATCGATTCATCATTGATAAAAATTGCAAAATCAGCATTAGAAGTATCAAAATTACAATTAGTGAAACCAAGTAAAGAGCCAAAAATAGGAATCTTGTTATATAGAACATGATTAGCAGCACCATATTTCTTTTGTTCCTCACTTAAATTATAATCATAAGTATGCATCAAATTTTTGTAAGGAATATCAAGAGCTTTAGAAATTTCTCTTAAAGCTTTATGACTTGGAATTCTCTCACCTTTTTCAATATGTGACAAATGACCAATATTAATACTTGTAAGTTCAGATAATTTAGTTTTAGACATATGCTTATCTGTACGAATTTTAGATAATAAAAAACCTAACATAGAATCACCTCTTAATTTAGTTATTTCAGTATATATTAACAAAAAAGAAAAGTCTATACATAGAAAAAATAGATAAATATTAATAAATCAATAGAAAATCAGGTGTAAAATAAAAAAAATATTGACACTAAAAAAAAACTGATGTATACTTGAGCAAGATTGAAAAAATGGGTGACTAGCTCAGTTGGTAGAGCAGCTGACTCTTAATCAGAAGGTCCGGGGTTCGACCCCCCGGTCGCCCACCAACGGAAAGCACCTCAAACAAAGAGGTGCTTTTTTAAAATTTAAATAAAGGAGAAAAAACATGGATTACAAAATTAATGGATCATTGTTACCATACGTAGAATGTAACTTAAACAAAGGAGAATCAATATCAGCAGAAGCAGGAGCAATGCTATATATGAATCCAAAAATTGAGTACAAAGTAAAATCGGGTGGAATTAAGAAAATGTTTGGAAGAGCATTTACTGGAGAAAGCATGTTCTTAAGCAAATTTACAGCAACAGAAGATGGTTCAAAAATTTCATTCTCATCATCATTCCCAGGAGAAATCTTAGCAGTAGATGTAACACCAGAAAAATCATACATTATTCAAAAGAGTGCATATCTAGCCTCAGAAGAAGGTGTAGAATTAAGTGCACATTTCCAAAAGAAATTAGGAGCTGGATTCTTTGGAGGAGAAGGTTTCATCATGAATAAATTAACAGGAAAAGGAACAGCATTCATTGAAATCGATGGAACATCAATCGAATATAATCTAAAAGCGGACGAAGAAATCATTATAGCAACAGGACATTTAGCAATGATGGAATCAACATGTACAATGGATATTAAAGGTGTAAAAGGAATAGGAAATGTACTATTTGGAGGAGAAGGAATGTTCAACACAGTAGTAAGAGGACCTGGCAAAGTAATAATGCAAACAATGACAATTGGAGAATTATCAGCAAAAATTGCACCATATATGGCATATAAAGGAAGATAATAGGTAGGAGAAAAAATGTCTAACATAAATGATTATCTAAAATGGAGGGGAGATATATCCCTAAAATATGATGAATTAAATGAAATTGATGAATTAATTTTAGCAAGATATTCGTACTTTCCGTTTTTCAAGATAGAAATGAAATCAGAAGAAACTATTAGGGACATCTCAAAAAAAATGTCTAATTTTACAGATGATGAATACAATTATCTTGGAGACAGGGAGATGAATGAACTAATTGGAAAGTCATCACGATTTAAGAATTTAAAAGTTACCGATTATAAAGAAAGTAATGATCAAGATGAAGAAAAGCAATTTTCTGCAATTACCATTATATTAAATGATGAAATAAAATATATTTCATTTTTAGGAACTGATAAATCAATTATAGGCTGGAAAGAAGATTTTAATTTATCATTTACGCAAGACATTCCTGCGCAAATAGAAGCATTAAAATATGCGAATAATATGATGAAAAAATATCCGAATTCAAAATTTATTTTTGGAGGTCATTCTAAAGGAGGAAATAATGCTATTTATGCTGCGATAAATTCTTCTTTAGAGAATAAAGCAAGAATTATAAAAGTATTAAATTACGATGGACCAGGATTTCCAGAAGAAATTATTGAATCAGATAAATTCATTCAAATAAAAGAAAAAATACATACATACCTACCACAAGAATCCATAATTGGCAGAATTATGGATCAAGGAGGAAAAGTAACAGTAGTAACAAGTACAGAAAAAAATATTTATCAACATGATATTTATTCATGGCAATTAATTGCTAAGAAACTTAACAAACGAAAGAAACCAAATCAAAAAAGTGAAATAGTATATAAATCACTAAGGAAATATCTTCATGAAACAGAAGCTGAAAATAGAAAAAAAGCAATAGATTTAATTTTTAATATATTTATAGATTCTGAATTTGAAACTTTTGCAGAAATAGGTGAAAACAAAGCAGAAAACATCATGAAAATAATAGGACAAGTACGCGAATTAAAAAAAGAAGATAAAGATTTGATTATTAAAATGCTAAGTGAATTAGCAAAAATTTATATATCAACAAGAACAAAAGAGATGAAAAAAATAGGAAAAAAATAGGAGAATATTAAATGCTAATAGCAAATGGAGTATCAGTAAGATTCGGAAAAAGAAGCTTATTTGAAGACGTAAATTTGAAATTCAATAAAGGATGTTGTTATGGAATAATAGGTGCAAATGGTGCCGGAAAATCAACATTTTTAAAAGTATTATCAGGAGAATTGGAACCAAGTAAAGGCGAGGTAAGTAAAGATAAGACAGAAAGAATTTCTGTTTTAAAACAAAATCACTTTGAATTTGAAGACAAAAGCGTAATTGATACAGTAATAATGGGAAATAAGGAATTATACGAAATCAAAAATGAAAAAGATATGATTTATGCAAAGCCAGAATTCACAGAAGAAGACGGAATGATTGCAGCAAGACTTGAAGAAAGATTTGCAGAGTTAGACGGATGGAATGCAGAATCAGATGCAGAAACATTACTAAATGACTTAGGGATAAAGCCAGAAGACCATTACAAGCTAATGTCAGAACTAGAGCCAAAAGACAAAGTAAAAGTATTACTAGCACAAGCATTATTTGGAAATCCGGATATTTTACTATTAGACGAACCTACAAACGATTTAGATTTAAAATCAATAGGTTGGTTACAAGAGTTTTTAATTAATTTTGAAAACACAGTAATTGTAGTATCACACGATAGATATTTTTTAAATAAAGTATGTACTCACATTTGTGATGTTGATTATGGGGAAATAAAATTATATCCAGGAAATTATGACTTCTGGTATGAATCAAGCCAATTAATTCAAAAACAAATGAGAGAGCAAAACAAGAAAAAAGAAGAAAAAATAAAAGAACTTCAAGAATTCATTCAAAGATTCAGTGCAAACGCATCAAAATCAAAACAAGCAACATCGAGAAAGAAATCACTTGAAAAAATAGAATTGGAAGAAATAAAACCATCAAATAGAAGATATCCATATGTAGATTTCAAACCAGACAGAATGCCAGGAAATGAAATATTACAAGTTGAAGGAATCAGCAAAACATTAAATGGTGAAAAAATATTAAATAATGTCTCATTTAAAGTAAAAGAAAATGATAAAATTGCATTTTTAGCAGATAATGAAAATGCAATGACATTATTATTCCAAATCATTGCAGGAGAAGTTGAACCAGATAAAGGAACAATCAAATGGGGAACAACAATTACAAATAGTTATTTTCCAAAAGATAACAACTATTTGTTTACAGGAAATGAAAGCATAACAGATTGGTTAAGACAATACTCAAAAGATCCAGATGAAACATATGTAAGAAGTTTCCTAGGAAGAATGTTATTCTCAGGAGAAGAAGCATTGAAAAAAGTAAATGTAATCTCAGGAGGAGAAAAGGTTAGGTGTGTTCTATCAAAGATGATGTTATCAGGAGCAAACTTCTTGATAATGGATGAACCAACAAACCATTTAGATATGGAATCAATAACAGCATTGAACGAAGGAATGGAAAAATTCAAAGGAAATATGTTATTTACATCACACGACCATCAATTAATGCAAACAGTAGCAAATAGAATAATTGATATAAAAGCAGACGGAATAATAGATAAAGAAATGACATATAATGAATACTTAGAAATAGAATAACAAAAAAGCATGTATTTTAATAATAAATTAAATACATGCTTAATTTTTGGGTTTATATTTACTGATAATTTTAGCAATAGACTCATAATTATTTTCAACAATATCTAAGAAAGCAAACAAAATTCCGCGGATCAAATTGAGTTCCAGAATATTTTTTAAGCTCCTCCACAACTTTTTCAAGAGGAATAACATCCCTATAGCTTCTTCGAGAAGTCATTGCATCAAAAGCATCAACAATAGTGCAGATTCTAGCCAGATAAGGAATATCATGCCCACGCAGTCTATTAGGATAACCACTGCCATCAAATTTTTCGTGATGATGTAAAATAATAGGAAGACAATCATAGAAAAAATCAGAATTTCCGAGAATTTGAACCCCTACGATTGGATGCATTTTTATTTGAGTATATTCTTCATCAGTCAACCTTGTCTCTTTAAGTAAAATAGAATCAGGAATACCAATCTTTCCAATATCATGAAATAATCCACCAATTTTAAGTGTAATTAAATCTTTTTTAGGTAGAGCTAATTTTTTACCAAGTAAAACTGAATAAGCAGAAACTCGATCAGAATGTCCTCTAGTATAAGGATCTTTAGCTTCAACGGTTTGTCTTAGAATTTCAATTGTATCAATATAGTGTTTTTCTAAATCACGAGTGATATCAATAAAATCATCATTTTTATCATAAGTATTTGAAGAAAAATCATTATTATTCATAAAGTCTCCAATCCTTAAATTTGTACCATTATACCACAAAATTCTACTAAAAAGCTAATAAAAAGTATTAAAATAACAAAAAAGCTTGAAAAACTTATGTAAATCAATTAAAATAAATCAGTAAAGCTTTTTTAAAAGCTTTCAAGGTAACTTGGAGGCTGGCATAAGCCTCCTTAACAAATGTTGCATGGAGGTTTAATATGCAATATAAAATAATAAATGGAATAATTTTCTCAGAAGTCGAAGTAAATGACAATGAGAAAATTCAAAGGGCCTTGAAAGATGCCGAAAATTTAATAAATCGGCCAAAGGCCCTTGCAACAATGAAAGGTATCCTAGAGAAAACAAGGCTAGATCATGATTCGGCTTTTGTACAACGTCTAATCAGATTAGACATTTCTAGGACAACCGATTACTTGGGGGTGCGGTATACCAGGCACTCCAAGCTTTTATACAGTGGAGAAGATTTACATCATCTCCGTAAACTATATTTAGAGGGTAAATTGGTATAAAAGAAATGGAGCACTGAATAGTGCTCTTTTTAGGTTAAATACCATTGAAATAGGTTAATAAAAAATATATAATGAATTCAAATGAAAAGGGGTGTAATAAATGGCAAAAATAGAAGAGAAAAGAAAATTAAATAATTTTAGAGAATTAATTGATTATGCAGAAGAAACATATGGAGACAATATTTGTTATAAATACAAAAAAGATATCAAAGAAAAACCTGCAACAATCCTAGAAACTAGTTTTAAAACAGTAGCAAAAAAAGTTAGAGGATTAGCAACATTTATATTAAATTATGAAAAAGAAATGAAAAGAATTGTCATAATTGGTGATAACAGCGAAAAATGGGTGGAAGGATATTTAGGCGTAGCAACATCAGGGAAAATTGTTGCTCCAATGGATAAATTACTACCAGAAAAAGAAATAGAATCTTTATTAAAAAGAAGTGATATAGATGCTGTTATAACAGACAAAAATCATCTAGAAATATTTATAAAATTGAGAGACAAAAAAGACAATAAATTAGAAACAATAATTTGCATGGAAAAAGTAGATGTTAAAGATGTAATTGACTTAGAAACATCAATTGAAGAAGGTATAAAATTACTTGAAAATGGAGATAAGAAATACAATGAAGTAAAAATCAAAGATGATGAAATGAATATAATGTTATTTACATCAGGAACAACGGATAGATCAAAAATTGTAATGCTAACACAAGCAGGCATAATGTCAAACGTATATAGTATTCAATTTCATGTAGAAATAACTACAAAAGACACATTATTATCATTTTTACCAATACATCACACATTTGAAAACACAATCACAATTTTATTATCAATGTATAAAGGTGGCACAGTAGCATTCTGTGATGGGTTAAGATATATAGCAGATAATTTGAAAGAATATAAAATAACAATATTTGTCGCAGTTCCACTAGTAATGGAAACAATGTACAAAAAGATTCAAAAAGGATTAGCTGAAAAAGGTAAAGATAAATTAATAGCTAAAATGATAAAAATATCAAACTCACTATTAAAATTACATATTGACTTAAGAAAAATAATTTTTAAACCAATACATGCAGTATTTGGAGGGCATCTAAAGAAAGTATTATATGGATCAGCAAGTATTTCAAAAGATACAATAATAGCATACAATAATTGGGGTATTAATTTAATACAAGGATACGGATTAACAGAAACATCTCCAGTATTAACTGCAGAAAGTGAAACAAGACATAAGATAGGATCTGCTGGATTTTGTATAATAAACCAAGAATTAAAAATAGAAAATCCTGATAAAGATGGAATCGGTGAAATTGTAGCAAAAGGGAAAAATATAATGCTAGGATATTATAATGATGAAGAAAAAACAAAAGAAGCATTTACAGAAGATGGATTTTTCAAAACAGGCGACTATGGATATATAGATAAAGATGGATTTTTATTCATAACAGGTAGAAAGAAAGATATCATAGTATTAAGAAATGGTAAAAATGTATATCCACAAGAACTAGAATTTTTAATAACAAAATTAGATTATGTACTAGAATGCATTGTGTTTCCAAGAAATAAAGACAAAACAGACACCGTAATTCAAGCTAAAATAGTATATGATAAAGATAGAATAAAACAAATATATGGAGAAAAAACAGAAGGCGAATATAAAAAAGATATATGGAAAGATATTAAAGAAATTAATAAAAACTTAGTAACTTATAAACATATCAAAGAAATCGAAATAACAGATATCCCTATGGAAAAAACAACAACACAAAAAATTAAAAGATATGTAGAAATAGAAAAAGAAAATAAAAAATGAAATAAATCCAGTATGTAATTTTCGCATACTGGATTCATTATTATATAAAATAAAAAGCACCATCTTGATGGTGCTTTTGGTGCAACAGGAGGGATTCGAACCCCCGACCTCTCGGTTCGTAGCCGAGTACTCTATCCAGCTAAGCTACTGTTGCATATTAAATAACAATCACATTATACAAGAAAAAAAAGTAAAAAACAATAAAAACAATTGAAATATTGAGAAAAAAAGAAAAATGTGGTAATATAAAAAATATATGGGAGTAAATATGAGAGACGAAAAATTAAAAGAAATTGACAAATATATCGAAAAATTTAAAACAATAAAAAAATCGGAACCATTTGAAAGCGAAGGGTTTATTTCTGTAAAAAATTACGAAATAGAATTAAATAATGGAAAAACAATACATAGAGAACAAATCTATAAAAACGGTAGAATTGGAAACTCAGTAACAATATTACCAATAACAAAAGAAAAGAAAATTATATTAGTAATAGAGCCAAGAGTTTTTACAAAGAGAACAGTGGGAGTTGAAGCACCTGCAGGGTATGTAGAAGATTTTGAAAGACCAATAGAAGCAGCAGAAAGAGAATTGCTTGAAGAAACTGGGCTAAAATCAAAAGAGATAATTCAATTAAGAGAATATTACTGTGATATGGGATCATTTGCAGGAATAACATCATCATTTATTGCAAAAGACTGTGAAAAAGTATCGGAGCAAAATTTAGATGAAGACGAATTCATAGCAATCGTAGAATGCACTATAGATGAAGCAAAAGAATTAATTGATATGGAATATATTAAAGATATAAATACAATATATTTAATAGAAAATTTAGAAAAATTTATATAATACACAAAAGATAGAGATACGAAAACATAAAAGGAATTAATAATGAATATACTTTTTGTAATAGATCAGATGGATAATATGAGCAGTGGAGTAACAGTAATTGCTAATAAGCTAGCTGATGAACTATCAAAAATGGGACATACAATTTATTGGATAGGCATTGGAGATATGGCCAGAAATAAAATAGAATGTCAAGAAATAAAATTTAAACTATTAAAAGATAAAATATCTGATAAAGAACTAAAATTCGCTAAACCAAATATCAGAGAAGCAGAAAAGTTAGTAAGAAAAGTTGATTTAGTACATTTTTTTACACCGTTTAGATTATCAAGAAAAATATTAAAAATAGCACAAAAAGAAGATGTGCCATGCACAGCAGGATTTTACATACAACCACAAACTATAAGTAATTTAATAAACATGGAAAAAAGTAAATTGGTTAATAAATTAATTTTTATGTATTTAAAAAGATTTTATAACCAAATCGAACATGTGCATTGTCCAAGTAATTACATAGTAAACGAATTAGAAGAACAAGGATTTATATCAAATTTACACGAAATATCGAATGGAATTAGTGATGAATTGCATTATTTAAAATTGAGCAAACCAAGTAGATTCGCAGATAAATTCATCATCGCAACAGCTGGGAAATATGTAAAAGAGAAAAAACAAGATATCATAATAGATGCAATTGCAAAATCAAAATATGAAAAAGTAATTCAATTGATAGCAGCAGGAGATGGGCCAGAAGAAAATGCATTAAGAAAAAAATCATATAAGCTAACAAATTTACCAATATTCAATTGGTATTCAAAAGAAGAACTATATGAGATATTAGGATATTCAGATTTATACATACATCCATCAGACTTCGAATCAGAACCAATAACATGTATGGAAGCAATGGCATTAGGGAGAGTTCCAATTATTGCGGATAGTGAAGAAACAGCAGCAAAGCAGTTCGCAATAGATAAAAAATCACTATTTAAATCTAACAACAGTACTGATTTAGCGAAAAAAATTGATTTTTGGATTGAACATCATTCGTTAAAAGAAAGAGTGGAACAAGAATATACCATATTAATGAAAAAATATAGATTAAGTGATTCTGCAGAAAAAATAGAGAGAATGTTCAAAGAAGCAATAAAGGATTTTGAAGATGGACAAGATTAGTGAAGAATCAAAACAACAAAAAGACCAAGATGAATTACTAAAATCAAAAATAAAAGATAAAATTAAAATAGCAAAAAACAAAAATCGTTATATGGAAACTGATTTTTTGGATTTAAGAGAACAAGAAATAGCAAAAAGTGAAATAGTAAAAAACAAATATCAAAATACAATACTATACGGTGGACACGAAAAATCGGAAAGAAAAGTTTTAATAGCATATACTGAACAATATGAATACATATTAGAAAATATTTATGATGAAATATTAAAAATTATCAGAATAGAAAATCCAAAAGAATATTATCAAAAATATGAACATAGAACATATTTAGGAGCATTAATAAAACTAGGAATAAAAAGAGAAAAAATTGGTGATATAATAGTAAAAGAAAACGGAGCAGACATCATATGTAAAAGCAGTATTTCGGAATTTATTGCCAGCAATATCAATACATTAACAAGATTTCAAAAATCAAAAATAACTATAGAAAATATATCAGAACTAGAATATAATGAACCTGAAAAACAAAAAGTGAATATCATTGTGCAATCAATGAGACTTGATTCAATAATAGCAGAATTAGCAAGAACTTCGAGAAGTAAAGCTCAAGAACTAATACAACAAGAAAGAGTATTTGTCAATTTTAAAGAAGAATTAAGAACAAGTATAAAAATAGAAGAAGATTCCTATATAACAATAAGAGGTAAAGGAAGGTTTAAAATAAATAAAATTTTAAATAATACAAGATCAGGAAAAATAGTTGTAGAAATAGAAAAATAACAAAAGAGGAAAATATGAATAATACGATTGAAATAGTAATGAAAATATTGAATAGCAAGATTTTTTATTCAATAGTAATAGTAGTTGTAAGCTTTTTGATATTTAGAGGATTTAATCATTTAATAAAAAAAGCTAGACACACAAACACAAATAACAGAGCATTTAAAAATAAGACAATAATTGGAATAACATTGAGTTCTCTAAGATATATAATGATGATAGTAGTTGTTCTGATGCTATTACAAGTAAATGGAGTCAATGTAAGCTCAATGCTAGCTGGAGTCGGAATTATTTCCGCAATCGTAGGTTTATCAATACAAGATGCCCTAAAAGATATAATAAGAGGATTTACAATAGTATCTGACGAATATTTTAAAGTCGGAGATATTATAAAATACAAAGAAATAACAGGAAAAGTATCAATGATAGGCATACGTTCAACAAAAATGTATGATATAAAAACAGGAAATGAGATAACAATAGCAAATAGAAATATTGAACAAGTTGAAAAAATATCTAAAGAATTATATGTAAGAATTAATTTTCCATATGAAATAAAGATGAAAAAGGCAGATAAAGTAGCAAATTTAATAGCGGATTTATTAAATAAGGAAGAATTAATTTACACAGCTAAAAATGTTGGATTAGTAGAACTTGCCGGGTCAAGCAAAGACTATTGTATAGCAATAACATGCCATCCAGAAGATAAATTAAAAGCCAATAGAATTGCATTAAGAACAATAGCAGATGTAATGGAAGAAAATAATATCGATATTCCATATCAACAAATTGATATACACAATAAGTAGGTGAATAAAATGATAAATTTACCAGAATGGTTAGAAAATGAATTAAAAAATCAATATAGTAAAGAAATAATAAATAAAATAAAACAAGGCTTTGAAGACAAAAGAAAAACAACATTTAGAGTAAATACAATCAAATCAAACGAACAAGAAGTAATTAAAGAACTAGAAGAAAAACAAATAAATTATAAGATAATTAACAAAAATATTGTGGAAAATGTGCAAACTCCAACCTTTTATATATTAGAAAACGATATTGAAGTCAGGAAAACAAAAATATATAACGAAGGAAAAATATATATTCAAAATTTATCTTCAATGATACCACCATTATTCTTGAATCCAAAAGAACAAGAAGATATATTGGATATGGCAGCAGCACCTGGAGGAAAAACAACACAAATGGCAGCAATGTCCAATAATAAAGCAAATATTACAGCATGTGAAAGAAACACAATAAGACTTGACAAGATGTTGTATAATATAAATAAGCAAGGTGCAAATATCTATTGTATAAATAAAAATTCAATAGAATTAGATGATTTCTTAAAGTTTGATAAAATATTATTAGACGCTCCATGTACAGGAAGTGGAACAATAAACGATAAAACAAACTTTGAAAAACATTTAACAAAATCCTTGTTAGAAAAAACAATAAAAACACAAGAAAAATTACTAAATAAGGCAATTAAACTACTAAAAAAAGACGGAGAATTAATATATTCAACATGTTCCATTTTCAAAAAAGAAAATGATGAAATAATTCAAAAAGTAATATCTCAAAACCCCAATATTCGCTTAGAAAAAATAGATATATTAAATAAAGAAAATATCCATATGATAAAAGGAATTGAGGATAAGACAATAACAATATTACCAAATGAATATTTTGAAGGATTCTATATTGCTAAATTAGTAAAATAAAGGAGGAAAATATGGTAAAACAATTAACAAACCAAGAGTTTGAAAACAGCGTTAAAAATTCAGATAAATTAGTATTTGTAGATTTTTATGCAGATTGGTGTGGACCATGTAGAATGATGGCACCAATCGTAGAAGAAATATCAGAAGAAGTAGAAGGTGTAGAATTTTACAAAGTAAACTGCGATGATGAACAAGAATTAGCAGCAAAATATGAAGTAATGACAATACCAACATTACTAATTTTAAGAAAAGGTGAACAATTAAAAGAATTTATTGGAGTTACAGATAAAGACGAAATAATTGAAGCATTAAACAATTTAAAATAACAAATGAACAGCGGTAATTAAATTATCGCTGTTTTATTTTTGAAATAAAACAGTAATAATGTAGAAATATTTTGCGAAAAATGATATTATAAACATGTAACAATAGTACTATATAGCAAGCCATGAATATGGCAGAAAGGAAACTATGATTATTTTAACTAAAAAAGCTCTAAGAAAGGTTTTGGACGACCGGACAATTATTAAAGAGATTGCAGAAAACGGGCAGAAGATAGTATTCCCTGTCAATCTTTTGAAGACAATGGAACCAGATGATATTAAGAGATTACTCAGTATCAAGGAAATTGAACTTGTGGAATCTAGGAAGAAGACCCCGTTAGGATTCTTAAATGATGACGAATTAGAGATTGTAAAAGTTCTTGAATCCAACAAAAAGGAGGAGAATATCGTGATCTATCTTGAAGACGAATTAAGGATAGAAGCATTGGTTCGTATTCAAGGAGTTTCTGGAAAGAAACTTGCAAACAAAGAGGAAAAGTATCAAACTCCTCAACTATATCTTGAAAACAATGAAATGAAATTATTTAATAAAGGCGTTGGCATTGATATTGAGCAAGACTTAAAGGAAAACTCATTGGTCATTATAAATGGGTACTACGCCGCTAGATATTTGAATGGTAAGCTTTTAAAGCTTTCAAAGCAGCCGCCAAAAGGATGCACGCTGGACGACCCCTTTATAAAGTATTATAATGAGGGGTTAAAAATCACAGCGAAGGAAGCGCCACTATTAATTGTAGTTGGTGATGCTGGAACAGGAAAGACATATATGGCTATTAATGCAGCTTTAGATGGTCTAGAAAATGGCGAATATGACCAAATCATAATAACAGCACCGACAATAACGACTGGAGGTGAAGACTTAGGATACTTACCAGGAGAAATTTATGGTAAGATGATTCCTTATTTGGGAGGATTCGAGGATTCTCTATTTAAGAGACTCGTAAACTTTGAGATGAAATCTGACAGAAATATTTCAGAATTAAGATCTGAAGCAAAGAAAAAGTTAGATGAAATGATTTTATCAGAGACAATAAAGATTTTACCATTAGGATTTTTAGCAGGACATTCGCTTGATAAATGCTATGTTTTAGCGGATGAAATGCAGAATTCAAATTGGAAGCAACTAAAATCATTAATAACTAGAACAGGTGAAGGAACCAAATTAGTTATTATTGGTGACACTAACCAAAGCCAAAGCGAAGAAGACGTAAATATCTTGGATAAATTGAATAAAAGGTGGAGCGAAGAACCACTTTGCTGGAAAATTGATCTTAATAAAAGCAGAATAAGAAGATCTGCAATTTCAGAAATAGCAGTTAGAATCATGTAGTAAAAGAGGGCCTCGGAAACTTCCGAGGCCCTTTAATGCGTAAATATTAAATTAATTTTAAAAGAATATTAATTTTAGTTTACATATTGCACAAAAGCTCTAAATATTGTATAATATAATAGTAGTGTAAACTAAAATAAATAAAATATAAAGAGAGATTAAAGTATGAAAAAATTAAAAGTTTTTATTATTTTAGCTGGAATCTTATTGGCAGGAATTTTAATGATCTCAAGTAAAATTTATGCTGTTGATTCTTCAGCAAATCCAATGTACCTAGGATTATTTAATAATAGTAATGCAAGAAAAACAGGATTTTATGATTATCTTGACGAAACTAAAACACGTAGACCAGGTATAAAAATTGTAAAATATGAAAATGCACAAGGCTTAGGAAATCTAGATTATAGTACACAAATATATTGTTTAAGACATGGAATAGGCTTTGGATCAGAAGGTGCAACAGGAGCAGTAGTACCTTATACACAGTATTTTGATATGAAACAACCAGAAACAATTGGAAATGAATATAAAGAAGCACTTGGAATAACTGCAGGAGTAACACCAAATTATAACAAAATAATGTGGATATTAAATAATGTAGCAAACCCAAATGACCTAGAATCAATAAATACATTATTCGCAGCAGCAGGAATTAATGTTGATGAATTTAAAGGTGATAAAGCTCAAATGACACAAGAAGAAATGGTAGATATATTAGAAGCCGCACAACAAATGGCAATCTGGTATTATACAAACCCAGCAGGAGAATATCATCCAATGGGAATAAATGAATCACTTCGAGTTGGCGCAACAAACCAAAACAATTCAAAATCACCAGTAGTATCAAAATACTATAATGATGAAATCAACTATCCATTAAATGATCTATATAGATATTTAATAACAAAAGCTGAAGAAGCAGTAAATGCTGGATATACATATCAAACAACAGCAACAACAATTAATTTTAATAAAGATAATGCGATATTTACTGAAGAAGGAACAAGTTATAAATTTGGACCATATAATTTAGCATATAAAAATAATCCAGGAATTACAGTCGAATTTATGTCAGATCAAGGAAATATAGAAAATGTAAAAGTTGTAAATAAACAAGGAATTGAATATCCTGGAAACACAATAACAGAGAAAGTGTTAAATGCAAATGGACAAGACTTTTATATGTTAATACCTAAAACTAATAACATACAATCAGTAAAAATAGCAATTAAAGCCAATTATCAAGAAAGAAATATAACGTATTGGTCAACATCTGCTAATATAGCACAAAGAAATCAACCAGTAGCGATAGTTGAAACAACGCATAAAAATTTTAATAGCGAACATAAAATTGCTATAGAAAGACGTTTTGACTTAGCATTAAGAAAATTTATAACAGGAATTAGAACATCTGCAGGAGTTCAGAAACAAGTAGAAAGCAGAGAGCCAATAATAACACAACAATCATTGGAAGATTTAGCAACAGGACGTACAGAATTTAAGACAACAGCAGTAAAAACACATACCAAAAATCCTTTACAAGTTGAAACCGGAGATATAGTAACATATACAATTAGAGTATATAATGAGGGTGAAATAAATGGTTTTGTTAGAGAGATAACAGACTATTTACCAAAAGGCTTAAAATTAACAGAAAATAGTGCAGTAAATAGAGCAAATGGATGGAATGTAGAAAATAATAAAATAAAATCATGGATACATGGAAAAAATGAAATAAAAGCATTTGATAAAAATACAAAAACACTAAGCTATGTAGATTTCCAAGTTGAATGTACAGTATTAGATACAACAAATTTAACAATAAGAGATTTAACAAACGTAGCAGAAATAACATCACAAGAACCATCTAATGGACAACAGATAAGAGATATAGATTCTACTCCAAATAATTTAAATGGAGATCAAATATTAAACTATAACCCAGGAACATCTGAAAGAGGAAAAGGTTATGAAGATGATGATGATTATGAACCATTAAAGCCTTTTAAACCTGAACAAAAAGAATTTGATTTAGCATTAAGAAAATTTATAACAGGAATCAGAACATCTTCAGGAGTTGCTAAACAAATAGGAAGTAGAGAACCAGTAATAACAAAACAAGCATTAGAAGATTTAGCAACAGGACGTACAGAATTTAAAACAACAGCAGTAAAAACACATACCAAAAATCCTTTACAAGTTGAGAAAGGTGATATTGTAACATATACAATTAGAGTATATAATGAAGGTGAAGTAGATGGATATGTTAGAGAAATAGCAGATTATCTACCAGCAGGATTAGAATTAACAGAAAACAGTAGAATAAATCAAGCTAATGGATGGATAAAAGATGGTAAAACATTGAAATCACAATTACATGGAAAAAATATAATAAAAGCATTTGATAAAAATACAAAAACACTAAGCTATGTAGATTTTCAAGTAGAATGTACAGTATTAGATACAACAAATTTAACAATAAGAGACTTAACAAACGTAACAGAAATAACATCACAAGAAGCAAAAGAAGGAAACCAATTAATAGATAGAGACTCAGTAGCAAAGAACTTAACAAATGAACAAATCAAAAATTACAATCCAGGAACATCTGAAAGAGGAAAAGGATATGAAGATGACGATGATTATGAACCATTAAAACCAGTTGAAAAAGAATTCGACTTAGCATTAAGAAAATTCATAACATCAGTAAATGGAACAGAAATAACAAGTAGAATTCCAGATGTAGATGTAACACCATTAGTAAATAAGACAGATACAACAGCGATATACAGACATTCAAAAGAGCCAGTAAAAATTAAAATATCAGATATCGTAACATATACAATTAGAGTATATAACGAAGGAGATATAGATGGTTATGTAGATGAAATCGTAGATCATTTACCAGAATATTTGGAATATATTGATAACGATTTCAATAAACAATATGGATGGCAATTAGATCCAGCAGATAATACAGGAAGAACAATTAAAACAAACTATTTATCTGATAGAACAAACAAAGCTAATGTAATTAAAAAATTCGATGGCAAAACATTGGATTATAAAGAATTAAAAATTCAAACAAAAATTAAATCAGGAGTAAAACCAACTAAATATCTAACAGATATTGCAGAAATTACAGAATCACACAATGAATTCAAAATTCCTGATAGAGATAATTATAAAAAAGTAATATTACCAAAAACAAGTGATGAATTCTCAGAATATAAAGGACATAACTCAAACAAAAAAGATTTGAGCGATAAACGCTATTACTATAAAGGACAAGAAGATGATGACGACTTTGAAAAAGTAGTAGTAGAAGGAGAATTCGATTTGGCACTAAGAAAATTCATTACACAAATAAATGAAGAAAAAGTAACAAACAGGATTCCACAAGTAGATACATCAAAATTCGGAACAATTGGAGCAGACGGCAAACCAGTAACTACAATGACATATAACCATACAAAAGAACCAATATTGGTTAATACAACTGATATAGTAACATATACAATTAGAGTATATAACGAAGGCGAAGTAAATGGATATGCAACAGAAGTTAAGGACGACCTTCCAGAAGGATTAGAATTCTTACCAGACAATGCAACAAACAAAGAATACAGATGGCAACTATTAGACAAAGATGGAAAAGTTACAACAAATGTAAAAGAAGCAGTATCAATAATCACGGATTATTTATCAAAAGAACAAGAAAAAACATCAGGATCAAATCTATTAAAAGCATATGACAAAGCAACAATGGAAACACCTGATTACAAAGATGTAAAAATAGCATTTAGAGTAACAGAACCACAAACATCTGATAGAATATTAATAAACAAAGCTCAAATTAGTAAACATAATGATGAATTCGGAAAAGAAGTAAAAGATAGAGATTCAACACCAAACAAATGGAATGAAGGCGAAGATGACCAAGATATTGAAAAAGTACGTGTAAGATACTTTGACTTATCATTAAGAAAATGGGTTACACAAGTAATCGTAATCGAAGATGGAAAGCAAAAAGTAAAAGACACAGGTCACTATGCAGAACAAGATCCAGAGCCAGTAGTAAAAGTTGAAGTTAATAAGAAAAGATTAAAAAATACAGTGGTAAAATTCAGATATTCAATTAGAGTTAAAAATGAAGGTGAAATCGAAGGATATGCAAAAGAAATTTCAGACTACATACCAAGTGGTTTAAAATTCAATAAAGCAGACAACCCAGACTGGGTAGAAAAAGATGGTAAAATAGTAACAACTAAACTAAAAGACACACTATTAAAACCAGGAGAAACTGCTGAAGTAACAGTATTATTAACATGGATCAATGGTGAAGAAAACATGAAAGTAATGACAAACACTGCAGAAATCAGCGAAGATTATAACAAATATAAAACACCTGATAGAGACTCAAAGCCAAACAACAAGAAAAAAGGTGAAGATGATCAAGACGATGCACCAGTAACAGTCACAACAGTAAGTGGTTCAACACCAATGTATATAGGAATTGCTGCAACAGGAATTGCAATAATAGCAATTGGTGGAATATTAGTAAAAAGATATATTTAATAAACAAAAATAATGGATGGTTAACATCCATTATTTTTTTGTCTAAATTGTATAATTAAGATATTATTGATATAATATCTACAATAAAGTAATGAAGAAAGGAATACAAATGAAGAAAAAGATAACGATAATACTATCAGTAATAATAGTAATAGGAATACTAGTAACACTAATATTTGCAATGAAAAAATCAGATATTAATATACTAAAATCAGAAAAATCATACTTAGAAATGTTAGTAAGAAATCAAAAATTAGACAAAGTAGACAAAATACTAAAAAGAACTAAAACAAAAGAAACTAGATATCAATCAATTGAAAAGGCATATAAAAATTATTATTTGGATTATATTAATAATATAAAAGACATACAAACAGAAATTTCAAAAGCAACTACAAAATATTTTATAAATTTCAATGTAATTTCAAAAGGAAAAGAAGCACAAGAAGGTCTAAAAGTAATAATAGAAAGAGAAATAAATATAGTAGACAAGATTACTGATATATATAAGAAACTAAATGAAAAAGAAGAAATGCTAAAATATGCAAAACAACAAGGATTAAGTGAAGAAGATGAAAAACTATACTATCAAATGGTGGGAGGAGACAACGAAATAAAAGAAGATGATATAGTTGTAAAAAAACTAGGATCAACAAAAGAAAATTTTAAAATGCAAGAAAACTTAATAAAATACTTGATAGAAGAAAGTGGAAAGTATACTATAAATCAAGTAAATAAAACAATTGAGTTCAAAGATGAAGAGAAAAAAGCAACTTATAAAAATTTAATAACAGCAATTGACTACAATATAAATGAAATAATGCTAAATAATAAAGCAATATCAAGAGTTTTGGACAATTTGAAGAAAACTCAAAACGTAATAACAGAAAATAAAAACAAATAAAATTAATAAAAAATCAGGCAAAAATAATGATTTGCCTGTTTTTTTTTGACTTAATTTTTTTCACGCTATACAAGGCTTACAAAGAATAATGAAAAGAATATATCAAAAATGTAATAAAATAAATACGAAAAAATAAGCGAAAAAAATCATAAAAAACAAAGAAAATGAAAATGTAACAAACAAATAAATAAATTGTAATAAAAAAACATATATCACTCTACATATAAAGGTAAATTAGAGTTACAAAAAACACAAATATTGCAAAATAAGCGAAAATATTAGAATATAGTGCAAATAGGAAAAGGGATATAGGAGATAGAAAAATGTTGAACATAAGCAGCAAAATGAAAAAAATACTTACAACAATAATAAGCTTAATTGTAATAGCTGGAATTGGAATGACAGCAAACATGTTTATTTCAAAAAATAGTGCCCAATTAAATAATAAAGCTTATAAAGCTCCTTCAATAGAAGAAAGAAGAGCAATAAATGGCACATCAAATGTAACATTTGATGCATATTTCTTAAAGAATTCAGAAAGAAAAAGTGAAGCTTTATTAGGACCAATTGTAGGACCAAATGTAAATAATATTCCAACAAAAGATATTTATATGGAATTAAGAGTAATTGGTGATGGACATTTAAAAGATGGAAAGATTTTAATTCAAGGAACTAATAGTGTAATTACAACTACATTAGTAACAGACAATGTTATTAATGGAGTATATGTAGGTCCTGTAAATGAAATAAAATTGAAAAATATTCAAAGTGGTACAACAAGAATTATCAAAGGAAAAGTACAACCAAAAGTTCCAAATAAAGAATATTTTCTTAGAAATGATAATAAAATAGTGTTTAAAGCAACATATGTATCAGCAGATGGACAAGAAACAGCAATAGAAAAAGTAGTTAATTTTACTGTAGAAACTATGTATGAATATGTTAAAACAGCATCAACAGCGATTAATGATAACCAAGAATATTCTTATACAGATGGACAAAATCCATATGCTTATTTTTTCGTAAAAAATGAAGGTCAACAATTTATAAATCATCCAGCATATATAAGTAATACATTAAGAACATTTGAATATAGAGGACAAATACCAAAATTTAATGGATACAATGCAGAAGAAGTAACAGCAAAATTTAATAATTATAGAAATAATGTTAATCTAGATACAACATATGATAAAAATACTGGAGAATTCGTAATAAAATATAAAGCATATAATAGTATTGAAATTACATTAATTCATGTGCGTTATCCAAAAGAGGCTAATAAAGATAAGAAAAGCGAAGAAGTCGCTATAAATGGTAAATTAACATTACTAGCAGATAATAACACTAATTATCAAAATCCTTTAGAATCAATATCAACATCAACATTGAAAGCAAAAATTAAATATCGTGAAGTTGTAAAAAGTAAGCAATATCCGAAATATATTGATTTTGCATCAACACCAAAAGCAGATAATCCTTTTGATAAATATGAAGGGAATTCAACATTACCAAAAACAGAAGACTATGAAGTAAGATGGTATCCATATAGTGAGAATGAAATAACAGAAGAAATAGAATTGACAGAAAACAAAACAAAGTATGGAGATATGTTACTTAATCCAGAACTAAATATAGGCAATATTGTTGCAAATAAAGGAATAACATTTTACATAGAGCCTTCGAAGTTAAAAGAAGATTCAACAATCAAAATATATAATGATGAAACGAATGAATTAATATGTGAGTATAATAAAACAGAAATTTTGGAAAATAACTGGAAATTATACAATTATAACCAAAAAATAAAACATGTCAAAATCGTATTAAATAATATAAAAGTAAATGATGATAATAGAACTATATTTAAACATTTAAAAGAAATTGATGATGACGAATTAATAAAATTAAAAACAAAAGAAGAATTCATAAATCTAATAGAAATAAAATCAGGTTTTCAACAAAAAACAAATAGTAAGGTTGTAACTGCAAATTCAGTACAAAGATATGTTAGAGAAAGAATGCCATACATTGCTCCATATATAGAAGAACATAATAAAATAAGAGAGCAAGCAGCGTATAATAGAATACATCAAGAAGAAGATAATGATTTTATTTATGAATTAAGTATTGTTTCAACAAAAGGAACAAAAGGAATTAGAGTAATTGATGAAAAAGGAATTTTATTACTTAATAATCAAAATAGATTTGATCAAGCTATAAGAACTGAAGAGTATATTAAGTATAAAGGTATATATTTTGATAGATACGACAATGTACCAGATAATTTTAATCTAAAAATATATGATAATGATACTAATGAATTAATAGCATCATTTACAAAAAATGATATAGAAAAATATAAAACTAAAGAAAAAGCATTTATTTATCCAAATAAAATAAAACATATAAGAATTGATTCAAACAATAGTATAAATATGAAACATATCATGAATATTAATAATGGTGAATTAATAAAAAATGTAGATATGCAAAAATATTATAATGAAGTTAACTATTTTGGAATAAGTCCAAAATTTGCAAGAATCGTTAGTGAAGGACAAGAGTATAAAAATTTTACTGAAATAGTAAATTCTAATAACGCATATATTCAAAAGTCAAGATTATCAGGAAGAACAGATAAACCAATAAATACATATCAAAAACAAAAAAATATAAATCATGAAATTAATTTAGAAAGTATAGCAAGAGATATAAATGGTTGGGAAAAAGTTAGAAAAGATGGCTGGAAAGAATCAACTATATTAATAGAATATCCTGAAGAAATAAGAAAAATTGAGATAAATAAAATAACAACTAATAATGATAATAGCAAAATACTTGGATATGATAAATATGAAGATAATGGAAAACAATATTTAAAAATTTATATCAAGTCAAATAAATTAGTAAGTGGGCATCATATTAATGTAAATGCTAATATTACAACAAATCCATTAGCTAAATCTCAATCTACAAAAGCCAATGTTTACTATTATAATGCATACCCAGCAGAATATTTACAATATGAAGTTGAAACAAAAGATAAATTTGATATAAATAATAATGGTAATACAAATGATATTGTCGGAATATCAACAATACCATTAACAATTGTAAGCCCTGATACATTAGTTGTTACTCAAGAAATAACAGGATATAATACAAAGAATCAAACAACATATGCTCCAGGAACAGGAGCGATAGAAGGTAATGGAACAGGAACAGCTACAATAAATATTAAATTAGCAAATTACTGGACACCATCTGTATCAAATATCAAGTTAATAGGAAAGATACCATTTAGAAATAATATAACACCATTAAGTAAACAAGAATTAAAATCAACATTTAATACAAGTATCACAAATGAAGGAATACAACTACCAGCAGATTTACAAAATGTAGCCAAAGTATATTATTCTGAATTAGAAGATCCATCAATTGAAGAAAGTGCAGTATGGAAAAAAGCAGATCAAATAACAAATTGGAATAATATAAAATCATTTTATATAGATTTTGGAAATAAAGTATTAAGTCCATCAGAAATAAAAACTATAACATATAAAGTAAACGTCCCATTAAACACACCAGTAAATGAAAAATCATATTCAACTGTTGCTGCAAAATTTGATCTTAATACTGAAAGAGATGGTAATTTACACTCAACAGCTGAATCAAATAAAGTAGGTTTACAATTGTTAAAAAGATACAACTTAAATATTTCATCAATAGTAAAAGGAAAGAAAGATCCAATTGCGAATACAGTATATAGTATTGAAAATAATGAAGAAGATGAAGATTTAGCAATATCAAAAACAATTGTAACAGATCAAAGTGGAAATGCTGTTATAAGAGATTTAAGAGTAAATGAAGAATATACTTTAACAGAAAGATCAATTGATAATAATTATGAAGAAAAAAATACAAAAATAAGATTTAAATTAGTTGAACAAAATGGAATATTAGAATTAAAAGTATATGAAGGTAATGAATATATTAAAGAAAAGTCAGAAGTTCAACCAACACCTACATCAAATGCAATAGCCAATATTAAAATTGAATATTTGAAAAAATACAAATTAACAATAAATAAAAAATCAAAGGTCACAAAAGAAAATCTTAAAAATGTAGGATATAAGATATCAGGAAGAGAAAGTGATGACAATAAATATGGTAGTACAGATGAAAATGGCAATTTAATATTTGAAGGGTTAAGAACAAATGTTATTTATACATTAACTGAAACTATAGCTCCAATGCATTATATACATCCTGAAATACAGTTTAGGGTAATTGAGAACAATGGCAATCCTAGCATAGAGACTATCAAAGGAAATCCAGAAAGCTTTACTATCTCAGAAACAAATGAAAAGCAAAATCAAGCCAATATTAGTATATTTGATGAAAAAGTAAAGACATATACAATGAAAATTGTTAAATATGAAAAAGGAAACGTAAACAAACGTTTAGCACATGCACAATTTTCAATAAAAGGCGATGGAATGTTAAATGGTAAAGTTGTAGAAACAGATGAAAATGGTGAAGCAACTATAACGGGACTTTATGAGTATAAAGAGGGACAAGAATATAAAGGTGAATATACTATTGAAGAAATCGTAGCACCTGAAGGATATACAGGAAAATATAAAATTTTTTCAAAAGTACAAAGAGATGGAGCAAATATTGCACGAGTAATGGCAACAACTACAGAACTTGATATAAAAAATGCAGAAACTGATAATCCAACAGTTTATTTCTTTGTAGCAAATGAGCCATTATTTAAAATAATCAAAAAAGATGCAAAAACATCAGAATTATTACCAAATACTAAATTTTCAATAGTGAAAGTTGATGAATCAGGAATAGAGTCAGAAGCTTTAGATATTCACAATAACCCAGTAGGAGTAAATGAAGTAATAAATGGAAAAAATTATCGTACAATATTAACAAATGATAAAGGTGAATATTCAGCTGGATTAAAAAAAGGAATATATAAATTTATTGAGCTAAAACCATCAAATGATAAATATGAATTATCTGAAAACGAAGCAGATAGAACATATATAGTAAATGTAGGAGAACCTACAAAAGCAAAATATTCATTTGTTGAAGATAAAAATTTATTAAAAATTCCTGAAGTAATTAAACCATATGGTAAAACAAGAGGATTAAGAAGAACATATGTTAATGGAAAAGTAATTCATTATACATTAAGTAATGATACTAAAAATAGTAAATATATATTAACAATATATGATAAAGAATTTAATGTTCAAAAAGAAATAAAAATAGATAATGATAATAGTCCAGAAATACCTGAAATAAACATAGGTAAAGATGGATATATATATTTATATGTACCAAAAAGGGGATTAAGGAAATACAATCCAGAAGGGCAGTTTATAAATCAGGTTGGATCATATTTTGGAGTTGCAAGATATCAATATCAAGGTACAGCAAGAGATATGGGTACATTTGGAAATTCACTATTTGATAACGATACAAAGTCAGTGCCATATTTAAATCCAGTTATAAGAAATAATGATGCATATGAATTTTTACCAGAACTAAATGGTGCAAAAAGAAAACCAAGTTTAAAAAATGGTGTATTATCAATAGATTATAGCAATCCATATCAAGTTACATTAACTGTATATGATAATCAATTAAATGTATTATCGAATATAAATGTAAATGTAGATAGAACAGAAGATAATGAATTTGCTAATTCAACATTTGATCAAGTATATGATGATCTTGAAGGTAACATATATGTAAATAATATAAATACAAATAATATAGATGTATATGATAGAAGTGGAAGTTTACAAAGAAGCATACCAAAGAAAGGGAAAGATTTTACAGTATTACCAGATGGGAAAATTTACTTTTTTGAATACAAAAATGAAGGTAAAGGTGAAACAACTGTAGATGTAACTGCAACAGATAATTCTGGAAATGAGATAGCAAAGACAACATTAGAAAGAGTAAGATTTTTTGATCAATTTAGACATATAAATGTCACAGCTGATGGTTCAATAGAGTATTCAGATACATATAATACTGAAGTAGTAAACAGAAAGATTGATTTACGATTAGATACACCAGCACAGCCACCAAAATCAGAGGTAGTAGTAGAAAATAAATTAAAGAAATTTAAAATTACCACATCTAGCAATGGAAATGGTAAAATTTCTGGCGAAGGAGAAAATCCTTATGAAGAAGTAGAAATAAATTCAGACTCTACAAAAGAAATTAAAATTGTCGGATATCCAGGTTATTTAATAACTAAAATAACAATTAACGGAGAAGAACAACCAATTCCAGCACCAGATGGTTTTCCAATAAGAAGACATACAGCAACATTGCCTAAATTAACAAACATTACAGAAAACAAACATATTTATGTAGAATTTGATAAAAATAAGACAGGTAATAAAGTTGGTATAAATACATATCACTATTTAAAAGATACAACTACAGAAGTAGCACCATCAACAATTCAATTTTACACGGAAAATGATTCATATACTACTGAACCACAGATATTAGAAAAATATGAATTAGAAAAAAATGCTCAAAATGAATATATAATACCTGAAAATGCAAGTGGAAGCATAAAAGATATAAAAGAAAATGGAAAGAGCAATATAGTAATTTATTACTACGTAAAGAAAAAAGCTAAAGTAATAACAAAATACATTTTAGAAAAATCAGATGGAAATACTGAGGAAATAAAACCTAAAGATGAACAAACATTAGAAGTAGATTCAGAATATAGAACATCTGGAGAAATCAATAATCCAAAATATGAGTTAATAAGAATTGATGGAAACGCAAGAGGAAGAATTGAAAGCACAGAAGACATCAATGTTACATATGTATATAAATTAAAAGATGCTAAAGTAAATGTAAAATATTTAGATTTAACAGAATCTGAGGCAGGAACACCATTATCAAGCAGAGATGGTACAACAATTGCAGATAAAGTAATAAATGGACAAGTAGATGACGCATATACAACTCAAGAAGCAGAAAACATTCAACCAAATTACAGCTTAGTTGAAACACCAAGTAATGCATCAGGAACAATGACAATAGAGCCTATAACAGTTGTTTATAAATATAGAAAAGTAACACCAGCTGTTAATGATATAAATGTAACAAAAGTAGGACCCAACAAAATTGTGTCAAAAAATCAGTTAAACACATACAATATTACATTTAATGTAGACATATCAAATTATATTGGTTCAGGAAAAGTAAGATTAACAGATAAATTACCTTATGAAATTCATTATGAAGATACAGATAGATTAGCAAAAGGATTATTTCTAGATGGTGGGATTTATAATAATGAAACAAAAGAAATAATATGGGATATTCCTATAACAGATATTAATACATATAAGCAAGCCGATGAGAGAAATGAAAATAATATAGTAATAACTCAAAACGGAAATAGTGCTCACATAACAATAAACAAAACAATATCAATTAGATATAAAGATTTACCAAATTACAATCAAGGTGAAGAGCCAAAAATTGAAAACAGCATATTTGGAAAAGTAATACTTGATAGAAATAATGAACGTGAAGTAAATAGCAAATATAATTCACCAGCAAATTATAATACAGCAATAACTGTTAAAAAGAAATGGAATGATAACAATAACTTAGCTGAAAAACGTCCAACATCAATAACTTTTGCATTGTACAAAACAATAAATGGACAAGAAATAAAAGTAAAAGATTATACATTAACAGGTAATAAAACAACAAACGATGGCTGGGAAATAAAAATTGAGCAATTACCAATCTATGATGGAGTAACTCAAAGTAGAGAAATAGGCCTTGAAAGAGCAGGTGAATTGGGGAATAGAATAACATATAGAGTTGAAGAAACTACAAATAATAAATTCTATAAATCAGCGACAACAACTCCTTCAGAAAATGAATTTTTATTAACAAACACATTCACAGTACCAGATGAAAAAATCGAAGTACAAGTAAATAAAGTTTGGGATGATAATTCAAATGCAAATGGAAAAAGACCAGTATCAATTAAATATGTATTAAATGGTGGAAAAACTCCAGTAGAAGGCATTGCAACAGGAAAACCAACAACAAATAATGGTTGGAGCCATACATTCACTAACCTAGCAAAATATGATGATTTAGGAAATGAAATTACATACACAGTATCAGAACAAGAAATAACAACTGATGGATTAAAATTCTATACAAACAGAGTGTCTGGAGAATATAAAACAGGCATAACAATCACAAACAAATTCACAGTACCTGATAACAAAGTAGAAGTAATAGCAACAAAACAATGGATGGATGAAAACAATTCCAACGGAAAAAGACCATTAAGTATAAAATACATATTAACAGGAAATGGAACAACAAAAGAGCAAGTTGTAAGTGGAAATAGAACAACAGATCAAGATTGGGAATATAAATTTACAAATCTGCCAAAATATGATACACAAGGCAATGAAATATCATATTCAGTAGATGAAAAAGAAGTAAATACAGGAGATTTAAAATTCTATACAAAATCAAAATTACAAAATAAAATGATCAATACTTTTAAAGTTCCTGATGAAAAAATTAATATTCCAGTAACAAAACATTGGGAAGATGAAAACAATGCAAATGGAAAAAGACCAACAAGCATAAAATATGTATTAACAGGAAATGGAACGACAAAAGAACAAGTTATAACAGGAAATTCAAGAAGTGATGCAGATTGGAGCTATACATTTACAAATCTTCAAAAATACGATCCACAAGGAAACGAAATTGCTTACACAGTAGAAGAGCAAGAAGTAAATGAAAACGATTTAAAATTCTATGCTAAATCAAAGGTAAACTATGATTTAACAAACACATTTAAAGTGCCAAACGAAAAAATTGAAATATCAGTAAAAAAACATTGGGAAGATAATTCAAATGCAAATGGCAAGAGACCAGCAAGTGTTAAATATGTATTAACCGGAAACGGTTTAACAAAAGAGCAAATCGTAACAGGAAATGCAAGTACTGACGATAATTGGTCATATACATTTACAGATTTACCAAAATACAATAGCCAAGGAAATGAAATCGTATATACAGTTGATGAACAAGAAGCAAACACTAATGGATTGAAGTTCTATCAAAAATCAATTAGAGGCTCAAATATCGTAAATACATTTACAGTACCAGATGATAGAATCGAAGTAGCTATAACAAAAACTTGGGTAGATAACAATAATGCAAATGGAAAAAGACCAACAAGCGTTAAATATGTATTATCAGGCAATGGATTAAATAAAGAAGAAGTTGTCACAGGAAACACAAGAACTAATGAAGATTGGAATTACAGATTTACAAAATTACCAAAGTATGACGCACGAGGAAACGAAATTACTTATACGGTAGATGAACAAGAAGTAAATCCAGGAGATTTTAAATTTTACAAAAAGCAAGTAAATGGAAATAATGTAACAAATACATTCACAGTACCAGATGATAAAGTAACAGTGCAAGTAGTAAAAACTTGGGAAGACAATTCAAATGAACATGGAAAAAGACCAATAAGAATTAAGTACATCTTAAAAGGTGGAAAAACTGAACAAGAAAAAGAAGTAACAGGAAATAGAACAACTAATGAAAACTGGGACTACACATTTACAAATCTTCCAAAATACAACGAAAATGGTGAAGAATATAGATATAAAATTGAAGAAGAAATAACAGAAAATGCACATCTATATAAAAAGAAAGTTTCAGCGGTAAGAATTAATGAAGAAACAGAAAAATTCAATGTAGTAAACACATTTGCAGTTCCAAACGAAAAAATTGAATTACCAGTAACAAAGCATTGGGAAGACGACTCAAATGCAAATCACAAGAGACCAACATCAATAAAATATATATTGAAAGGTGGAGCAGCACCAGTAGAAAAAGTAGTAAGTGGAAACTCAACTAAAGATGAAAACTGGGGTTACAAATTCACAAATTTACCAAAATACAATGAATCAGGTGACCAAATAAGATATACCATAGAAGAACAAGAAGTCAATGCAAACGACTTGAAATTCTATACAAAGTCAATTAGAGGATATGATATAACAAATACATTCACAGTACCTAATGAAAAAGTTGAAGTACAAGTAAATAAAACTTGGGCAGATGATAATAACGCAAACTCTAAGAGACCAACAAGTGTGAAATATGTATTATCAGGAAACGGTCAAACACAAGAAAAAGTAGTAACAGGCAATGTAAATACAGATCAAGATTGGTCATATAAATTTACAGAATTACCAAAGTATAACGAACAAGGAAACGAAATTACTTATACGGTAGATGAACAAGAAGTAAATACAGGAGATTTAAAATTCTATACAAAACAAGTAGATGGATTTAATATCACAAATACATTCACAGTACCAGATGAAAAGATTGAATTAAAAGTAACAAAAACATGGAATGACGATTCAAATAAAAATGGTAAGAGACCAGTATCAATCAAATATGTGTTGTCTGGAAATGACATAAATAAAGAGCATGTAGTAACTGGAAATAGTACAACAAATGAAGATTGGCTATATAAATTTACAGAATTACCAAAGTACAATGCACAAGGAAATGAAATTTCTTATACATTGGACGAACAAGAAGTAAATAAAAATGACTTAAAATTCTATACAAAACAAATAGATGGATTAAATATAACAAATACATTTACTGTGCCTGACGAAAAAATCGCAGTACAAGTCAATAAAGTTTGGGATGATAATTCAAATGCAAATGCTAAGAGACCAACAAGCATTAAATATGTATTATCAGGAAATGGTCAAATACAAGAACGAGTTGTAAGTGGAAAAAACACAACTGATGAAAATTGGTCATACAAATTTACAGATTTAGCTAAATATAACGCACAAGGAAATGAAATTGATTATACAGTAAGTGAACAAGAAGTAAATACAGATGATTTAAAATTCTATACAAATGAGATTACTGGAGATTACAAAGCTGGAATAAATATTAAAAATAAATTCACAGTACCAGACAATAAAGTAGAAGTTACTATAACAAAAACATGGAATGATAACTCAAATGTAAACGGAAAGAGACCAATAAGTATAAAATATGTATTATATGGAAATGGTCAAACTCAAGAACAAGCTGTAACAGGAAATAGAGCAACAGATGCAGATTGGAATTACACATTTACAAATCTTCCAAAATACAATAATCAAGGAAATGTAATAAATTACAGTGTACAAGAGCAAGAAGTAAATCCAAACGATTTAAAATTCTATTCAAAAGAAGTAAATGGCTTTAATATCACAAATAAATTCAGAGTACCTGAAGATAAAGTAAGCGTCAAAGTAACAAAACACTGGGAAGATGATTCAAATGCAAATAACAAAAGACCAACATCAATTAAGTATATCTTAAAAGGTGGAAAAGAAGAAAAAACACAAGTTGTAACAGGAAATAGAGCAACAGATTCAAACTGGAATTATACATTTGCAGAATTGCCAAAATATGATGAAAATGGCCAAGAATATCAATATAGTGTTGCAGAAGAAATAACAGAAAATGCTCATTTATACCAAAAAGCAATAACAAGCAACACAACAAATGAATTCAATATAGTAAATACATTTAAAGTACCAGCAGACACAATCAACATATCAGTAACAAAACATTGGGAAGATGATTTAAATGCAAACGGCAAGAGACCAGTTTCAATAAAATACATCTTAAAAGGTGGAATTACTGAAATAGAACAAGTCGTGACAGGAAATACTATAACAGATGCAGATTGGAATTATACATTTGCAAATCAAGTTAAATATAACAGCCAAGGTGATGAAATTAGATATACAGTAGAAGAACAAGAAGTAAATGCAAACGACTTGAAATTCTATACAAAATCAATAACTGACTTTAATATCACAAACACATTTACAGTACCGGATGAAAAGGTTGAAGCAACAGTAACAAAGACTTGGTTAGATAACAACAATGCAAATGGCAAGAGACCAATATCAATCAAATATGTATTAACAGGAAACGGTTTAACAAAAGAACAAACAGTAATAGGAAATACAAGAACAAATGAAGATTGGTCATACAAATTTACAGACTTACCAAAATATAATAGCCAAGGAAACGAAATCATTTACACAGTAGATGAACAAGAAGTAAATTCAGGAGATTTCAAATTCTATACAAAACAAGTAACAGGGTTGAACATTACAAACAAATTCACAGTACCAAATGATAAAATTGAATTAACGGCAAATAAAACTTGGATAGATGATAACAACGCAAATGGCAAGAGACCAACAAGCATCAAGTACGTATTAACAGGAGACGGATTAACAAAAGAACAAGTTATAACAGGAAATACAAGAACAAATGAAGATTGGTCATATAAATTTACAGAGTTACCAAAATACAACGCACAAGGAAATGAAATTTCGTATACATTAGAAGAGCAAGAAGTTGCAACAAACGACTTGAAATTCTATGCAAAAGAAGTAATAGGCTTAAATGTAACAAACACATTTAAAGTACCAGTAGATACAATAGAAGTATCAGTAAATAAGCATTGGGATGACAATTCAAATGCAAATGCAAAAAGACCAGCATCAATCAAATATGTATTATCAGGCAACAATCAAACAAAAGAACAAGTTGTAACAGGAAATACAAACAGTGATGCAGATTGGAATTATACATTTAAAAATCTTCCAAAATATAATACTCAAGGAAACGAGATTATTTATACATTGGAAGAGCAAGAAGTAAACGCAAATGAATTAAAATTCTATGCAAAAGATGTAAATGGAAATTACAAAAACGGATTCAATTTAGTAAATACATTTAAAGTACCAGCAGATACAATTGCAGCCGCTGTAACAAAAACTTGGGTAGATAACAACAATGCAAATGGAAAGAGACCAACAAGTGTTAAATATGTATTAACAGGAAACGGCTTAACAAAAGAACAAGTTGTAACAGGAAATACAAACAGTGATGCAGACTGGAATTATACATTTACAAATCTTCCAAAATATGATTCACAAGGAAACGAAATTGTTTACACAGTTGATGAACAAGAAGTAAATCCAGGAGATTTCAAATTCTACACAAAACAAGTAGTTGGTTTGAATGTAACAAACACATTTACAGTACCAAATGACAAAATTGAAGTACAAGTAAACAAAGTTTGGAATGACAATTCAAATGCAAATGTAAAGAGACCAACATCAATCAAATATGTATTAACAGGCAACGGTTTAACAAAAGAACAAGTTGTAACGGGAAATACAACAACAAATGAAGATTGGTCATACAAATTTACAGACTTACCAAAATACAACGCACAAGGAAATGAAATTGTTTATACAGTTGCAGAGCAAGAAGCAACAACAGACGGATTAAAATTCTATACAAATGAAATTTCTGGAGAATATACAACAGCAATAACAGTAAAGAATAAATTTACATTACCAGAAGATAAAATTGAATTAGAAGTAACAAAGCATTGGGAAGACAATAACAATGCAAATCACAGAAGACCAACATCAATTAAGTATGTATTAAAAGGAAATGGCTTAACAAAAGAACAAGAAGTAATCGGAAATGCAACAACAGATGCAGGATGGAATTACAAGTTCACAAATCTTCCAAAATACAACGCACACGGAAACGAAATTACATATACAGTAGAAGAACAAGAAGTAAATGCAAACGACTTGAAATTCTATACAAAAGAAGTAAATGGATTTAATGTAACAAATACATTTAAAGTTCCAGAAGACAAAGTAAATGTAAAAGCAACAAAAACATGGGTTGATAGCAGCAATGCAAAAGGCAAGAGACCAGCATCAATTAAATACATCTTAAAAGGTGGAAAAGAAGAAAAGACACAAGTTGTAAGTGGAAACAATACAACAGATGAAAATTGGTCATACACATTTGAAAACTTAGCAAAATATGATTCAAATGGACAAGAATACCAATACAATGTTGAAGAAGAAATAACAGAAAATGCACATTTATATACAAAAGTAATCACTGGAAGCAAAGAAAGTGGATTCAATGTAATCAACACATTCAAAGTGCCAGAAGATAAGCTTACAATTGCAGTTACAAAAGAATGGAAAGATAATTCAAATGTAGCAAGCAAGAGACCATCAAGTATTAAATATGTATTAAAAGGTGGAGCAACACCAGTTGAAGCAGTTGTAAGTGGAAACAACACAACTGATGCAGATTGGAATCACACATTCACAAATGTAGCAAAATACAATGATTCAGGCGACGAAATAACATATACATTGGAAGAACAAGAAGTAAGTGCAAACGACTTTAAGTTCTACAAGAAATCAATAAGTGGAGATTACAAAGCCGGATTCAATGTAGCAAACACATTTGAAGTACCGGACGAAAAAGTAGAAGTACAAGTAAACAAAGTTTGGGAAGACAATTCAAATGCAAATACAAAGAGACCAACAAGTATCAAATATGTATTAAAAGGCGGCGAAAGTGATAAAACACAAGTAGTTACAGGAAACACAAATAGCAATGCAGATTGGTCATACAAATTTACAAACTTGCCAAAATACAGTGCAATGGGTGATGAAATCCAATATACATTAGAAGAGCAAGAAGTGAATGTAGATGATTTCAAATTTTATACAAAACAAGTAGACGGAGATTACAAGTCTGGATTTAATGTAAAAAATACATTCAAAGTACCAGAAGATAAAATTTCAGTAAACGTAGTAAAAACATGGGAAGATAATTCAAATGTAAACGGAAAGAGACCAGTATCAATTAAATATGTGTTAAAAGGAGGCGAAAGTGATAAGACACAAGTCGTTACCGGAAGCACAACAACAAATGATAATTGGTCATACACATTTGCAAACTTACCAAAATATAACGCACAAGGAAACGAAATTACATACACAGTAGAAGAACAAGAAGTAAACCAAAATGATTTGAAATTCTATGTAAAATCAATAAAAGGATTCAATGTAACAAACACATTCAGAATTCCAGATGATAAAGTTAAAGTAGAAATAACAAAGAAATGGGAAGATGATTCAAACGTAAGTAACAAGAGACCAGCAAGCATTAAGATTGAATTAAGTGATGGAGCAAATGTAGTAAGAACACAAGAATTAACAGGCACAGGAAATGAATGGACACACACATTCACAGACTTACCAAAATATAATTCACAAGGAAATACAATAACATATACATTGGAAGAAAAAGAAGTAAATCCAGGAGATTTACAGTTCTATACAAAATCAATAGTAGGAAACACAATCAAAAACACATTTACACAATCAACAGACAGGATAAATGTAAATGTAAGCAAGACATGGAATGATTCAAATAATGCAAATAGAAAGAGACCCGTTTCAATCAAATATGTATTAAAGAATAAAGAAACAGTAGTATCAGAAAAAGTTGTAGCAGGAAATGAAACAACAGATGCAGACTGGACACACACATTCACAGATCTAGCAAAATATGATAATCATAACGATGAAATCAAATACACATTAGAAGAACAAGAAGCAAATGCAGGCGAATTAAAATTCTATACAAAGCAAGTAAACGGAGATTACAAAGCCGGATTTAATGTCGTAAATACATTCAAAGTACCGGACGAAAGAATCAATGTAAGAGTAAGCAAAATATGGAATGATGATTCAAATTCAAGAAGCAAGAGACCAACAAGCATTAAATATATAATCACTGATGGACAAAATACAGTAGAACAAATCGTAACAGGAGAAAGCAACACAGATACAAATTGGTCATACGAATTTAGCAATTTAGTAAAATATGAAGCAAACACTGGAAACGAAATAAGTTACACTGTAAGAGAAGAAGAAGTAAATCCAGGAGATTTAAAATTCTATGAACCAACAATCAGTGGAGATTACAAAGCAGGAATCAATGTAACCAATAAATTTGTCGTACCAAATGATAAAGTAACACCAAGAGTAACAATCACATGGGAAGACAATAACAACAATGGAAACAAGAGACCAAGCAATGTAAAAATAGTTGTAAAAGATAAAGAAGGAAAAGTTGTAAAAGAAGGAAATGTTACAGGAAATCCAACAGATGAAGAATGGAACAAAGTATTTGAAAACGTACCAAAATACGACAAAGACGGAAATCCAATCCCATATACAGTAGAAGAGAAACCAAATAGCCCAGACGATTTCAAATTCTATAAAATAACAGTAACAGGGGACATCGATAAAGGATACAAAGTAACAAACAAATTCGAAGTACCGGACGAAAAAGTAACAGTAAAAGTTAAAAAAGTATGGGAAGATAGCAACAATGCAGCAAGCAAGAGACCAACAGCAATCAAAGTACAATTAAAGAATAATGCAGCAATAGTAAGAGAAGAAAGAGTGACAGGCTCAGGAAACGAATGGAGATATACATTTGAAAATGTATCAAAATACAATGGATATGGAGATGTTATCAATTACACAGTAGAAGAAATCGAAGAACAAACAGAAGATTTAAAATTCTATGAAAAGAAGATAACAGGAGACAAGGACAGCGAATATGTAATAACAAACAAATTCAAAGTACCGGACGAAAAGATTGAAATAAATGTAAATAAAACTTGGGAAGACAATAATAATGCAGCAAACAAGAGACCAACATCAATTAAGTACATCTTAAAAGGTGGAGCTGCAGAAGTAGAAGAATTAGTAAGTGGAAACAGAACAACTGATGCAAATTGGTCATATAAATTCAAGAATGTGAATAAATATGATAATAATGCGAACGAGATCCAATACACATTAGAAGAACAAGAAGTAAATGACAATGACTTAAAATTCTATAGAAAGAAAGTAAGTGGAGAACAAACAAACGGATTCGCAGTAACAAATAAATTTACAGTACCAAATGAAAAAGTTACAGTAAAAGTAAGTAAAACATGGGATGATAACAATAACACAGCAAACAAGAGACCATCTTCAATCAAATATGAAGTATTGAATGGAAATAACCAAATAGTTGCAAGCAAAGTACAAAGCGGAAACAAAAATACAGCAGATGGATGGAGCCATAACTTCGAATTAGACAAATATGATGCTTTAGGAAACGAAGAAGTGTACAATGTACAAGAAGTAGAAGTAAATCAAAATGATTTTAAGTTCTACAGAGCAACAGTAAGTGGAAATTACAAGAGCGGATTCACGGTAACAAACAAATTTGAAGTACCAAATGAAGAAGTAACACCAAAAATTTCAGTAGAGTGGAAAGATAATTCAAACCAAAACAATAAGAGACCAACAAGTGTTAAGATACAAGTAAAAGATGAAGAAGGAAGAATTGTAAAAGAAAGCCCAGTAACAGGATTAATAACAGAAGAAAGTTGGAAGAAGATATTTGAAAATGTACCAAAGTACAACAAAAACGGAGATCCAATCAATTACACAATAACAGAAGAACCAAATAATCCAAACGACTTAGAATTCTATACAACAACAACATCAGGAAATATTACAAATGGATTTAAAGTAGTAAATACATATGCAGTACCAGGAACAACTATTAACTTAAAAGCCAACAAGAAGTGGGTTGACGGACATAATGCAAAGAATAAGAGAGCAAAATCAATTAAAATAGAGGTAAGAAATAATAATGAAGTAATTGCAGACAAAGAAGTCAAAGGTGATAGAACAACGGATGCAAATTGGGAAGTAGAATTCAAAAACTTACCAAAATACAATCCAACAACAGGAACAGAAAATGTATATACAGTAACAGAATCAGAAGTAAATCCAGGAGAATTAATGTATTACACATCAGCTGTAAATGGAAACACAATTACAAATACAATAAAACCATTAACAGAAGGTAAGATAGAAGATTCAAAAGTAGAAAAAGAATCAACATTAGCGAAGATAACAAAAGTAGACGAAATAGTACCATATACAATAACTTACAAAGGTAAGATCAAAGAATATATGGGAGATGCAGTAGTAAAAATAGTTGATGAATTACCATTCAAATTGGACTTAAGCAAATCAAACATCATGGACGGGAGTTATGATGATGAAAGCAAAACAATTACATGGACAGAAAATCTAAACAACATAGACACACATAGTAATGGAGATAAAGAAGTAGAGATTAAGAAAGAAATCAAATTAGTCTATAAAGACTTAAAGATTTCAGAAGAAAATCTAAAAGTAAGAAACAAAGTTAGAGCTGAGATAAGCTTAAAAGAATTAAATAAGAAGATAACAGAAAATAATACAAAAGAAATACCAGCAGAAATAAGTTCAAAGGTAACAGTAAAATATGTGTTAAAATCAAATAGAAGTATGAAATTGAAGGAAGATAAAGTTATCACAGGCCACGTAGGCGATGCATATCAAACAACAATTCCAAACGATATAGATCAAAACGCTTATGAATTCTTAGAGGTAGAAGGAAATGAAAATGGAAAGATATCTCAAGAAGAAAAAGTAGTAACATATTTATACAAGAAGAAATTCGGAAAAGTAGTAGTAAGTTATGTAGAGAAATCAACAGGAATGAAATTACAAAATGACGAAGTAATAAATGGAAATATCAATGAGCCATATAATACAGAAGCAAAAGATATTGAGTATTATAATTTAGTATCAACTGAAAAATCTGAAAACATTAAGCCAGTAATAACAGAAGAAGAACAAAAAATCACATATTATTATGAGAAGAAAGTTTTCAATATTGAAATCGATAAAGAGCTAAAAGAAGCAACAATAGATGGAGAAAAGAGAACATTCAGAAATGGAAAATTCACAAAATTAGATATCCCAGTAAAGAAGATATTAAATAGTGAAGTAAAAGTAAGATATTCAATCAATGTAAAAAATACTGGAGAAATCAAAGGAAGCATAGTAGTTCAAGAAAATATTCCAAAATACTTTACAATGAACCCTTCAGAGAATCCAGATTGGAGAATCGAACATGGTAAAATTGTAAGCAAAAAAATAGAACTAAATCCAAGAGAAAGCAAAGAATTAAGTATCACATTAAAGTGGACAAATTCAAAAGACAATTTTGGAACATTAGTAAACAAAGTCGGAATAGAAAAGACAAAGAACAATGCAGGCTTTGAAGAAACAGACACAGAAGAAGAAAAGAAAGGCAAGAAACAACAAGCAACTCTAGTATTAGTACCAAAGACAGGATTAGATATAAACAAATTATTACAAATGACAGGTGTTGGAATCACATTAACAGCTTTAGTAGCAGCAATGGGATACACAATATCAAGAAAAGTAAAAGATGAATATATCAATAATTAATTTATACCAAAATAAAAAAGGCTTCACGGGTGTGAAGTCTTTTTTTACTATATAATTAAAAAATAAAAGTATTAAACACAAATTGCTATAAAATATGATAGAATAAAAAATATAATAAATCATATCATTTATTATAAAGGAAATAAAATGTTAAATGTAGGAATAATATATGGAGGTCAATCAACAGAACATGATATATCAATATTATCTTCCAAATACGTTATAGATAACATTGATAAAAATAAATATAATGTAACAGAGATATATATTGATAAAAAAGGAAATTGGAAAGATAATACTAGTAAAAAAGATATTATAAATACTGTAGAATATTTAAAACAATTTAACGTAATATTTCCTGTTTTACATGGATTATATGGAGAAGATGGAAGCTTACAAGGTATGCTAGAGTTAATTGGTATTCCATATGTAGGGTGTGGAGTATTATCATCAGCAATATGCATGGATAAAGTATATGCAAAAATAATATTTGATAGATGCAAAATTAAAAATGCAAAATCAATATTTATAAAATATATTTCAAATAACAAATATATGTATTTTGATAAGGAGTTTAATGAAAGAATAGTAACTAATGATGATTTAAAATCTATAATAAATACAGAGTTAAACTATCCAATATTTGTAAAACCATCAAATTCTGGATCTTCTATAGGAATTCAAAAAGTACATGAATATAATAAGTTGAAAGAAGCAATAGAAAATGCCGCAAAATATGATTCTAAAATATTAATTGAAGAAGGCATCATAGGTAAAGAAGTAGAAGTTGCAGTATTAGGCAATCCAGAATTAGGAATTGAAGTGTCAAATGTTGGAGAGATATGTCCCATAGAAGAGTTTTATTCATATAGCTCAAAATATGAAAATTCAACAAATCAAACCAATGTGCCAGCAGATTTAACAAAAGAACAATCAGAAAAAATAAAAAAAATAGCAAAACAATTATTTATAGCCATAGATGGTAATGGTCTATCACGTATAGATTTTTTTGTAGAAGATAATACTGGAGAAATATACATTAATGAAATAAATACTTTACCAGGGTTAACTAATATTAGTATGTATCCAATCTTGATGGAACAGTTTGGATATATTAAAACAGAACTAATAAATAAATTGCTACACCTAGCAAAAGCAAAATAGAAGACCAGCAATCGCTGGTCTTTTGTTTATATCATACTTAAAAATTGATCGGCAGAAATGTCCGATTTTGTATCCCCAATAGGAATTTGTGCCTCATCCAGTTTCAAATTGTATAAAATAGTATACTTTGAACATGGATTTTTCAATAAGATATTCCTAATGTGTCTTTTTTGATCTTTATCTAAATTATGTGGCAAATATACCACATAATTAGACGTTTTTGAACCATAACGCGCAATGTTGAGAAAGAGCACATTGCCCATATCGGAAACATAATATGCAAGTAAACCGATGCTGTTCATTTTGCACAGTTTCCTGTATGCTAAATCACTCCGAAAAGGTTCAGCGTTTTTAAAAAACTCCACAATCGTAGAAAGGTGATTATTCATCATTCTCTCTAAAATTGTAGATGGATTAGCGTCTCCAATATCAAAACGCAATCCTTGAGTGTTCTGGCTACCGACGAGATACGTACTCCCCATAATGAGAGTAATTAAGTTGCTATTCATGATGTCCTCCTAACATCAAAACAAAATCAAGTAATCACATAAGATTCTCGATTCAACAATAAGTTACATAATAATTATAACATAAAGATAAAAAATGAGCAATCAATATAAAAGAAAAGACAAAGATTATTGAATGTGTTAAAATAAATTTAATAAGTTTTTTAGGAGAAAATAATGCAAAATTGGAAAAAGTACTATGATAAAACTAAAAAAGAAAAACCCAGAAATAACGTAAAAGGATTTATAGAAAATATAAAAATAGAGCCAACAAATGCAATCGATTTAGGATGTGGCTCAGGAAATGATACAATTTATTTAATACAAAATAATTGGAGTGTATTAGGTATAGATAAAGAAAATGTTGAAGAAATAATAAGAGAAAGACTATCACAAGATAAGCAAAAATATTTTCAATTTAAAAAACAAAAATTAGAAGATTTAAAAATCCCAAATACAGATTTAATAATAGCTAATTTTAGTTTATCATTTTGTAAAAAAGAATATTTCAAATTAATGTGGCAGAAAATTGTAGAATCAATTAATTTAAATGGATATTTTGTAGGAACAATATTAGGAATCAATGATTCATGGAATAAAGAAGGTAGAGACATGAGTTTTTTTGACAAAGAAGATGTTAAAAGATTATTTAATAAATTTAAGATCATACGATTTGAAGAAATAGAAAATGATAAACCAACAGCATTAGGAGAAGAAAAACATTGGCATTTTTATAGTATAATAGCTCAAAAGGAGTACAAAAATGAATATAGGCGAAATTTTAAAAATATCAGAAAATTATATTAAAGACAATTTTATTAAAGAAAGTACAGGACATGATTGGTGGCATATCAAAAGAGTTCATGACTTAGCAATAAAAATTAATGAAACAGAGCATCAAAATGAATTTGTAATAAAAATGATTGCATTATTCCATGATGTATTTGACGAAAAATTTTCAGAAGGTAATGTGGTAGAAAATTTAATAGAATTAATGAAAAAATTAAATATTTACAATGACATTGAACAAGATGAATTAGAAAATATATTAAATTCAATTAACAACTTGGGATATAAAGGTGGATTTAATACAGTAGAAATTTCAGAAGAAGGAAAAATAGTACAAGATGCAGACAGAATAGATAGTATAGGAGCAATAGGGATTGCAAGATGTTTTGCATTTGGTGGAAAAAAAGGCAATACAATATACAATCCAGAAGTTGGAATTATTGAAGTAAATACATACGAAGAGTACAGGAACAAAGAAAGACATTCAATAAATCATTTTTATGAAAAATTATTAAAAATAAAGGACACAATAAACACAGAAACAGCAAAGATGATAGCGATTGAAAGAACAAAATACATGGAAGAATTCTTAGAAGAATTTTATAAAGAATGGGAAGGTCAAGCCTAATAAGACTTAAGGGGAAGTTTTAGAATGGATTCATACAAGACATTAAAATTTATTTTAAAGCCTATATTTAAAATATTATATAGACCAACAATAATAAATAAAGAAAAAATTCCAACAAAAAAAGCATTTATATTCGCAGGAAATCATAAAAACGCTCTGGACCCAGCATTAGTAGCGTTATCAACAAAAAGAACAGTAAGATTTTTAGCAAAAAAAGAACTATTAGAAGGAAAAACAAAACTATTTTTCAAAGCCATCAAAGCAATACCCGTTGATAGAAAGCATACGAGCGTTAGTGCAGTTGATACAGCAATAAAAATATTAAAAGACAATGGAGTAATAAGTTTATTTCCAGAAGGAACACGCAATAAAACAAATAAAATTTTATTACCATTTAAATTTGGAGCAGTATCAATGGCGAAAAAAACAAAATCACCAATAGTACCATTTGCAATAGCTGGGGATTACAAACTATTTAGAAAAGGAATTAAAATAGAGTTTGGAGAACCAATCGATATAAGTAAAATGGAATTACAAGAAGCCAACGAATATTTAATGCAAAAAGTTGAAGAATTAATAAAAAAGAACATAAATGGAGTAAAACAATGAGACATGTTTTTATAGTAAATAAATTTTCACTAAATAAAAAATTGGATACAATATCTGAAAGAATAAAAGAAGTTTGCCAAGAATTGAAAATAGATTACGTAATAGAAACTATATCAGCAGACAACTTAATGAAAAACGCTTTAAAAAAATATTTAAATAGCAAAAATATAATCATCGCAGTACGGAGGAGATGGAACCGTAAACAGAATTTTAAACAACATAATGGGCAGTGAAAACTACTTAGGAGTTATACCAGTTGGCACCGGAAACGATTTTTATAAATCAATTTTAAAACAAAACACTGAAATGTACGAAAAAATAGATGTCGCTCAAATAAATGATAAATATTTTATAAATATTGCATGTTTTGGAATTGATGCAGACGTTGGAAATAATACTAAAATAATAAAAAACAAATTAATTCCAATTAAACAAAGATATAATGCAAGCCTAATATATACATTTTTTAAATACAAAAACAAAGAAGCAGAATTTACCAGCAAAGAAGAAAAACAGCAAGGAAAGTTTACAACAATAGTTATAGCAAATGGAATGTACTATGGTGGAGGATTTCAGATTGCTCCAAACAGTAAATACAATGATGGATTATTGGACATTTATTATGCCAAAGACATGAAAAAATATAAATTACCAGGCCTTATCATAAAAATAAAAAAAGGCACACATGAACAATCAAAAAGCATAAACAAATTTCAAACAACAGAAATAACCATAGAATTAAAAGAAGAAACCGTATGCAACATAGATGGAGATGAAATCACAGACACAAATTTTAAAATTAAATTACTTCCACAAGCAATAACTTTATATAATAATCAGGAATTAATAAAAAAAGTTTTAGGATAAAATAATAAAAATACTAAGAATAATTGAAAGTGAGGAATTGTTATGAATAAAATATTATCATTTATTATAAATGAAAAAAATGAATTTTTGTCGCTTTTAGGAAGCGATAAAGATCCACAATTTAAAAGATCTTTTTGGTATGTTGTTACTGGAGGATATGAAGATGAAGATTCATCATTAAAAGAAACTGTAAAGAGAGAAATAAAAGAAGAAACCAACTTAGATGTATTAGAATCTACATATTTAAATTGGATATTTAAATATAAATCCTTAGGAAATGATTGTATAGAATATGTTTTTATTTCTAGAGTTACTGATACTGATACTGATATTATTTTGAATGAAGAAAGCATAGAGTATAAATGGTGTTCATTAGAGGAATTTGTTAATTTAATTCAATGGTATGGAGATAAAGTTTTACTAAATAAAGTGTTAGAAAAAGCCATAAACAATAAAATTTATTTTAAAAATGAAAGAA